>OATP01000009.1_pt1 | contig 167683 bp, 149 predicted proteins | sample 1495041 | NCBI WGS metagenome assembly OATP01 (sample SAMEA2579972, study PRJEB22360) | human gut metagenome | biome: human gut; feature: human-associated habitat; material: faeces | place: Denmark | collected 2008/2010 | reverse complement strand
CGAAAGAATAATAAAACAGCCTCCAGGCTATCACAGATTGGAGGCTGTAAAAAAAAGAAAATTAGGGGACCGAGGGTCTCCGGAAACAAAGTTAAACATTAAAGTTTGAAAATCATGTTATTATTAATTATTTCTTTTTTGGTTATAGCAGTTTATACGGCAGCAGTTTGTATAAAGGCAAAAGGTGTACCGTACTCAATTAGTGCGACGTATTATACTCTTGATCATAAATTGATCTTTGGAGCAAGCATGGCACTGACGGCTATGTTCCTATTCCCGGTCATTTGGGAAATGAGTACAACCTTTACTATGCGGTTGCTGGCGATCGCAGCCTGTATCGGTTTGATTGGTGTCGGTTTGGCTCCTGATTTCAAAGACACTTGGATAAACCGCATTCATTGTGGATCGGCGGCATTGACGTTGCTTTCTTCTCAGCTATGGGTTGGCTGCACGTCTTTCTGGTGGGTTCTTATTCCGGTGTGGCTGGCTTTTATCGTTTACACGGTAATAGGCATGAGTAAACGGTTGAGTGGTAATATATGGCAGGACTTTGTATCAACGAAGCCGATGTTCTGGTGTGAGATTGCAGCGTTGTCTACGACTTTTGGCGCGTGTGGACTTGCGCTTTAGAAATCTACCATAAACAGAACATCTACCTTATATATTAAAACACGACAACCGGTAAAATGTCATATATCCGGTTGCCGTGTTTTTTATTGCCTAAAAATAAGTAGGTTATTTAGCAGTATGGAAATAAAGCGCGGAAATACGGTAGTTTGTGACGTTTATCTGAAAGATAACAGTTATACGGTCGAAGAGATCATGGGAGAGGACACTCTTATCCTGAATTTTCTTTCCCGTAATGTGGTAGAGCTTCAGATCAACGACTATATAGACTTTGAAGGGACAAAATACAAGGTCCGGCATAACGAGAAGGTGACGAAAAGGGAGACATCTCTTGGTTGGGAATATACCGTTCAGTTCTATTCAAGTCGGTATGACCTTTTGGATGCAGAGTTTTTCCTTCATGGTACACCGGAGCGGAAAAAGAACTTCGACTATTACACCGGTATCGCCCGTGACTGGCTAACCCTATTTGTCAAAAACATGAACCGTACAGGATCTGGTTGGGTGGCCGGATCCTGTATCGAATCCCGGATGATTACCCTTTCTTTCAAAGATAAGAAAGTCGGGATGGTACTAGACGAACTCATTAAAGAATTGGATACGGAATACTGGATATCCGGCCAGACAATAAATATCGGCAGGAGGGAGTATTCAAGCAACGGCCTTGTCTTGGCACAGGGCGAAGGAATGGGTTTTACCGAACTGGAAGTGTCCGCTGTTGATGATACGCCACCTGTGACGGTTTTTTATCCATACGGTTCAGATAAGAATCTCGGTCCCGATTATGGCGCGGATTATCTTCTTCTGCCTGATGGTCTGCTTTCTATCGAAAAGAATGTAGAGAAGTACGGCCGGATAGAAAAGTCCATGCAATTCGACCATATCTTTCCGAAAGGAGAGTTTGCCGTAACAGAAAAGATCGACGATTACACTCTGAGAGCTGCCGGTATGGATTTCAATCTTACCGATTGCCTGTTGGACGGGGTGGAAGTGATCGTTACATTCCAGGATGGCGGCTTGGCTGGCTATGACCTTGCAATCGTTGAAGACAGTTGGGACAATGACTTGAAACAGTTCAAACTAAAGCAGAATGACCAGGAAAACGCCTTGAAAGTTCCCGGTGACATTAATTTTTCTGTCGGTGACAAGTTTATCCTTACCGGCCTGAAAATGCCGCAAAGCTACAGGGATAACGCTTCATTACAGCTACAGGAAGAGGCGCAAACATGGTTGGATGGCAAGTGCGAGAAACGCATCCAGTTACGAGGAAAATGTGATGAAATTGTTTTTCGTTTGCAAAATATCTTTATCGCCTGTGGCCAGATGGTTGGCGTATATTCTGAACAGTTGGATATCGATCGAGAGATTCGTGTTACCAAAATAAAAAGGTATATCGAGAAAGACGGTACACCTTCATACCGGTATGAACTTACCTTGTCCGATTTCCTTGAATCGAATGGTTTTAAGGATCTGGTGGATGATGTGAATAAAGTGCCGGAAGAGATTGAGGATGCGGTTAAGCCGGTTCGGGAACATACGAAACGCTCATGGCGGGACGTGATGGAAACTTTGGGCATGATGTTTGACCCGGAAGGGGATTATTTCACTGAACTTATCAAGCCGTTGGCCGTGCATACGGCTCAACTTATCGTCGGCACCAATTCCCAGCAGATGGAGCTTATAGGGATGAAGTTTATTCCGAATGCGGACAATGATGCCAACTATTTCAAGAATACGACAGGAAAGTTAGTACACTTTACCGTTAGCGAGGAAATCCGTGAATGGGCTATTCCGGCGGCTTCTTTCCGGCTGAATAATTCGCTTGCCTATTATGTTTATGCCAAATGTCCAAAAGAAGGAACAAATGGCTCAATATATGTCAGTGAACGGCAGATAAAGTTAGAGGATGAAACAGGGTTCTATCATTTCTGGGTAGGGGTGCTCAATACTCCGGAGGATGGCGTACGCTCTTGGCTTCCGAATTATGGATACACTGAGATTGCCGGCCAGACGATCACGACAGGATTGATAAAGGACAAGTTAGCCCGATTGGTGATTGATCTGGTGAATGGGACTATAACCGGACCTGTGATATTCAAATCCGGAACATCCGGTTATAATAACATTTCCGACCGTCCTAACCTTCAACCGTTGTATGATGGGGTAAATGATGCCCTGACGGATGCAGAGAATGCGTCAAATGTAGCCAACAACGCCCAATTGACTGCAAATAACAAGGCAAGGGTATTTTATCAAACGACGGCTCCAACATCGGGTATGCGGACAAATGACTTATGGGTGGATGGGGAGAATATCTATAGATATAGCGGTTCTAAATGGGTTCTTGCCTCAAAATATGACAATACAATAACGGAGATCAATGGCGGACTCATAACTACGGGTGCGATCGCTTTTGGAAGCACAGGTGGAATGTCGGCGTCTGGTACAATCCGTATTTGGTCGGGAGGAACAGCCGGGGCGAAAGGGCAACCACCCACTGATCCGACATTTAGCGTTGATAGCTCAGGTAACGTGATTTCAAATGGGACTATTACAGCAAATGATGCCATTTTATTAAGAAATGGACAAGCTGGGATTACAGGATATGGCACATCTAATAGTTCTATAAGATTTTGGGCTGGAGGTTTAGTTCCAGAAAGTGCAGATTTTAGAGTTGACCAAAGTGGAGATGTTAATGTTAGAATGTTAAATGCTATAAGTCTCAATGGAGGCACATCTAATTTTTCAAGCATTTATTTAACCGACAAATCGTGGAATAATAACTATGTTAATCTGTTTGCAGCAAGAGAAGCTCAAGGTATGGAAATTCAAAGAACTTATCAAGGTATTTTAGGTAATATCGGAAAATTTATTGTAATGAAATACAATCCTGATGCAACGGCTTATCGGGAAATAAGTTTTTTTGTCAGACATTTTAAATCTGATGCCTCATGGGTATTTAGGACTTGTGTAAAAGCAAGTTTCTTACCAACGTTAACCCAGATTAATGATTTAGATACATCTGGAACAAAATATAATGTAAAATGGGATAGTGCAACAGGTTTATTATATATAGAATAAGAAGATGAATTTAACATTGAAAGACAGAGTATTAATACTCAACACCGTGTTACCACAGTTTGACACGAGAAAAAACATGGAACTGAAAGTATCGATAGACAGTAAGATAGCGATCTCGGAGGTTGATCAGAAGCGTATCGTTATCAAGGATATGGGGAGTGGTCAAATCAACATCGGATTTACCGATGCAGCGGCCATAACGGAAACAACAGATATCGTTTTGACAGACGAAGAACTTCAATACCTCAAACAACGTGTTGACTTCATAGATCGCAACGGCATGTTCTCTGAGTTCACGATGCCGACGTATGTCAAAATTTTGGATGAACCGCTAAAAGAGGAGTAACCGGGCGAATAATATAAAAATCCGCCTCCCATCTATCACAGGCCGGAGGCGGAGAAATAACAAACACTGCCTTATGGCAATGAAAAAACTCGTAACAAAGATGATCAAATAAAACAGAAGGAGGTGTAAAGTGAATGTAGAATTAACTGACATCCTGACAATCATCGGAACATTGGGAGGATTCGAGGCGATAAAATGGGGGATTAGCTTCTATACGAACCGGAAAACGAATGCGCGTATCGAGGATGCCCATGCCGATGTAGAGGAGTTCAAGGCTTTACGTGAGTATAACGAGTTCCTGCAAAAACAGCTATCAGAAAAAGAAGAACGCTTTGTAGAACAAACCGGAAGGCTTCGACAGGTACAGGATGAGCTTTTTACTTTGAAAGAGAGCTATTCGGATGTCAAGCTTGAACTTGCCATGAAAAGATGTGAGAGAAAGAAATGCGGTGATCGTGAACCGCAGAATGGGTATTAATAATAGGAGGATAAAAATGAAAAAGAATAATTTACCAAGAGGTTTAAGAAATAATAATCCCGGAAATATCCGGATTAACGATGATTTGTTTCAGGGAGAAATCCGTCCAAGCAAGGATAAGTCGTTTAAGCAATTTACAACAATGGCTTACGGATACCGGGCTATGTTTAAAATATTGTCTAACTACTTCAAAAATTACAAGCTCGACACTATCCGTAAGCTGATTACCCGTTGGGCCCCTCCGGAGGATAATAACCATACGGAAGCCTACATTATGGCTGTATCTGATTATGCCGGAATTCCAGCTGATGATTCGATCAATGTGAACGACCGTGAGCAGATGATCCGTATTGTGTCCGGAATGAGCCGGGTGGAGAATGGACGGGAGGCGGAGATGAGTGATATTATTGCGGGGTGGGAGATGCTATAGCTCTTGTCCCTAGAAGCGCTCTTTGAATTGTTGGAATTACCGAATTATGATTTATAGCATACATAATTGATCTGATCAAGTATTTAAAATTTGTATTTTTGTATTGTATTTATTGAGTTAAGATGATGGAGCAAAAGAATAACGTGGATGCCATATTGTTTCATATTGAGCATTCGAAGCCAATTGAAATATCAGAGTTTGTGACTTCTTTGAATGCAATTGGAAATCTTTTTTCTTTATTTGCAAAGAAAAATGGGGATTGCAAAGAAGCTGCTAAATCCAAACTTTATGTAGAAAAGATAGAGGAAGGATGCATTGATATAATCCTTTGTGAAATAGCATCAGCTGGAATACTTCCGTTTATAGAAAATATGAACATCATTCTTGAATTTTCATCTTACATCAAGAATGTGTTGGATTTCTTTACGAAAGGTGTTGGGCTAAAGCCTGATTTAGATTTGAATGAATGTAAAAATTTCAAAGACCTCGCATTGGTTACAGCCGGTGATAATAATGGGATTACGACAATCGGAGCCATCAATAAGGGAGATAAAAGCAATATATATTACAACTGCACATTTAACTTCCAAGAAGGTAATAGTGCTCAAAACCAGTTGGAAAAGGAAATTAAATCCATTAAATCCGTTCAGCCTGTTACAGATATGTATTCAAGGCAATTGATGACCATATACCAAATGCGTAGTGATATGGAGACTGATAAAGGAAACATGGCTGTGATTGATGCTATATCTAAAAATAAAATGGCAGTTGTGTTTGAAACAGATGAGTTAAAAGAAATGATACTTCATTCAGATTCAAACCCAACAAAGAAAGCATATCTAGTTGATGTAGTTTTACTAACTGTAAATGGAAAAATTGCAGCTTACAAAGTCATGGCGTTACATGATGTCATAGATTTAGAATAGCGTAATTATTTCATATCATCATAGGGCGGTAATTTCAAGTTAAGAGATTTACCGCCTTTTTCATATCCGGGCGGCATCCAAATATGGGTATGGCTATGAAATATTAATCATGAAAACTTGGCATGTAATACAGATTTTGATTCTTTGTTTTCTCAGTTTTCTGACCGGCCGATGTACAAAGAGGGCAGAGATCGATTTTGTCCAAAAAACAGATACTGTTATCCATCGTGACACGATTCGAGATAGCATCCCTTATCCTGTCTACGAAACAGTAATTCAGACAGTGCCGGAGATGTTTCCCATCTACATTACACTCGAGGGAGATACAGTGAGAGAGCCGATCTTTGTTCCGATCAGGATCACACAGAAAGAATACTTGACGGACGATTATCATGCTTGGGTGTCTGGATATAATCCTTCACTCGATAGTATTGATATATTTCGAAAGACAATGTCTATAACAAAACGGCAGTCATCCCGTCGCTGGGGAATAGGCATCACGGCCGGTTATGGGATTGGCCGAAATGGCTTATCTCCATATGTAGGGATTGGGGGATATTATAGGATTTGGTGAACTACTACCGCTAAATTTTCAGTTTAGCGGTAGTTTGTCAAATATGTGATTAGGGTTCATTTAAAAAGGAATCGGAAATAGTTTTGTTATTAGAAAAATAGAAGTACATTTACTGGATATTTTGCAAAAATAACATTTATATGAAGTTTTTTTATCAAACGATGCTTGTATTGTCGAGTGTTTTTTTGTTTTCTTGTCATCAAATATCGGATAGGAAGTTAAGGTGTTATGAGAATCCTTTAAAAACAACGGACAGTACTGAATTGTATATAGCTGATCCTTTTATCTATAAAGCCGGTGGTTTATATTACCTGACAGGTACGACTGCATTGCCGGAAGGAGAAGGATTTGCTTATTATATTTCTTCCGACCTGATTAGGTGGAAGTATCAAGGTCTTTTGTATCGTAAACCAAAGGATCACATCGGCTGTTATGGCTTTTGGGCTCCAGAGGTGAAATATTACGAAGGGCGGTTTTATATGACTTACAGTTGTTATATGAAAGATTTGGATCGGATGCTTACTTGTCTTGCTGTCAGTGAAAAGCCGGGAGGACCGTTTATAGATCTTTATACTCCTTGGTTCGACTTGGGCTATTCTGCCATTGATGCAGACATTTTTGTTGATGATGACGGGACGCCTTATGTATATTTCAGCAAAAATGGAATGCAGGATACGTTGGCTACTGGTGAACTTTATGGGGTGAAATTAAAAAAAGACCTTTCCGGATTGATGGGGGAACCTGTTTTTATATCTGGCGCTTCGCAAACATGGGAAAAGGTTAACTGGGATAGGAACCGATGCAATGAAGGTGCTTATGTGTTTAAAAAGAATGGAAAGTATTATATGACTTATTCCGCCAATGATACCGGCTATGAGTTTTATGGAGTAGGGGTTTCTTATGCGGATAGTCCACTGGGGCCTTGGGTAAAGAGTGAGGATAATCCTCTTTTGACTACGGATCTTCCTAAAGGGGTTTCTGCACCGGGACACAATTCGATAGTAGAGGCTCCGAATGGTGATCTGTATATTGTTTATCATCGCCATGCTGATGTGCATTGCCAAAAACCGAATTGGGATAGAGTGGTCTGTATGGATCGATTATTCTTCGATGAAAAAGGTAAGTTATGTACTGATGGGCCATCTTCTTCGTTACAACAGATTTGTTGGTAACCTTAATTTAGTTTTAGTGTTATAATGAACAAAACCATTAATCCGAGGCCTTTCTCCTTTCCGGAAAAAGACATTCAATTCGATGGAGCAATCCTCTGACAAATCAACTCTTAAGAAACTACGAGCATCCTAAGTAACGATCTTTTTACTCGAAACAGAGTGGTGGTTAGCGGATTTTTATTCAAGAAAAACTGTGTTAGCAAAGTTAATATTTTATTCTTTGCTGACACAGTTTAATTTACATCCTCTTTCGTTTTGAAAATTTGTACTTTTCGTTTTGCCAATTATACTAAGTCAAAAGATATATGTAATTTCTTTTGTTTCATTTCTATTTAATTTTTAGTTCATTAGTTGATCCATCCATTCAACAGCCTCTTCAATAGAAGCGGCTTTTTTAAACTCTTTGGTAACACAATATCTCATATACTCACAACAAAGTTCCTCAGAGTCATTAAAATATATGTTATAGGCTCCGTTATCGTCCGCTCCGGTACAGGCTATCCCCAATTCCAACGCTTTTTTCACATTTTCTTTATCACGGGAAAAATAAGCATAAGTATCACCACTGCACCCCTTTAATCCCACCAATCTTATCAATGGTTCCATATTCATATTCTTTAGTAGTTATGATTCAGATAAATATTTTATCAAACTCTCTTTGTCTTTGAAAAGTCTTTTATCCCATTTGGGATAATTGTTTCTGGGTACACTAAGTCCATCTGACAGCTTATAAACCATAAAGAAATTATCATCAGCATAGGATATTTCGATGATTATTTTGCTTATAGTTGTATGGATAATGTTATCCCCGCTCAGATAGCATACGCTATCTCCTACGTTAAATTCAGTATCTATATTCATACCTTTTTTAAATAATAACTGGGTAATCTTGTTACTAACAAAAATAAAAGTTACTTTTGTAAAAAATCAATCACTTGCAAGATGAGGAGTCTTGCTGTTTTTAAACGAGGTCAAGCGTTTTTATATGATTGAATAAAGTGGATGCCAGATTGCCGTCTGCATTCACTTTTATTTAATATTGAGTTATCCAATCATTGTGATTATCGTGAATGTTGCCAAGGCGCAGGCTGCCATTTTTCACCATAAAAAATATGTCAGCCGCAGTAGGCATATTTTGCCATGACAATTGAAATTGACATAAGATACTATTCCACTCAACAACTCTAACATTCTTTCCTGTTGGGTCATTCATTATATCACCCTCGTAAATCTCCTTTCCGCTCTTGTCTTTTAGGCCAGTGTATTGACCTATAGTTGTTTTATCACACATAACTCCAGACAATTGAAAGAAGTTGTGGGTTCTAAAGTTAGAAACCACAAACATCAAAACAGCAGTTTCCCATCCTTCTTCTCCATCACCGCATTGAAAACACTTTTATAGGTTTCATATAATTCTTTCCTACTTTCCGGTTCCGACCAATCGGCAAAAGACTCTCCGGCAAAGAATTTCCAAGCAAAGATACGTTTAGCTTTTTCGGATAAGCCTAATTGATCGATTATGTTCCGGACATCCTGCATACGTTCCCGGATATATTCGGTATGATCTGGGCTGTCGTCGGGTTCGTCGATGATATTCAGCCGTCGCCAATCTACATTCTCATCTACCGGAATAGGCTTGTATTTATGCCGGTATGGAGACGTGTCCGAGGTAACGTTTAACTTTATCATTTGCAGGATATAGAAGTCAAGTTCAGTGTATTTACCCTGTTTGGCTTCCATTAATCGGGTGAGATACTCCGGGGGCTTTTGAAGCAGCATACACATTACCTCGTTCAATACGTCAATAGCTTCGTCTGTCATTCCGGCAAGTGAGCAGTGATACTTAGCGTAATCCAGCCACCTGTCGTAACGTTTTTCAATATATTTATTCAATGCCTCACTTGCCATAGTCGTCTTTATTTGATATATTTGTTGTTGATTATGAGTGGGTGGCGCTGTGAGGCGCTGCCTTTCTTTATTTAAAATATTTGTACCTTTCTTTTTCGCTAATCGAGTAACAAAATAGAATAGGCATCCTAATGATTTTAGAATAATCCATATAATAAGAAACAATTCACCTATACATATTAAGATAATAAAAGGAGCGGTTAGTAATGATGCTATGATTCTTATATCTATTTTCATGCTTATTCCTCCTCTTCGTTCGTATCAAAAAGATTGGCTACCATATCGACAATATTTGTCTGGATATTATCTTCAGCCCCCAATACGGCATTACTGATGTGCTTTTTCTCTTCGATGATCCGATAGAGCTTTTGGTCGATTGTCCGACGGCCGAGCAGGTAGTAGCAATTCACAGAGTCTTTCTGCCCGATGCGATGGGCACGGCTTTCTGCCTGATCACAATCTGCATACGTCCAAGGTAGCTCAATAAAGGCGACATCGCTGGCTGCTGTGAGCGTAATACCGGCACTGGCCGCTTTAATGGAACAGATGATAACGTCCGTCTTCGGATTCTTTTGAAAGGCATCGACAGAAGCCTGCTTCTCCTGCATATTCTGTCGTCCGGTGACGCAGACGGCGGAAGGAAAAGCTATCATCAGGCGGTCTACAATTTCATGCAGGTTACAGAACAGGATGATCTTTTTCCCATTCTCCCGAAAGTCCTTCACGAAGTCGATAACCTCTTTCAATTTACCGCGTGCAGTAATATCTTTCAGAATACCAATACGAACCATCACTTCCCCTTTCAGTGACTTTTGGATTTTTTCATCATCTGCTTCCTTGTAGCGTTTCAGGTAATCGATCAGATCGCGCTCCGCATCCATATATTCCTTGCGGTTCGTTATCTCACAGGAAACAATCTGACGCACTTTATCCGGTAGTTGGGTGAGTACTTTCGACTTTTCTCTGCGGAAGAAGCAGTGTTGCCATAGCTTATAATTTAGCTCCTTTAGATTGCTCGCTTGGTTAGGACCGGAACAGTACCGAAGCATAAAACCTTTCCATCCACCCATATCGATCATGCGATCCATAATACCCAATTGTGCAACCAGATCCTTTGGTTTGTTGACAACAGGTGTCCCAGTCAGCAAGATGATATATTCTTTCCCGGATGCAATGCCTTTGCAAAACTTGGTCTGCTGGGTGGCCGTTGATTTGACTTTATGCGATTCGTCGATTATCACGGACTTGAACAGTTTGATCGTGTTGTGAAATTCGACATCTTTCAATGTCCATTTCTCTGCTTTCATGATCCGCCGGACAAAGTATTTTCGTAGGCTTTCGTAGTTTACGATAAAAACCTGGTTCATGCCTGTCTGCCAGAAGAAAGGCCAGCTATCGCGGACGGAATCGGTTAATACCATCGCTTTCTTGTCTGTAAACTTATGCCATTCCCTTTGCCAATTGATCTTGACAACATTCGGGCAGATTACCAGGCAGGGGAAGGCGTCGGCCTTGTTGATAGTGGCGATGCTTTCAAGTGTATTGTGCGTTACAATATAATTGTTTGTCAGATACAAATGATCCGGAGCGGTTACGCTTATACATACGGAATCTTCCTCTCTAATATATTCGATAGACGAGATATACCGTGAACAATAGTTCGTCTTTTTGATGTTCCATTCGGCAGCTTTCCGTTCGAGGTAGAACGGGCAAACCTTGATCCTCACGTTTACTTGAAACTCCACACCTTTACCTTCATTTCGCCTGTCGTACCTGCGTATGATCGCCTGTCCTCCAAGGGAACGTACCAAAAGGGCAATGTCACGTGCCATGCCATAGGAAAGGGTACTGTAGGTGATCCTGTTTTTCTTTCCCGATCCATCTGTATCCATCAAACCGCGTAAGAGGTCGATGCGCTGTTCCACCGATCCGTGCATGTATTCGTATGGTATGAATTTCTCTACACTCGGTTTGTCTGCTTTGAGCCGTTTGATCTCTTGGTAAAAACGATTTTCGTGGACTGTCGGATTCTTTGTAATGTTGTATCGCGGACACGTGGCGTAATCGTCCCGTATCAATAGCATGTCGCCGGGTAAAAGTTTTCTTACCCTTTCGGCAATAGCCACATCCATATCCGGTGTAGAGAAAGACAGTTTTCCGTTACCACCGCAAAGATGGCCGTCTCCCAAAAGTACCCCCATGATGTAAGGATGGATGATGTATAATCTTTCCTTGTACTTCACAGGTTCACACATTGGGATTTCCCATTTCCGTCTTGTATGGTTATGGCCAAAACCTTTCAGGTTGTAGGTTACGCCGGAATCCATGATCTCCTGTGTTGTCTTGGTGATCCATCCTTTCCCCTTTCTTCTACGGTTGACATCTCGGACACACCACAGATGTTCTGGCCCGCATTCACAGGATACGCCATCAGAGAACGTAACTTTGAACACGCGGCGTTCTTTTTGTGGAAACACGCCGCTTACGGCATATACATTTCCGTCCCTGCCGAATATCTCGTCTCCAATTTGTAACTCTCCGATCCGTCTGAAGCTGTTTGGAGTAGCCACGTAACTACTGACCGGTTGTTGTTTACCAAGTCCCATATCGTCTCCATTGATAAACCGTTTCAGTTGCAAGCCTCGTGCAATTCCTTGCAGTTGATAGGGGTAAGGCTGTACTTTCAGTCCATGTTCTCCGTCTAGTTCCGGCATTTCCGGTATTTGAAAAGCAACATCCTCCTCTGTCTGTGATTGTGCAATCGTTCCCCATTGTACCGGTTCGAAATGGCGGACGTAATAAGTCAATTGATCCAATTCTGCTTTGCATTTGTTGGTTGCCGGAATCAGCCATGCGCCCGTTTGTTTGTCCCACCAGCGGATGGAAACAGAGCTTTTCAGCTTGTCTACAACCTGCTGGCGGTATCTGTCAAACTTCACCGCATAACATTGCCCTTTTTCTGTATTTTGCAGTGTAATTGTCATAGTGGTAGGTGTTATGCAAATTCGTCAAACGCTTTTATCTCTTCGGCGACATCCTCCATTTCTGCTTTTTTCTTGCGGCCGCGTTTCTTCGGCTTCGGCTCTGCTTCTCCGGTAATATCTGCTTCTTCGGGAACATCGAAATCGAACGATTCTTGTTTGATTCCATATTTTCCGCCGAACAGGTAAGCGTCCACTTCGTAGTCAAGTCGGCTGACCGCCTGTTTTAAAGCATCTCCATACGGATATCCCTCGCCGGATTCGTCTTCGAATTTTGTAAACGGGACGGAAAGGTTAAGGACTTGTCCGCTTTTCAATAGCTTTTGTGCCTGGATAGAAACACCGGCCGATTCGTCTGATCCACCTTTGCTATACCCCGTGACAACGATATTTTTCAGTTTCTCATTCAGATCATCATCCGAAGGATTTTCGATATTTACAACTCCGGCTTCTTGCATTTCGCAAATCTTGACGGCATGAGTCTTTAACAAACTCATGGCATATAACAGGTCCGGATGAACGAATTGCTGGGATGATTTGGTTACTTCGTTCTTGTAGTTTGCTTCTACAAATCGCTCTGTATAATCTGCCGTTACCTGGTTGTTCTTGAGCTTAACTTTTTGAATTTCATACACAGGTTGTTCTTTTACTAATTCATCTTCCATACTTTTTAAAATTTAGGATTGTTATAACTTTGGGGCGCTAAGGCCATTTCTGCTTTTGCTTTACTGATTACAGTGCGACACCATTCCAGTTGATGAGTCGCGGTCCGGTTCAAACGCTCACACCAATCGACAAGATATTGTTCATCTTTGCACAGACTGTCAATGATAGCATTTACTGCCTTGGAGGTAGCCCCGGCACGTGAGGCTGTTTCCCGTAACGTATCGAAGACTTCCGATTTCTTTTTCCCGTTCAGATGGTATTTGGCATCTGCTAACAGTTTCCCGGTCCGGGCGATATAGACGGCAAGGTCGTTTCCACGTAGGACAGCTTCTTGGACTTCTTCACTCATGGTAATATTCAGATAGGAATCAATAGCTGCCAACTCGTTGGATATTTTATCTATGGGTGTGATGTTTAAATTCATGTCTGTTTGTCTTTAAAATATATCTTCCGAAAAAAAGGATATCCTATTTATTTTCAACCGAACAGCATCCACCACCGGAAGGCAAGTTCTTCGTATTTTTCTTTACCTTTCTGGTAAATCGTATCGCCTCGTTTAATGAATGCTTTGAACACTTTTTGATTTTTCTTGGAGATACCATAGATGAAATCCTGCCGACTGCCTGCGATATCCATATACCAGGCGCGGGAACGGTCCCAATCGAAAAAGTCAATAGCTTCATCGAATTGTTTTTGTGTGCTGGCAAAAGTGCTTTTCAGGTCTCCCCCAAATCCGTAGGTCGGAAGCCACCAGTCCCATTTGCACCGGGTATCGAGCGTGTATTTGAAGTTGCCATATTGGAAACATTGGTTCTTATTGACCATGAATCGTTGAGTTTCCGCCTTAGCAAGCACTTGGGCCAGGAAAGGATCGTGTCGGGCTTCCATGCGGAGGGACTTCTTCATGGCTTCTGCCAGTTCCCAATCCTCGCCGGAATACAATATATCGTCCACCATGCGTTTGTCATACCTGACCCTTTCCGGTTCGGTAATCATCGCATCGATTAGGCTGCCGAATTTGAAGGCTTTCTCCTTATCCCCGTATTGGGTACGGGGATAGAGGAGGTTCTTTAGTTCCGTAAGGTCCGAGTTACTAACCTCCGACCGTTGGTAATACGTATCTTGCATCTTCTTCCTTGAGTTTTAGATATTCAATGACTGCAAAGTCAAATTCGAAATTGTAGGTGTTATCCATCAGCCACCGGAACCATTTGCGGCCCTCTTCCGTATCGAGAATCTTTTTCAGAATACTTGGCTCGCGTCTGTATTTTCCGAAGTTTATCCATGAGGACAGATAGAGTTTCTTTTTCATATCATTTGGCTGTTACATCATCGATATACTTTACATATGCGGATTGGATTTGCTCTCCGTCCTTATTCACAACTTTCTCGCAGTAGGTAATCATCTTCTTATGTACCTTCTCTAGATCCTCCATGCTCATATTGATTCCTTCGCGCATGAACCACATCTGATATACCTGCATGAATCCTTGTGGATTGGTTATCTGGATCTTCTTCTTGACCTTGGCTTTCGTTGGAGTAGGGGACATGCTGGCTGCTGAGAAATCAAATGCTGCCTGTACTTCGGCAGCAGACTTTTCAGCAGCCGCTTTGGCCTTAGCCTCTTCTTCCCGGCGTTTGCGTTCTTCTTCCTGCTTTTTTCTTTCTTCCGCTTCCTGTTGTTTTCGCTCTTCTTCCATACGGGCAGCTTCAACCGCATTGGTACGGCGTAGCTCTTCCTGTTCTTCCAGTTGTTTGCGGAGGCTGGGGAGTTTGTCGATCAAATCCTGCTTTGTACCCTCTATTTCAAAACGGTAACGTTCTGTAAAATCTTTCTTCTTTTGTATAGCGACTTCATTTTTTATTGCTTTACGGGTTTCTGCGTCCATATAGAAGGTTTGTTTGTTGTCAGAAACGTTTTCTACAAAAGCACTCCAGGAGAAATTTATACTTGTTTCGGATATTCGTCGGCATACATCGTTGTAGGTAGCGAGAGTAGTGCGGTTGAACATGCTGTTTAGTGCATTGATATGCTTTTCAACGTATGCGGCATACGCTGTATCCAACATGACAGAGATATCCGATCGGTATTGAGCCTTTTCGTTCTCCAACATCTGTTTACGGCGAGCTTCCTCTTCCCGTCGTTTTTGTTCGGCAATCTTCTTGGCCGCGTATTTGTTACGGGCCTGTTGGAGCTTATAAGGAATAGTGGTGACCGATTTGACGTCGATAGCCGATTCCAAAGAGGTAAAAGACTTGCTGACCGTAGCCAGAAGTTGCGTCAATGGCTTACGACGCTTGTTCATGTTTTCTATTGTTATTTTCGTCTTTGCCAAATACTCTGAGACCTTCGCATCCAGTTCATCCGAGCTAATACCTCCTTCCGCTTCAATGGTGTCCAGAAGTGTTTGTCCGGCTTGGTTACATGTCGATACGGAAGTTTGGTTGCGTTGCAAGGTGGCAGGAGCCGATTGCATGATCTGATTGAATTCTTCCACTTTAATAAGAGAATTGTTAGCTTGTGTATCCATTGTGATAAATTTTTAAGTGATTGATCGAGTTTATTAAAATCCGGCGTCTTCATCTTCCTGTGATATTGGGGTTGTTATACCTGATGCGGGTACCGGTTCCGCTTGTGGTTGCTCTCCGAATTCCTGTAAAGGGTTTTCCGATTGAGGTTGGAGGGCTTGTGGCTGCTGTCCGGGTTGATTGGGCTGAATAACGGTTGTTTGTTCTAATCCGTAGTCAATATCCTGCGGTTCTTCTTGAGTTTCGAATACAGTAAACTTTCCGGTCCGGACTTTGGGATATCCGTCGAATGCGTGTTTAATCAGTTTGCTTTCCAAGAACCCAGGATCGATACCGCCTTCGTTTGAAGTATAGAGGGCATTCGCCTTACCTTCTTTTTGACGGGTTTGCGGATTCCAACGTTGGTTGTTTTTGTAGCTGTACGCCTCTAAGCGTTTGATATCACCCTCCATCATCCAATGCCAGTCTACAGTCCCATCGGCGCGGACAATACGGATAAAACCACCGATCACCTTATTTGATTTGCGGGGACAGGCCGCCTGATAGGTAACGGTCTTTACTCCGTCAACCAATCCCGGTGAGAATGTGTCACCTTCATAGCAAACAACCGGATTATCTACATACCGGACCTGTCCGGCACGCTGGCGCATAACCAATTCCCCATAACCGGTGATGGAAAGGTAAGCACGCAGTTCATAGATATCGTTGCCATTGTTGTCCTTATAGCCGGTCTTCGTGCTGCGGGGGAGAATATAGCAGTGGGGGCGTCCTGTGGGATCAAGAGACAGGCCGTTTACGGCAATATCTAAGAAACAGCCGTACAGGGACAGGGGAGAACATCTTTGCAGTTCCGGCTTGTCTTGTAAGATTTTCCGGAAGTTGAATTTTTCCTTTTCATAAATCTGTGCTCCTTGGCTGGTTCCCCAGATCGCATTGTACATGAGTATGAACTTCTGTTCAACCCGGCTATCATCCGCTATCATGAGCGGATTTAGCTGATTTAGTTCAGCTACTTTAATTTGAATTTGATTTGACATGATTCTATTGTTTAAAAATTAATTACCAATGTTTCTTTATCGTGTAAACCATTGCCACGCAACCAGATGCCGTAACTATATGCTGGAAATACCCCAAGCAAATAGCGATAATACCAAGTATGGCAAGCGTTCCAAACAGGATGTAAAATCCCCACCTCGCTATTTGAGCGAGTTTCCAGTAATTTGTTTTCATACATCAATGATTAATTGGCAAAAGCCGTTTACTTGTCTTTGAAATAGCGAGTTGGATTTATATTGTAAACATCCTCCGATAACCCTTTATCTGGAGTGCCTTGCCGTGTTAATAATTCATTTAGTAATCGTATGGATCCAGAGCGCATTTATACAAGTCTTCCAACCTGTATTCGATTTTGCCTGGCCGTTTGTAACGCTGTAAAGTACCTTCTGATACCCATCGTTCCACATTCTGCCGTCCAAAGCGGATATGTGCTTCCTTTTGTCCGATAAACTCTCTGGTACCGGCTTGTATCTTGGTGATTTGCCAAGCGAGGTATTCAAGTTCGATTTTCCGAAAAGAAGGAATGTTTGGATAGGTTGTGTCGGTCTGCATGATTATTCGCTTTTAAAAAGATTCTTTTCGTTTGCATATCGCATAAACTCCGCCATAGAGTGTATCGAGAGTTTTCGGAACACGTTCTTCCGATGATTCTTTACGGTGTGGGACGATATAAAAAGCGCTTCCGCAATCTCTTCGTCTTTCTTGCCATAGTAGCAAAGCTCCATTACCCGAAGTTGACAATCTGAAAGTGTACTGTTGAACTTCGGTTCACAGATTTTCTTGAAGCCATCGCATTCCCCACGCAGCGGACAACCGACAAATTCAAACTTGAAGTTCCAGTTCTCATCAATATCGATCATATTGTCATACAACCCGAAGTTGCATTTGATAAATCGGCGTACAGCCAAGAAATCCCGATAGCATTTATTTCCATCGTAACGGGCGTAATATTTACGGAGTGCCGTGTAAGCTTCCGGATAAAACTCTTCCAGCACCTCTAGAAAACGCTGAATAAAGTCGGTATCCGATTCCTTTAACTGGCGCTCCGGCTGTCCCTGTTCTTTGATGATTACTTCACCGGATGGAGTGGTATAGAATTCTATTGCATGCATGATTCTCCCTCCGGAAAAAGAATTTCTATAGGTGCGCCTAATTCTTTAGATATAGCCTTTTTGCAAAGCTTATCGGGGCTGAATGTGCCTCTTAACCAATTGTAAACAGTTTGTTCGGTACGCTCTGTTGCATTAGCAATCCGGCGAACGAACTCCTGCTTGGGCGTTGGGATTTTATCAAGTGCTTCGTATCTGTCTTTGAAAGACAGCTCACTTGCTCCATGACTTTGTAGGGTTAATTTTTCCATTTTTTACCTCCTTACATTATTATATATATACTAATTTCTTTACCTTTGATGTTGTATTAATTATTACAGGTGCAAATATATACTATAATATTTTAGTATATGTGGTTTTATGCTAAAATATTACAGTAATTAAGAGTATTTAAGATTTATGACAAATAAGATATCTTTGGCTATTTCTGGACTATCGCTGATTATCAGTCTGATTTCTGTATCATGTGTGCTTTTGCGCTGTGAACCAATGACTGTGGATTGGATGGGTGTATTGGTCGGTGTTTTGTCTTTGTTGGTAGCATCTCTTGCGGTATTTTTTGCGGTTAGTTATTTGACAGTTGAGAAAAGGATAAGGAGTGCTTTTGAATTAAAAATGAAAGAGTCTTTTGAAGACTTTGAAACCAAAACAGTTAAAGGTATAATTAGTGAACAACATAAGATAATAGACATGCTAAGAGATTATTTTCTTGCAAAGAAAGATCTTAGCTCCTATGTAACATCTCTTATCTATAGTTTAGATATGGCGGTTAGAGTTAACCAACAAGATACAATAGATTTAGTTATAGGTTGTCTTATTGATGTATACTCAGAAGTTAATGTGGCTAAAACATTGAATATAAAACAACATAATATTGATAAGCTGTTTTTATTACTTGATGATCTATCTGGAAGGAATACTCATATTTTGTTGAGCAAGCTTGAGTTCGTTTATGATCGTCCTTGCGGTGATACGCCCAAGACGTAATCCATCATTGAAGGACTTGATGTCTTTTTCTATATACTTGTAATATTCATGTAGAAAGATGGTATCACAAGCTGTTCTAACTTCTTGTGGAAGTCCAGATGATTGTCTGATATAATCTTTGTTTGTCATAATGGCAAGTATTAAATGTTTTCGCAAATATACTAAAATATTAAAGTATGCAATTATGTAAAGCTGAAATAGTGCAGAAAGCGATAGAGCTGATTTCTAATTCAACCTTATCAAATTATAAGATTGCTAAAGATACGGGTATAACGGAAGCTTCTATAGGAAATTATAGAAACGGAAATACAAGACCGACTTTGGCGAATGCTAATATCATAATAGATTATTTCAATAAAAAGGAATTGGAATTGTCTGGTTCTAACTTAGTTATTAATACCGAAACAGAATATAAAGAAGCTATGGAGAAAGGATTAAAGTTATTGCCAGAGGTTGATTTCAAGTTCTCAGGCGGAAATGCAGAGTTGTTAGGAAGTACAGACTCTGTAAAGCGATATTGGTATTTACCTGATTGTAAAGATTGCGAAGCAATTGCCCAAGTCGCAGGTAATTCGATGGCTCCGGCCTATCCATCCGGTTGCTGGATTGCTTTGAAACGTTTCAGCTTTGAGAAAGAGTTCCCTAATCAAATTCCGTTTGGGAATGTATTCGGAATTGTTGTCGAAGATAAGCAGACCGGAGATTATCATGGTCATATTAAGATCTTGCGTCGCTATAGTGATCCCTCTTTGGCCAAGCGATTTTGGATAGCCCGGTCTGTAGATCGGGAGAACCATGATGATTTTGATATCGATATTGAACAGGTGCGTGGTTTGTGGATTGTGAAGCAGCATGTGGTTGCGGATGTAATATTGTAGACTTATCCTTTCACAAGGAAATAGTAAACATAATAACTGTGATCGCAGAGGTAATATTGCTACGGCGTTGGGGTTGTTTAAATAAAAAAGAGTTATGGAGATACATCATTATACATCAATTGAGAATTTAGCTCTCATATTGAAAAATAAAACGATACGTTTTACAAGACTTGATAAGGTTGATGATAGCGAAGAAGCAGGATTATCCTGTAAAAATATCCAACTTAGTTATTATACTTTCGTGTCATGTTGGACCGATAGTGAAGAGGAAAGTATTCCTTTATGGAAAATGTATGCTGGTAAAGAGATGCACGGAATAAGAATTAGCCTAGATAGTGATATGTTCTTAAAGTATCATATTCCTAGTGGAAGGTTTTATGGAGTTGATGTATATTCGAAGAATGAAAAAAGTTCAATACTGCCGATTGAAAAGATAGTAACGAAAGATTACTTAGTAGTTCCTTCATTTAATGATTCGGAAATGTTCTTTAAGAAAGTATTATATGTGGATAATCCATTTTCTGAAATGAGAGATGTTGTGCAAATACAAGATATGGGAAATGGGGAAGGAGCAATGAAAATGAATCTAAAAAAGATAGGCTTATATAAACGAAAATGTTGGGCTTTTCAAAAAGAACATCGTTTCACATTGACTATTTTACCTAATATTTGGGGAGATATAGACATAAACCAGATGCCAAAACGGATTATGCAGGCTGTATATGATAGAATCCCTCCCAAGCTTTCTTTTTTTGATTTAGAAATAAATCCTGAATTATTATCAAAAATGAAAATAACACTTAGCCCTATCTGTTCGGAGGCAGAAAAGGTGATAGTTGAGTCTATAGTTCAGAAATTTGCACCTAAAGCCATAATTAGAGAAAGTATGCTTAAGGGCTTAATTAATAGATGATTATTCCTTTAAGTAAATAATTTTCTCTATTTCATCATAATGGTATTTGAGTGATAAATAATATGAATGATGAAATAAGTAACGATAGTAAGCTTCATTAGCAAAAAATCCTCTCATTAATAAATTGAAACTAAGCGAGTTTACTAAAATTGATTTTCTGGAATCTATTAATGTACAGATGAGAGTTTGATAATGATCATCTATTGCATTAAAGCAATCATATAAGATACAATTTTTTGTCATAACTTTTAATTTAAAATATAAATAGATGGAAGATAAAGACAAAATAATAGCCTCACTCCGGAAGCAGCTCAAGGAAGCTGTTAGCCGGTGTAATGCCTTAGAGCAAGAAAATGCTCTATTGTCATATCAACTTGAAAAGATGGAGGAAAGATGTCCGGAATCACATTAAAGATAGACAAAGGTCAATCTTCCGCTTTCTCCGAGATTATGGGATTGCTCCAGTCTTTTCCTGGATTAAAGGAATGCAAGAAACATTATTCGGTAAAGCTGACGGAAGAAGAGGTTTTCCGGTTCCGGAATGAACTGGATCAGATTATGCAACTATTGCCGCAATTGAGGGAAAAGGAGTGGTTCGATATTCCGGCTTACGGGACGGATGAATGGGCTAACTGGATGATAGATTTACACAGAAAAAATATGTAACTTTGGAGGGTGGTTTACAAATAGTTTACAGTCATATATGTAAATGATTAGAAATTAATAGATTAAAATATATGTCAGACAGTATTGTTATTATTCCCACGTATAACGAAAAGGAGAATATAGAAAATATTATTCGGGTTGTATTTGGGTTGGAGAAAGAATTTCATATTTTGATTATAGATGATGGATCGCCCGATGGTACGGCAGGTATTGTAAAACGGCTGCAAAAAGAGTTCCCCGAACGCCTTTTCATGGTGGAACGTAAAGGTAAGTTAGGATTGGGTACGGCTTATATCTGCGGATTTAAATGGGCAATAGAACATAAATATGATTTTATATTCGAAATGGATGCAGACTTCAGTCATAACCCGAATGATCTTCCCAAATTATATGCGGCCTGTATGGAACAGGGTGGTGATGTCGCAGTCGGTTCCCGCTACTGTAACGGTGTGAATGTCGTGAACTGGCCATTGGGACGTGTGTTGATGTCCTATTATGCTTCCGTATATGTTCGTTTTGTTACTGGAATGAAAGTACAGGATACGACAGCCGGTTTCAAATGCTATCGTCGTGAGGTGCTTGAGACGATCGATCTGGATCGTATCCATTTCAAAGGATATGCGTTCCAGATAGAAATGAAGTTTACGGCATATAAGTGTGGTTATAAAATCGTGGAAGTCCCCATTATTTTTATCAATCGTGTATTAGGCACTTCCAAGATGAACTCCTCTATCTTCGGGGAAGCACTGTTTGGCGTATTGAAATTGAAATGGTGGAGTCTGTTTCGTAAATATCCCCAAAAAGGGAATCGAAAAGCGATTGCCGGATAATGCCATTATTGTAAAAAGCAATAAAAAGGGATATTCAGTAAATGTCTCCACATAATATGGCATATGAAGATGATAGAGTATAATCACTTCATATGCCATTATTATTGTCATTTTTCTGTATATTCTCATATACTCTTATCGGGCAAGACATGAAGCTCCGGAAGAAGTCTGATGACCTCTTCTGATTCTTCCAGTAAACTCATATCATGCAGCTTTCCCCGTTCTGTTCCTGATCTTGTCAATCATCAGTATGGCATTTGCCGTATGTATTCCGAAGAAAATCCACAGGATTTCCGTCTTCCTCTTCCTTGCCTTTATCCTTGCGAGCGAGTAATGTTGCTTTTGAGTGCCGAAGCTTCCTTCAAGTCGAGTGGCCCTTTCTTTTGAGAGTTCGCTTCTAAGCACCTTCCTCAAAGGCTCATCTTGGGCCGCCCTTCCCTTGCGCACAAAGGATGTGGATATCCCATATTTTGTACAGAACTTTCTGTTGGCATTATTGGCATATATGGAATCGGCAGCCACACATCTTACCCTTACATTCATAAGCTTCTGCTGCATACGGATACAGTCCTTCAAGCGTATACCCTCATTGAATGCCTTGAACGAGAGGTGTTCGATGAACGATATGCCGTCTATCTGTATATTATTGACCTTTGCACCGAACTCGACGGACTTGGTTTCCTTGCCTCTGACGATGGGACGTACATAATGACGGTCAATGCTGACGATGCGGTCACTGACTTTCCGCCCTTCAAACATTTCCTTTTCCTATACAAGCTCCTTTCTGATGATGGAAAGACGCTTCTGGTAATCCTGTGTATATCGGAGTAAAGCACCGTACTCGCTATGGATCCCATCCCTTTGACTGAGGAGCTTTTCAAGAAGCTTGATCATACGGCGCTTAAGCATTCTTGTCCTTGAAGCTCTCCTCTTTCTTTTCTTGCAGTAGGACAGATAGGATTCCGCCACATTCCTGTATTTGTTGCGCGGACGCCTTATGCCCAGAGATCCCTGCAATGCCGGCATATATGCCTGTAGAGCCATTCGATGCTTTCCTAAAGGAGTTTGTTTATTATTCTTGATTTGACACTTTCAAGGAAAAATAGAAGGTGGTGCCTTTCCCTTCTTCGGAATCGAACCAGAGCTTGCCACCGAGTTGTTCGACAAAGTCTTTACACAGCATTAATCCCAAGCCAGATCCCTTTTCGTTATTTGTCCCATAAGAAGTAAAATGAGTGTTTGACCTCAATAGCTTACCCTGGTCTTCTTTTTTGATCCCTTTACCTGAATCTTTTACACTGACAACGACAAAATCCCCGTCTGTTTTGGTTGATACTGTAATCAAACCTTTTTCGTAGCTGAACTTGACTGCGTTGGAAATCAGGTTACGGACGATAGTTTTTACCATATCGATGTCTGTCGATCCCATCAGTTCTTTATCCAGACCTTCAAGCATGATGGATATGCCTTTCTGGGTAGCCATTGGAATAAATATCTCGGCAGTGCTGTTGACTATGCTGTTGATGTCGACTTGTTGTCTGTAAATGTTCTGTTTGTTCAGGCGATTCTTTGCCCACTTCAAGAGGTTGTCGAGAAGCTGGAATATCTCTTCCGATGTCTTGTTCATCATCTGAAGCATTTCGTATACCTCATCGCTAACCTGATTCTTATCGACCATCATCAGGATGGCGTTATTCATCATCTTCAAAGAACCAAGCGGAGAGCGTAAATCGTGTGCAATAACGGAATAGAGCGTGTCGCGGGATTCGATTGTATTTTCAAGTTCCTGCTTGATACGTTTGATACTGAACAGTTCGTAACGGTGGGCGACACGTTTCACCAATTCTTCCCGTTGGAAAGGTTTTGTTACATATTCTGTTGCTCCCAACTGATAACCTTTTACGATACTTTGCATATCGCTCAAAGCTGACATGATAATGACGGGGATGTTGTTGGTTTCCGGATTGCTTTTCAAATGCTGCAGTACCTCGTATCCGTCCATCTCTGGCATCATAATATCAAGCAGAATAAGATTGGGATGCCTTTCTTGGGCAATGCGTAGCGCTTTAGCTCCGCTATCTGTCGTCAGTAGCGTATAACCTTCTTTTTTTAGTATCGCTTGCACAAGCATAACGTTAGTTGGCACATCGTCCACCACTAATACAGTATATTGTGATGCTAAGTTTTCCATTTGATTCTGTACTTTTCTTGATATTCAAATACTATCAATGATACAAATGTATTTAATTCTGTCGACATAATCGTCTTTTCCCCTAAAATAAATTCCATTTCTGAAGAATAATTCTTTTATATATTAAATGTGTCCAACTAAAACGCTTGATATAGGATGAGATGGGGCTTTTTATTAAAATTATTATTTAAGTTTGCACCATGAAATCGAATTTAGTTCTTTTAGCGCTCATATTAGCCAGCTGTCAGCCGGAAATGCCTGTAACCTCCTTTATTCTGGTAAAGGGAGATGGTTTGACAGTCCCTGTTAACAAGGAACTATATGGTTTGACCATTGAGGAAATCAACCATGCGGTGGATGGCGGTATTTATGCGGAACTTATACAAAACCGGAGCTTTGAAGATGGAGTTCCTCCCTTGAATTGCCCGTACGACCCTGTCCGCCGGGTTCTGACTACCCCGAATGGATGGACTATTCCTTTCCTGCGTTCTGATTCGGTACCGGGATGGCGTTGCTTTTCTGCGACGTCTTATATGTATCCCGATACTAAGGAATTGATTAATGACAAGAACCGGCGTTCTCTGCTGGTTTCGGTGTCTGCTTCAGCCGAATCAGGAAAAGGAGGTGTCATTGCCGAAGGATATGGAGGAATACCGCTTCGGAAAGGTGAGAAATATGATTTGTCTTTTTATATGAAAGGAGCCTCTATGGCTTCGAAGACCGTAAGTCTGACTTTGGCCGATTCTACCGGAAAAACGGCCCTAAGCGAAGTTTTTCGGGTAGCACCAGCTTATGAGTGGAGGAAGTACAAGCACACTTTTACCGCAACCTCGAATACGAATAAAGCCGTGTTGACGATAACGACTGACAGTTCGGCTGTTTTCTGGCTGGATGTTGTTTCTCTGTTTCCGCAAAATACATGGAAAGGCCGTCCGAATGGATTACGTCCGGAACTGATGGAACTGATTGCAGCATTGAAACCTGCTTTCATTCGCTTCCCCGGTGGAAGTTTTGTAGAAGGGTATACGGCGGGAACCTATCCGGTCTGGCGTGAAACCGTAGGAGACATTGCCGAACGCAAACATTTTTGGAATGTGTGGGCATACGGTACGACGAACGGCATCGGCTATCATGAATATCTCCAGATGTGTGAAGATTTGGATGCTGAACCGGTCTATGTCATTAATAGCGGTGTGACCAATCAAAGTCGTCGTCCGCGTTATGAAGACATAACGGCAATGGGGAAACTAGTACAAGATGCCTTGGATGCCATCGCTTATGCTAATGAACCGGCCGATTCCATTCTGGGAACTTTGCGAGCTAGTCACGGACATCCGGAACCTTTTGATTTGAAGTATGTGGAGATCGGCAGTGAAAATTACGGACTAGAATATACGAAGCGTTTCGAGTTGTTTAAAAAAGCGATCCAAGAGGCTTATCCGGAGGTTATGGTGATAAGCAGTTCCGACATAAGAGGAAAGAACAGAAATGAATGGTCAGATACTCATTTTTATTCGAGCGAATCATTTTTGATCTCTAATCACAACCGTTTTGTTGCCGGACAGTATACGCGCCGGATGCCTCCTGTCTTTATCGGAGAGTTCGGCTTGTCCGGTGGGGCAGCTCCCGGAAGTTTGCGGGCGGCTATTGGGGAGGCTTGCTTTCTTGCAGGGGTAGAAAACGGACAGGAGATTGTGAGGTGTTTGGCTTATGCCCCTGTTTTGGGAAATACAAAATACAAAATAGAACGTTATCCGGTCATCTTTTTTGACGGTGAACAGATTGCTCTTTCTCCTTCTTACTATCTGTTGCAAATGTTTAGCAGCAATAGGGGAGACGAAGTGCTGAAGACCGAAGTCCGCACCTATCAGAAACCCCAGGTGACCTTCGGACGCGCCGGTATCGAAATGTTCGATAACAGCTATGAATTCAAGGAGGTGAAAATAGACAATTCGCCGGTTACGGAAGGGGCTGTCATGACCGGAGGCTGGACGGTCGGACAGGGTACGTTGACGCCGGTTGCAAACAGGTGGAACTATATCCTTTTAGGCGATCCGTCTGCCTATGACTATACGTTCTCGGCGGATATCAGGCGGACGAAGGGGAGCGGGCAAGTCCAATTCCGTGTGCGTGACAACGGGCTGTCTGGAGAACGAAATGACTATATCAGGTTGACGATTGGTTCTGGTGTTGTAGAGTTCTATCGCCAGGCGGGAGGTGTGAGGGATACGTTACGTACACCTGTTCTTTATCCGTTCCAAAGTAATCGTTGGTATAACGTGAAGATCGCTTGCAAAGGCGAACAAATCGGTTGTTTTGTGAATGACACGCTGGTTCATGAGACGATACTTCCCGGCATACCTTCATTGGTTTCTACTGCGGCGTTGGATAAGGAGGCTCATACGATTATACTGAAGGTGATCAATACGACTCAGCACGAAGAGAAGACGGAGTTGAACCTGCAAGGCGTCAGTGTCAAAAATACGGCGGAAATTATTCAGCTCACAGGAGATCCCGAAGCGCGTAACACTTACGACCACCCCGGCGTGGTCGTACCGGAGACAAAAGAAATATCCTTCTCGTTGAGCGGTTCCAAAGTGTACAATTTCCCTCCCAACTCGATTACGATAATGAAATTGAAGATCGACTGACAGGGCGACTGGCATCGGATTCAAAACCGATGCCGGTCGCGCGTCCAACCGATGCCGATCCATTGACTGCCGGATGCCTGCCGGATGAAATAAAAAAGGCTACCTCAGTAATGAAGCAGCCTTTTTCCGTTTAGTATCGCATTGATTAATGGACTAACATTTCAGGAGTGATCTTGACAAACTTGTCGGAGTCGGCTTTGCGAAGTTTCACGCTGCCATCGTTCCAGTTTGAGGGCCAGCCGCCAATGATATGTCCTAAGAATACCACCTTGATTTCATGCAAGCCTTTCGACAATGCAGCCGAACTGTCGTGGCGGGAGAAGCGTTTCACTTCACCTGCATTGTTCACTAACAATTTGCCGTCGATCCATACTTCTTCGTTGTCGGAAGAAATGTAGTAAACGCCATCTTCAGGGATGTTGACGTAACCAGTTGCTATGGCAGCATATTGTTTGACACCGCGCATAGATTCGCTTGACTTGACAACACTGGTGATTTCACGCAAATCCTTGATAACCGATTTCTTCCATTCTTTTACGTCTCCCAGTTTGGAAGAATTCAAAAACATGCCGTCGGTCACTTGCATTTCCAATCCTGGAGTAGTTTTGGCAACCTCTTTAGCGGGGGCCAAAGCTTGCTTTTCAACCGTGATCGTACGAGTCTTACTCATCTTGCCGGAAGGCAATACGGAACGGATCTTCAGAACGCCGGATTCCGTGAATTCGATCGGAGCGGAATAGGCGGTTGATTCCGGAGTCGGTTCGGTTCCGTCGATCGTATAAACCACCTTGACCGGACGGGTAGTCTTGAATTCCAGAGAAGCCTTGTCGGTGAAAGCGACAAAATCGCATGAGCCGTTCGGTTGCTCCGGTTGCGGGATATGGTAGTTGATGTTCAGTTCATCCAGACGGACCAAAGCATTATCCAAGCGACGTTCGAAGTCTTTATAATCCTTGCGTGCCAATGGAGTCCAGCCGATTTCAGCCAATGCCAGCACACGCGGGTAGGCGCGGTATTCCAGCAGGTCTGTGTTGTACATATATTCGGACCACAGGTTTGTTTGTACCCCCTTGATCAAATTAGCTTTTCCGGTAGCGACCAAAGTATCGGGTATCGGGTTGTATGCATACACTTTTGATAACGGATCGTAACCGCCGATAGAAACCGGTTCGATCTTCGGATCACCTTGGAATTGGTCAATGTACATGCCACCGCTTCCTGGAGTCATGATCGCTTCATGTCCCATGTTTGCAGCAGCGATACCGCCTTCTTCACCACGCCAAGACATGACGGTTGCGGAAGGAGCGAGGCCGCCTTCGAGGATTTCATCCCATCCGATGATCTTTTTACCATGCTTTTCGGACAGGTATTTCTCCATGCGCTGAACGAAATAGCTCTGCAGCTTTTCTTCGGCAGAATGGTTCTTGTCGGCTTTCAGACCTTCCTCGCGGATGCGCTTCTGGCAGAGCGGGCATTCTTTCCAGCTTGATTTCGGGCATTCGTCACCACCGATATGGATATATTCGCCGGGGAAAAGAGGTGCGACTTCGTCGAAAACATCCTGCAGGAGCTCGAACGGTTTTTCCTTTCCGGCACACAATACGATGTCTTCTACCCCCCAGATGATACGCGGGGTGGTCGGTTCGCCCTTGCAAGACAATTCGGGATATGCGGAGATTGCAGCCAACTCGTGTCCCGGAAGTTCGATTTCAGGAACGATCGTGATAAAACGGTCTGCTGCATATTTTACCACTTCCTTGATTTGGTCTTGCGTATAAAAACCGCTATATTCCGTTCCTTCGCCATCTATGCGTTTGGAACCGACTTCTGTCAGTTTTGGGTATTTCTTGATTTCGATACGCCAGCCCTGGTCGTCCGTCAGATGCCAATGCATGCGGTTGATCTTGAACAAAGCTAATACGTCGAGATGTTTCTTTACGTTCTCTACCGGGATGAAATGACGGCAAGGATCCAGCATGATGCCGCGATATTCGAAACGCGGTTCGTCTTTCACTGTCACGCAGGATGCAGTCCAGGCGATACCGTTTACGACTGCCGGGCTTTGGATCTCGGCTGGAAGCAACTGCATGAACGTTTGCATGCCGTAGAACAAGCCTTGCGGGGTCTTAGCCTTAACCGTCACGCCTTGCGGAGTGACATCCAGCGTGTAGCCTTCGTCGTTTACATCCAGTGCCTCGTCGATCGCCAGTGCAATGCCGTTTGAGGCGGCCTTGTCACTGACCGTTATCTGGTAACCGGTGGCAAGATTCATCTGGGCGGCAAAATATTCGGCAACAGTTTTAGCTTCCGGAGTGGAGGCGGAGAAGGCTGTGTTTTTGCTTAGTTTAAAACTACCCTCGTTCTGGACGAGGCTTACCGGCGTCGGGATTACATTGATGCCCTGGTTGTAAGGCATCTGTTTAGTTGGCCCTTCGCTGCACGACGCAAGGATACAAAATGCTGCGCCGGCACAAAGTGATAAAAAAGTTTTCATTTTGGAATTTATGTAATTTGATTGATTTAGAAAGAAGGAAGAAATTTATGATTTTTGATTTACGATTTATTTCCGTGCCGCATAAATCATAAATCAAAAATCATAAATCTATAGTGTTACCAAGCGAAGATAGGATATTCCTTCATGATGCCGTTCACTTTTTCGCGAACAGCCGTGATAGTCTTGTCGCATTCGGGTGCTGCCAGTACAGTGTCGATCAGTTCGACGATCTCGGCCATCAGCGGTTCTTTAGCGCCGCGGGTCGTGATAGCCGGAGTTCCGACACGGATGCCGGAAGTCTGGAATGCCGAACGGCTGTCGAACGGAACCATATTCTTGTTTACGGTGATATCGGCGGCTACCAATGCCTTTTCTGCCACCTTGCCGGTCAGTTCGGGGAACTTCTTGCGCAGGTCGATCAACATGCTGTGGTTGTCCGTACCGTCGGAGATGATCTTGTAACCTTTGTCCATGAATGCTTTTGCCATAGCAGCCGCATTGGCTTTTACCTGAGCCTGGTAGGTCTTGTATTCCGGTTCCAGCGCTTCGCCGAAGGCCACGGCTTTGGCGGCGATCACGTGTTCCAGCGGACCGCCCTGTATGCCTGGGAATACGGCGGAATCCAGCAGTTGGGACATCTTCTTGATCTCTCCCTTCGGTGTCTTCTTGCCCCAGGGATTCTCGAAATCCTTACCTAACAGGATGATGCCGCCACGCGGACCGCGCAAGGTCTTGTGGGTTGTGGAAGTTACAATATGGGCATATTCCAGCGGGTTATTCAGTAGTCCGGCTGCGATCAGTCCGGCAGGGTGAGCCATATCGATCATCAGAAGGGCACCGACCTTGTCGGCTATTTCACGCATCCGTTTGTAGTCCCACTCACGGGAATAAGCGGAACCGCCACCTACGATCAATTTCGGTTTTTCTCGTAAAGCGACTTCTTCCATCTGGTCGTAGTCTACACGACCGGTGTCTTCTTTTACATTATATTCTGTAGCGTGGTATAAAATACCAGAACTGTTTACAGGAGAACCGTGAGAAAGGTGGCCACCGTGTGCCAGGTTTAGGCCTAAGAATGTATCGCCGGGATTCAGGACTGCCAGAAATACGGCTGCGTTAGCCTGTGCTCCTGAATGCGGTTGTACGTTGGCCCACTCTGCATTGAAAATCTGTTTCAACCGTTCGATGGCGATAGTTTCGCTCTGGTCTACTACTTCGCAACCTCCATAATAGCGCTTACCGGGATATCCTTCTGCGTATTTGTTGGTCAGACAGCTACCCATGGCTTGCATCACCTGGTCGCTGACAAAGTTTTCGGAAGCAATCAGTTCAATACCTTTCAGTTGGCGCTGATGTTCCTTCTCAATGATGTCGAAAATGATATTGTCTCTTTTCATTACATGTAAAATTGGTTATTGCAATGAGTCCCCTTCTTCTTTTGGGGGGATCGTTGGCAAATTTACGATAAAAAATCTATAGCAGGGATAAATAATATCGAAATATCCTTATAACTTCACCACATTTCCTTCTTTACTGCTTTTCCAGGCTGCCTCGATCAGGCGGATGACAAGCAATACGTCGGCGGCATCCGTCAAGAGCGGTTCTCCGTGGCGGAGATGACGGTAGATGTTGTCGTAAAATCCTGCATAATTTCCGGCAAGACTGGGATATTTGTAATGGACGACGTTGCCGTCTTTCTCTGTGTGAAGAAGTCCCCAGGTACTTTCGTCTTCAACTCCCCAGTAGGGAGTACCGGGCATTTGTCCGTCATTCAGATCCGCTTCCTGACGGTCCAGGCCGTATTTGACGAATGAGCCTTCCGTACCGTGTAAGATGAAACGGGGTTCTGGTTCGCACATCAGATAGCTGGATTTCAGGGTGACTTTGACACGTGGCGCCTTAGACGGACGAAGTAGATGGATCACGAAATAATCATCTACCATGCCGCCTGTACGAATGGTGTCGATATCGGCGAAAACCGCATCTGGCACACCTAACAATTGAACAGCTTGGTCGATTATATGAGCCCCTAGGTTATAGGTCAAGCCGCCGCCCAACTCTCCGGTTTCCTTCCATGTTCCCGGTTTTATAAAGTTGCGATAGCGAGGGAAAGTTGACTCGAACTCAACAAGACGTCCCAACAGCCCTTTATTCAGTATTTCCCGAACTGTAAGGAAATCCGAATCCCAACGCCTGTTCTGATATACGCTTATAGCCAGGCCTTTGGACCGAGCGAGGTCGACTAATTCCTGTCCTTGCTCTGCTGTTGCCGTGAAAGGTTTTTCGACAATCACATTTTTTCCTGCCTCCAGTGCTTTCCGTGTATACTCGTAATGCGTACTGTCTGGCGTATTGATAACGACCAGTTCCAGCTCATCCAAAGCAACGAGCTCTTCAAAACTGCGCACAATACGGGCTGAAGGATAACGCTCTTTCGACAGATTCTTATTGCGCTCCGTGATTGCTGTCAGGCAGAAAGCTGGGTTTGTACTGATAAATGGGGCGTGGAATATTTGTCCAGACATGCCGAAGGCTGCCAATCCTGTTTTTATCTTTTCCATTTTTATGAAAGTTTATTTTTGCGAAGATATGAATTTATCGATTACGATGGCTTACGATTTTTACAGAAAACAAATAGCGAGTTATGTTTCTAATGCCTTCGGGACATAACACGCAACCTTGGAAATTTCGCATTGCTGATAATGCTATTATGATTGAAGATATTTTATTCTACCAAATAGAGAAACGGCAGACAAATCGTAGCTACAGAATACGTTTAAAGAATGTATTGACGTAAGGTGAACTCTCACGTTTTTATTGAAAGCTGCCGAGATTGGGATTTCTTATGCATTTCTGAATCAGCCATGTGAGATTACGACGTTAGCTTCTGCCTTACAAGATAGGTTGCCGATCAATAGGGAATTCCCAGTCTTGATACTCAGAATAGGTTATGCAAAGCCAGTTCCTTATTCTTCCCGTAAGAAAATTGAGACATTGCTAATTTGATATTTCTACTCAGAGTGACAGCAGAATAATTGAAGTGAAAAAATATCAGCAGTTTGTGAACAATGTAAAAAACAAGACTGTTTATTTGAGGTATATGAAGAATATAAATTCAAATAATCTAAAAAACATGAAAAGTATGATGTCGTACACGGACGCTGAAAACGGGAAGGTTGCCTTAATGCAGGAAATATTGGGGGTGAAAGACATACAAGATATCGACTTGCTCTATGAATTGCATCAGGAGTTTATGGATGCGCAAAAGAATGCAGGAACAGGAAATAGTGAAGGGCAGAGTGAACTTTTATGATTTTTCAAAAACAAAAAGAGAATGTTAATTAATAACATTCTCTTTTTTGTGACCGCGACAGGATTCAAACCTGTAACCGGCTGATCCGTAGTCAGCTACTCTATTCAGTTGAGCTACGCGGCCATTGTAAAACTAATCGAACTTTTTGGTAGTGACCGCGACAGGATTCAAACCTGTAACCGGCTGATCCGTAGTCAGCTACTCTATTCAGTTGAGCTACGCGGCCATTGTAAAACTAATCGAACTTTTTGGTAGTGACCGCGACAGGATTCAAACCTGTAACCGGCTGATCCGTAGTCAGCTACTCTATTCAGTTGAGCTACGCGGCCATTGTAAAACTAATCGAACTTTTTGGTAGTGACCGCGACAGGATTCAAACCTGTAACCGGCTGATCCGTAGTCAGCTACTCTATTCAGTTGAGCTACGCGGCCATTATTTCGTGATTGCGAGTGCAAAGGTAGCACTTTCTTTTATATTCGCAAGCCTTTTCGGTATCTTTTTTTTAACTAATCAAGCATCTTTGGGTTAAATATCAGATAACCAATATTCAAGCCAAAATTAAAATTTTTAGCTGGATAGCTGTATCCGTTTGCATACAGGCTGATGCTAGCGAAAGGCAGTTGTAAAACAAGGGCTGCTTCTCCCATATATTTAAAAGAATGAAGGAATTTCCCGTAATAGGGGATTGCCGTGTATGTGTTATTGTTCCATACTTCTTCTTTTTTTATTTCGTATAACGGTGCGAAACCGTACATGTCGAGGCGAAAGTGCAGCAGCTTGCTGAATTTCAAGATCGGTGACAAACCGAATGCCACGTATTGGTTGGCGCGGAACGCCTCGTTGAAGACAATCTGGCTATGTGGCGTCGGTGTGAAGGCTGGTGCTTGCAAAACGGAAGCCGTATAGTTGTTCATCAGATTCTTGCTGGAGAGCACTAGTTCACTCATAAAACCGAGGTTGAAATATGGACTGATCGTCTTGTACTGTTCCCATTCACCTTTCATTTGCAGCCAGCTATGGACTTTCCGGTCGAATAAGCCCATATCTGTAATGGGAGACGGCATATACTTTTCTGTACCGGTTACATATTGTGCCACTAAGAATTGTTTTCGCCCGGAGATCGGATATTGTTTATAATCCAGCGAGTTACGCTCGATGCTGAGCGAACCGGCAAACAGATCATACCTGCTATGATCGGTGGTCGCGTTCGGGAATGTCATGTTGGAGGTCTGGAAATAATAATCATTCAGCCGGCCATAAGCAAAACCGATCTCGGCTTTGGCACGATTCAGGAATGGGAATCCTAACTTGACCTTCGTGTACAATTCTTTCTGGTGGATGAAAGCCGGTAGTACGTCTTCGTAGAACAAAGACTGGCTTTCGGAGTATTTTTTGTCTGAGAATACGCCTTGCCAATTCAGGTAGGTCGGTATTCTCGTCTGCAAATAGATACGGCCGTTCAACATCGCGCCACTGAACGAGTTGCCGACCTGGAAGTTGGCGTTTACATCGGCGGCATATCGTCTCAAATACTGGTATCCCAGTCCGAGAAACAGTTGGTTGGCCTGGTAGGAGGAGATGTTGCCTCCGAATCCGACCGTGATCTCTTCCTTCATTTTGACATCAAGATACAGGTCGAACTTCTTTTCCTTCCGATTATAAACGGCATGGGGCAATATCTCTTTAATCTTGGAATAGGTTAGCATTTTGAAATAAGCACGCTTGAACTCTTCCATCGAGAACTCATGATTGATATCACGATGGAGTTGAGATTCAATATATTTCTTTTGCGATTCATTTACGCCTGTCACATATATATTCTGGAAAATCAGCGGAGGAAGGCCTTGCTTATAGGCCGCACGGCGTTTGTTGACTTCGCTTAGTTCCACACGCCGGGGGACACGCGCCTTGATGGAGTCGATCATCGCCATCGTCCGTTTATAGCCAATATTCATCAAATCCCGTGCTTTTTGAAAATCGAGCAGGGAGACGGTAGGGAAGCTAAATTTTATCATCATACCTTCGTCTTCGGGTACGTCGTATTCCGTTTTCTGCATGATCATTGTTTCAAGCTGGTTATAAGGATTGGACGAAGGTTTGTTGTTACCGCCTGCCACAGTCGAACCGAAGATGAAGTCCGGATGGAAAGCCTCCTTCATCGGGCCTACCGGGAAATTGTCGTAGATACCGCCGTCGAAAATGGGGACGCTATCTTTCCAGATCGGCTGGAAAAAGAAGGGGAATGTCATTGATGCACGGACAGCGTCTCCGAGATCTCCATTTTTGAAGATAATAGCTTTTTTGCTGTAGATATCCGAGGCCACGCAACGGAATGGGACAAAGAGATTGTCGAAATTCCAGCCGGCTTTTGCTGTCGCTTGTGAAAACAGGGCCATAAACGCCTGATTCATCTGGATCGGATTGATCAGACTTTGTGGAAGGAAACTAGCTTTCACTTGTAACGAATCGGTCATGTCTATGGAAAAGTGCCCGAATTCCGGTGTCGGGTCGGGGCGTTTGAAATAATATTTGTATTCGTTTTCCACCGTTCCGGTTTGCCAGTAGCTGAACTCCTCGGAGAGCATCAGTTCAACCATTTCTTCGGGTGTATATCCCATTGCATAGAGACTACCGACGATCGCGCCGGCAGATGTTCCCGTTATGTAATCAATAGGTATTCCGTTTTCTTCCAGAGCTTTGATTACCCCAATATGGGCGGCACCTTTCGCACCGCCACCGCTCAGAACCAAGCCTACTTTCTGGGCATATCCTATTTGTAAGGCCGCAAACAACAGGGCTGTCAGTACAGCTATTTTTTTCATACTTGTATCTTCTCTGCTTAATGAATTCAAATGTAGTCGTTATTTCTCAGAATACAAGAGTTTGAGATATATAAAATACAACATAAAATTAGTTCGTTTTGTTAATCTTGCGAAGAAACTTGGTGTCGGCCGTTGGTCAAAATAAGAAAGGGTGTCAAACTTTCCATTCCCATATCAAGTGCGGGAATGGGGACTTTGACACCCTTTTGCTATTTTTTCCGGCTTCGGTTTAACCGATCATCTGAACGCTGCGTTTGATGAATTGGCTCAATGCTTCACCTTTCAACATACCGTTTGCCAACAGGGCAAGGTCGATTAACTGGCTGACCAGTTTATTTCCACCAGCATATTCAGACAGGATGCTGGTGCGCTGTTCTACCAGTTCGTCAATCTTTTTGTTCGTATTCGTCATATCTTCCTTCTCTTCAGAAGTGATTTCTTCTTCTTTCTTCTTGCTCTGGGCTTCGCGCAAGTCGGACTGGCGGGCTTTCCAGCCTTTCAGGTCAGAAAGGATCGGATTCAGCTTTTCGGCACAAGCCGCTTCTTCTTCGCTCAGGATTTTCTTAACCAGTTCGTGGTCTGTGTTCAGCACCAGATTGTAGTTATCCGGCAGTTCTCCATAAAACGACATACCTGGTTGCATGGCAGACATTTCGCGCATACGGCGCATATATTCGCTTTGTGTCAGCATGACCGGGTTTGAGTTTTCGCCCAACGCCTCGAATGTGACAATGAAATCTGTCTTCTCGATCTTCGGTAACTGGCTTTTGAACATCTCCTGCAGAGCATTTTTTTCGTCCTCATTCAGTGTTACCTTGTTGACATCGTCCTTGCGGATCAGATTGTCGATCGTGTCGCTATCCACACGGACGAAGCGTGTTTTTTCGAACTTCTGTTCCATCTGGCTTATAGCATGGACATCCAGCTGACCATCCATGATCAGCACGCTGTAGGCTTTGTCTTTTGCAGCCTGGATATAGCTGTACTGGTCATTGGCATTCGTTGTGTACAAGTAGATCAGGTTTCCTTCCTTGTCTGTCTGGTTGGCTTCCGTCAGGGCTTTGTACTCTTCGAATGTGTAATATTTGCCATCTACATCCTTCAATAGGGCGAACTTGGCTGCCCGATCGTAAAATTTTTCTTCGCTCAACATTCCGTACTGGATGAAAAGTTTCAGGCTGTCCCACTTTTCTTCAAATTGAGGACGGTCGTTCTTGAACATTTCTTCCAGGCGATCTGCCACCTTTTTCATAATGTGGTTGGAGATCTTTTTCACGTTCTGGTCGCTCTGTAGGTAAGAACGGGACACGTTCAGCGGTATATCCGGAGAATCGAGCACACCGTGCAGCAATGTCAGGAATTCAGGAACGATACCTTCAACCGAATCGGTGACGAACACTTGGTTGCAGTATAATTGGATCTTATTGCGATGCAGATCGATGTTGCTCTTGATGCGCGGGAAATACAGGATACCGGTCAGATGGAACGGGTAATCCACGTTCAGATGAATCCAGAACAGAGGTTCGTCGGACATCGGATACAGATCCTGATAGAATTTCTTATAATCTTCATCTGTCATATCAGTCGGCTTACGAACCCATGCCGGTTGGATATCGTTGATGATATTGTCTTCGTCGGTATCGACATATTTGCCGTCTTTCCATTCCTGCTTCTTTCCGAATGCGATGGGAACTGGCAGGTAACGGCAGTACTTAGTCAACAGGCTGTTGATCTTGTCTTTGTTCAGGAAATCTTTGTTCTCGTCGTCAATATACAGGATGATGTCTGTTCCGCGATCTTCTTTTTCCGTCTCTTCCAATGTGTATTCGGGTGTGCCGTCGCAGCTCCATTTCATAGGAACGGCTCCTTCTTTATACGATTTGGTGACGATCTCCACTTTCTTGGAAACCATAAAAGAAGAATAGAAACCAAGTCCGAAGTGGCCGATGATGGCGGCTGCGTCGTTCTTGTATTTTTCAACGAACTCTTCTGCGCCGGAGAAGGCGATCTGATTGATATATTTGTCAATCTCTTCGGCAGTCATACCGATACCACGGTCGGAGATTTTGATCGTATTGCTATCGAAGCTGACATGTACGGTCAAATCTCCCAGTTCTCCTTTGAACTCGCCGACAGAAGCCAGTGTTTTCAACTTCTGTGTTGCATCAACTGCGTTAGATACCAATTCACGAAGAAAAATTTCGTGATCACTATATAAAAACTTTTTGATGATAGGGAAGATGTTCTCACTCGTAACACCGATGTTTCCTTGTTTTGCCATAATCCGATATAAAATATTTTGATGTTATACTTATTGTTTCCTATAACTATAATTATTTACGCAATGTTCAGTTACAAAAACAATGCCAAACAAACAAAATGACATTTTGACTGACAAGTTATCAGTATGGAGAGGGAAAGAACTGGAATGTATATAAAAAATTAAAGGCTGTCTCACGACAACCCCTAACCAACTTTGTTAACCTTAAATCTAATACTATTATGAAAAAACCACATTGTAAATGTACGGATACTTCTATAATTGTCAATAGATAAAATATTAAATTTTGTTCTTTTGGTTTTAATAAAATCTAATATCTTCAGATCTCTTGCTTTTTATACGTTATTAGGCTTGTGAGAACCATCGCAACGGTGGATAAAGGCAATGCGAACAGGATCGGATCGATGGCGAACCAGGGATAGATATCGATCAAAACATCACGTCCAGACAGCATATTGCATAAGCCGACTGCTCCGGCTTCCGCCTTGTGAAGAAACAGCATGGCAAACAAACTTGCCAGTGCCCCCGTCCATAAACTAGCCAGTGCTCCTTCCTTGGTCGCCTTTTTCCAGAAAAGGGAACAGAAGTAGGCCGGGAGAAAAGTGGCGGCACAAATCCCCATGAACAGGGCTGTCCCGCGTGCTATGACTCCTGCGCTCAGCGTATAACAGATTATATAACTTACCAGAATGGAGCAAAGTACTCCGATGCGTACACCCATCGTCGAGTTGGCATTCTTTCGATGTCCCAGTTTAGGGAATATGTCTGCCCCGAAAGAAGCTCCCATCGTGTGGAACTGGGCGCTGAGCGTAGACATACTTGCCGACAAGATACAGAGCATGAAAACGGCACTGAACCATTCCGGCATTGCCCGGTCGATAAACAGCGGGATAATCTTATCCATATCCTTGATGGCTTCCGATGCAACCACGCCTTCTGTTTTCAGGAAAAAGAGGTTCGATAATGCCTCGACATGATAAATGGCTCCGACGGTCACGATCAGAAAAACACAACCGATCAGAACGCCCCGGTTCAATTGCTTGGTGCTTTCCACCATCATAAAACGTACGACCAACTGAGGTTGGGCAAGGCAACCGATGCCGACTCCCAAGATCAGCGAGGTTACGAGGGTGTACCATTGCGGAGACCCAGTCACAGGCATGGCTGTCCATCCTTGGTGTCCTACCTCCTTAAACCGTTCAGGAACAAGCGGGGCGATTTCCGTCAGTTTCCGGTTGGCTTCGATAAAGCCCATATCCATTACCCGATAGAACCAGAATAGCAAGAACAGCATGCAGGCGAACATGATGACGGCTTGCAAAGCATCCGTATATAACACGCCTTTAATACCTCCCGTGATGACATAGGCCGCTACTATAAGCGTGAAAATAAGCAGTGCCAGATGCAAGTCTATGTGGAACATCTGTTCGATGAACACTGCACCTCCTTTCATTACGACTGCTGCATACAAAGGCATGCCGATAAAGATGATGGCGGCAATAAATATCTGTATGGCACGCGAATTATAGTGCAGCCCCAATAATTGCGGGAATGTGCGGGCATTGTACTTTTCGCCTAACTTACGGGTGTTCCGCCCGAATATGATAAAAGCGATGACAACGCCCATAAACATATTCAACAAGCAAAGCCATTGGATTCCCATACCGAACGTGGCCGCAACCCCTCCGAAACCGACAATGGCCGATGCGGAAATAAAGGTCGCCCCGTATGAAAGGGCCATGATGACAGGATTTACTTTCCGTCCCCCCCAGCAAATAATCGCTAGCATTTTTCGTTTGTTTGTATCCGATATATCCCAGCCAAGCCAGGATGAACATATAGATAATTACTACGATACCTAAAGTCAGTGTGCTCATTTTTCCGGCTGTTGTGGGTTAGTACTCTCCTCGTCGTCTTTATTCCAATGGGTTATTCCGAACCAAATGGAATAAAACAGGCAGACGAGGGCTAACAGGTAGGCCAGCCAGATGCCAGGGTCGCTTATTCCGAACATGTATTGTTGTTGTTTATAATTTGATCAAATCACTTTCACAAATATATTCCAGATTCTGACGACGGATCACTTCGCGAGCGGCTTCCCGGTTATTCGTCCGTAAGATCAAAATTGATTTCTCATTGGCTGAGAAGCAATACATATATTCGATACTGACACCGGCTTTCGTGAAACAAGACAAAGTCTGGGCAAAACTGCCTGCACAGGAGTTTGTGACGATTGCCAGCACATCGGTCAGGTTTGCACTGACATTGTTGCCTTTCAGGATTTTATAAGCCTTTTGCGGATCGCTGACTATAATGCGCAGAATACCGTATTCGGATGTGTCTGCTACCGTTGCGGCAATGATTCGTATCTTCTCTTCGGCCAGCAAAGCGAGGATTTCGCTTAATTTACCGTATTTGTTTTCCAGAAAAATAGAAATCTGATTGACTGTCATGTTGATTATGATTTTAGATTTATGAATTATGAGTTCAGCAAAGTTTACGCAAGTCTTTCACCCGGACAGCTTTTCCATCCTGTACCGGCAGGGAGCCTTTGGCGACCAGTTTGAGATGGGGAGTCAGAAGCAGCTCGTCTTTCAGCTGGCGGGTGATTTCCTTTGTCAAGCGTTGTAAAACGCTGTAATCGTCGGTAAACAGGTCGCTCAATTCCACTTCAATCAGCATCTCGTCATTGTTTCCTACCGTTTCGATTGTAATTAGATAATTGCTACCCAGTTCTTTAAACTGCATCAGTATCTTTTCGATCTGGATAGGGAAGAGGTTGACCCCTTTCAATATGATCATGTCGTCGCTACGGCCTTTGAAACGTGCAAGGCGTTTGTGCGTTCGTCCGCAGGGACATTCACCCGGAAGGACACAGGTCAGGTCACGGGTACGATAACGGAGCAAAGGCATTGCCTCTCGGTTGATGGTCGTCAGGACCATTTCGCCGACTTCACCTTCTTTTACCGGTTGCAGTGTGACTGGATCGATAATTTCTACGATTACATTATCTTCCCAGATATGGAGCCCGTTCTGTTCCGTACATTCGAATGCGACGCCGGGGCCGTTCATCTCCGACATTCCGAAACAATTGTATGCTTTTACGCCTAACAATTGTTCGATCCGGCGGCGTTGTTCTTCCGAGTGAGGCTCAGCACCGATACAAACGGTGTGCAGTTTGGTGTCGCGACGGGGATCGAGGCCCATTTCATACATCACTTCCGCCAGGCGAGTAGCATAGCTGGGAATGATATGGAGGCAAGTCGTCCCGAAATCCGTAATGAACTTGATCTGCCGCTTGGTATTTCCTGCTGCTGCCGGTACGGTCAGGCAACCTAATTTTTCAGCTCCGTATTGGAATCCCAATCCTCCGGTAAACATTCCGTAACCGGAAGTGTTCTGGAATACGTCTGTGTCGCGAATGCCTACCATATACATACAGCGTGCCACCTGGTTAGCCCATTGGTCCAAGTCTTTGGCCGAATGCAATACGACTGTTGGGTTTCCTGTAGTACCGCTTGACGAATGGATACGGACACAGTCCTTGATAGGAATAGCCGCCATGCCGTACGGATAATTGTTGCGAAGGTCGTCTTTCGTCGTAAAAGGAATCTTTTGCAAATCGTCCAGTGATTGTATACTGTCGGCTGTGATGCCGTTTTCTTTGAAAACTTTGCTGTAGAAAGGAGAATTTCCGGCTGCTTCAATTGTTTTTCTCAATCGCTCAAACTGTAGCTTTTTCAAATCTTCGCGATTCATGGTTTCAATATCTTTCTGCCAATATTCCATCGTTTTTTGCATTATAATGTGTTTGATTCATGAAATTAGACTGCAAATGTATTGTTAATTTTGGAGAAATCAAAGATCAGTCCGGTCAGATTCGTATATAACATAGAGGCCGACAAGGCAGCGGTACAGGCGGCTGTTGACACAAACTACAGTAATGCCTTACTCGAAGGGACGGTAAACAGAGTAAAAACTATTAAAAGGACAATGTTCAATAAGGCAGGGTAACAAAGAACTTGCGTTTTGTGTAAAACAACTATCATACTATCATAATTGAATTTATATACTTGTAAAACAGTATATTATTCTATGATAGTTCCTGTTTTCAACTATCATTCATCTATCATAACTATCATGGGCAAAAGCAATAAAGCATTGTATATCAATATCCCGTCAAATTTCAGATATGTTCTGAAGCTGATACAAAATAGATTAAATAGGCTCGTTTTTTCATGAAGACAAGCTGTTCTTTTACCAAAAACAACTTGAAAAGTTTCTTCAGACCCGGGTGGAAGGGCATGGGAGATCCGGGTGTGGAGGAGGTGGAGACCCGGATCTTCGTGAAACCGGAACGGGGATGTGGAGCTGTTTATCTGCCTTGTTTGAGGAGATTTTATGCACTGTTTCTGATTAAAATAACCTTCATTCGCCCATTTCTCCTGTCTTAACAGTCTCCCGCATATTTACGGGGATAATTGAATGTGATAGCCAGCAAAGCTCCGACACCCAACAAATAAGGATAATATAAATACTGCATGATCTCGATGGGAGAGACATGCCCTAAACCTGCCGCCATCAATAATTGCGCGCCGTAGGGTATGATGCCTTGTACGAAGCAGGAAAAAATGTCCAGCAGACTGGCACTGCGTCTTGGATCGATTTTAAAACGATCGGCAATATCTTTGGCTATTGGGCCTGCCATGATCAAAGCGATGGTATTGTTTGCGGTGCAAAGATTTGCAAAGCTGATTAGTGCGGCAATACTCCCTTCGGCTCCTTTGGTGGAACGAATGCGGGAAGTGAGTTTCAAGATGATCCAATCGATACCTCCGTTATATCGTATCATTTCCAGCATTCCACCGGCCAATAAAGTCACGATGATAAGTTCGCCCATATTTGTGATGCCTAACCCCATTGATGCATTCCATCCCCAGATATCGAATCCGCCTGTAAGCAATCCGACGATACCGGAAAGAATGATCCCGGCTATTAGAACCATCATGACATTCACACCGCAGATAGCTGTTACCAGGACAACTAGGTAGGGCAGGACCTTGATCCATTCGATCGGCCCTGTTTCATATCCGCTCCCGACCCCACTCCCGATCAGCACATAGAGAAGACCGGTCAGGATGGCGATCGGCAGAGCAATTCGAATATTCACTTTGAACTTGTCGTTCATATTACAACCTTGTGTGCGGGTGGCGACGATAGTGGTATCCGATATGAAAGACAGGTTGTCTCCAAACATGGCTCCGCTTACTACGACACCCAGCATCAGGGCATCTGGCATTCCGGTTTTGTCGGCGATCCCTACGGCAACAGGAGCCAAGGCAACGATTGTTCCGACAGATGTCCCGACAGAAATGGAAATGAAACAGGCCGCAAGGAATATTCCGGCTGCCAACAAATTGCCAGGTAGGATGGACATGGCCAGATTCACGGTAGCATCGACTGCTCCCATCGCTTTGGCTGTTTGGGCGAAAGCACCGGCAAGAATGAAGATCAATACCATCAGCATGATATTGCTGTTGGCTGCCCCTCGGCAGAATTGCTCGATCCGATTGCTGATCTTACCCCCTTTGGACATGGCGATGGCAACAACTGAGGCGATAACAAAGGCTACGGTAATAGGCATCTTATAGAAATCGCCTGCAATGATGGACACTACAAGGTAAGACAATAAAAAAACAACCAAAGGTGTCAGTGCCCAAGGATTAGGGGCATGGTGTAAACGTGAACTGTTCAGATCTGTCATTCTTAATTAAACCGCATGTTAGAAAGTGAATCTTAATGCAATACGGATACCTCCCTTCTTAATATCAGGATGATCCAAATAAGTTAAGCGTCTGTAATAATCAATGCGCAGGATCTTGAATATATTTTCCAAACCGACGCTGCATTCCATATATGGAGTGCTACCTAATGGCTGTGTCCCATCTGGTAATAGGAAAAGTCCCGGCGTCAAGGTCGGATTATTTTTGTCCGTTAGTCCACCATAGATCATATTAAAGGAAAGGACTTCACGTAGACGCAACCACTTGATGCCCGGAATACGGTTCAGAATCCACCCTTTCAGATAATAAGTAGCATTGAACGATACATATTGGTCGGTCACAAACTCCAACGCGTTCATCATGTGGAATGCTTCCGGCTGGATTGTGACGGATTGGTTCGTATTCGGCAAAATCAACAGGGGGAAAGGTACCTTGTCCCAGACCTTGCCCGCTTTAACCTGTGCATCGATATGCCCAAACGAAGAAAGCCAGATACGTTTCTCGGCACTGATCTCCGTATGGTTGTAATTGTAATCACCGCCTAACACGCCTTTAATACCTAATTGATGGGAGAGCTTGAATACAGGGGCATCTTTAGACAGGTTGAATACGGATTCTTTCCCCGAACGCCCGTTATAAGCGCGTTCACCCGGAGCGAAACGCAACTGTGTCCCGATTTCGGATGTCGTAAAATCTTTTATATGGTATAAATTCCCGGATTCGTCCCGTTTAATATATTGAAGCGTTCCTGCCGCCTCGTTGTTCTGATTCATTATCCAGGACTTCCATGTCAGGCCGTTCAGCCATTCTTTTTCGTATTGCAATACGCTTTTGCGGATATATTGCATCTTGGTCACAGGTTCACCTACTTTCCAGGCAACGAATATGTTATCTTTGCTTGTGAAAAGGAAATCTTGGCCTGGGGTATACACGTCATATTCTTGGATGAACGACAGATTATTGACCGGATTTTCACCTTCGTGATATTCTTTTTTAGTGAAACTGTGTGTTAACTTCAAATTGTATTTGATCTTGCGGTCATTTGTACCGTAAGCTAGATAACCGCTTGCAAACCAATACGGATTGAGGTTGGCAGTCGTCATTCCTCCCACACGCATACGAAAACCTTCCAGATGGTTTGCACTGAAGGTTGTATTCATCGGACCGAAGTCAAATTTGGTCACCTTCTTGTCATTTGCTGTCGGGATATAGCCCGTTATCAGGATCTCTGCGGTTTTGATAATGGCATTGAAAGCCGGAACTTTCCGCAGTTGTCCCAATAAATCTTTTAGCGCATCTTCCTTCTCTTTCAATGGAATAGGGCGGTTGTGCGTCCAGAACGTATCCGGCTGTGCCGTCGCCTCCGGCAAGACATGCAATGCCCCTAAGAGCCCGAAAACGGAATCTGCATTTTGCACGTTGAAATTATAATTGTCATAATTCCTTAGCTGGTGCGCATAGAGCTGTTGCGTCCCCTTTACCACATAGAAATTGACGAAAGTATTCTCTTGGTCGAGTACCCAGGTACTATCTGGCATCTGCTTGAATTCCTGCTCAATACGGAGTTTATCCACCCAATTTAGGTTGATGTTTGCGGGGGTGTTCAGCAATACTTTCTTGACCGCATAATTACCGTCAAGCGTGATATAAAGCCGTCCCGTAAAACCGTAGCTTTCGCTGTTTGCCGGAACGAAAGCCAGATCCACACATTTATCTCCTCCCACATCGAGCGTATCCATGATGTAGTAATGGTAATATGTGGTCGCCAATGTCGATGATAATGGGCTGACGAACCGATTCAATAGAATAGGAATATTGTTATCGAAAATATTGATACTCTTAAAAATCTCTTCCAGGTTGGAGGTTATGCCGCCACCGTCATCTAATGTTTTATCGATCCCCTGCATGCGCTTGGCTCTGACAATTGTCTTTTCCGCTTTGGGACTTTTCCGGTAGTAGAAGTCCGATAGGTTTTCACGCACGGAGACGGTCAGGATCGGTTTGCCGTTAAACTCGGACGTGTCCAGATAGTTTTTGATAAATTTGAACTTTTTCAGAAATTTGTTCTTGTCGAGATTCGGATTGAAATTATCCAGCGACAGACTTAGTTTTTCGTATACTTCCGTTTGATATTCCGGCTTTGCCTCGATCCGGTTGTCGTTCTTATGTGCAATTACTTTTTTGATAAGCTCTACAGCCGGATTATCCTTGCGGGTATATTTTTCTCTTTTGGGTTTGACCACGACTTCCGAAATCTCGAAAGCAGTCGGCTTCAACAATACTTCCAAATTGTCATTCTTTTTACCGGGCTTGAGATCGATGAATTTAGTATCGTATCCCAATGAGGCGGCGGCCAGTTTGGTATAGCCCTGATTGTTTTGAAGGGTGAATGTTCCATTGTCGTCTGTCATAGCTCCGATAGTCGACCCGTCAAAATAGACGGATACGAATGGGAGCGGTTCACCGGTAATAGAATCTTTGACAATACCGGATGCCGAGGTAAAACTCTGAGCGTGTGATAGAAAAATTCCTGCTACAGCTTGTAACAGAGCTATTAATATGATATAACGGATAAATCTTACCATGTATTTAACGTTGTTCCTTCTCGGATATGGACAACAAAGATAAGGTTTTTTTGGTTACAGTTTTACTGGCGATATTAATAATCTTTAATCGAAAGATAGTCTGCTGATTAAATGAGGGGGGCTAAATATCAATTATACGTACAAAATCCGAAACATATTTCTTTTTATTTGCTTTTAATTCCGCTAACGGTTTTTATCCTTATATTTGTTCTGCTTGAAAACGTAAAAAACAGGTCCTAAAGGAATGAAAGAACATATTAGAAAAAGAAAAATCATGGCTGTGACCTTGACCGGATCTCTTGCCAACTTTCTGCTATTGGTTTTCAAATTTGTAGCAGGTGTGTTAGGGCACAGTAGCGCCATGATCGCGGACGCCGTCCATTCGTTATCCGATTTTGTGACGGATGTAATTGTTTTGCTCTTCATTAATATATCGTCCAAACCGAAAGACGAAGGCCATGACTATGGGCACGGAAAGTATGAAACTTTGGCTACTACGATCATCGGGATTGTCCTGATGTGTGTAGGAGCCGGCCTTTTCTGGGATGGTGCGAACAAGGTATTTGGATTTTATTTTGGAGGCGAACAGTTGGAAAGTCCCGGCAAGATCGCACTTACTGCCGCCATTATCTCTATTTTGATAAAGGAAACCCTGTATCGTCTGACGCTATATGTCGGAAAAAAAGAAAATAGCCAGGCTGTTATCGCGAATGCCTGGCATCATCGTTCGGATGCTTTTTCTTCTATCGGGACGACGTTGGGTATTGGAGGAGCCATCCTCTTAGGTGATAACTGGCGTGTGCTGGATCCGATAGCAGCCGTGATTGTCAGCATATTGATTGTAAAGGTAGCCTTTCAGTTGGTCATACCTGCAATTAATGATTTGCTGGAGAAATCTTTACCGACTGAGGTCGAAGATAAGATTCTCTCTATAATAAATGAAACGCCGGAGGTCAGGAACCCGCATAATCTATGTACCCGCAGAATCGGTAATGATTTTGCAATAGAAGTGCATATCCGGGTCGATGGACAAATAACTGTAAGCCGTGCGCATGAGCTGACGAAGGAGATAGAAAGTAAGTTACGTTTGAAATTTGGGCCTGCAACCCATATCGTCTTGCATGTCGAACCGATAAAAGAGAAAAAAGATGAGTGAACTGACATTATACCGGGGAGAAGTTTTTGATTTTATCGATTCTCCGTTAAATAGAAAAGATGCTTACCGATATTTTCCCGATGGAGCATTGGTCGTACGGGAAGGAGAGATAGTCGATTGTGGGCCTTTTGAGGAGATTAAAGGCCGTTATACCGATTATGAACTGGTTGATTATTCCGGTAAACTCCTGATGCCTGGATTTATAGATTCCCATATTCATTATCCGCAAGCTGAAATAATCGGGATGTACGGAAGGCAGTTGCTGGATTGGCTGGAGGACTATACCTTTCCAGCAGAACAGGCGTTTGTTTCTTCAGAGCATGCGGATAGGATGGCCCACTTCTTTGTAGAGGAACTATTCCGGAACGGAACGACAGCTTGCATGGCTTATGCAACGGTACATCCAACATCCGTCACCGCTCTCTTCTCCGTTGCGTCGGAATATAATATGTGTATGCTGACCGGAAAAGTGCTGATGGACCGGAATGCTCCGGCAGGATTGACCGATACGGCGGAACAGGGGAAATCCGAAAGTCGTTCTTTGATCGAATCTTGGCATGGAAAAGGGCGGAACCGCTATGTCATCACGCCCCGTTTTGCCATTTCCTGTTCGACGGAACAACTGATTGCGGCTGGACGTTTGCACGAACAATATCCTGGCACTTATATACAGACGCATCTTTCCGAGAATAAAGACGAGATCGACAGCACGCTTTCCTTGTGTCCCGACTGCCAAGATTACTTGGAAGTATACGAGCGGGCAAGATTGGTTACAGACCGTTCCATCTTCGGACATTGTATTCATCTGTCTGATTCGGAATGCCGTCGGTTGGTCGAAGCCGGTTCTGTCGTAGCCCACTGTCCTACATCCAACCTCTTTTTGGGAAGTGGCTTGTTTGATATGCAACAAGCCAATCGTGTCGGTATGCAAACCGTATTGGCGACGGACATCGGAGCCGGAACCTCTTTTTCTATGCTGCGCACGATGGGAGAGGCGTATAAAGTGCAGCAACTTGGCGGATATCCGATGTCTGTATTCGAGTCATTATATAAATGTACGTTGGGAGCAGCTAAAGCACTTCATTTGGATGATGAAATCGGCTGTTTCGGGAAAGGTCGGAAAGCGGACTTCATTGTTATGGATTATGCCGCCACACCTTCCCAGCAGGTACGCATGGACTATCTGAAACGCCACGGGAAGTGGACGTTGGAAAATAAACTGTTCGGCCTGCAAACAGCTGGAGATGAAAGGAATATTCAAGCCACCTATGTGATGGGGAAAAGAGTATTCACCCTTGCTTAGAATACCTGCATCTCGTTCCTGACAGTCGTGACACCAATTAGCCGATCATAGCGAGCACCCATCGGACGATAATAAACATAGATGCTATATTCATTTTGTGTCTGGTAGTAATTACCTTCTATCGGACCTGTCTGACCGACAGAGGAACCGGTCGGGACAAACAAATACTGGTAATTGTAACTTCCCTGTTTGAGAAGTACGGCTTTTTCGTATTGCTTCGTCTCGAAGTTATAGCCCATTTTGCTCTTTTCATCCAATACATTATTAAATAGCTCACCGTTCAGATATACACTCCCATCGGGCAGCGGATCGCATGCAAGCGTAAAATGCACGATATAATAATCCGCTTCCGTATCCGGATCGTTACAGTCGCTGCAACGAATGAAGAAACGGCCGTCCTGATCCTGGTCATATTGGTAAGTGCCTTTATCCCGCCTGTAATCGGTCATAAGCTCCACATTATAATAAGGATTGTGGAAGGAGATATTTTCGACGTGCATTCCATTATATTTGTTGCTTAGGAACTCCATGCGACGATACTCATTCCCGGCAGGGAAAATAAGGTTGCGGTTATACGTGTAAGATATTTGGTTTTCCAGAATGCTCATAGGTTGCAAGTCCGTTACGGCATTATCGCGCCGGTTGTCCTGGTAAACGAATATCTTCAGGTCCGTTTGCGGATAAGTGATCGGAAAATTTTTGTTGTTGATGTTGAAACTTACCTGCTGATGGCTCTGGTTGGTGTCGATGTCCGTGTTCCCGCTCACCGAAGCCGAGATATTGACAACCGGTTCTACCACAGAGAAACAGGCTGTAAAAATGATCTGGTCCGGCGTATCCTCGTTATAGACCTGGATGGCATAATTGCCGGAAACTTTAAACTGGACATCGTCGTTCGGAAGCAATAGCCGGTAGTTCGAATATTGAGTCGTAGTCCCGATGGAATTGGCAAAATCGTCGATTGTTGTTCCTTGGAAACCATTCATATATTCGATCGGACTCAACTGCGATTGCGTCCAGTCGGCGTTGCAATGCACCACGTTATAGGCATATCGTGTGTATCCACTCCCCAAACCGTCGAAATTGATTTCAATTTGCTCTTCTCCTCCCAATGCTATGTAAGGTTCGGATATCAACTCTCCGGCAACTTTCACCTGAAGCGTTTTTATCTGCTTGCTATTGACATCGGTGAAGAACTTTACCTGTGCGTTTACCCCGATGGAAAGGGCAAAAAGCATCATAAATAGTAAACTGTACACTCTCATTTTCATATTTCTTTCTTTGTCGGTGCAAAATTATGGAATTATTTCTTTAATTATTTTCCATTCCCTGCTTTAAAGCATAAAAAATTGCTTACTTTTGCGGGAAAATTACATATAAACAATTTTAGTTGTATCATGGCAAATGTGATTAAGATTAAAAAGGGTTTAGACATTAATCTGAAGGGCAAAGCTTCGGACGTACTGTTAAACGGAGGGAAAAGCGATAGTTACGCTATCGTTCCCGATTATTATAACGGTATTGTACCCAAAGTTGTTGCCAAAGTAGGAGAAAAAGTCAAAGCCGGTTCTGTATTGATGATCGATAAGAACCGCCCGGAGATCAAGTTTGTTTCGCCTGTCAGTGGCGAAGTAACTGCCGTAAATCGAGGAGAGAAGCGCAAAGTGCTTAGCGTGGTTGTCAAGCCGGAAGCGCAGATCGAGTATGAAGATTTCGGTAAGAAAAATGTAGCTTCCCTCAAGAGAGAAGAGGTGAAGGAGGCAATCTTGCACGCTGGTATGTGGCCGTTTATCAAACAACGTCCGTACGACATCGTCGCCTCGCCGGCTGACGAACCACGTGACATCTTTGTTTCTGCATTCTATTCCGCACCGTTAGCTCCGAACTTCGATTTCGTCGTGAAAGGACAGGAAGTTGATTTTCAGACGGGATTGGATGCGCTTGCAAAACTTACCGACGGCAAGGTGTATGTCGGCATCCGTAAAGGTTCTTCCGTTAGTGTGAAAGGTGTTGAAACTGTAGAAGTGGAAGGTCCGCATCCTGCGGCCAATGTGGGAGTACAGATTAATCACATTAAACCTATCAATAAGGGTGAAGTGGTCTGGACGGTAAATCCTGCCGACGTGATCGTTATCGGCCGTTTGTTCAATAAGGGCATCGCCGATTTCAGCCGCCTGGTTGTGATAACCGGTTCCGAAACGACAGAGAGAGGATACGTTAAGGCAATTGCCGGCTGTACGATCGCCAGTCTGGTTGACGGAAAGATCATGAGAGGTAACGAAGATATCCGCATTATCAGCGGTAACGTGTTGACTGGTACGAAGGTAGAAAAAAACGATTATTTGGGAGCCTATGACAATCAGATTACGGTTATCCCGGAAGGCGACGAAACACACGACTTCTTCGGCTGGGCGACTCCCGGTTTCGGAAAATTCAGTGTGAGCCATTCATTCCCCGCCTGGTTGATGGGTAAGAACAAGGAATATGTGATAGACGCCCGTATCAAGGGAGGCAAGCGTGCTATGATCATGTCCAACGAATACGATAGCGTGTTTCCGATGGATATCATGCCGGAATACCTGTTGAAGGCTATTATCGCATTCGATATCGATAAGATGGAAAACCTGGGTATATATGAAGTAGCGCCCGAAGATTTTGCCCTTTGCGAATTCGTCGATACGTCCAAACTCGAAATTCAGAAGATCGTTCGTCAAGGTCTGGATGTATTATACAAGGAAATGAATTAATAACATTAAAAATTAGAATACATTGAAAGCGTTAAGGAATTACCTCGACAAGATTAAGCCTAACTTTGAGGAAGGCGGAAAGCTGGCGATGTTCCGTTCTGTTTTTGAAGGTTTCGAAACATTCCTGTTTGTTCCGAGCACAACTTCCAAATCAGGCGTACACATTCATGACTATATTGACTCGAAGCGTACGATGACCGTGGTCATCATTGCTTTGTTGCCCGCTTTGCTTTTTGGTATGTACAATGTCGGTTATCAGCATAACCTTGCAATAGGAGCTGATCCGGGATTTCTCATGACTTTTATTTTTGGTTTTCTGGCTGTATTGCCTAAAATCATTGTTTCGTATGTGGTAGGTTTGGGTATCGAGTTTGCTGTTGCCCAGGTGAAGAAGGAAGAAATCCAGGAAGGTTTTCTGGTTTCGGGTATTTTGATCCCGATGATCGTCCCTGTTGACACTCCGTTGTGGATGATCGCCGTAGCTACTGCATTTGCAGTTGTTTTTGCCAAAGAAGTATTTGGCGGTACAGGTTATAATGTATTTAATGTAGCGTTGGTTACACGTGCATTCTTGTTCTTCGCATATCCGGCGGCTATGTCCGGTGACCAGGTGTTTGTTCGTACGGCTGATACGTTCGGTATCGGTGGCGGACAGGTGGTAGACGGCTTCTCTGGCGCGACTCCGCTGGGACAGGTTGCTATCGCAGGCAAGGAACTGATCGGTTCGTTCCAGGCAGTCGATGTTCTCGGACATCCGATTTCCACATGGGACATGTTCTTAGGTCTGATTCCGGGTTCGATCGGTGAAACATCTGTATTGGCGATCCTGATCGGGGCGGTTATCCTTCTTTTCACAAAGATCGCAAGTTGGAAAACAATGGTTTCCGTATTTGTGGGTGGTGCGGTCATGTCGCTTATCTTCAATATGATCGGAACGACGGTGGCCATGTGTGTATCTCCGTTGGATCATTTGTTCCTGGGTGGTTTCGCATTCGGTGCCGTGTTTATGGCTACCGATCCTGTCACTTCTGCCCGTACGGAAACAGGTAAGTACATCTACGGATTCCTGGTAGGAGCTATGGCTATTATTATCCGTGCATTGAATCCGGGTTATCCAGAAGGTATGATGCTCGCTATCCTGTTGATGAATGTATTTGCTCCGCTAATCGACTATTATGTAGTGGAAGCTAACATCAACCGCAGATTGAAACGTGTAATCAAATAAAGTAAGAAGGAGTATGGCAAAATATAAATGTAAAGTATGTGGATATATCCACGAAGGAAATAAAGCTCCGGATGTTTGTCCTGTATGTGCAGCTCCCGCTTCCGATTTCGAAGAAATGAAAGACGAGGCTGCTGCCGACAAGAAAAAGGGATTGGACAGAGACAGTAACGTGTATACTGTTGTTTATGCTTCCGTAATGGTTGTTCTGGTCGCAGTCGTGCTGGCCTTTACTTCGCAATCGCTTAGAACTTTCCAGCAGAAAAACGAGGAAAACGACAAGAGACAGCAGATCCTGCGCTCCATCAACGTGACGGTTCCGGCAAATGAAGCCGAAGCTAAATATTCGGAATTGATCAAAGAAGCATTTCTGGTAAATGAAAATGGTGAAAAAGTAGAAGGTGACGCTTTTGCCGCCGATGTGGTGAAGGCTGCTGCCGAACACCAGTATCCGGTTTTCGTTGCAAATGTAGATGGCCAGCCTAAATACATCATGGCTTTGCATGGTGCCGGTTTGTGGGGACCGCTGTGGGGATATATTTCTGTAGACAGCGATAGGAATACGGTTTATGGTGCTGATTTCAGCCACCAGGGTGAAACTCCGGGATTGGGTGCTGAAATAGCAAAACCTGCATTCAGCAATGAATTCAAGGGTAAGAAACTGTTCATGGACGGTACATTCAAGTCTATTGCGGTCGTTAAGCCTGGCAAGAGCGTTGCCGGTCAGGATTATGTAGACGGTATTTCCGGCGGTACGATTACAAGCCAGGGAGTACAGGCGATGTTATTTAATAGTTTGAATGGTTATGTTAAGTTTTTAACCTCACAAAATTAAGTAGAAAATGGGATTATTATCTGAAAAGAATAAAGAAGTTCTGTTAGGCCCGCTTAGCGTAAACAACCCGGTCATCGTCCAGATGTTGGGTATCTGCTCTGCGCTGGCTGTAACATCAAAACTGGAGCCGGCTATTGTAATGGGTATTTCAGTAACGGCTGTTGTGGCTTTTGCCAACGTGATCATTTCACTGCTGCGTAATACGATTCCAAACCGTATCCGTATCATTGTGCAGCTGGTGGTGGTGGCTGCATTGGTGACTATCGTGAGTGAAGTGCTGAAAGCGTTTGCTTATGACGTAAACAAACAGCTTTCAGTGTTTGTGGGTCTGATCATTACCAACTGTATCCTGATGGGACGTCTGGAAGCATTTGCACTGGGTAACGGTCCGTGGGAATCATTCCTTGACGGAATCGGTAACGGTTTAGGCTATGCATTGATCCTGGTGATCGTCGGTTTCTTCCGCGAGCTGTTAGGTTCCGGCACGTTGCTGGGATTCCAGGTTATTCCGCAGGCATTCTATGACTTCGGTTATGTGAACAACGGTTTGATGATCCTGCCTCCGATGGCATTGATCGTGATCGCCGTGATTATTTGGGTTCACCGTTCTCGTAACAAGGAACTTCAGGAAAATTAATGCTAACTATTAAAAAAATAATAGAATGGAAGAATTATTAAGCACATTTGTCCGCTCGATCTTTGTAGACAACATGATTTTCGCATACTATCTGGGTATGTGTTCTTTCCTGGCTGTTTCCAAGAACGTAAAGACTGCTTTGGGATTAGGTATGGCTGTGACGTTCATTCTGACATGTACGTTGCCGATCAACTATATGCTTGAAAATTATGTATTGAAGGAAGGTGCTCTGCAATGGCTGGGTGCTGAATTCGCTGGTGTAAACCTGAGCTTCCTTGCTTTCATTATCTTTATCGCCATCATCGCTTCGTTTACGCAGTTGGTGGAAATGGTAGTGGAAAAGTTTGCTCCGGCTCTGTACGCTTCTCTGGGTATCTTTTTGCCGCTGATCGCTGTAAACTGCGCTATCCTGGGTGGTTCTCTGTTTATGCAACAAAAGGCATTTCCTAACGTAGGTGTTGCAACTGTTTATGGCTTAGGTTCTGGTATCGGTTGGATGCTGGCTATCGTCGGTATGGCTGCCATCCGTGAAAAGCTGGCATACTCGGATATCCCCAAACCGTTGAAAGGTCTTGGTATCACCTTTATCATCACAGGTTTGATGGGTATGGCATTCATGTGCTTCTCAGGTCTTAAGATATAATATTAACGCATTAAACTTATTACAGAAATGACTTTATTAATGACGACTGGCAGTCTTACAATCGCAGCAGGTGCCGTGATCTTCTTGGTGATTACGCTGATCCTGGTGGGTGCGTTGTTGGCGGCCAAAGCAAAATTGGTACCGTCAGGAAATGTAGACCTGAAGGTAAATGGAGAAAAAGATATTGAGACTCCGATAGGAAGCACTTTGCTGGCTGGTTTGCAAAGTGGTGGTATCTTCTTGTCTTCAGCTTGTGGTGGTGGTGGTAAATGTGGCCAGTGCCGTGCACAGGTATTGGAAGGAGGCGGGGAAATCCTGCCGACAGAAAAGGGCTTTTTCTCTCGTAAACAGATTAAGGAACACTGGCGTCTGGCATGTCAGTGCAAAGTGAAGGAAGATATGGTCGTTCAGGTTCCGGACGAAGTTTTCGGTGTAAAGGAATGGGAATGCGAAGTCATTTCCAACAAGAACGTGGCTACTTTCATCAAAGAGTTTATCGTGGCGTTGCCTAAGGGTGAACACATGGACTTCCTGCCGGGTTCTTATGCCCAGATCAAGATTCCGGCATACGCAATGGATTACAACAAGGATATCGACAAGTCGCTGATCGGCGAAGAATATCTGCCGGCTTGGGAAAAGTTCGGTTTGTTCACGTTGAAATGCAAGAACGACACACCGACCATCCGTGCTTACTCTATGGCCAACTATCCTGCAGAAGGTGACCGCATCATGTTGACGGTTCGTATAGCCACTCCGCCGTTCAAACCGAAACCCGAAGTGGGCTTCCAGGATGTGATGCCGGGTATAGCTTCTTCTTATATCTTTACCCTGAAACCGGGTGATAAGGTGACGATGAGCGGTCCTTATGGTGATTTCCATCCGATCTTCGATTCGAAGAGAGAGATGATGTGGGTCGGTGGTGGTGCCGGTATGGCTCCGCTTCGTGCTCAGATCATGCACATGACGAAGACACTCAAGACTACGGATCGCAAGATGTCATACTTCTATGGCGCCCGTGCCTTGAACGAAGTGTTCTATCTGGAAGATTTCCTGGAAATCGAAAAGGAATTCCCGAACTTCACATTCCATCTGGCACTCGACCGTCCGGATCCGGCAGCCGATGCGGCAGGAGTGAAGTACACGGCCGGTTTCGTTCACCAAGTAATCTACGATACATATCTGAAGGATCACGAAGCTCCGGAAGATATCGAATACTACATGTGTGGTCCGGGCCCGATGTCAAAGGCAGTGGAAAATATGCTGGACAATCTGGGCGTGCCGCGTGAAATGTTGCATTTCGACGATTTCGGCGCGTAACAGATCATTCGAAACATGACAATAATAGAATCGGGGAAGGATATTTATTCTTTCCCCGATTTTTTTTTGAACTATTCTGTGTATTAACCTGTTATCCATAAAAATCAAGGGATAAGGACGAGTTGTTACGAAAGAATTACAAAGAAAATACATTTCTTTTGTAATATAGTGCAGCGTTTTGCGTTTTGAATACATCATACTTGTATATGATATTAAAATTGTAATAGAATATGAAAGCATTGATATTATCTTTTTTTGCAGTAATCTTAGGTTATTCACTAATCTTCGATGAGAAGAAAACAACTGACCAACCTGTCATAAAGGATAGTAATTCCGTGTATGTCGACAGACCGGCCAATATGCAGATTTCCGATTCCGTTATGATATATAGGGGATCAGACCGCATCCGTTCTGTAAGTTTTAGTTAGAGTTTTGTTGTTTACCCGTGTTGTTTTGCTTTTGTAGTATCACTCTATCACCCGGCCGGGCGTTGCCTTTGTTTTTCAATGGCGATAACAAGTGATACTATTTTGTTTTCTCTATCACACTTCTATCACACCCTATCACAAGACATCCGTTTCTTTTTTGAGAGAAATAAAGGGATCCGTTTGTAGAACTAACGGTCTTATTTTTAGTAAACTAACTACATTTGTCCGTAAACATCCGGGTGTAGGGAGGACGGACATCCGGATGTTCAAGGAGCCTACATCCGGGTGTACAGGCGTGAAGATGGGGATGCAGAGGATTTTTTCCGCCCTGTTTTGACAAAAAAGGTCCTGGCATTTGGATGTAAAGGTTTGTATATCGGATGTTAATATCGGTAAAAACGAGGTTTATAATTCGTTGTATGCGGGTATTCCTTCCAAAAAAGTGTATGTCCGGTTGTTATAGTCGATTTTGCAGCAATAGTGGTTTAAGCCATTGCTAACAATCAGGTATTCGACACGTAGCACCATGTTATAACGGGCTATCTGGTCGAAAACAGTGTTGGTAATGTTTATATGGGGAGCTTTGTACTCGACAATGACCAGAGGTTCAAGAAAACGGTTGTAAGCAACCGTATCGCAACGTTTGGAGGTTCCATTCAGCTTGACCAGCACTTCGTTTGCCAGCAGTTCTTTCGGGTAGCTTTTCCGAGTGATCAGATAATTGACAAAATGCTGACGTACCCATTCTTCAGGAGTGAGAGCCACATATTTTTGCCGTACGGGATCGAAGATCATACGTTTTCCATCTTTTTCTGCTACTTTAGGCGCAAAACCAGGTAAGTTTAATGCAAGCATTTACTATATTTGTTCTTTTATTCTGTGAAAATAGACCATCAAAGGTAGTGATTTATGAAAACAAAACAAGAAATTGTCGAGAATTGGTTGCCACGCTATACGGAGCGGAAGCTGGAAGACTTCGACAAATATATCCTGCTTACCAACTTCACGAAGTATGTGGAACTGTTTGCCGACCATTTTAACGTGCCGATCCTGGGACTGAAAAACTCCATGCCGAACGCAGCGGCCAATGGCATCACAATTATCAACTTCGGGATGGGGAGCGCGAATGCGGCGACAATTATGGACTTGCTATCGGCGATAAAGCCGACTGCCGTCCTTTTTCTGGGGAAATGTGGAGGATTGAAGAAGGCGAACAACCTGGGAGATTATGTCATGCCGATTGCGGCTATCCGAGGAGAAGGCACTTCGAACGAATATCTGCCGGCAGAAGTGCCGTCGCTCCCGGCTTTCTCGATGATGCGCGCCATCTCGTCCGCCATACGTGACCGGGGGAAAGATTACTGGACCGGGACTGTCTACACGACGAACCGACGGGTATGGGAATATGACAGCGATTTCAAAAACTACCTTCGCCGTACACACGCTACCGGTATCGATATGGAGACGGCAACCTTGTTTACGGCAGGCTTTGCAAACGAGATTCCGACAGGAGCTTTATTGATGATTTCCGACAAACCTATGGAAGAAGCCGGGGTGAAAACGGAAGCCAGCGACCGCGAGGTGACCCGGAATTTTGCGAAAGAGCATGTAATGTTGGGAGTGGAAGCGCTTCGCCAGATTATTGATGGAAAGAAGACGATCCGTCACATCCGTTTCAGTTGGTAATTTTAATTGAGATCGCACACAAATATGGCAAAAAAAGAATATACATACGAGGAAATATGTCGGAATATTGTTGCAAAAAAATTCGCTCCTGTCTATATAATGATGGGTGACGAACCGTTTTTTATGGATCAGATAACAGACTTGCTACTCGAAAATGTATTGGAAGAATCCGAACGGGATTTTAACCAAATTATCATGTATGGAGCAGATACGGATGCAGCATCTATAATTAACGCAGCCCGCCGTTTCCCGATGATGTCAAAATATCAGTTAGTGGTTGTTCGGGAGGCTCAATTAATTCGTGATATCGAGCTTCTGTCGAACTATGTTAAGAACCCTTTAATGTCGACAGTTCTGGTCATCAATTATAAATATAAAAACTTAGATCGTCGTAAAGCGCTGGCTTCCGCAACAGACAAAACCGGGGTGCTGTTCGAGTCCAAAAAGATTCCCGACTACAAGATGCCGGCATTTATCGCCTCTTTTATGCAGATGCGTTCCATAGGGATAGACGGAAAGGCGTCTCAGATGCTTTCTGACTTCCTTGGAAACGATTTAAGCCGTCTGAGTAAGGAATTGGATAAGCTGGCACTGATCCTGCCTGAAAAAGGCGCAAAACGCATCACGCCGGAACTGGTGGAGCAAAATATCGGAATCAGTAAAGAATACAATAACTTTGAACTGATAAAGGCACTTGCCATGAAAGATGTCTTGAAGGCGAACCGTATTGCCCAATACTTCGAGAAGAACCCGAAAAGCAATCCGATCCAGATGACCCTTCCTGTATTATTTAACTATTTCTCGAACCTCCTGATTTGTTATTATACGAAGGATCGTTCCGAAGCCGGCTTGATGACGGCACTCGGACTTCGGGGGACATTCCAGGTTAAGGATTATCTTTTAGGGATGCGAAACTATTCGGCGATGAAAGTGTTCAACCTGATTAGCGATATCCGTATGACGGATGCCCGTTCGAAGGGAGTGGAAAACGCTTCTGTTTCCGATGCCGAACTTTTAAAGGAATTGCTCTACAAAATCCTGCATTAAAACGATTTTTATACTTGATTGGCCTAAAGAAGAGGCTTTTTATCTGGAACAACAGAAAAATTGAACCGGATAAAAAGCCTCTTCTTATTGTTTCTCAATCTTTTATCGTTGATTTTACCCTACTTAGATTTTAATATTTGCCTTTTCCTGAATATCTGTTCACAAAAATCACAAAAATGAAGAGGGAAAACCTTAGCTGCATAAAAGTATGTTCGTCCATAAATCGTACAAGTACAAATTAGAGACACTTTGTCAGTTTATGAAATCAAGTATTTTTAGTTCGGTATTGAATTGTGAACGGAATAGTGCTTGTTAGAAATGTAAACAACCCTTTTTGTACAAAAGATAGCCATTATACGATTCTATTTTGTAAACATATAACAGGGGTGTAACATTTGTTTATGTTTACATTACTATCATAAACCGACAAAAGTAACAATTTTATCTCTACTTTATATTTTTAGCATAAGTAATCATATACCAAATGATTATACAGGATTATTAATTTAATGCATTAACTATTTTGTTACATATGCGTACAATTATGGCTAAATAGGCGTGTTATCTCAATCTCGTTTTCTATTAATTAAAAGATTAACAGTAAAATATAGCCTATCTATTAAGTAATACTTTAATATGATTTTTACATTAAAACAACCTGTTCACAATCTTAACGGAAACAATTGTTATCCATGTGATACAAAAGTATTAGTTTAAGTTTATATAATTAAATTGTACAATTGAGAATCATTGTGTATATTTGTATCGTTATTGATTTGTATACATTCCTTCCATGTAAACAGACATAATGGCAGTATTTCTATAAACAAATTCGGATTTACAAAAATGATAGGACGTATTACTCAAATAATGGAGCGTGAAGGCTTGACCCCTTCTAAATTTGCAGAAGCAATCGGTATCCAGCGTTCAGCAATGTCGCATATTTTGAACGGAAGAAATAATGTAAGCTTGGATGTCCTTATAAAAATTCTGGATCGGTTCACTTATGTCGATTCCGACTGGCTCCTTTTCGGTAAAGGCGAAATGGTGCGAGATCATATGTCAACACAACCCGATTTGTTCTCAAATACGGCGATAAATCCGTCCGGAGGGCAAGCTGCTCTTGAATATCGCAAGGAAATGAGGGTTGATACACCTGTAAACACTGTAAAACCTACTGTTGTTGAGCAAATTATACAGCAAGAAACAGCAACCAGAAAAGTAAGTAAAATAATGGTATTCTATTCCGATAATACATTTGACACTTTTGTTTCTGAAAAAAATAAGAAAGAATAGCTTGTTTTGGTTTATATACCATATTCATGTATCTTTGTATAGAATTAGACTAATCATATTATATGAAGAAGTACATGCTTGACATGAAGGTGACTGAAAACTGTAGCCTTCACAAAAATTATTGCCTGCTTAAACTAACATCTGATCAGATCCTGCCGGAAATGTTGCCGGGACAGTTCGTACAGGTACGTGTGGATAACTCTCCTACAACATTTCTTCGTCGTCCGATCTCAATTAATTATGTCGACAGAGCGACCAATGAACTGTGGTTGCTCGTCCAGTTGGTCGGTGACGGAACACGCCGGATGGCTGAGTATAAACCGGGTGATGTTGTTAACATCATGTTGCCTTTGGGAAACGGTTTCACGCTGCCTGCCGATAAAGAACAAAAATTACTGCTGATCGGTGGTGGTGTCGGGACAGCCCCGATGTTGTATTTGGGATCCATCCTGAAAAAAGCCGGTTACGCACCTACGTTCCTTTTAGGAGCCCGTTCAAAGGAAGATGTGTTACAATTGGAACAGTTCGAACAGTTTGGAACAGTCTATGTTACAACAGAAGACGGCTCATTGGGCGAAAAGGGATATGTGACCAACCATTCCATCTTGAAAGATGTACATTTCGACCGGATTTACACTTGTGGACCTAAACCGATGATGGTGGCTGTTGCCAAATATGCCCATGCAAACTCTATTATATGCGAAGTCTCTCTTGAAAATACAATGGCTTGTGGTATAGGAGCTTGCTTATGTTGTGTGGAGAAGACCAAAGATGAGCATCATGTGTGTGCATGTACTGAAGGACCTGTATTTAATATTGAAAATTTGACATGGCTGAATTAAACGTAAACATTGGTAATTTGCAATTGAAGAACCCGGTCATGACGGCGTCGGGTACTTTCGGATATGGCATTGAGTATTCGGACTTTATGGATATCTCCCGTTTGGGTGGTATTTTTGTGAAAGGAACAACGATCCAGCCACGCGAAGGGAATTTGTATCCCCGTATGGCGGAAACCCTTTCGGGAATGTTGAATGCCGTAGGTTTGCAGAATAAGGGTGCACAATATTTCGTCGATCATATCTATCCGGAGATTAAGGATATCGACACGAACATGATTGTAAACGTGAGCGGTTCCTCTGTGGAAACGTATGTGGAATGTGCTGAGAAGATTGCAGATTTGGACAATATTCCGGCGATCGAACTAAATATTTCTTGTCCGAATGTAAAGCAGGGAGGTATGGCTTTTGGAGTGACGACTTGTGGGGCAAGTGAAGTGGTGAAGGCTGTCCGCAAGGTTTATCCGAAGACCCTTATTGTAAAACTTTCCCCTAATGTGACCGACATTACGGAGATTGCTAGAGCGGTCGAAGCCGAAGGAGCAGATTCCGTTTCATTGATTAATACTATGCTGGGGATGGCCATTGACGCGGAGAAGCGTAAACCAGTATTATCTACAATAACCGGTGGTCTTTCCGGTCCCTGTGTAAAGCCGGTTGCCTTGCGGATGGTATGGCAGACTTATAAGGCTGTAAAGATTCCTATTATCGGTTTGGGAGGTATTTCGAACTGGAAAGATGCGGTGGAGTTCATGCTGGCCGGAGCTACAGCAATCCAGATCGGAACCTACAATTTTGTAGATCCAGCTGTTGGTATAAAGGTTATCGAAGGGATGAACGACTATTGTGACAGACATGGTTTTTCGTCTGTCCGCGAACTGATCGGAGCTTTGGAAGTATAAAAACAGGATGAGATAATCCTTTTCGGAATAAAAATTAAAGAAAAGCCTGTAAAACGACTTATTTTATGCGTTTTACAGGCTTTTTCTTGTAATTTTTATTCGTTTGGACTATCATTATTCCAATAATTATAATATCTTTGTTCGTATATAAAATAAACCTTGAATTTGTAATATCTAAATTAATAAATTATAGAAGAAAAACATGAAGATCAGACATCTTTTTTTGCTATGTCTAATAGCGATATCAGCGACGCTGAGTGCAAATGGAAAAACTGTAATTCCAATTACAACCGATGACATTAGCCTTATTTATAAGGTTGATGATAAAAATGGCCGCCTGTATCAATCTTATCTGGGACAAAAACTGTCATTCGATTCGGATATCGTACAATTACCTCTCGGTAATGAAGCCTATCTGACACATGGCATGGAAGATTATTTCGAGCCGGCTATCCGTGTTTTGCATAATGACGGTAACCCGTCACTGCTCCTGAAATATATCTCCCACGAAAACAAACAGCTTCAGCCGGGAGTTGACGAGACGGTAATTCTTTTGAAAGATGATAAATATCCGGTCGAAGTGAAGTTGCATTTCATCGCTTATCCGAAGGAAAACATCATCAAGGAATATGCGGAGATCTCGCATCAGGAGAAGAAGCCTGTCACCCTTTATAACTATGCTTCCTCTTTGTTGCATCTGAACGGCAGCAAGTATTTTCTGACCGAATTTGCAGGAGACTGGGCACATGAAGTCAATATGAAGGAAACCGAGCTGGCTTTCGGTAAAAAGATGTTGGATACCAAGTTGGGGAGTCGTGCCAACATGTTTTGTTCTCCGTTTTTTTTGCTTGCTCTGGACAGGAAAGCGGAAGAGAATGCCGGAGATGTATTATTCGGAACTATCGGATGGACAGGAAATTATCGTTTTACGTTTGAAGTGGATAATGAAAATGGCTTGCGCGTACTTTCCGGTATCAACCCGTATGCATCGGAGTACTCGTTGAAACCGAATGAAGTGTTCCGCACACCGGAGTTCATTTTCACCTACAGCACGGAAGGTAAGGGGAAAGCCAGCCGCGATTTCCAGCGTTGGGCACGCAAATATCAGTTGAAGGACGGTGAGAAATCCCGTATGACATTGCTGAACAACTGGGAAGCGACCTATTTTGACTTTAATGAAGATAAACTGGTGAATATTATGGATGAAGCCGTTGCATTAGGAGTCGATATGTTCCTGCTCGACGACGGCTGGTTCGCCAATAAGTATCCTCGTAGCAGTGACCGTCAAGGCTTGGGGGATTGGGAAGAAACCGTAACCAAGCTGCCTAACGGTATCGGAAAGTTGGTGAAGGAAGCGACGGACAGAGGCATTAAGTTCGGTTTGTGGATCGAACCGGAAATGGTAAACCCTAAAAGCGAGTTGTATGAGAAGCATAAGGACTGGGTGATCCATTTGCCGAATCGTGACGAGTATTACTTTAGAAATCAGATGGTTTTGGATTTGACTAATCCGAAAGTTCAGGATTATGTATATGGTGTGGTAGACAATCTGATGACGAAATATCCGGGCATCGCCTATTTCAAGTGGGATTGCAACAGCCCGATAACGAATATCTACTCTCCGTATCTGAAAGATCAGCAGTCCCATTTATACATTGAGTATGTACGCGGTCTTTATAATGTGCTGGAACGGATCAAACAGAAATATCCGAATCTGCCGATGATGCTGTGTTCCGGTGGTGGTGGACGTTGTGACTATGAAGCGTTGAAATATTTCACCGAGTTTTGGCCGAGCGATAATACGGATGCCATAGAGCGTATTTTTATCCAATGGGGTTATTCTCACTTCTTTCCCGCTAAAAGTATGGCTGCCCACGTAACGAGTTGGGGTAAACAGCCGGTTAAGTTCCGCACAGACGTAGCTAGTATGTGTAAGTTAGGTTTCGACATCCGTATTCACGAAATGAGCCAGACAGACCAGCAATACTGTAAAGAGGCGGTGGCTAACTTCAAACGTTTGGATGATGTTATTTTGGACGGTGACCAATACCGTTTGCAGTCGCCTTATGAAAGCCAGCATGCTGCTGTTATGTATGCCAACGACAATGCAGACAAAGCTGTTCTGTTTGCCTTCGATATCCATCCGAGATACGCAGAGTCGATACAACCCCTTCGTTTACAGGGCTTGAAGGAGGATGCCCGTTACGAATTGAAAGAAATCAATTTGGTTCCGGGTACGCAATCCAGATTGGCCTGCAACGGTAAAACGTTCTCCGGAGAGTTTCTGATGAATGTAGGCATTCCTGTGTTTTCAAGTCGGCCGACAAATAGTCATGTGATTGAAATTACAGAGGTCAAGTAATCAAACAAATTGCTATATTTGTGTGTTACTAAAGCAATAAGTATGTTAGAACAGATAAACGACATATTACAAAACACGGTTATTACCCCTTATACGGCAACTGTAAAGTTGTTGATCAGTTTTCTCTTAGGAGCTGTCATCGGGATAGAGCGCCAGTTCAGAAGACGGGAGGCGGGAATGCGTACCTTTACATTGATTTGTATGGGGTCGACTGCCGCCATGCTGGTTTCTATCTGGATTCCGCAATGTTATCCTAACTTCTTGAATGGTGATCCGGGACGTATTGCGGCACAAGTGCTTTCGGGTATCGGTTTTCTTGGAGCGGGAGCAATTATCCAAAGTCACGGAAGTGTTCATGGGCTGACGACAGCAGCCTGTATCTGGGTAATGGCGGTAATAGGTTTGGCAGTGGGAGCCGGAATGTATATTCCGGCTGCTATTGCAACTGTCATAACACTTTTCATTCTGGTCAGTCTGGAACGTTTGGAGAAAAGAATGTTCTTGAATGGTGTCAATAAGATCCTGGCTATCACCTGTTCTACGGCGACCCCCGATTTGAAGGCTGTCCGGAAGATATTGGAAAGTAAAGGCGTTTTTATCGTAAGTGTCTCTTTCGAGACGTTTTATAAAGAGGATCGATCTGTTATCACATACAAAGTGAATGTAAAGGCGATCTCTTCCTATACGAACTTATTCAATGAAATACGGAGTTTAGGTATTGTTACACAAATCAGATTGATGGCATAAGCCATCAATCCAATTCTCCTTTCAGCATTCTTCCTGCAATGCGAGCCGAATCTTCAACGAATCTTCCGCAGGGGCGCTTCTTATAATATTCTTGCGTACGGGCGGCCGGTGTCGGTGTCGTAGCTGCTGCGTCTTCAGGAGGCAAAAGGTTGCGGCAGATGATTGTCCCGTTTTTCTCCTTGAACATGTCAGCCATTTTCTGTACCATTGCATAATTCCTGGTGCGGGCTTCCTGATCGGAAATGTCCTGAACCGGATATTTGAATCCCGCTAACATAGCCATTGCGCTGACTGTTCCGCAAATTTCGCGCATACGACCTACACCTCCTCCAAAAGAGACAGACATTTTCTTGGCTGTCTCCATATCCAATTCAAAGATATCCGAGTAAGCCAGAAAGACAGATTGTGCACAATTATAACCTGCTTCGAAATTCTGAACTGCACGGTTTACTCGTTCTTCAAGATCAAAGTCTTTCATGATACTCTTCGCTTGTTAGTATTCATAATCGACGCAAGCTCTGTCTGCCTTGACGGGACCGATGATGCCTTTGGATACGGCTACATGTTCGGGATGGTTGGCATACGTTCCGACATCCTCAAGTGTATCCAGCTCCGTAGTAAGGATGATATCCCATGTCTCTGCCGGATTCACGTTAAAATCTACGCGGATCATGCGCAAGACGTCGATTTTGTCGATCAATGCTTCTAATCCTGTTTTGATTTCCTGCATTTTAGCCTGCTTGTCGGCCGGAGTTGCAAACTCCTTCAATTTAAACATTACGATGTGTCTGATCATTTTACTATTTATGATTATTTATCTATATAATAAATCAATGTCACATTTTTTCATCCAGATAGGAATCTTTATAGCCCAAGAAATACAGGATACCGTCAAGCCCGATCGTTGAAATGGACTGTTTGGCCGTAGCCTTTACTTTTGGTTTGGCATGGAAAGCGATTCCAAGACCGGCAATACTGATCATCGGCAAGTCGTTGGCTCCGTCTCCGACAGCGACCGTCTGGCGGATATCCACATTCTCGACTTGTGCAATAAGACGGAGCAGTTCCGCTTTGCGTTTCCCGTCCACGATGTCGCCGACATGACGTCCGGTCAGCTTTCCATTTTCCACTTCAAGCTCGTTGGCGTAGACGTAGTCAATGTTGTATTTCTGTTTCAGATAGTTGCCAAAATAAGTAAATCCTCCGGAAAGGATCGCAATCTTGAAGCCTACCTTTTTCAATATACGCATCAGACGGTCCACCCCTTCGGTAATCGGCAGGTTCTCGGCTATTTCCTGCATAACGGAGACATCCAAGCCTTTCAACAAGGCACAACGTTGACGGAAACTTTCGCAGAAGTCGATTTCTCCCCGCATGGCCGCTTCGGTAATGGCTTTCACTTGATCACCGACACCGGCTCGGATAGCCAGTTCGTCGATTACTTCCGTTTCAATCAATGTCGAATCCATATCGAAGCAGATCAGGCGACGCATGCGTCGATACATGCTTTCTTCCTGAAAAGATATATCCATCTCCTGCTCGGCAGAGAGTTTCATGAAATCGGCCTTCATCTGTTCCTTGTCCCTCGGCGTACCGCGCACGGAGAATTCTACACTGGCTTTCGGCGTCCGGGCATTCTCGTCCAAAGGGATACGTCCCGTCAAACGCTTAATGTCGTCGATGTTCATGTCCTGGTCGGCAACAATGCGTGTAACACCTGCGATTTGTCGGGCAGTCAGTTTCCGGCCTAGAATCGTTATTATATATCGGTTCTTGCCTTGCATGGAAACCCATTGGTTATAAGCTTCCTCGGTGATCGGGTTGAAACGGATATTTACATCAAGCTCATAACTTTTGAAGAGTAACTCTTTCAGAATATCCCCCGAATTGCCTTCGCTACTTTGAAATAAGATGCCTAAAGAGAGGTTGTTGTGGATATCAGCTTGACCGATGTCCAAGATAACCGCGTTGTTCTTGGCCAGTATCTCGGTAAGGGCGGCGGTCACCCCCGGACGATCCGTACCATTTATGTTTATCAGTATTATTTCGTCTTTTTGTCCCATACGATTGTAATTGTGAGGCGAAGGAACGAATAATTATTTTAAGTAAAAAGTGTTTTCTTAAAATAATACCGTTTTATCAGAGATATGGAACAATCGTCCCTCATGCTTTCGGTGCGCTTGTCCTGATCCTGCACGAATAGGCAGATCAAGGGATAAAAGTTGTAAAAAAATCAGGCAGAAATGACGAGGATGTATCCCGTTAATACAACAGGGGCACTCTCGTCATTTCTGTTTTGTTTTTATTTTCTTATCGCTTCGACCTCTTCAGCACGGACGGGGATCTTTTTACCTAACAGGCGGGCGCCGTTTTCGGTGATCAAATAGTCCTCTTCGTTGCGGATGCCGCTGAAATCTTTATATGTGAACAGCTTGTCGTAATTGATAAATTCGGTGAACTTGTTCTGGCTTCTCCAGAGATCCATCAGTTCGGGGATGAAGTAAACGCCCGGCTCGATAGTCAGGACAAAGCCCGGTTCCAACTTACGTCCGAGGCGGAGAGACTTGCGTCCGAACTCCGTGCTCTTCGGCTGGCCGTCATATCCGACGTAGATTTCGCCTAAGTTTTCCATATCGTGAACGTCCAGTCCCATCATGTGTCCCAGTCCGCAAGGCATGAACATGGCATGAGCACCGGCTTTGACCGCTTCCATCGGATCGCCTTTCACGAAGCCCAACTCTTTCAGGCCTTCCATGATCACTTTGCAGGACAATTCATATACATCGACAAACGGGATGCCCGGACGCAAAGCTGCAACAGCCGCTTCGTGGGCAGCCACCTGGATATCATATATCTCGCGTTGGCGAGTGGTGAATTTGGCATCGGCAGGAATCGTTGACGACATATCGCCGGCATATCCCATCTCCGTTTCGGCGCCGGCATCGAGCAGAAGCATATCGCCACTCTTGATCAAATTGCTATGATCATGGTTGTGCAACGTCTGCCCGTTGATCGTCGCGATGATCGGGAAAGAGAGTTCGTAATTGTTGGCATAAGCAACTTCGGCAACGGCGGCGGCCACTTCGCTTTCGCGGATACCCGGACGAACGGTGCGCATGGCGGCCAGATGCATGTCGGCTGTCACGATACAAGCCTTTTCTATTTCGGCAATTTCTTCTTCGCTCTTATAGTTACGCTGGTTGACAACGCCCATAATAAAAGGTACGGAAGGTTTTTCGGCTCCCGGAACGACGCCTAACCACTGGAACAGCTTGATCTGGTGTTCGGCGCGGTAAGTCGGCAGGTAATGAATCGGCTGGCCTTTCTGCTGCGCATTCTTCAGATAGGTTTCGATTTCCTTGAACGGACGTACTTCGGTGATACCGGCTGCTTCGCTCTTTTCCTTCAGCGTCGGCTGTGTTCCCATCCAGACGATTGCGTCGATCGTCAGTTCGTCGCCGAAAATGATCTCGCGGTTGTTGTCTATATCGATGATGGCGGACAGCCCGGCGTAGGGAAGCCCGAAGAAATACAGAAAAGTGGAATCCTGGCGGAAATGGTATGTGTTATCGGCATAGTTCATGCCTGACTCATCGTTACCCAAAAATAACAGCAGGCCGGAACCTATCGTCTGTTTTAATTTAGCCCTGCGGGCGATATAAGTTTCTTTTGCGAACATGATATTATAAATTTAATTTAATGCAACCAAAGGTAAGCATAAATTGGAATCCTAACCTATTCGTATCCTATTATTTTTGTCGTTACTCGTATCTTTTTGTCAGCCTTTGGAAAGTTTCACCGATTTCCGCCTGCCGGCTTGCGGCGGGAACGAATTATCGTACCTTTGCTATGTAATCATTAAAATACAAGAACTATGATGAAAGACACATCTTATTCTAAAATTCCTTCTAATTACGGTTTATGTGCGGCAGACTGTCCTCGCGGCGACACTTGTCTCAGGCGGATCGCATACGACCGTATTCCGGCAAATGTTGTTTTTCCTCCGACATTGCATCTGAAAGCGATAGAAGCGATGGCGGGGAAGTGCAAGTATTACCGTTCCAACGAGAAAGTGCGTTATGCCAAAGGGTTCCTGTGTACGGTCGGAGCCTTGGCGGTCAGTGTGTCGGGTACGTTCAGGTATCGTCTGATCGGTAGTTGGGGAGTCAGGAGATATTATCAGAAGCGGAAAGGAGAAACGTTGCTGTCACCGGCCGAGCAGCAGCAGGTGGTTGCGCTTGCCAGGAAGTTAGGCGTGCGGTTGGACGAATACTTTGACGGATATGTGGAGGAATACGACTGGTGACCGGGCATCTGCTGTCTTTTACATGCCCAGGTAAAAGACGTTACATGCCGATGTAAATGTTGTTACCTGCCGATGTAAATGTTTTTACATGGCAGCGTAAATACTTTTACATCGACAGGTAAATGACATGTAAATGCAATGAGCTGACAGTTAACTGATAATCTTTTTACCGCTTTATTTGATCGGATGAATCGGTGCCCCGTCCATATAGGTGAGGGCGGCGCCTATGGCTGTCCTGTATTCCGAATATTTGGGGATCAGGAAACGGACGCCATACATTTCTTCCAGCTTAGGGAAGATTTCCTTGCACTGGGGCAGTTGCGTCAGGTTGCCGATCAGGACGAAATTGCGGATCGGGCTGTTGAGAGCCGACAGGATGGCAGCCTGGCCGATCGATTGCAAGACCATGTGGATAATCCCGGAAGCAATGTCTTCGGGAGAGGCGTTGCCGTCCGCCTTTCCGAAGTTGGAGGCGGTGGCGTCCAACGGCAGGTCGGGCAGGGGCCTGTTGCAGATGTCCTGTATCTGGAGGTCGATATTCGTCAGGGTCCCTTTCCGGGCCATTTCAGCGATCAGATGGATGTCCTGCGTTTTCAGGAGCAGGCGGGAGAGTCCGAGCAAGGTTCCGCCTCCGATGCCGATGCCGCCGATATGCTGGATATGCGGTCCTTCAACCTTTACGAAAGAAGTTCCCGTCCCCATGCTTACGACAATCAGGTTTTCCAGCGAAGCGGTATATTTGGCTCCGAGGCCGTTGGCCAGAAATTCATCGGTCTTGGCTGTCGGCAAGCCGTATAGCGGTTGGTCGATGAAAGCGCTTCCCACACCCGTCAGCATCACCATCTCGATCTCCGGCAAGGTGATCCCGTTGTCATAGATATACTTGCCGAAAGCTCCGAAGAGCGAGGTGACCGGATCGGTCGCCTTGACGAACATCGGCGACTGGATGCTCTTGTTTTCCACTCCGATAATCTTGGTTGTGCTTCCACCTACGTCAATACCTATTACTACGCCCATATTTTCATGATTTAGTTATAACTTTCCGTATCTTTTCGCTTGCAAAGTTATAACTATTTCTTACATTGCCCCGGCAAATATAACCTTTATATAATATGAAGATACGGCAGATAATGGCACTTACCGGCGCGACAGTCGTGTGTGGTAACGGCCAGGAAGACCACGAAGTGCAGTGCGCCTTCGCCAGCGACCTGATGAGCGATGTCCTGACATTGGATTGCAACGACGTGCTCCTCGTCACGGGTCTGTGCAACATGCAGACGATCCGGACGGCAGAGATGGCGGATGTTTCCTGCATCCTGTTCGTCAGGGGAAAGAAAGCGACTCCCGATATTTTACAACTGGCGGCAGAAAACGAGATGATCCTGATGGAAACGGACCACTCGATGTACCATACAGTCGGTGAACTTTATTGTAACGGCCTTCCGCCGATCTATTAAGCAAAAGGAGGTGAAGATATGCAATTCAGATTTGAACTGGAAGGAGGCAACTTCTCAAAAGCCGGCTATGCTTCGAGCCAGATAAAGAAGGTGTTGAAGCAACTGTCCGTCGATCCGCGCATCATCAAGCGGGTGGTCGTCGCTCTTTATGAAGCCGAAGTCAACGTTGTGGCACACGCCTGGCGGGGGACGGTTCTGGCCGATATCGAAGTCGACAGGATCAGCCTTCTGTTGCAAGACGAAGGTCCCGGCATTCCCGATATCGGACAGGCCATGCAGGAAGGTTTCTCCACCGCATCGGCAGCCGTCCGCGAGATGGGGTTCGGTGCAGGCATGGGGTTGCCCAATATGAAGAAGAATGTAGATGAATTAACGATCGAGAGCAAAGTAGGAGAGGGCACGGTTGTCCGTATGCTGACCTACTTCTCCGCAAACGACAGATAGCCATGGAAGAGACAAAGTTTTACCACGCATTGAAAATAGACAATGACCGTTGTGTCGGCTGTACCCACTGCATGACGAAGTGCCCGACCGGTGCGATTCGTATCCGCGAGGGGAAAGCCTCCATCCGTAAAGGTTGGTGTGTGGACTGCGGCGAATGTCTGAAAGCCTGCCCGACGGAAGCCATCTATGTGGAGCAGGACGACTTCCAGAAGATATTCGACTACAAGGCCCGTGTCGTGCTGGTTCCGACGGTCTTTATCGGGCAGTTCTCCAAATATACGACGGAGGAAGAGATTTTCAGTGCGCTGTACGAACTGGGGTTTACGCATGTGTTCCAGGTCGAGTTTACGGCAGACATGATCCATCGCGAGATGCTCAGGCAGATGGAGCTGGCGGAGGATAAACCTGTCATCAGTTCGTTTTGCCCGGCTATCGTCCGGCTGATACAGGTGCGCTTCCCGGCCCTGGTCGATAATATCTTGTTGGTGAAGCCGCCGGTCAATGCGACAGCCACTTACTATCATAAGGTATTGGAAGAAGACGGTTTCTCGTCCGAAGAAATCGGTATTTTTTATGTGACGCCCTGTGCGGCGAAGATCGCCTCCCTGAAAGGTGCGGAGGGATATTCGTCCACGATCAAAGGCGTGATCAATATGGATACCCTATATAATAAGGTATATCATATCCTGAAAAACCGTCCGAAGAACTACACGCCCGAATGCGTCCTTCCGCCCTCCCTGACCAAGAAGGAGATGCGTTGGAGCCAGACGGGAGGCGAAACCAAACATTTCTCCGGCCGCTGCCTGGCGATAGACGAGATACACAATGTCATCGAATTCTTGGAACGGATGGAGTCGACCACCGAAGTCCGCAATGTGGACTTCCTCGAACTGCGTGCCTGCGACCGGAGTTGTGCCGGTGGCGTGCTGGCAGTCGCCAACCGTTTCCTGACAGCCGAGCGGGTGATGAAGCGTTCGATGAAACGCGACAAAGCCCCGCTGATCTATTCCGACCGGTTGGAGGCGTTGTCCTATCTGAAACAACACATCACCATTCGTCCGCTTCAACCCAACCCGAAGTTGCGATACGAAGGAAATATCGAAGAAGTCCTGAAAAAGATGGAACAGGTACGCAAGTTGATGTGCTACCTGCCCGGCATCGATTGCGGGGCCTGTGGTTCGCCCAACTGCCAGGCGTTGGCGGAAGACATCGTCCGCCATGAGGCGCAGTTCAGCGATTGCGTCTTCATGCAGCGCAATATGGAGAAGCACGGGAAGCTGGACAAGGAACATGCTTTCCGCCTGATCGAAAAGACCTGGGGGAAAGACCGGTTGAATAAAGATTGTTATAAGAAAGGAGCCAAATATGAAGGTCAGTGATTTAGTGAGAGAATTGAACTTAACCGTTTTTTGCGGAGAGGCAGGACTGGACGCGGAGATTTCCGGCGGCTACACCAGCGACCTGTTGAGTGACGTAATGGGACATATAGACGAAGGAATGTTGTGGGTCACGATGCAGACACACCAGAACATCGTGGCGGTCGCCACTCTGAAAGATGTGGCAGCCGTCCTGATCGTGAACGGGGCTTCGCCGGACGAGGAAACGCTTGAGAAAGGAAAAGAGGAAGACGTGCCTTTGCTCGGAACGCCGCTTTCCGCATTCGAAGTAACGGGAAAAATATACAGCCTTTTGCAACAGGCATGAAGGAGTTCCGGGTAGATTTGCACCTGCACACCTGTCTTTCGCCTTGCGGAAGCTTGGAGATGAGCCCGCAGCGGATTGTGGAAACGGCCCTCGAACGGGGATTGGATGCCATTGCTGTGACGGATCATAACAGCACGCTGCAATGTCCCGAAATCCTGGCTTTAGGGGAGGAGCGGGGACTCATGGTCTTTGCCGGTGCGGAGGTGACGACACGCGAAGAGGCGCACTGCGTGGCACTTTTTGCAGATGACCGGGCACGTGCCGCTTTCCAGATGTATCTGGATGACAATCTGCCGCCTGTCCCGAACGACCCTGAACGATTCGGCGACCAGGTCTGGGTGAACGCCCGGAACGAGATCGTGGGGGAAGCCCCTTATCTGCTTATCTCGGCCCTCGACCGGAGTGTGGAACAGATTGCCGCAGTGGTGCATCGTCTGGGCGGGTTGTTCATTGCGGCCCATGTCGAACGTCCTTCGTTCAGCCTGATCAGCCAGTTGGGGTTTATAGATCCTTCGTTGCCGCTGGATGCGATCGAGTTCAAGGATGCTGTCCGCTATGAAAGGCTGTTGGCGGCACATGCTTATTTGAAGCATTACACGGTCTATAGCGCTTCTGATGCGCATGATCCCGGACAGATCGGCACGAAATATTCCCTGCTAAGAGCCGACCTGCTTGATTTTGAACATTTAGCAATGGCTTTCCGGAAGGAAAACGGTCATACGATTGTAACAGCATGAATAATCTATCTTTTCATATCACCGATATCACCGCAAACAGTATCCGGGCGAATGCTTCGGAGATAGGGCTGTCCGTAGAAGAGCAGGATACCCGCATCGTCATCCGCATCACGGACAACGGCTTAGGGATGGATGCGGAAACCGCCCGGCGTGTCACGAACCCGTTCTACACCACCCGCACGACTCGCAAAGTCGGACTCGGCCTTCCCTTCCTGATCCAGAATGCGGAGCAGACCGGCGGCAGTGTCACCCTGACATCCGAGCCGGGAAAGGGAACGAAAGTGAGGGCTGTCTTTCATTCGGATCATATCGATTGCCCGCCCTGGGGAGATCTTCCGGGTACAGTCGCCTTGTTGATCACCGGCAATCCGGAAATAAACGTTTGCTTTGAATACCGTTCGGGAGAAACCGGGTATTCAATCAGCACGAATGAAATAAAAGAGATTCTGGACGGCGTCCCACTGAGCCATCCGAAGGTGATGTTGCTTATTAAGGAGATGATAAAAGAAAATATCCGGTCTTGAAAATAAGATGGTCTGATTGGTTATAAGCAATACGCACCTCTTTATTTCTTTCCTGTTTTATGAAGATAATAGTTGTAACGCTCCATCACCTCGCGCACATAATTGAAAGTTTCCGAACCACGCAGGTAGCCGTGTTTGCAGACCGGATCATTGTAGTACTCCGGATCGTTCTTCATCCGGATATATTCGGCCACATTATCATCCCAGACGTATGGGTCTTTGCCGTATTTCTCTGCCAGTCGTTGGGCATCGTAGATATGCCCGATCCCGGCATTGTAAGCCGCTAAGGTGAACTTGATCTTTTCGACCGGGTCCGTTATTTTTCCAAATCCCTGACGGAAACGGCGCAGGCAATCCACACCCGTACGGATTCCCGTGTCCGGATTTTTCAGTTCGTGAGGCGTTACCCCTAAAGCCTTTGCCGTGTTCGGCATAATTCCCATCAGCCCTTCTGCGCCGGCCCATGAGACGACGTTCGGATTGAAACGGGATTCCTGGTAGCCGATAGAAGCAAGTAGCTGCCAGTCCCAGCCGATGTTTTTGGCATGTTTGCGGAACAGCTCGTCGTAGGGCGATACATGTCCGTTTTTAACTTCCGGCAGTTCGGTCGTGACGGGTTGTTTGCTCAGTTCGAAATAGCGTTTCGTCAAAGCCTTGTAGACATGCGTTCCCGCCTTGTCGGATGCCCACGCGTCGATGGCCTTAGCCAGTTCGGGGCTGCTTTTGCGTACGACCCATGAGGAGCGTTGCATAAAACTGATCTTCAGCGAAACGTTCAGGTTCCAGAAATAAGTTTTGTTCAGGCGGGCTATATTCTCGTCGCTTACGGTGTAAGGGATTTCTCCTTGCGAAACCATGCCGATCAGATCCTCCGTTGTCACTGTGTCGGCATCCGCTTCATGAATCCGGATACCGCCTCCTAATTCGACATCGAGGTTCTTCAACCGTTCGAAATATTTGGTTCCCGGCTTTACATAGACATCTTTTCCGAGCAGCTCCGTCACGTCGGTGATCACCTTGTCGCCTTTGTTGGCACGTTGGATCAGCATCTGGCAATCTTGCTCTTCCCGTCCGCAATAGATGAGTTTCTCTTTCATGCGGTTGCTGATCTGAATCGGGTAGGCGACGACATCGGCTTCTCCCGCTTCCAACATTTCGATCAGTTTGGCAGGACTTTCGGCAACTTTAATATTCAGTTTCAGACCTTCCGAACGGGCGAAATCCTTGATCAGTTCGTATTCGTAACCCATCGGCTGCATCTTATACTGAAAATAGGAAGTCGAGCTATATAGCGTAACGGCCGTTATTTCGCCTTGCGCTTTCAGTTGAGGCAGGTCAATTGTTACATCGTCATCCTCCCGCCCTTGTTCCTGCCTCGCACGATTACAACCGGACAACAACAAAGCAAGTGAAAACAGGAGGATGATCTTGTTCATTATTTTCTTAAGCTTTTAATTCTTAACTTTTAATTTCTCCAGGAGGACGACATTTTCTACATGATGCGTATGTGGGAACATATCTACCGGCTGTACCTTTTTAACGGCATACTTTACCGAAAGCAGGCTCAGGTCGCGTGCCTGTGTCGCGGGGTTACAGCTCACGTAAACGATACGTTCCGGTTCCGCAAAAAGAATCGTGTTGATCACATCGTCATGCATACCGGCACGGGGCGGGTCTGTGATAATAACATCCGGACGGCCGTGTTGGTTGATGAAATCCTGTGTCAGGATATCCTTCATGTCGCCGGCGTAGAACAATGTATTCTCGATCTTATTCAACGAGGAGTTCACTTTGGCATCTTCGATCGCTTCGGGCACATATTCGATACCGATCACTTTCTTTGCCTGGCGGGAGACGAAGTTGGCGATCGTACCGGTTCCGGTGTACAAGTCATAAACCATTTCGTTTCCGGTCAGTCCGGCAAACTCGCGGGCAACTTTATAGAGTTCGTAAGCCTGTTCACTGTTGGTCTGATAGAACGATTTCGGCCCTACTTTGAACTGAAGTCCTTCCATCTCCTCGATGATATGGTCTTTTCCACGGAACACAAGAACGTCCTGGTCGGTAATCGTATCATTGCATTTTTCGTTGATGACGTACATCAGTGAAGTGATCTCCGGGAACTGTTCAGCCACATAGGAGAGAAGCGCTTCGCGGCGTTCCACATCTTCGTAGAAAAATACCAACACTACCATCAGATCGCCCGTTGAAGCCGTACGGATCATTAATGTACGCACAAATCCTTCCTGATTGCGAAGGTCGAAGAACGGATAGCCTTTGTGTGTCAGGCAGTATTCTTTGACTGCCTGACGGATGCGGTTTGATATGTCGTTCTGCAACCAGCATTTGTGAATGTCGAGCACCTTGTCGAACATTCCCGGAATATGGAAACCGACCGCATCCATACAATCGAACTTGGCTCCGGTTTTCACTTCCTCTTCCGTCAACCATTTCTTGTTAGAGAATGTAAATTCAAGTTTGTTACGATAGAAAGTCGTATGTTTGGAACCCTTGATCGGGAGTATTTCTTCCATTTCGATCTTACCGATCCGGGTCAGGTTGTCGATCACCTGCTTGTGTTTGTAGCGAATCTGTTCCTCATAGGGCAGATGTTGCCATTTACAGCCGCCGCATACACCGAAATGTTCACAGAACGGCTCTGCACGTCGGGGCGAATATTCATGGAAAAATACAGCTTTTCCCTCCGCATAACTATGTTTCTTACGTGTCAATTGTATGTCTATGACATCTCCGGGCGCAACAAAAGGTACGAATACGACCATGTCATTTACGCGTGCGATAGCCTTTCCTTCTGCGGCTACATCTGTTATTGTTACCTTTTCCAATAAAGGCAACTGCTTCTTATTTCTTGCCAAGATGATTATTTTTTAATTTATGGCGCAAAGATAGAGATAAAAATATATCGTAAAATACTTCTGTGTAAAAGATTTTGACTATCCGCATGGTTGTCCGGCCTTTTCCCGGCTGTCGAAAATACCTGTCATATGCTCCAATGCCCAACCGACAAGACTCTCGATATGTGGTATCAGCGTTTTGCCGGTTTCCGTAAGTTGGTATTCGACACGGGGCGGAACTTCAGCATAGACTGTTCTTGAAACAAGTCCGTCGGCTTCCAGTGTGCGAAGAGTATATGAGAAAGATTCAAAAGTCATAACGAGTTGATACAATATATGTATCAACTCGTTATGACTTTGATCAGCTAATTACGACCTCTTATTTATGTCGGGGTACCAGGATTCGAACCTGGGACCCCCTGCTCCCAAAGCAGGTGCGCTAACCGGACTGCGCTACACCCCGTTTTGCAATTTCTTTTATTTTTGATTGCGATGCAAAGGTAGGTATTTTTTTTTAACTACCAAATATTTCATTGTTTTTTTTATTTACGTACATTCGCATCAGTTTAGGAGATCATTACAACATGTATACCCCCTTTATCAACTTTTAGAATGAACATATTGCAAACCAATCTGTTATATATCAAATGATAAAACAAAATTTAAATAATAAAAAATATGACAATTGCTTATATACGTACATATTCAAATAAACAACAAACAGAGAGCCAGAAAAACGCAATCGAACAATTTGCAAAAGCAAAAAAAATTGAGATTGACAAATGGTTGAAAGATGCTAAAAATTCTTCCAAAGAGAAAAACCGACTCGAAGACGTAATAAAAAATTTACAAGAAGGCGATATTCTTATCGTCGCCGATGTCACTCGACTCAGCAGGAAACTAATGGAGATAATGCATTTGATTTTGTTGTGTATTGAAAAGAAAGTGGCACTTTACTGTATCAAGGAAGGTTATTCATTTGAAGATAACGTGAACAGCAAGACGTTGGCATTTACATTTGGGCTTGTTTCTGAGATTGAAAGCAAACTTATTTCTGCCCGTACGAAAGAAGCATTGACAGCCAGTAAAAACAAAGGAACAAAATTAGGACGTCCTTTGGGAAGCCCCAAAACCGAATTTCTCCTTTCCCAGAAAAGCCAGATCGAAAGAGAATTGAAAGAAGAAAATGCAACATATGCCGAATTAGCCGATTATTATAAGGTTTCTTTAATCAGATATACTTAAAGATAATTATGATTATGTTTAATAAGATTGTTGAATTTCTTTTTTGCGCAGACATAATAAAAACCCCGAAAGTTTTTTGTCTAACTTTCGGGGTTCATTATATGACATATTTTCTTTTATCAAATAAATCTTATCCGATCTATTATTTATTCATTTCTGCTTCAATAGCTTCTAATTCCGGCCCCATGTTCAGATTGTAATAGATACCTCTCAAAGCGATCATGTTGTCCATTTTTTCAGGTTCAGCTTCATGAGCTTTTTTATAATAAGGAAGAGCTTTTTTGAACAAATCTTTTGCCATGCCTAATTCCTCCTGGTATTTCTTACTATCATTAATCATATTGGCTTCGCTTAATTTGTTCACTCCTTGATTGTAATAGATACGACCAATGTTAGAAAGCGCATCTGTCAAATTCGGATCTTTTTCCAAAGCAATCTGGAAATTCTTTTCAGCATTGGCATAATCTTTTAATCCGGTTTCATAAACACGTCCCATTACATTGTAAAGGTTTGCATCATTTGGATTTTTCTGGATTGCAACATTCAACATTTCCAATGCTTTTTCATTTCTATTGGAATAGATGTATGTATTGATCAAGTTATTCAAGAAGAATGCCGAATCTGGAAAAACCTGCATGCCTTCTTCGAATGTTTTTTCCAACATAACAGAGTCCTGAGCAGTTCTTGCCTCTCCGTATTCGTAGCAAAGATACTGATAAACATCATATTGACGATAAGGAGTATTTTTAGCACGTTCCAAAGCGGCAATAGCCAATCTGGAATCTTTAGCTAAAGAAGCTGCTGCTGCTGCATAGAACTGAACTGTCATGAATGTAGAGTCTTTTTCCGCAGTCTGAGTCCCTGCGAACATTGGCAGTTCGGATATTTCCACATATTGGTTGAAGAAATCGTATGCTTTTTTATACTCTTGTTTATCGAAATAATATGCACCACCATTGAACAGATATACATGGTTTGCACTCAAGATACTTTTGATATCTTTTGTGTATTTAGGTTTCACTTTTCCTTTTTCATTAGGCAACTGATCCAGTTCATAGGCTTTCTGAAAATAAGGTAAAATACCATACAAAGCTTCGTACATAACCGGCTCGTTGGGTTGCTGTCCCAAGATTTGTTTAGCTCTTTCAGCATTGAACTGCTGATCTTCAATAAAACCTGCTACATACCAAGTTTTAGCATCATCTTTAGTTTCCGGATTTTCCAACGCTCCTTTGATCAAGGTTCTGGCTTCTCCGAAATCTGCGTTACTTCCTTTCGCAATACTCTGTGCCTCGTTCACAACTTTTTTCTGTGCGAAAGAGGCAGATGCTGCAACACATAGTGCAACTGTCAATAATACTCGTTTCATTTGTGATAGTGATTTGAGATTAATATTTCTATTTGTTTAAATTATTCCTCAGTTGTTCCTTCTGTATCGTCCGCATTTTCATTGCTTTCGACATCATCAGAGACATCTTCGAAATCGGTATTCTCTATTGGATGTTCATGAATTACCACACCTTCTAAAGCTTCACGCTGTGCTTTTTCTTCAGCGATCTCTTCTTCAGTCTGTGACAGCACCTTGCATACAGAGGCGATTTCGTCATTACGTTTCCCTAAATTGATCAGGCGTACCCCTTGTGTTGCACGTCCGATGACATTCAGATCAGATACCTTCATACGGATTGTGATACCGGATTTATTAATGATCATAATATCGTTTTCCTCCGTAACATTCTTGATGGCAACCAGTTTACCGGTCTTTTCCGTAATGTTGATGGTTTTGACACCTTTACCTCCACGATTCGTAATACGATAATCTTCGATATTAGAACGTTTGCCGTAACCTTGTTCGGACACAACCAGTACAGTTTCTTTTTCTTTGTCCTTAATGCAAACCATTCCTACAACTTCGTCGTTAGAATCGTCATCAAGTGTCATACCTCTTACACCGGATGCTGTACGCCCCATAACGCGCACTGCATTTTCATGGAAACGGATAGCACGTCCGTTACGGTTTGCAATCAGAACCTCATTATTACCATTTGTCATACAAACTTCGATCAGACCGTCGTCTTCACGTAATGTAATGGCATTTACACCATTCTGGCGAGGACGGGAATATGCTTCCAATAGAGTCTTCTTGATCACACCTTTCTTTGTACAGAACAACAGATAGTGCGAATTAATAAACTCGGTGTCTGTCGTCAGCTTCTTTACTCGAATGAAAGCGTTGACCTTGTCATCCGGTTCGATGTTCAACAAGTTCTGGATCGCTCTACCCTTTGAGTTCTTCGCTCCTTCCGGAATTTCGAACACTTTCAACCAATAACATTTTCCTTTTGCCGTAAAGATCAGCAAGGTAGCATGCATGGAAGCCGGATAGATATATTCTACAAAATCTTCGTCACGCGTTTCAGAACCTTTGGCCCCTACTCCGCCGCGTCCCTGAGCACGGAATTCACTGAGCGGCGTACGCTTGATGTATCCCATGTGGGAGATGGTAATGATCATCTCATCATCTGCATAGAAGTCTTCAGGATTGAGTTCTTCGGAGGCATAAACGATATCTGTTTTACGTTCATCTCCGTACTTGTCCTTGATTTCCTGCAACTCGTCTTTGATGACTTTCATACAAAGATCGTCATTTTCTAGAATTTCCTTCAAATATGCGATTAATTTTTCGATTTCTTCATACTCTGCACGAAGTTTATCCTGTTCCAGGCCAGTTAACTGGCGAAGTCTCATTTCTACAATGGCACGAGACTGTATATCCGACAGGGAGAAACGTTCCATCAAACGTTCGATAGCTTCAGCAGGACTTTTAGACGATTTGATGATTGCAATGACTTCATCAATATTATCGGAAGCAATAATCAGACCTTCTAAGATATGGGCACGTTCTTCGGCTTTCTTCAAATCGTATTTCGTACGGCGAATCACAACTTCATGTCTATGGTCGACAAACGCTTTGATCAAATCTTTCAGATTGAGCAGTTTGGGACGCCCTTTCACCAACGCGATATTATTGACGCTGAAGGAAGACTGCAATGCCGTCATCTTATATAGCTTGTTGAGCACAACACTCGAATTTGCATCCCTTTTTACATCCACGACGATTCTCATGCCTTGGCGGTCCGACTCGTCATTTACATTCGATATACCGTCTATGCGCTTTTCATTCACTAAATCGGCAATATATTTGATCAGTTCGGCTTTATTTACACCATAAGGGATTTCCGAAATGATAATCTTCTCATGATTATTTTCCGTCTCGATTTCTGCTTTACCGCGCAAAACAATACGTCCCTTACCTGTTTCAAAGGCGTCTTTTACACCAGCATATCCGTAGATAGTCGCACCTGTCGGGAAATCAGGAGCTTTGATATATTGCATCAAATCAGCTACTTCCATTTCTCCACGAGTATCAATGTAAGCCATACAGCCGTCCAGCACCTCGCTAAGGTTATGTGTTGGCATATTTGTCGCCATACCAACGGCAATACCAGATGCTCCATTTACCAGCAAATTCGGAATACGAGTCGGCAATACGGTCGGTTCTTTCAGCGTATCGTCGAAATTCAGCTGGAAATCAACCGTATCTTTGTCGATATCGCGAAGCATTTCTTCGGCAAGTTTACTTAATCTTGCTTCTGTATAACGCATGGCAGCAGGACTGTCACCGTCCACCGAGCCAAAGTTTCCTTGTCCATCCACCAACGTATAGCGCATAGACCATGTCTGTGCCATACGAACCATTGCGAAATAAACAGACGAGTCACCATGTGGATGGTATTTACCTAAAACTTCACCAACAATTCTCGCAGATTTTTTATAAGGTTTGTCGGATGTATTACCCAATTCATTCATTCCAAACAAAATACGACGATGAACCGGTTTAAAACCATCCCTAACATCCGGAAGGGCACGCGAAACAATGACAGACATTGAATAGTCAATGTATGCCGATTTCATTTCCTCCTCGATGTTAATCTTAATAATTCTGTCTTGATCAACCATTTAGTCTTATATTAATTACACTCAATATCTCACCTTTCAAAAAGTGCACTAAGGTAAGGCTTTTCCGTGTATCACGAAAGCTTTTGACTCGAAATTTTAGAATTTACTTGTCAGAAGGCATCCGGTTTCAAACCATCAAAATGAAACTGCCACCCTATGAAAATGGGATTAGTAGTACATGTATTTGGAATTACATTTACGGGTAATATTTTTTTACGTTTCTTTATAACAAGATAAAGCTGTTTTTTGTAATATATGACAAGCCTGGCTTCAATACTTTATTTTCTTTTAAGGAATAATGGCATGGATTTTGTTAGATATATGACGAGAGTTTATTACATTTGCACTATCATAGTACATTATTATAATATGAAAAATAACTATTCAAAGAGATTAATGGACGTTATTGAATATAGCCGTGAAGAAGCAGCAAGGCTTCAGAACAGTTATATTGGACCGGAACACTTAATGCTTGGAATTATCCGCGACGGCGAAGGGAAAGCCGTGCAGGCCCTGCGCGAACTAAATGTCGACGAATGGGATATCAAAAGAAAGATCGAACAGGAAATTAAAAATACAATCGATGCCGAAGATGCTGTCCAGCATGATATCGCTATTAGTAAAACAACCGAGCGCGTACTGCGTATGAGTATGCTTGAATCGCGCTTGTTCAAGAAAAAAGAAACCGGAACGGAACATTTGCTTCTAGCCATTTTGAAAGAAGAGTTTAATGTTGCGGCAAAGGTGCTGAACGAAGCGGGCATAACGTATCGCAGTATATATAATTACCTGATAAGCGGCACAGGTTTGAAGCACATGGATGATTTTATTGGAAAAGAAGATGCCGAACATTTTGAAGGAATCAGTGATGGCTACACCGATGATGATGAAGACGATGACGATGATTACTCTTCCCGCCGGGAGTCTCCCCGCTCCTCTTCCGGAGCCGGCTCTGCACAACCAAAATCACCAAACGACACGCCTGTATTGGACAACTTCGGTACAGATATGACGCGTGCGGCCGCTGAAAATCGTCTCGATCCGATTGTCGGACGTGAGAAGGAGATCGAACGTTTAGCTCAGATATTGAGCCGCCGCAAGAAGAACAATCCTGTCTTGATCGGTGAGCCAGGTGTCGGCAAATCGGCAATTGTGGAAGGTTTGGCACTGCGTATCATCCAGCGCAAAGTTTCCCGCGTTTTGTTCGACAAACGTGTGATCAGCTTGGATATGGCATCTATCGTGGCTGGAACCAAATATCGCGGTCAGTTTGAAGAACGCATTAAAGCTATTTTAAACGAACTGTCGAAGAACCCGAATATCATCCTGTTTATCGATGAGATCCATACGATCGTCGGTGCAGGTTCAGCTTCAGGTTCAATGGATGCCGCCAATATGCTGAAGCCGGCTCTGGCCCGTGGTGAGATACAATGTATCGGTGCTACGACATTAGATGAATACCGTAAAAATATCGAGAAAGATGGAGCTTTGGAACGTCGTTTCCAAAAAGTGATCGTCGATCCGACAACAGCGGAAGAAACTTTGCAGATCCTGCAAAATATCAAGGCCCGCTACGAAGAACATCACAATGTGATCTATACGCCCGAAGCCCTGCAAGCTTGTGTAAAACTGACAGAACGTTATATCAGTGACCGCAACTTCCCGGACAAAGCAATTGATGCGTTGGATGAAGCCGGTTCTCGCGTACATATATCTAACATAACGGTTCCGAAAAGCATTGAAGAACTGGAAGCCAAGATCGAGGCAACCAAAACAGAGAAGCTTGCTGCCGTTAAGTCACAAAACTTTGAATTGGCTGCCAGCTTCCGTGACAAGGAACGTCAGTACCTCTTACAGTTGGAAGCAGCCAAAGCCAAATGGGAGCAAGAATTGCAGGAGCATCGCGAAACGGTGGATGAAGATAAGGTGGCTGAAGTTGTAGCCATGATGTCAGGTGTCCCTGTCCAACGTATCGCAAAAGCTGAAAACCTGAAATTACTCGAAATGGCGGAGAACCTAAAGAAGAAAGTAGTCGGCCAAGATGATGCCGTTCAGAAGATCGTAAAAGCAATTCAGCGCAACCGCGTTGGCTTAAAGGATCCGAACAAGCCGATCGGAACATTCATGTTCTTAGGGCCGACAGGTGTCGGTAAGACTCATCTGGCCAAAAAGTTGGCGGAATATCTGTTTGACTCGGCCGACGCTTTGGTCCGTATCGATATGAGCGAGTATCTCGAAAAGTTTGCGGTGTCCCGCCTGATCGGTGCGCCTCCGGGATATGTAGGTTATGAAGAGGGCGGTCAGTTGACTGAGAAGGTCCGCCGTAAGCCCTACTCTGTTGTCTTGTTGGATGAGATCGAGAAAGCGCATCCGGACGTGTTCAACCTGCTGCTGCAAGTCCTGGACGAAGGTCGTCTGACTGACAGTCTTGGCAGACGGATCGACTTTAAGAATACAATTCTGATCATGACGTCTAATATCGGTACACGCCAGTTGAAAGACTTCGGCCGTGGTGTCGGTTTCAGTTCGCAGGCTGCCGGCGAGCCAGATAAGGACTTCTCCCGCAGCGTTATCCAGAAAGCACTGAACAAGGCATTCGCTCCGGAGTTTTTGAACCGTGTGGACGACATCATTATGTTCGATCAATTGGATAAGGAAGCAATCCATAAGATCATTGACATCGAATTGCAAGGTCTTTACAAACGCGTGGCTGGTCTTGGTTATTCTTTGGAACTGACAGACGCCGCCAAAGATTTTGTTGCCACCAAAGGTTATGACATTCAGTTCGGTGCACGTCCGCTGAAGCGTGCCATCCAGAAATATCTGGAAGACGAAATGGCAGAAATGATTATCCGAGCGTCTGTCGGAGAAGGTGATACGATTGTTGTCGACTTCGATAAGGACAAACAAGAGATTGTTACGAATATAAAGAAAAGCGAGTCTGCTGCCGAAGCTTGATTTTCAAAAATGTGATTGGAGTGCCGCTGTGGTTTTTGCCACAACGGCATTTTTTATGTGATTTGCCATAAATCGAGACTTTTTTCTTAAGTTTGCCTAAACTTTTTATGCTATGACATTCTTCAGATGCCTTTGCTTGCTATTTATTTTATGCTGTTGCAATAGTAAACCGAAAACAGATGCGGGAATGATACGTGTATCAGTTCTGCGTGGTCCTTCCGCCATTGCCTTTGCACACTGGATGAAAGAAACGCCCGTTATCGACGACAAGCTGCTTTCCGTTCGGATAATCGATTCTCCTGACTTGATGCAAGCTACTCTGATAAAAGGTGAAGCTGATATAGCTGTTTTGCCGATGATCAGTGCTGTCAACCTGTATAATAAAGGCATTCGATATCATCTGGCAGGTTGTCCGATATGGGGTACCCTCTATTTGGTAGGTAGAAGCGACAAAGGTATATCCGGTGAGAACAAATCGGTTTTACATATTTTCGGAGCAGGAACGACACCTGACATTCTTACCCGTCATTATCTCCGGCAACATAAACTTAATTACACGTTGAATTATTCACTCACTACCGCACATGAAATCATGCAGGGACTGTTGGCCGGGAAAGTCGATTATGCCGTTTTAGGAGAACCGTTTTTGAGTATTGCGTTGCGGAAAGACAGCACGTTGCAAATATTGGCAGACCTAAACAAGCCTGATTCAGCCTCTTTAGGATTTGCCCAGACAGCCATACTCTATGTGCCTACCTTGAAAAAAAGTAAAGAAACGATAGACAGTCTTTTAAATACTTCTTGCCGTTTTGCCGTAGAGCAGCCGGAACAGGCTATTTGTATATTGGAAAAGGAAAACATTTTTACATTTGGCATGTTGACGCCCGAAAGTATCGAACGTTGTAAGATTGACTATAAAACAGTCTCCGAAGCCCAAGAAAATATACTTCACTTCCTGCAACTGATTGAGCAATATGAACCTAAAGCATTGGGAGGAAAAATGCCCGATGAGCAATTCTATAAATAATCCGAAAATGAAGAAAAGCATCTTTACGATCCTGTCGATTACAATCCTCATATTGGCCTGGCAACTATTGACCATACTGGTCCGTTTGCCGGATTTGGTTCCGTCCATACCTCACCTATTTAGCACGCTCGTTGCACTTTTCGCATCCGGTTCGTTCTATCAATCAGTCATGGCGACAGTGTTGCGCGGAACCATCGGGATGTCTATATCGTTAATGGCGGCTATGGGAGTTTCTCTCTTGTTCTACAAATGCGAGTGGATTTATGAACTATTTCGTCCGTTACTGGCCATCATGCGTTCCATTCCGGTCATTTCATTTATACTCTTGGCTTTGATTTTCCTGAATGCGGAAAGTATTCCTTTGATAATCGCTTTTCTGACCATGTTCCCACTCCTTACGGAAAACCTGACGAAAGGAATACGAGGACAGAGGAAAGAGTTTTCGATAATGGCTCGTCAATTTAGGATCGGACGCTGGAACAAGCTGACACAGGTGGTCTATCCGCAACTGAAGCCATTCCTATACAGCGGTCTTGCATCTGCTTCGGGTTTTGGTTGGCGTGCTATCATTATGGGAGAGGTACTGGCGCAATGTTCGCCCGGTATAGGCGGGGAAATGAAACAGGCACAAGTTTTTATAGCCGTTCCCGAATTGATCGCATGGACGATTATAGCAATTCTGATCAGTTATCTTTTTGATAGAGGAATCAGCTGGTTGGCGAAGCAACGATTCCCTATACATTACAACAAGCATTGCAGTAAACAACCTGTGCCAAAAGGAAATTGCGATATACGGATTCGTGATATTTCATATCGGTATGGTTCGGATACGGTCCTGTCCCACTTTAGCTATACTTTCGAAAAAGGATTCATATATGGCATAACAGCTCCGTCGGGAACCGGCAAAACGACCTTGTTGAACCTGATAGGAAACATTTTAAAACCCGCACAAGGGGAAATCGAAACAGATTTTAAAACCGGAATAGCTTATGTATTCCAGGAACCCGAATTACTCAGCCAGTTGACAATTGCCGAAAATATCGCCTTACCCTTGGCTACCTATCTGAAAAAAGAAATTGCTTTCGAACAGGCGATTTCAATATTGCAAAAGATGGAGTTGGGCGGCTTTGAGAACCGTTTTCCGAATGAACTGAGTTTCGGGCAGCAACAACGAGCAGCGATAGCACGTGCCTTGACTTATCCTTCTCCACTCCTGCTCATGGACGAGCCTTTTAAAGGTTTAGACGAGGCTTTAAGCCGCCGTATTATCAAGCGTATCCGTGAACGGCAAACAGAAAACGGGCAGACGATTCTCTTCACTTCCCATAATCCCGGAGAACTGCGTTTGTTCGCAGATAAGACAGTTCGTTTGGATCCAACCAGCCATTAAGAGACTTTTACCGGTGAGCAAGGGATGGTAAACCAAAAAGTAGACCCCTTTGCCTTCTTCCGATTCCACTCCTATTTCCCCTTTCAAGATAGAAATGATTGTCTTGCAGATGGAAAGTCCGAGACCTGTTCCCTGTTTGAACATATCCAACTTGACAAAGCGGTCGAATTTAGGTTGACAAAATTCTTGAATTTAAACGTGAATTGTAAATGTTTAGATAAAGAACTCGCCGGCTGGAGCAAAATAAATACCAAACAATTATCTTTGCGATTCAAATATAAAGAAACAACCCATATGGTAACATCATTTCATGCGCTGATTTCCCGTATCCTGAACATTCCTGCCGGACAGGTGGAACGAACCATCGGGCTATTGGGAGAAGGAGCGACAATCCCCTTCATCAGCCGGTACCGAAAAGAGGTGACCGGAGGACTGGATGAAGTTCAGATCGGCAATATCAAAGATCAGTTGGACAAGTTGACCGAACTGAAGAAGAGAAAAGAAAGTATCTTATCCTCCATAGAAGAACAAGGCAAACTGACTCCCGAACTGAAAAAGAGGATCGAGGATTCGTGGGATAGTACCGAAATAGAAGATCTTTATCTGCCTTACAAGCCCAAACGGATCACCAAAGCGGAAATTGCCCGTAAGAAAGGACTCGAACCTCTTGCCAGAATCGTGATGATGCAAAACGAAAGAGACTTGCCAGCCCGCGTGGCAGCCTTTATCAAAGGGGAAGTGAAGAACGCTGAAGAAGCATTGCAAGGGGCACGCGACATCATCGCTGAATGGGTGAATGAGAACGAAGAGGCCCGCAATGTCGTCCGGAATTCTTTCTCACACACGGCAGTCATCACGTCCAAAGTCATCAAAGGAAAAGAGGAAGAGGGTGCTAAATACCTCGATTATTTCGAATTCAGTGAGACTCTGAACCGTATAAGTTCACATCGTCTGTTGGCCCTGCGCCGAGGTGAAACGGAAGGTATCCTGCGTGTAAGCATTTCTCCCGACACGACGGGCTGCCTGGACCGGTTGAAACGCCGTTTCGTGAAGGGACGGGGCGAAACATCCGACCAAGTATCGATAGCTGTAGACGATTCTTTCAAGCGCCTGCTGAAACCTTCCATCGAAACCGAATTTGCTAATTTGAGCAAGGCAAAAGCCGACGAAGAAGCGATCCGTGTATTTACCGAAAACCTGCGCCAGTTGTTGTTGGCTCCGCCATTGGGACAAAAACGTGTGTTGGGTGTCGATCCCGGTTATCGTACTGGTTGTAAACTGGTTTGCCTCGACGCGCAGGGGGCATTGTTACATAATGAAGCGATCTATCCTCACCCGCCCCAGAACGAAAAAAGCAAAGCGGCTGCCAAAGTGGCACAACTGGTAGCCACATACGCCATCGACGCCATCGCTATCGGGAACGGGACAGCAAGCCGCGAGACGGAACAGTTCATTACCAATATCCGCTATGATCGCAAAGTACAAGTGTTCGTGGTCAGCGAGAACGGAGCATCCATCTATTCCGCATCCAAGATAGCCCGCGACGAGTTTCCCGAATATGACGTGACGGTCCGTGGCGCCGTCAGTATCGGCCGTCGCTTGATGGACCCGCTTGCCGAGTTGGTCAAGATTGATCCGAAAAGCATCGGTGTCGGGCAATACCAGCATGATGTCGAGCAGGGTGCCCTGAAAAAGAGCCTCGACCAGACGGTGGAAAGCTGTGTAAACTTAGTCGGCGTGAATGTCAATACGGCAAGCAAGCACCTATTGACCTATATTTCCGGATTGGGCCCGACGTTAGCACAGAACATCGTCGACTACCGAACCGAACACGGACCTTTCCAGTCTCGTCGCGAACTCCTGAAAGTACCCCGCATGGGAGAAAAGGCTTTTGAACAAAGTGCTGGTTTCCTTCGTATCCAAGATGGTAAAAACCCATTGGACAACTCGGCCGTCCATCCGGAAAGTTATCCGATCGTCGAACTGATGGCAAAGGACTTGAAATGTACTGTCATCGAACTGATCAGCAATAAAGAACTGAAGAAAAAGCTCGACTTGAAGAAATACGTCACGGACAAAGTCGGAATGCCGACTTTGTTGGATATTATGGAAGAACTGGATAAGCCGGGACGCGATCCTCGCCAGACCATCCAAGTATTTTCTTTCGATCCAACGGTGAAGACGATCGAAGACCTGAAAGAAGGGCAAGTGCTGCCGGGCATCGTCACTAACATCACGAATTTCGGATGTTTTGTCGACATCGGCATCAAGGAAAACGGATTGGTCCATATTTCCGAATTGGCAGACCGTTTTATCAGTGATCCGACACAAGTCGTCTCGATCCATCAACATGTGAAAGTAAAAGTGTTAAGCGTCGACCTCGTTCGCAAACGGGTTCAGCTTTCTATGAAAGGAATAGAAGAAACAGTTTCTTAATAGCGATGAAAATTAACAAAACAAACGTAGCACGCCTGCTGGACAAAGCCAAAGTGGCTTACCAGCTGGTTCCTTATGAAGTAGATGAAAACGATCTGAGCGCGACACACGTTGCCGACCAGTTAGGCGAGAATGTCGCGCAGGTATTCAAGACGCTTGTCCTCCACGGCGACAAAAGCGGCTACTTCGTCTGTGTCATTCCCGGCGCCGACGAGGTCGATCTGAAAAAGGCCGCCAAAGTCTCCGGCAACAAAAGCTGTGAAATGATCCCGGTCAAAGAACTCCTCCCCCTCACCGGCTACATCCGTGGCGGCTGCTCCCCCATCGGCATGAAAAAGCATTTCCCGACCTATATCCACCACACCGCCGGACAGTTCGATCACATTTATGTCAGCGCCGGACAACGGGGCTTGCAGATCCGGATCGCTCCGGAGGATTTGATCCGGGAGGCACGGGCAGAGGTGGCGGAACTGATACGTGATCAATTTTAACAAATCAAAATTTCTACAGACGATATGACAATTCAAAAAACAATATCGTTCTGTAGAAATTCGTATCGACAAAAAAGTTAAGTTTAAAATTATCTCTTGATTTTTACTTTCTTTACTTCTTGATCAGTCACAACAATATACAATCCTTCTTCCAACGAGATATAGTTTAATCCGAAACAAATATCCTTTTTAATTATTAGCCTTCCCATTATATCATAAATACAAACATTACAAATATTTTTACGATTATCTATTATAAGATTATTTGACGATGAGTAAATATGAAATGCTGAAGTTGTATGTACTTTTTCATTAGAAACTTCACTGGGATAATAATAAGTTCTTTCTTCTGCTTGATTTAAACTCCAATATTGTTCCTTTTTATTCCATGTATAATGGATTTCTTTTATTTGATATTCATCTTCATCATAATAATATTCACTTTTAGAATCCGGATGTTCTTTCTCTGGGTTATGAGAAAACCAATGCAATATTTCTTTTTTTCTTTCATCTTCCAAATAATAGCATTTCATTGTTTGTTTTCTAATTGATGGGGATATATCTCTATTTGTATCTGAAACAACAGACGATATTCTTCCTTTTTCATCAAGCTCTACAACACTCTCATCTGAAAGAACAGAATAATCACCTTTTTCTATAATATAAAAATAATCTGATTGAACATATCCTTTTGAATTGTATTTGATTACGGTTTTTGTTTGTGGAATATATTTATTGTAAACACTATTATATACCCAATTAACCAAAGAATCAACACCAGTATTTGTATAATAACATTGAGTTTTACTTAAGTATTCTTTTGATGCTAAAAATTTTTCTTCTGATGCTAAAAATTTTCCTTCTTTTGTATAAGAATATAATACTTCCGTTTTTTCGTCTACTATGCTTCTCAATTTTCCATTCGGATAATAATTGTATGTTATTTTATTACGGAGATCTTTTACTTGGTCTTTACTTTGTTTATATTTAATAGTCCATTCTGATGATTCATAGTTATTATACCATTTTATATGAACACTGTCAGCTAAAATTCTTTTTTGTTGTAATGAAAAGTCTGCAAAAGGATCATTTAATGGACCAAAGTTCTCTTGTCCAAATGAAGATAAAACTATTACATGCATCAGTAAAACAAATAAAATTCGTCTCATGGCTTATTCAATTTACTCCTCCCTGTCCCCTCCGTTCGGCGTTAATAAAAAAAGCGTGGGAACCATCGTCTATCACTGTACTGAGGCTCTGGACTGCCCACTACGCAATAATAGAACAATGATCCCACGCTTTATGATGGTATATAAACTATCCGTTACCAGACAGGTATATAACAAACACAAGCGCAGGAGCCATTTGATCTATTATCTTGCGTAGTTGAAATTGTCCAGATTTCAGTACAAGATAATATCGAAACGCTTCTACTTTATCTTCAATACGTCCACAAAGATCGTGTTTTTGAATGATTAAGCAAATAATTCCCTATGATTTTTTGCCGGGCCGTTTCCCCTCTTCAAGAAATCTCGCACCCCCGTCGCACCCCTGCAAACCCATTTCAAGAAATCCTGAAGCCGTTTTTCACCGTGCAGGGCGGTCTCAAGAAATCTTGAAATGGGTTTGCACCTTTGAAAAGCCGTTTTGAGAAATCTTGAAACGACTTTTCTCCATTCAAAAACGGTTTTAAGATTTCTTGAAGATATTTTTCACCGTTGGAACGGCATTTCAAGGTTTCTTGAAGACTTTTCCGGACAATAAATGCAGAAAGCAATGCTAAATCAATAATTATTGTCTACCTTGCAGAACAATTTAAACATTTAATTCGAATGCCTATGGGAACATACACGAAAATCAAAGTAATCATGCTTTACACACTCAATAACGCCGAGTACCTGGCCTATATGAACTCCGTACTCGCTTTGCTCCCTCCCCCATCGGGCGGCGAGGAAGACCGTCCGGATGAACTCTCTTTGGACAAAGAAGTGCAAGCATCAGGAGCTCCGGACATCGGTCTGTCAAAAGAGTTTGTCAATGCAATGGAAAAGAACGTGCTTGCCCTGGCAGACGTTGTGGATGAAAGCCGTATCTCGCAGGAAACGGAAAAAGCCGAATTACACGAAAAGAATCGGGATAATTTAGTTGTTTACATCACGACACGTATCTCCCGTGCCGGAACATTGCCACTTGAGGCTGAAAGAGATGCAGGAAAATATTTATACAAGGTCATCAAGCCTTATATCGGTATCGCCCGTCTCCCGGTAGCACAGGAAAGTGCCAAGATACAAGGGCTTTTGATCGATTTGAGAAAGGACGAAAACATCTCCTACGTGGAGACGCTCGGACTGGCGGCTTATTTGGACGAACTCGAAAAGGAGAACAACGCCTATATCAGCCTGACGAGCCAACGGACACAGAACCGGGCAGCCAACAAGAAGGAAAGCGGTGCGGTTCTGCGCGAGCGGATCGACGGATATTATGAAGATCTGGTCATGCTAGCACAATCCTACAGCGTTGCCGTACCTTCGGAGGCGGCAACGGCATTTGTCAACAACCTGAACCAGCTGATCACCGAAACAACCACCGCCAACAACCAGCGAAAGAAAAGATCAGGGTCAAACGGCAACGGGGCTGACGATTCCGAACGTCCCGGAGAACTGTCTGTTTAAACAAAAAAAGAGCCGAGACTGGTAATTTTTACCGATCTCGGCTCTTTTCTTCTTTCTTTAATTTTATACACCTAAGACGATATCAGCATCGATATTCAATTTTCGGCTGATCTCACGAGCAACTTTCAAAGTCGGCTCGCATTTCTTATTTAATCTTTAGAACTTCCGGAACGTATATGTTTTCCCCTCACGGCTTAAGATCAGTTGCTTGGATTCCAGTTTATCGATTGTATAGGTTTGTTTGGAAGAATTCCAATCGGTATAGGGCAGGAATTTACTGATCGGCCCCGGATTGTTCTCCAATTCCAGCAGCAATGTTTTTTCACCTTCCAACGTGTTGTAGCCATATTGATGGCGGAAAGAGTCGATTTCCGTAACGTACACCTGGTACATAAACAAAGAATGTTCAAAATTAAAATAAACCGTATCGACATTCTGCACGTCACCGCTTGCTTCTACCTTCTGTAATTGCCATTTACCGAACAACTTGGATTCCGTGTCCTTGCTGCACGAGACGAACAGGATCACACAAAATGCTATCAATATATTTCTAACCATACTCTTTTTTCTGCTTAAATCGGACATCAAAGGAAAGGAAATAATTCCAATTTTGTATATTTGTCACCACTTTATTATGTGTTTTTAATTTTACAGACATTCTATGAGACAAATGAAACAATTTGTAATACTGCTTTCAGCTGTATTAGCTTTTTCTTCCTGCGTACACAAAGTGCAGAAGGAACAACAGGTAAAGAGTATCGTGCATACCAATCCCCTTCCCGTACAGTTTGGTGATCCTTATGTACTGCTGGCTTCGGACGGCATATACTACATGTATGGAACAGGCGGAGGCGCCGTCGACGGCTTCAGTGTGTATTCCTCCCCCGACTTGGTAAACTGGAAAGCCGAAGGACAGGTATTCCGGGGCAATGTTCCGGGATCATGGGGAGTCGCCAACTTCTGGGCGCCGGAGGTGTACGAACGTGGTGGCAAGTTCTATATGCTGTACAGTGCCGACTGGAAAGAAAATCCGACTAACGAATTGGAAAATTTCCGTATCGGAGTGGCCGTTGCAGATAAACCGACAGGACCTTTCAAGGAATTATTCGACAAACCTTTGTTTGATCCGGGCTATCCGGTTATCGACGGGAACCTGATCGACGACGAGGATGGACGGACCTATCTGTATTTTTCCCGTTGTTGCTACAAACATCCGGTGGAAAGCGAAATTGCCGAAAAGGCTAAAAAAGAAGGGAAGTTCGACGAGATAGAGGAAAGCTGGATATATGGCATCGAGGTAAAGCCGGATTTGACAGAAGTGATCGGTGAACCGGTCCTGCTGCTCCGTCCGCCAGTAAAACTGGACGACACGCAATCCGAATGGGAAAGCCGCTCCGTTACTTCCGGTGAGATCAACCGCCGTTGGACGGAAGGTCCTTATACGATGAAAAAAGGCGATACCTACTATATGATGTATTCGGCCAACTATTATAAAGGAAAGAATTATGCTGTCGGCTATGCAACAGCAAAAAGTCCGCTCGGCCCGTTTGTCAAATCGAACGATAATCCTGTGCTACAAAAGAATGTGGAGCAGGGAGGCATCGTTACCGGTACGGGGCATAACAGCGTGACCTGGTCGAAAGACGGCAAGCAGATGTATTGCGTTTATCACGGTTACACTCAGAAAACAGGAAACGAGCGAGTTGTCTTTATCGACAAGATGGGAATCGATGAGAACGGCAAGCTCTATGTGGAAGGACCGAACGCGGAGTAAATTGAAAATTAAAAATTAAGAATTAAAAAATATCATCGACCGTAATTTTTTAATTCTTAATTTTTAATTCTTAATTTACAAAGTTCCCTTTGTACTCGGCAGTTCATACCTGTAGATGTCGCGGCGGATAGCCATCTTGATGGAGCGGGCCAAAGCCTTGAAGATTCCTTCGATCTTATGGTGCTCGTTTGTGCCTTCCGCTTTAATGTTCAGGTTCATGCGGGCGGCATCGCTCAGGCTTTTAAAGAAATGCAAGAACATTTCGGTCGGCATATCCCCTACTTTCTCACGGTGAAAGGCTGCATCCCAGACTAACCAGGGACGTCCGCCGAAATCAAGCGCCACACTGCACAGACAATCGTCCATCGGCAGACAGTAACCGTAGCGTTCGATCCCCCTCTTGTCGCCTAAAGCCTTTAACAAAGCTTCTCCAAGCGCAATAGCCGTATCCTCTATCGTATGATGTTCGTCTACTTCCAGATCTCCTTTCACCCGTACCGTCAAATCGATACCCGAATGTTTTCCGATCTGGTCGAGCATATGGTCGAAGAAGCCGAGACCGGTGGAAATCTCCGTCCGTCCATGTCCGTCCAGATTCACTTCTACAAAAATATCCGTTTCCTTTGTCGTACGTCGGATAGTGCCCCGGCGTTCTCCGGCAAAAAGATATTCCGTGATCCGGTCCCAATCGTCTGTAATCAGGACGGGAGAAATAGCCGTATTCTCCGTGAGCAACTGTCGCGCCTCGACGTCATCCGGACGAAGCCATATCCCTTTTGCCCCTAAATTGGCTGCCAGCTGCATATCCGTCAGCCGATCACCTATCACATAACTGTTTGCCAGGTCATATTCGCCGGACAGATAGCGGCCTAACATACCTGTACGGGGTTTCCGGTTCGGAGAGTTTTCTTCCGGAAAAGAACGGTCGATCAGGATATCGTCGAAACGGATCCCCTCGCCTTCCAAGGTCTTCAACATCTTGTCGTGTGCCGGCCAGAAAGTGTCTTCCGGAAAGGAATCCGTACCCAAACCGTCCTGGTTCGTCACCATCACAAACTCGAAATCCAACTGTTTACGGATAAAGTACAGGTTACGGAACACCTTCGGATAAAACACTAACTTCTCCAAGCTGTCCAACTGATAGTCCACCGGCGGCTCTATCACAAGCGTTCCGTCCCGGTCTATAAATAAGGCTCTTTTCATTTCATAAATCTTTACATTTTTTTAAGCGCTTCGAGCAAAGCATCGTTTTCATCCGACTTACCGACCGTGATGCGAAGGCAGCCGTTACACATGGTCACATTTGTCCGGTTACGGACGATAATACCCTGTCTGACCAGATTTTTATAGATCGTATCGGCATTCGTCACTTCGACCAGGATAAAATTTGCATCCGTAGGATAAATCTTGCGCACGCAGTTCAACTCCGGCAATGCAGCCTGCAGACGAATCCGCTCGGAAAGGATCGAACGAAGCTGTTTTTCCATCTGTTCCTTGTTTTCAAGCATATACAAGGCACGTTCCTGAGTCAGCAGATTTACATTGTACGGATATTTGATCTTATTGAGGATCGCAATGATTTCGGGAGAAGCAAAAGCCATTCCCAACCGGATTCCGGCAGCCCCCCACGCTTTGGACATGGTTTGCAGGACGATCAGATTCGGGAATTTATCCAACTCGCCTAAGAAAGAAGGCTCGATGGAGAAATCGACATAAGCCTCGTCAATCACAACGATCCCCTGGAAAGTATTCAATACTTTGTAAAGGCGGTCACGGCTCAGATTATTTCCCGTCGGGTTGTTGGGAGAACACAGGAATATCACCTTCACCCAGTCGTTTGCCGCTTCCAGAAGGCTGTCGGTATCCAGGTCGAACTTTTCGTCCAGCTTGATCTTCCGGAACTCTACGTTATTGACATTGGCCGCGACTTCATACATGCCGTAGGAAGGTGCGATGCTTACGATGCTGTCGATAGACGGTTCGCAAAACGCACGGATAATCAGATCGATCGGTTCGTCACTTCCGTTCCCCAGAAAGATAGACTCGCGTTTCACCCCTTTGATCTCCGCAATCTTCTTCTTCAGTTCCCATTGCAAAGGATCGGGATAACGGTTGTACGGTCTGTTAAACGGGTTTTCGTTTGCATCCAGGAAAACGGAGGCATTACCTTGAAACTCATCTCTGGCAGACGAGTAGGGTTTCATGTTCCAGACATTGGGTCTGACTAAATCTTTTAAGTCTTTCATAATGTGTTCAATCTGATTGTTACTGCATTCTTGTGCGCATCCAACTGCTCGTTGGCCGCCATTGTCCGGATCGTCCCGCCCAACAGCCGGATGCCGTCGGCCGTGATCTCCTGGAACGTGATCTTCTTGATGAAGCTGTCCAGGTTCACGCCACTGTAGGCTTTTGCATATCCGTTGGTCGGCAACGTATGGTTCGTACCGGAAGCGTAGTCGCCAGCGCTTTCCGGCGTATAGGGGCCCATGAAGACACTACCTGCATTTTCGACCTGCCCGGCAATATCTGCATAATCGGTCGTCTGGATAATCAGATGCTCCGGAGCGTACAGGTTGGTGAAGTCGATCACTTCCTGTTTATCTTTCAGCACGATAAGACGGCTGTGGCTCAACGATTTTTCCGTGATCTCCTTACGGGGCAGCCGGTCCAGCTGTTCCCGGATCGCTTGCATGACCGGTTCGACGATGCTTTCGGATGCCGTCACCAGCATGGCCTGGCTGTCCACTCCATGTTCCGCCTGGGAAAGGAAATCTGCGGCGATAAAGGCGGGATTGGCCGATTCGTCCGCAATCACTTCCACTTCGGAAGGACCGGCAGGCATGTCGATGGCCACCTCTTTCAGGCTGACCAACTGTTTGGCCGCCGTCACATACTGGTTACCGGGACCGAATATCTTATAGACCTTCGGAACCGATTCCGTTCCGTAAGCCATCGCCGCTATGGCCTGGATACCTCCTGCCTTGAATATCTTGCTGACGCCTGCCGTTTCCGCGGCAAACAGGATGGCGGGGTGTACCTTTCCATCCCTGCTCGGAGGCGTACAAAGCACGATTTCCTTACAGCCGGCAATACGTGCCGGGACAGCCAACATCAGGACGGTAGAGAAAAGAGGAGCCGTTCCGCCGGGAATGTATAAACCGACTTTTTCTATCGCTACCGCTTTCTGCCAGCAGGTGACACCCGGTGTCGTCTCTACCTTCTTTCCCGTAAAACGCTGTGAGGCGTGAAATATCTCTATATTGTTCTTTGCTTGACGGATAGCTTGCTTCAGCTCTTCAGGTACGAGCTCCTTCGCTTCCGCTAATTCCTGTTCTGAAACCTGCAACCTTTTGAAGGTAGCGGGATCTATCTTGTCGAACTTCTCCTCATACCGGATAACGGCGGCATCTCCTCCCTTCCGGACTTCATCCAGCACCGTGCGGACCGTATCGAACAGTGTCGTGACATCCAGCGCCGGACGCTGGGCCAATGAGGCCCATTCTTCTCTTGATGGATATTTGATTACTTCCACTTTATAAATTAAGAATTAAAAAATTAAGAGGTAAGAATTACTTCTTAATTTACAAAATCATTTTCTCGATCGGTAGCACCAGTATGCCTTCTGCTCCCAATGATTTCAGTTTACCGATGATTTCCCAGAAATGTTTCTCCGCTATGACGGATTGGACAGACACCCAGTTCCCGTCGGCAAGCGGCGTGATGGTCGGGCTCTTCATGCCCGGCAGCACTTCTATGATCTCGTCCATCTTGTCTTTCGGAGCGTTCAACAATACATATTTCTTGCCTTCCGCTACCTGGATCGCTTCAAAACGGAACAACAGTTCGTTCAGGATAGCCTGTTTCTCTTCCGACAGGTTATTGTTAGCAATCAACAAGGCTTCGCTTTGCATGATGACTTCCACTTCTTTGAGCTGATTGCTCACCAGCGTGCTGCCGGAGCTGACGATATCGAAAATCGCATCCGCGAGGCCGATGCCCGGCGCAATTTCCACAGACCCGCTAATTACGTGAAGGTCTGCTTTCACTCCCTTTTCAGCCAGATAAGCCTTCAGTATTTCCGGATAGGAAGTTGCGATCGTTTTTCCGGCGAACCATTCTACCCCCTGATAATCTTCATCTTTCGGAATGGCGAGTGAAAGACGGCATTTGCTGAATCCTAAACGTTTGATCAGCTTGGCCTCCTGTCCTTTTTCTACATATTCGTTTTCGCCAACGATACCTATGTCGGCAACTCCATTGACTACAGATTGTGGAATATCGTCATCGCGCAAGAATAAGACTTCTACCGGAAAACCTTTTGCCGACAACAGCAAAATACGTTTTCCCCTGTTTAGTTTAATACCGGCTTCTTCTAAGAGAAGCATTGTTTCATCGTAAAGACGACCTTTTGATTGTACTGCGATTCGTAACATGTTTATTTTGTTTATATATATTTTTTCCAAAAATAAAATAAGGCCCACCGTAAACGGCAAGCCTTATTCATTTATATCATATGTTCCTACATACCACACAGCCCACCGAACTATTGCCCGTTGTAATGATGATGGTGGAGATGCAGAACCGTACTTTTCATTTGTTATTATTTTTACGTTGCAAAGTTACAATAATAATTGAATTAGCAAATAAAACTTACAAAAGATTAGCCAATCGGGGTGATTTTTTATTATGAGGCCAATTTTAACCCGATAATTCCGGTTACCTGTACAAATGATCCGCCTGCTGACGGATTTTATTTGAGAGCAGGACCGGATAGTCCGGGTGGGCGGCAAAGAAATCGTCCACCTCCTTCCGGGCTGCCGAAGAAGTATGTCCGCTCAATAAAGCCCGTACCCAATCACGCGGAAAAAAGATATCCCCCGTACGCTGTATTTCCTGCAAGGCTTCCAGTGCCGGACGGATATAACCGACCGCTTCTTTCTGGCGCAACTGGCAGTTCAGGTTCGACAAGGCGGCCGAAGCCCACGGCTCGACGCGACGGTTCTCGGCTACGAGCAGAGAAGCAAACACACTGTCGCGCACTTCCTGCCGGGGAGAAACGGAGGGTGAGATGAATGCATATTGCCGTTTGCGGTCCGGGTTGATGATCCGTGCTTGCTGGGTTGCTACAATTTCATCGGCTTTGTCAGGCATTTGGATAGCCAGATCGTACGACAAGCTGATATAATCATTTTCGCTCAACGAACAGCCGGCAGGCGCTTTTTGGTCTTTCCAGAGCGCGTATAGTTTTCCGACCGCTTCCGGCGAGCGGGCAATGGAATGATATTGGCGGAACGCCTGCAAACGTTGTTGGGATTGTTCCGCCATTGTCACGATTCGCCAGAGCACCAGTTCCAGTTTCTCCGGATCAGCGAGATAGAAACGTTGGCAATTACCGATATATCCGAGGGCGGCCGAGAACAACAGAGAATTGTTTTCCGTAGGCAAATAATCCAACATTGCTTCCATATAAAGCTCTGCAGGGATAGTCCGGTTCAATAAATTCTCGTACAACGTAATCAACAAAGAACCTCTCAACACCTCGTCCTTACAAGCGGGAAGGTTGCCCAAACAAGCCTTCGCATCTTTCTCAAGCAGGCGGAAGAAACCATATCCTTTGCCATCGGCATTGGGCATGACGAAACAGCCTTCGCTCGCCTGCCTTTTCAGTTCCTTGAGGCATGACGCCTGCTCTTTTCCAAATGAAACTTGCACGTCCTCCGTCCCTCCGTCAGGATAGACAACCAGAAAAGACAAGTCTTGTTCCCACAACAGCCCGCGTCCTAACGGATCTTTCTGCGAGACCTGCAACGATTTGCCATCTTCGGATATCACTCCACATATCTCCGGCATGCCCTTTTCATTCACCCAAACCCGGCTCCAGGCCGCCAGATCGTCGTTCGTATATTTGTCCAGGATACCGATCAAGCCTTCCCAAGTTGCATTTCCGTATGCATACGTCTTCAGATATTCCCGGATTCCTTTTTGGAAAGACTCCTTCCCCATTTTCTTAATCAGCATTTCCAGGATAACCGGAGACTTGTCATAGATGATATTACCGTACATCAATCCGGCATCTCGCATGTTCTCCAGTTGCTGCTTCACCGGATTGGCACCGGCGGTACGATCTTCGGAATAGGCCGCGGGGATATAGTCAAGCATGAAATTCAAAGAATGGTTCACCTCCGGAAACAGAGGCTCGATTATCTGGGAGGCATAATAATTGGCAAAGACCTCTTTTGTCCAGACATCATTGAACCATTCCATCGTCACGAAGTCCCCGAACCACATATGCGAAGTCTCGTGCGCAATCAAGGAACTGCGTGCCAGACGCTCGTTCAATGTCGGGTTCTCGTTCAGGAACATCCGGCCGTCCGTATATAAAGTTGCTCCCGTATGTTCCATTCCGCCAAACTGGAATCCCGGCAAAATGATCAGATCGTATTTGGCGAAGGGGTATGGTATCTGTGTATATTCCTCCTGCCATTCGAGTGCATCGAACACTTCGGATGCGATATCGGAGCACTGTGCTACTTTCTTCGGGTCGGTCTCACGATGGTAGATCGAAATGTTCCGTCCGTCGCGCGAATACGTTTCCCGTGTCAGCTTACCGGCAACAAAAGAGAAAAGATAGGTGCTGAGCGGTTCCGTTTCCCGGAAAGAAATCCGCTTGCGCCTGGCGACGGATGTCGAATCCACCTGTTCGACCGCCCCGTTGGTGACCGCCTGCCAGGAAGACGGAACCTCCAACGACAGGGTGAAAAGCGATTTCATGTCCGGTTGGTCGAAACAAGGGAAGAGCGTACGCGCCCGGTCAGGGACCAGCAACGTATAGAGGAATTCGTCCCGGCGGTTAAGCGACTGATCGTTTGCCGTAAATTCGATAGTCACGCGGTTCTCTCCGTCTGCCGCCTCTCTTGTATCGATCACGATATGCTCGTCCTTAACCGTATAAGGGACTTTCCTGCCATTCAACAAAACTGAGGCTACCTGTTCCGATTCCCCTCGGAAGTCTATGATAACCGGCAGTCTTTCGTGGATAGCAAGCGTTATATCCGCTTTGCCTGTGACGGCTTCTTCGCGGGATTCCGGGATGGAAAAAAAGAGGTTGTAACGTACCTCCTTGAAATGTTCTTTCCTGAACTGAGCCAATTCCCGGCAGACTCCCGGTTTCAACAGCACAGCATCGGGTGTAGGACTACCGCAAGCCGTCAATAAACTGATAGCTGCCACTCCTATAAATTGTTTTATATTTCCAGTGTTCATTATGATTTAAATCTTTTCATTCCCTCAAATACTCTGCTATGGACATGAAGTTTCGTTCCAACAGATACATTTGACTAGCCATAAAAGAGAAAAACTCTCCCCAATCCTGACGGCGGTGGAAGTCAATCCCGGATTTGGCTGTATAAATACGGGCCACCTGCTTTCCGGTATCGCGCACGAAACAAATGTCCCAAGTCAACCCCTCCGGAAAATCCATTTCCAGCGTATCCTTATACCACGTCAGGCGTTCGAACATCTCCAGCCGGGCCTCTTCGCTCCTATGGTTCACTTCGAGGATGACAAACGCACCCTCTCTTGTCGCATCGAATTTGAGTTCGACCCCTTTCACTTTCGTATCATATAAAACCCACGTTTTCTTGCGTCCTCTCAGATACGGCTGTACTTCACAAAATGCGGCGAAACTTTCCCAAAATTCAAGTTTCAGGTTCTTGAGTTCGTCTTTACTATACATTTATTTATATATGTCTTTCTTTTTCACTTTTATTATCGTACCGTATTCGGCCAGCTTCTTCATATCGATATGTTTCCGATTCCCAGCAATCACGTAAACGACCGGGCGGCCACTGATCTGCTCCCGGTAGAAACGGGAAATATCCTGCATGTCCATCGTTGCGATATCCCGCAGGAATTCTTCAGCCGGATCACGGTCGAAACCTTCCATACGCGCACTCGCCACTTTCTCGGACAGGTTGCGGAAAGGCGGATAATCGTTATTGATACGGTTCACCAACGTCTGCTTGACCGCCTCCATCCTTTCCGGCTTCAACGGCATTTCCCGGATCAGCGAATCCAGTACGCCCAGCGCATCCAGCGTCTTGTCGCTTTGAGTGGACAGCATCGCCGTAAAAGATCCGGCAGTCCCTTTATGTGCATGGTTCGGCAACTGGTAACGACCGCTTGTCCGGTATGCAAAAGAACGGAATTCCCTTATTTCTTGAAACATCAGCGATGACATATCGCCTCCGAAGTAGACAGAGAACAGCCGGGAGGCATGGCGGGAAGCCTTGTCATCGACCGGATCGCCCTTGACATAGCCGTAAACGATGCTCTGCGCCATATCCGGCATATCGATAAAAAAGACGGTCGGCCGGTCGTATTGTTTCAACTCACGGTAATAGGGAGAATTGGAGGCAACGGTCGTCCGCTCCAGTGGGAGATGCTGGCGAATCGTCCCGATCACCTTTTCTACAGGCAATGTGCCGCAGTAGTGAAGGTCGCACTGTACGCTCCGTACTTTATCGTAGATCGCCAACATATCTTTACCCTTCAATTTCTTGATTTGCGAGAGTGAAAGTTTACGCAGGTAACGGGACTGATCACCGTACTTTACCTGTTCTAACAAAGCTGATGCCACATTGTGGCCCGACTTGAAAAAGGCTTTCTCCGAGACTTTGGCATCGTCCACAATCTGACGTAGCTTCTTGTCGTCAGCCTTTGCATGGCGGATAAAGTCACCCACAAGTTCCATCGTTTCGTCAATATGGTTATCGAAACCAGTCACCTTCATGACAAAAGCATCGGGTGTTACATCGAATGCAAGCGTGCTTCCGATCGATTGCAAACGGCTGCGGAACTGTTCGAAAGATAAAGACTCGGTCCCTAATAATTGCAGATAGTTGGTGAGCTGCATCAATTCCGGCTGTTCCAAGGCACCGATCCCGTAGGAGATGTTCAAAGTAAAAATATCGTTCAGCGGATTAGGTGTCGTGTACAACGTCACCAAAGGAGTCAACTTTGACGTCTTCACATCCTTTTCGAAATCGATGATACGAGGTGCGACTTGTTGTTCCGGTATCTTCTCCAACTGTTTGGCATAAGAAGACGAAGCGTCTGCATTCCGGGGAACAACCGGAGAGAAAGCTGGTTTCGGCAAATTGTCTTTTGGATATTTCCCTGTGCTCTTGGTTACGCACAAATAGTTATTGCTGAAATATTTTTGGGCGACCCGCACGACATCCTCTTTCGTGATGGATTCGATCCGTGCCACTTCGTTCAGATAATCGTTCCAACTCTTTCCTTGAGAAAACAGATTCATCATGATTGTCGCACGTGAGTCGATATTTTCCAATGAGGAAGCATACTGCCGTTTCTGTTCCAGTTTCAAGCTGTTGAACATTTCATCACTGAAATCTCCGTTCTTCACTCGGTTGATCTCGTCCCAGACCATCTTCTCTGCCGAACTGTACGACTGGATCAACAATTTCGGCATAATAGCGACCGCCAAGATTCCCGCTTCATTCATGCTCTCGTTGATGGCAAGAGCTCCCATCAACTTATGTTCCACCATCAGTTTGTCCAGATAGCCCGTACCGTTGGCGTTATTCAACAAGTTGACCGCAATATTCAAGGCTACCTGGTCCTCGTGGTTGGCCGAAACACCCCGGAAACCAAGCCCCATCGCCTTAATAAAGGGGATCGGGAACTTTACCTTCATTGTCTCCCGTCCGTTGAAGGGCGGGAGCATCACTTTCTCCTGTTTCGGCGCATTGCCCGAACGGATTCGTGAAAAGGCCTTTTCCAATATAGGCATAACCTGCTGTGCATCGAAATCACCACTAAGGATTAGTGCCATATTGGATGCCACGTAATAGTCCTCGAAGAACTTGTGCATTTCCGTCAGCCGCGGGTTCTTGAGGTTTTTCGTGCTGCCGATAATTGGGTAAGCATACGGGTGTGGACCGAAATAGCGTGCCATCAATGTGTCCATCACCTGGCCACCGATGAAATCACCATACATGTTCTTCTCCTCATAAACCGTTTCCAGTTCGCTTTGGAAAAGACGGAATACGGGGTTAATCAGGCGTTCGCTGTTGATCTCCGCCCATTGAACCATATATTGCGGAGAAAACGTATTGAAATAGATTGTAGCATCGTATGAGGTCGCCGCATTCAGACCGGAACCGCCGAACCGGTTGATGAGCCGGTTGAACTCATTAGGAATGACATATTCGGAAGAGCGGATGCTCAGTTCGTTGATTTCCTTTTGCAGACGAGCACGTGCCGCGGTATCCTCCGTCATGGCCAGTTCGTCATATTTCATGGCAATGGAATCCAGCAAGACTTTCTCCGACTCGTAATCAAGCGTTCCGATGCGGTCTGTTCCCTTAAACATCATATGCTCGAAATAGTGAGCGATACCTGTATCCGGACAATCTTTTGCTCCTGCTTTCACGACAACGGCGCCGAAAACTTTCGGTTGACTATGATCTTCGTTCAGCCAAACAGTCAGTCCGTTTTCCAGTCTATATTCTTTTACTTTGAGAGCGTTCAAGTCCTCTGCTTGCGATTGATAAGAACAACATGCGAATACCATCATCACTACTTTTAATTTCACGGTCATGCCACAGAATTGTAATATTACAGGCAAAGATAATGAATTAATCAGATATTTACGATTCGTGCGATAAACCAAACGAATATTTAATTGTTATTCAATAAAAAGCAAATACGATATGATAAATCTAGGCAGTTGGATGAACGGCATCCTGATCGGTTGGGGCATAGACCCTAAAATTGCAAATACTTTCGACGAAATGATCATTGCTGCATTGCTAGTCATACTGGCGATCGGGTTGGATTACCTGTGCCAAGCGATCTTTGTCGGCAGCATGAAAAAGCTCGCGCAGCATACACATTATCAATGGGATTCGTTGCTTCTCAAACGTAAAGTTGTCCACCACTTGGTCCACACAATACCGGGTATCTTGGTCTATGCCTTGTTGCCTCTGGCGTTTATACGGGGGAAAGGTTTGTTGCTTTTGTCTCAGAAAATATGTGCTGTGTATATCGTGTTCGCTTTGTTATTGGCGATAAATGGTTTTATTTTAGTGTTCCTCGATATGTATAACATGCGGCAGGGGAACAAGAACCGTCCGATTAAAGGATTCATGCAGGTGCTTCAGGTCTTACTGTTCTTTATCGGCGGAATCGTCATTATAGCCATCTTGATCGGGAAATCGCCAGCCAGCCTGTTTGCAGGATTGGGTGCTTCGGCAGCAATCCTGATGTTGGTATTCAAGGATACGATTTTAGGATTCGTGGCGGGCATACAGCTTTCCGCCAACGATATGCTTCGGCCGGGCGACTGGATCACGGTTCCTGGTTCAAACGCGAACGGTATCGTACAGGAAATTACGCTGAACACAGTCAAGATTCAGAATTTCGATAATACCATTTCCACCATCCCGCCTTATACGTTGGTAAGCGCTTCGTTCCAGAACTGGCGGGGCATGGTCGAATCGGGAGGCCGCCGTGTGATGAAGTCCATTTTTCTCGACCTCAATACCATCAAGTTCTGTACTCCGGACATGCTCAACACATTCCGCAAGGAAATCCCTTTGCTTGCCGACTACAAGCCGGACGAAGGCGTGACACCTACCAATTCGCAGATGTTCCGTGTCTATGTGGAGAAATACCTGACAAGCCTTCCGGTCGTCAACACCGATCTCGATTTAATCATCAGCCAGTTGCAATCGACTGAATATGGCGTACCTATCCAGATCTATTTCTTCTCCCGCAATAAAATATGGAAGGAATACGAACGTATCCAGTCGGACATCTTCGACCATTTCTTCGCAATGGTTCCCAAGTTCGAATTAAAGGTTTACCAATATTCGGAGTAAGGATAATGAAAAAACAGACTTTATTGCCCAATTTGTGAAAATACCCATTGGTCCAAACCGAAACACATGGGCTTGAAAATTGATTTTTCCACAGGGGTAATATTTTTATTTGGTAATCGGCTGTATCTCAAAAAATGACCTTTTTATCGCTTTTTATGGGGAATATTGTATTTTTATTAGTTAGTTTTGTATACAAATTCAAGGTTATCACAAGTATACTTAACTAATCATTTAAAGATATGCACGCAATACAAGAATGGATTAACAATCATTTGATCGAATGGGGGATTATCAGCAGTTCGGCAAATGAACTGGACAATACGATCGTCCTGCTGCTGATCATTGCCGTAACGGTCGGCATCGACTATGCTTGCCGCTATATTTTTCTGAATATGTTCAAACGGCTTGCGAAGAGAACCCGCAACCAATGGGACGACTTGATCGTTGAGCGCAAGATTATCAACAAGCTGATGCACATGATCCCTGCCATCCTGGTGTATGTGCTGTTGCCACTGGCTTTCCCAGTTGATGAGACGCCCAAGATATTGGGAATCCTGCAAATGATATGCAAGATCTACATCATTGCCGTTTCACTTCGTTTCATCAGTGCCTCCCTGAACGTCGTGCATGAAATATATAACCGGAAGGAATCACTCAAGAACAAGCCGCTGAAAGGTTTCATCCAACTATTGCAGGTAGCCGTTTTTTTTATTGGTTTTATACTGATCATCAGCATTCTGATCGGCAAATCACCAACGACGCTGTTCGCCGGACTGGGCGCTTCCGCCGCTATCCTGATGCTGGTGTTTAAGGATACGCTCTTAGGATTCGTAGCCGGCATACAGCTTTCCGCCAACGATATGCTGCGTCCGGGCGACTGGATCACGATGGAGAAATATGGGGCGAACGGGACGGTTATCGAAGTCACGCTGAACGCAGTCAAAGTCAAGAACTTCGACAATACGATCACGACGATTCCCCCTTATGCCTTAGTGAGCGATGCTTTCCAGAACTGGCGTGGGATGTCAGAATCTCCCGGACGGCGGATCAAGCGCTCCATCAATATCGATATGAACAGCGTGAGTTTCTGTACGCCTGAGATGTTGGCCAAATTCCGCAAAATTTCCTTGCTGACAGACTATATCGACGAGAAAGAAAAAGAACTGAACGCCTATAACGAGGCGCACCGGATCGATGATTCCATCCGCGTAAACGGCCGTCGACAAACGAATATAGGTGTGTTTCGCGCCTACCTGGTCAATTATCTGAAAAGCCTCCCGGAGGTCAGTAAGGAACTGACTTGCATGGTCCGCCAGTTGCAACCGACAGAAACCGGTATTCCGATCGAACTTTATTTCTTCTCCTCCGTGAAAGACTGGGTTCCCTACGAAGGCATTCAATCCGACGTATTCGACCATGTGCTGGCCGTAATCCCGGAATTCGGACTCAGCGTCTTCCAGAATGTCTCTGGCAGTGATTTGAGGGGCCTGAAAATAGTGAGATAACAAAAAAGTGTTGCTTGCCATAGGGTAACGCTTTTTTTGTTCGTCTATAGGACATCAGTAAAAAATAATAGTCACACATGAAAAACACAATTCTTACTTTTTGCTGTATCCTGTTACAGCAATCGCTCTTTGCCGAAAACAAGGATTGGCTGATCGACGGAAGCCCGTATAAGACGGAGGTCAATCTTTCATCGGATAAGAAACAAATTGAATTGACAAACGGTCTTCTTCGTCGTTCCTTTTCACTAACACCCAACGGTGCGACAATCGCACTGGATAATCTGATGACGGGACAAAACGAATTGCGTGCCGTGCGACCGGAAGCCGTGCTTGTCATCAATGGAAAAGAGTATCCAGTCGGAGGTTTGGAAGGGCAGCCTGTCCATAATTTCCTGACAAAAGATTTCCTGTCCGGCATGCAGCTGTGCGATTCGGCATTTGTCTTGGCTGGTTATACGGTTAGCGAAACAAAAGAACGCTTTCCTTGGAAACCGAACGAGGCCTGGATTAGCAATCGATATCCGTGGCCTGCGCCCGGCAAACGCATCACCTTCACTTATAGGGCTCCCCGAAAAATTGTAGACGAATGCAAAGGGTTAACCATCCGTATCGTTTATGAACTATATGATGGAGCTCCGATCCTGTCTAAATGGATCGAGATCGAAAACAACGGACAAAAGGCTGTTACACTGGATTCATTCAAATCAGAAGTTCTTGCGTTGGTTGAGACTGCCCCGAAAGTCCACTATGGTGAGCCCCATGAGGTGCGCATGATGGCACAAAAAACGGGATACTATACGGAAGATTACCGCAAAAGACCAGTACAGACAGATGCTCCGCGTGACTATATCGACCGTTTCACCCAACTGTTCGTCGTTACGGATTATGCGATGGGTGGAGATATGGAAGCGATGAAAGACAATCCCGCCGTCCGTTGGGTATTCGATCATCCGGAATACGAGTTTACCGGTATCCGCTATTACGGCCAATATAAGCCGGCACGGTTGGAAGTAACACCTCTGTTAGGACCGGCTGAAGAGATTGCACCGGGAGAAAGTTTCACATCCTGCCGTGCCTTCGAAATGCTCCGCGATGCGACAGACCAGGAAAGACGAGGACTTGCCGAGTGTCGATTCTGGCGCATGATGGCCCCCTGGACACAGGAGAATCCGATCTTTATGCACGTAAGGGAATCAAGTAACCAGGCTGTCAAACAGGCAATCGACCAATGTGCGGCTGTCGGCTTCGAAATGGTAATCATGACCTTCGGTAGCGGTTTCCAGATCGAAAACGATTCGGTATCTTATCTCCAACGCATGAAAGCTTTGAATAGCTATGCTGCTGACAAAGGCATTGCCATCGGGGGCTATTCGTTGTTAGCAAGCCGTGGTGCCAAACCGAAAGATGCGGCGATTAGCCATCATACGGGCTATCCGGCAAAGACACGCGAAGAAGGCAGTCGTTTCGGGCTTTCTCCTTGTATCGCTTCAGATTGGGGTAGTGATTATTTCAAGCGTCTGAAGAACTTCTTCCATACGACCGGTATGAACGTATTCGAGAACGACGGTTCCTATCCCGGCGATCCCTGTTCCTCTACTGTCCACAGTGGGCACAAAGGATATCTGGATTCGCAGTGGAAACAGTGGAATAGGATCAGCTCGTTCTATCAGTGGTGCCGGGCAAAAGGTATCTATCTGAATGTCCCGGATTGGTATTTTCTGATGGGTTCCAACAAAACTCCGATGGGGTATGTTGAAACCAACTGGTCCCTGCCAAGGTCCTACCAAGAAGTTATCGAACGGCAGAATATCTACGATGGTACCTGGCAGAAAACGCCCAGCATGGGCTTTATGTTCGTTCCCCTCACCCAATATCACGGTGGTGGAGCGGCTGCCACTATTGAACCGTTGAACGAACACTTGTCTCATTATGAGACAAGGCTGCGTAATCTGTTCGGTGCCGGTGTGCAAGCTTGCTATCGTGGTCCCCGCCTCTATGACACGGAACAAACCCGGAAACTGGTGACCCAATGGGTTGCTTTCTACAAGCAGTACCGCCAAATATTGGATTCGGACATTATCCATTTGAGACGTCCGGACGGACAGGATTGGGATGGCATCATGCATGTCAACCCGCAATCGAAGCGGAAAGCCTTCATTTCCGTTTATAATCCGTTGGATATCGCGATAGAGAGAGAAATCGAAGTTCCTTTATATTATACGGGACTGACAAATAAGGCAATCGTAAAAGAACAGGACAAAAATGGGAAGGAGTACTCGCTCGCCCGCAATTATTCCATCTTGTTGAAGATACGGATTCCGGCAAAAGGCTATAATTGGTACATCATCGAATAACATAATTCAACAAACAGAATGAAACTTAAATTACTACTGCTTACTTTCATCCTAGTGTGTACAGGATGTAAAAATGACCCGCGGATACAAGCGGCCTACGACTTGATCGAACGTGTGACTCCCGGATACGGGGAACAATTCAAACTGGAATTAATGGAACCAATCGACGGAATGGATGCATACGAGATCACGTCCGACAACGGCAAAGTCGTACTGCGTGGAAATAACACGATCTCACTGGCGACGGCGTTCAACCAATATTTGAAATACACTTGTAATGCACATGTTTCCTGGTTCGGCAATCAACTGGACCTGCCGAAGCAATTGCCCATGCCCGCCCCCGTTAAAAACACGATCAACGGCAAATACCGTGTCTATATGAATTATTGTACGGTCAGCTACTCGGCTGCCTGGTGGGATTAGGAACGCTGGCAGCGAGAGCTTGACTTTATGGCAATGAACTCGATTAATATGCCGTTGTCTGTTGTCGGGTTGGAAGCTGTCTGGTACAATACCCTTCTCAAACATAAGTTTACGGACGAAGAGGCACGTCGGTTCCTGGCCGGTCCAGGACATTTCGCATGGCAATGGATGCAGAACTTGCAAAGCTATGGAGGGCCACTCCCCAAATCCTGGATCGACAAGCATATCGTTTTGGGAAAACAGATTATCGACCGGGAGTTGGAATTGGGGATGCAACCCATTCAACAAGGATTCTCCGGCTATGTTCCGCGTGAACTGAAAGAAAAATACCCGGATGCCAAGATACAGTTGCAGCCTTCCTGGTGCGGTTTTACCGGGGCTGCACAGTTGGACCCGACTGATTCTTTATTCACAGTGATCGGACGTGACTTCCTGGAAGAAGAAAAGAAACTCTACGGAGCGCACGGTGTTTATGCGGCCGATCCGTTTCACGAAAGCCAGCCGCCTGTCGATACACCGGAATATCTGCGTGCCGTTGGTAACGCTATCCATAAACTTTTCAACGATTTTGATCCGAATTCGATTTGGGCCATGCAAGCATGGAGTCTTCGCGAACCGATCGTGAAAGCTGTTCCGAAAGAGAATCTGCTGATCCTGGACTTAAACGGGGCCAAAAGCCAGCAGGAAAATGCTTGCTGGGGGTATCCGCTTGTTGCCGGAAATCTGCATAACTTCGGGGGACGTATCAACCTGCACGGAGATTTGCGTCTGCTTGCTTCCAACCAATATGTAAATGCGGTGAAAAAGAATCCGAATGTTTGTGGTTCCGGTCTCTTTATGGAGTCTATCGAGCAAAATCCGGTATATTATGATCTGGCTTTTGAAATGCCTCTCCATAAAGATGAAGTCAATATCGAAGAATGGCTCTGCCGTTACGCAGACCGTCGCTACGGAAAACCGTCCGAAAACGCGCATCAGGCTTGGTCGCATCTGTTAGAAGGGCCCTATCGCCCCGGAACAAACGGGACGGAACGCAGTTCCATCATCGCCGCCCGTCCAGCTGTGAACGTAAAAAAATCCGGCCCGAACGCCGGCCTGGGGATACCCTACTCTCCTCTGTCGGTAGTCCAGGCCGAAGGCTTGTTGCTAAAAGATGCCGCCCGATTGGAAGACTCCGATCCTTATCGTTTTGATATTGTCGATATCCAGCGCCAGCTGATGTCCAACCTCGGACAGGCTATCCATAAACAGGCGGCAGAGGCGTTCCGTAAAAAAGACAAGGAAGCATTCGCCCTGCATAGCAACCGTTTTCTCGAAATGTTGCGCGATGTCGATGAACTGTTGCGTACGCGTCCGGAATTCAACTTTGACAAATGGTTGACGCAGGCTCGTAGCTGGGGGGATAATAGCGAAGAAAAAGATCTATTTGAAAAAGACGCAACCGCGCTTGTAACAGTGTGGGGGGCCGATGGCGATCCGCTTATCTTCGACTACTCATGGCGGGAATGGACGGGATTGATAGACGGATATTATCTGAAACGCTGGGAAAAGTTCTACGCTATGCTTCAGGATCATCTCGATGCCGGGACAAATTACAGCGAAAAAGATTTACCGCAAACGTACGGCCGTGAGTCTTTCCGTGCCAATGATTTCTACAGCACTTTAGGAGACTGGGAACTTCAATTTGTTTCCACTCCGGATAAAGTCCGTACCCCTATCACACAAGGAGACGAGGTGGAAACCGCTACCCGCCTGTATAAAAAGTATGCTCGTCTTGCTACCGAGTATTATAAGGATGAAATCGAGGCAGATGAGATTCATGAAGGTAACATCTTTGAGAATTTGGGTGAATAACTCCTCAAAAAGATTATATTATGACAATAAGACAATTCCTTCTTGCTTGTTTCTGCTGTGTGACTCCCTGTCTGACAGCACAGACAAGCAAGATAAAACTATCGGAGATGAACCTCTCCCCCATCTATCAGCCATACGGGACTCCGGCATCCGGCAAAGCAGTCACCGGCGAACCTTTACAGGTTGCCGGTACGCTTTTTGCAGATGGTGTAGGTGTACAGGCAAACAGCAAAATAAAGATTTCACTTCAGGGAAAATCATCCCTTTTCACATGCAAGATCGGTATCAATGATCAGTCGGTTAATTACAAGGACAGCCATCTTGCCAAGATTCCTTTGACCGACGGGACGATGCTCTTTTACGAACAGACAAACGGCCGCAAACAATATGTCGGTACGGGAAAAGGAAACGGGGAAGTGGAAAAGGGAAGTGTAGTCTTCAAAATCACCGGAGACGGGAAAGAACTGTATAACAGCGGGATCATGCGTGGAGGCGAGACTGCCAGAGCAATCTCTCTTCCCGTCGAAGGAATCAAGATCTTGGAACTGGAAGCGGAAAGTGCAAATGATGGACTTAGCGGTGATCATGCTGATTGGTTGGAGGCCGTCATTACTTATTTCGAAATTCGACCGTCTCTAGTCGCTCCCGAATACCAAGGAGAGATTGCCTCCATGTCTAAAGAAGTGGAACGATCCCTGCAACAGAAAATCGGACAACTCGAAACAGTCTGCCTGCCCTTGCCGTCACCTAGTTACGATTGGCTGATCTGTAACCAGGAAGCCAAAGCAAAGGTTTATCAGGCAAACCAAGGAAAAGATATCGTATTGAGCAATGGACTAGTCAGTCGCGTATTCCGTATTTTTCCAAACCTGGCGACAGTCGATATCCAAAATCTGATGACCGGAGAGAATATGCTGCGTGCCGTGAGCAATGAAGGGATTTTGACGCTTGATGGCAAAAACTATTCGCTGGGTGGCTTGGACGGTCAACCCGAATTTGGTTACACCCAGTACAAATGGCTCGACCGGATGGAGCCTTTTGCCAATTCGTTCCGTGTCATCGATTTTCGGATTTCAGAAATCACCCCGCGTATTAACTGGAAAAGTAGACGATGGGCATTGGAAAAAAAACGGAACCCGTCCGGCAAACAGCTGACCTTTCTATTAGAAGGGCCGGACGAACTGAAAGGCGTAAAAGTCAAACTACATTACGCCCTTTATGACGGTCTGCCTTGTATTTCCAAATGGTTTGAGATTGAAAACCGGACAGGTGCGGATATCAATCTCGATTCTTTCGTCCTAGAACAGTTAGCTATGGCCGAGCCAGAGTCTCCGGTGGAAGCCAAGAGTCCGGAAATGTTCCGCAAACCCAATATCCATGTCGAAAGCGATTGGGGTTTTCTGGGTTTCATCGAAAAGATTGCCGACAAGACCGAGCACTGGAATCCCGATCCGCGCTACACTTCGCAGTGTAATTATCCACTGCTGACTCCTTGCCTGTTAGAGGTCAAACTGCCAATGGGACCGGACGAGCGAATCTGCAATGGCGGTTCTTTTTCCAGTTTCCATACTTGGCTGATGCCTTTCGATAGTGAAGACAGAGACCGAAAAGGGCTATTTGTCAAACGGATGTATCGGACGATTGCTCCCTGGACAACCGAAAACCCGATCTTCATGCATTGTACATCCAGTGATACTAAGATCGTAAAGCAGGCAATAGATCAATGTGCAGATACCGGCTACGAAATGCTGATCATTAGCTTTGGCTCTGGCCTTAACATGGAAGACGAATCACCGGCCAACTATGCCAAGTTTAAGGAATTGCGCGACTATGCCGACTCCCGCGGTATCGAGTTGGGGGGATATTCGCTGCTATCGAGTCGTTGGATCAGCGATGATGTGGATGTGATAAATCCCGAAACTGGTAAGAGAGGCGGAATGATTTTCGGCAGTTCTCCCTGTCTTTGCAGTGATTGGGGCTATGACTATTTCCGAAAGATCAAACAGTTTTTCGAAAAGACAGGTATGACCGTGTTTGAAAACGACGGTTCCTATCCGGGGAATGTTTGTGCTTCAACCGTTCACGCTCACCATGAAGGGCTGAAAGATTCCCAATGGAAACAGCGTAAACAAATTGAGAACCTATACCGATGGATGTGTGAAAATGGTATTTATATGAATATCCCGGATTATGGCTATCTGCTGAACGGAGGCAATAAAGTCGGAATCGGTTATCGTGAAGTCAACTGGTCTTTACCGCGTGAACGGCAGTTGGTTCTGGGCAGACAAGTCATGTATGACGGTCTTTGGGAACGACTTCCGAGTATGTGTTGGACTTTTGTGCCTCTCACCCAGTATCATGGCGGTGGAGCAGCCGCTACATTGGAACCGCTCAGCGAACATCTTGCCGACTATCGGGCACACATGATGCAAAACTATGGAACCGGTGTACAGGCTTGTTACCGGGGACATCGGCTTTATGATACCGAGGAGACAAAACAGACGGTAAAAGAAATCATCGACTGGTATAAACGATATCGTTATATTCTAAACAGCGAAGTGATCCACTTACGCCGTCCTGACGGTAAAGATTGGGACGGAATCATGCATGTCGCTCCCGGTAAAAAAGAGAAAGGTTTTGTCATGGTCTATAACCCTACCGACGAGCCGATGGAGCGTACCGTCAAACTACCTCTCTACTATACAGGATTGACCACGGAGGCGGTTGTAAAAGAGCAAGGCAAAGAAGGGGTTCTCCATACTTTGTCGCGCGATTATACGATTCTATTGAGAATAAGGATTCCGGCAAAAGGCTATAATTGGTATATAATAGAATAAAAAACAAACAAATATGAAGAAAACATTCCTAACAGTCGTTGTATTGCTCCTTGCCTGGAGTAATGTTGACTTGAAAGCTCAGGAGACAATCACGAATGCTTTCGACGACTTGAAACGTACCGGAACTGTTAATGAACAGGACTCCGAAATGCGACAGGCTACCTCGGATACGGCTCTACAAAAATTGCTGACACAGAAACCGGCAGCAGGCTATTTTTGTTTTGCTGAAGATCGGATGCATGATATCCGTCTTGATCAAATCATTCCGGCCCGTTGGACGGAACGCGTTTTCGACACTTGGCTACAATTGAAAGGAGACTGTCAACCTGGTGAATTCTATACGTGGCAAATCGGTGTTTTCACACCTTTCAAGGAGTTGAAAGGTGTCTCCGTTTCATTCTCCGACTTGGTAAATGCCGATGGAAATAAAATAAAATCCACCTCATTCCAATGTTTCAACCAGGAAGGCACCGATACCAACGGACAAACATTCCGGAAAACCGTCTGTATCCCTAAAGGATATGTACAGGCACTCTGGATCGGGATGGACATCCCTGCATCAGCCAAAGGGATATATAAAGGAAAAGCTTTTGTGAAGGAAGGAAGCTCCCAACCTGTCGAAATAGCAATTGAGCTAAACGTGTCCGGCTCACCGATCGCCAATCATGGCGATAACGAAAGTTGGCGGAAAACCCGTTTGCGCTGGCTCAACTCCACACTGGGAAATGCCGATGAACCGACTGCACCTTATACACCTGTAACTATCCGGAAGAAAACTCTTTCCTGGTTGGGCGGCGAAATTGAACTTTCTTCGAGTGGGCTACCTTGCAGGATAACCACTTGTTATGATGCCAATAACAGACTCAGTGATTCTATCTCAAATGCCGTACTGGCAAAGGAAATGGCATTTATTATCGAAACTTTCAATGGACAGGAAGCCTTGAAGCCAGGAAGTCTCCGTATCACTAACCGTAATAACGCTTCCATTAGTTGGGAAACGATACTAAAGAGCCAAAACTTCAATGTAGTATGTCGGGGAACTTTCGGGTTCGACGGTATTAGTAATATCCGTCTTCAAGTCAAACCGAAACAAGATATCGAAATCAAAGATATACGTTTGGAAGTCCCTTACACAGCTTATGCCTCCAAGTATATGATGGGATTAGGGCACAAAGGCGGATTTCGTCCGGACACGCTGATATCATGGAAATGGGACACCGATAAGCATCAGGACAAAATCTGGATGGGTAATGTCAACGCCGGCCTTAACCTTCATTTCATGGATGAGAATTTTGTGCGTCCGTTAGTCAATATCTATTACGCACTTGGCAAACTGAACCTGCCTGTTTCCTGGGGAAATAACAACAGAGGCGGTATCCATATCCAGCCGGAAAAAGACGGTGAAACACGAATGATCGCTTACAGTGGCGAACGCTGTTTACGCAAAAACGAAATCCTGCATTACGACTTCGATATGCAAATTACTCCTGTTAAACCGATCGATCTGAAATTGCAGGCAACAGAACGTTTCTACCACTCGAACAGCGACGTAAGTGCTGGTTATATTCCGGCAGCTTTGAAAGCCGGAGCAAACTTGATCAATGTCCATCATAAGAAAGATATTTATCCTTTTATCAACTATCCGTATTATGACGAATCAGTCGCCGATCTGAAACGTTTCATCTCTGAAGCTCATAGTAAGAATCTCGGTGTCCGTTTATATTACACGACACGGGAACTGACCGTGAAAATCCCCGAACTATGGGCTTTGCGTAGTTTGGGCGGAGAAGTGATCCATGACGGTCCCGGAAAGGATACGCGTACATTAATTCATCGTAACGGACCGAACGAGTGGTTGAACAAGAACCTTGCCACGCATTTTATCCCTGCTTGGTATAACGCTTTCGAAGAGGGAAAATATGCAGGCGATATGGACATCTCCGTTATAACAACTCCCGATTCCCGTTGGAACAACTATTATCTGGCCGGACTGGATTGGATGGTGAAAAACTTGGAAGTCGACGGCATTTATATTGACGATAGCGCTCTTGACCGTAAAACGCTGCAACGTGCTCGACGCATCCTCGATGCAGACGGCAAGCGACGCCTGATCGACATTCACTCTTGGAACCACATGAACCAGTGGGCTGGTTATGCCAACTCCCTGCATCTTTATACAGAGCTTCTCCCTTATATCGATCGCACTTGGATTGGCGAAGGTTTCAAAGCTGACAACTCGGTAGACTTCTGGTTGGTGGAAATGTTTGGTATTCCGTTTGGCTTGTTAAGCGAGACACTGGACGCACGCAATCCTTTTCGGGGTATGGTATTTGGAATGCTTCCCCGTTTACCCTGGAGCGGTAATCCTGTCCCACTCTGGCAATTGTGGGATTCGTTCGGAATGGATAAAGCAACCATGCATGGCTATTGGGATGAAAACAACCCTGTTAAAACGGACAATGCAAATCTCCTTGCAACCGTTTATACGAATGAAAATAAAGCTCTTCTCGTGATAGCCAATTGGACGGATCTACCACAAAAGGCAAAAATATCCATCGATGAGAAAGCATTAGGTTTCCACCCAGCTACGATTTCATTGCCGGAAATAAGGGACATACAATGGGGTAGCCGGCTGAACAACTTGGAACAATGCGAAATTATGGGGAGAAGTGGTATGATCATCCTGCTTGAAAAATGAATATTCCCTGTTATAAGATAAGGTATGGAAACAGGACATTCAGCTTACGTTTCAAGTATAAATATTGCAACCATGACAAAATACGCAACAAATCACTCGATTATTTTATGCAAAAACGACTGTAAAATCGGTAAAACCGGGTGGTTTTCATTGCTCGGCAAGGCACTTTAGTTGCTGGACATCCCCATGTTGCCCCCTCTTACACCCGGATGTACCGACTCTCTACACCCGGATGTTAAGGAAGGCAACATGGGGGTGTTTACGGAATTATGTGCTTGTTTCTGCTAAAAAAAGAGAGGACTTTTGTGAAATGAAAAACCGTATTTCTCCAATTTAATACCTATTATATTCGTTTTTACATTTGTTTATTCGATTATTTCATATGCTTTTTCAAAAGCAAAAGAAAACAATGTGCTGTTTTTCAATAATATGATAAAATGCAATGTTTCAGAAGTGATAGAGGAGTGATAGAGGGAAACGTTCTGTATCACTGTCTCTAACTCTTGAATATTAATAGCCACAACCTTCGTAGTGATAGAGTGATAGAAGATTTGTAGAAAACTCCGTATGGAGATCACAACCTTGGAAAATTTTGATGCGGTTGCCCTGTCTTCGTTTCCTTATGGTAAATCTGTATGTTTAAATTTTAGAAGGATTCCGTGTGAAGTAATTTCGGTAAAGTGAACGTATCGTAAGGATATACCTGATTGTGTTGGCAGTCTTTACGGTTATACCTGGTTCTTCGGGATCATCTACTAAATCTAGTCTACGCAACCTAATCGTAATTATTTAAAGTAAACATATTAAGAAACACAAAAAAAGCCCGTATCCAACTTCACAGTTACATACGGACCAAACAAATAACAAACTCTACTTATATGAAAAAACAAATACTACTAACTTAATCGTCTTAGGAATTTCTTTGGATATAATTCCTAATTCATTTTATCATATAACAGCACATAATTCAGTTTGGTTCAGAAATAATGAAAAAAACTATCTTCCGATCAGCTTAGCCATACATTATAATCCTGTATTACAGAAATATATCATTTCTGTAATAAGTAATATCATTTTTTAAACATGATCATTTTTTCTTTCTTGTACTTTTAAAATCAAAATTCAACCTAAAAAGATATTACCATGAAGGAATTGAAAATGTTTATTGATGGCAGATTCATAGAACATGAATCTGGAAAATGGATTAAGGTATTAAATCCTTCTACTGAAGAAGTTATATCATTAATGCCGGACGGTACGGTCGAAGATGCTAAAAGAGCGATCGATGCAGCAGAAAAAGCTCAGGGTCAATGGGAAAGGACACCTTCTATAGAAAGGGCCGCTTATCTGACCAAAATTGCAGCCGGTATCCGTAAAAGAGAAAAGGAACTGACTGATATAATTGTTCGTGAAGGTGGAAAGACGCAAGGCCTGGCTAATGTGGAAGTTCTTTTTACGGCAGATTATATCGATTATATGGCTGGATGGGCCCGCCGGTATGAAGGTGAAATCATCCCCAGCGACCGTCCGCGTGAAAGCATATTCCTGTTCAAGAAAGCAATTGGTGTAACAACCGGTATTCTTCCTTGGAACTTTCCATTTTTCTTGGTTGCACGCAAAGCAGCCCCGGCTTTGATTACCGGTAATACGATCGTGGTAAAACCGAGTCAGCTGACACCTGAAAATGCATACGTTTTTGCACAAATTGTAGAAGAAGTCGGTTTACCAGCCGGAGTTTTCAACTTAGTGAACGGACGTGGCTCGGTGATAGGTCATGAGTTGGCAGCAAATCCGAAAGTTGGCATGGTCAGCCTTACGGGAAGTGTAAGCGCCGAACACCAGACAATGGCAGCAGCAGCTCCTAATATAACAAAAGTATCTTTGGAATTAGGAGGAAAAGCTCCTGCAATCGTGATGGAAGACGCAGATATAGACTTGGCGGTGAAGTCGATCATTGCTTCACGCGTTATCAATACCGGACAGGTATGTAATTGTGCGGAGCGGGTTTATGTAGATAAAAAGATCAAAGATATCTTTATGGAAAAGCTTGTGGCCGGTATGAAGCAGGTGAAAGTCGGCAATCCGAACGAGATCGCAGACTTGGATATGGGGCCACTGATCGAAGCAAATGCTTTGGCTGCCATGGAGCAAAAAGTTGAAAAGGCGGTTCGGCAGGGAGCCAAACTTCTATGTGGCGGTCATCGGATCGGAACAAAAGGGTATTTCTTCGAACCTACAGTGCTGGATTGCGCCACACAAGAAATGGATATCATACGGGAAGAGACCTTCGGCCCTATCCTGCCCATTGTCGAATATACGGATATCGATGATGCGATTGCATGGGCAAATGACTGTGAGTACGGACTGACATCTTCCGTCTATACCCAAAATCTGGACTATGCATTCAAGATCATGCGCTCGCTGAAATTTGGCGAAACATATATCAATCGTGAGAACTTTGAAGCTATGCAAGGTTTCCATGCCGGATGGCGTAAGTCTGGAATCGGTGGTGCAGATGGAAAACACGGTCTTGAAGAATATTTACAGACGCATGTCGTTTATATAGAGACCAAAGAATAGAAGATCGCCTTTATTATATGGCCGTGCCATCGTTGCGACACAATTGTGCCAATGCGATGGCACTGTTGTGTCACAGCATTGGCACAACAGACGAGTCGCTTATACTTGCTCCAACAGGTAGTATTCGGAAAGGATATCCCGCACTTTCTCTGGTGTCAGACGTCCATAAACTTTTCCGGCAATCGTGACGACCGGAGCCAGTCCGCAAGCCCCCACACAACGTAGACAATCCAATGAAAACAGGCCGTCGGATGTAGTCTCTCCAACTTTGATCTCCAACTGGCGCTGGAACTCTTCCAAGACTTTCTCGGCTCCACGTACATAACAGGCCGTTCCCAGACAGACGGAAATAGGATATTTCCCCTTCGGAGTCATGGTAAAGAACGAATAGAACGTCACAACTCCATATACTTTGGAAACCGGAATATGCAACCGGCCGGCGATGATCTCTTGCACTTCGCGAGGCAGATAACCGAATATGCCTTGGGCGGCATGCAATATGTTGATCAGCTCTCCCGGATCGTTATTATGTTCATCACAGACAGCCAACAATTCATCGATCTTCATCTGAATCAAATGTATCTTCATCTTATCCATCGTTTATCCCTCCTGATTTTCTTGCGTAAACATGTTAATGGCTTCCTTGCGGTCGAAGTAGTGCGTATGCAACAGCTTGTGGGCACGCGGTCCGCACGGTTCTCCCAGATAGTCAGCATAAAGAGCTTGAATATAAGGATTCTCATGGCTCTTGCGAAGCGTCTTGCTGCGATCCTCCTGATAGAGAGCCGCCGCACGTTTGCGCAGCACCTCCATCCTGCCCCTGTGGAACGGTTGGCCGCCACCACCGATACAACCGCCCGGACATGCCATAACTTCGATGGCATGATAGGGCGACATGCCGTTTTTGACTTCTTCAACCAATCTACGGGCATTGCCCAAACCATGTGCAATTCCTATTTTTATCGGTGTCCCATCGAAGTCTATTGTTGCACTGCGAATGCCTTCCAGCCCGCGGAGTTCTTCAAAATCAATTTTAGGAAGAGTTTTTTTCGTATATAGCTCGTACGCCGTACGGCAAGCAGCTTCTATCACGCCACCGGTTGTTCCGAAGATAACTCCGGCTCCTGTCGATTCGCCTAACGGACGATCGAAATCGCTATCTGGCAGTTCCGCGAAGTTTATGTTTGCATAGCGGATCAGGCGGGCCAATTCGCGCGTATAGATCGAAATATCGACATCCGGATTGCCATCGACCGCAAATTCCGGACGACTGGCTTCATATTTCTTTGCCAGGCAGGGCATGATCGACACGACAACGATCCGCTTTCGGTCTACTCCCAATTTTTCGGCAAAATAACTTTTGGCAATTGCACCGAACATCTGCTGTGGGCTCTTAGCTGTCGACAGGTTGTCTAATAATTCCGGGAAATGCTGTTCGACGAAGCTGACCCACCCCGGACAGCAACTCGTCATCAACGGCATTTTTACTTCCTGATCGCCTTTCAAGTATTTCCCGATCCGTTGCAACAGTTCTGTCCCTTCTTCCATAATAGTCAGGTCGGCGGCAAAATCCGTATCGAAAACATAATCGAAGCCCAACCTGCGGAGGGCGGAAACCATTTTACCCGTTACCAATGTCCCCGGTTCATATCCGAAATCGCGTCCCAAAGCCGTACGGACAGCCGGAGCTGTCTGGGCTATCACGATTTTGTCCGGATCGGCCAGCGCATCCAACACCGGCTGTTGTGTATTCCGTCCGCTCAACGCGTTTACTGGGCAGACCGATACGCACTGGCCGCAATAGGAACACGTACTACCGGCAATATCCCGTTCGAAAGCCGTAGAGACGGCTGCATTAAAGCCTCGATTGACAGCAGTCAAAGCCCCAACGGTCTGGATATTATTACACATGGTCTCGCAACGGCGGCACATGATGCACTTGTTCATGTTGCGGACGATAGACGGTGAACGGTCTATCTGGAATGTGGACATCTCGCCTTTATAGCGAATCTCACGTATCCCCAGGTCGTGAGCAATTGCTTGTAGTTCACAATGTCCATTGCTACTGCAAGTCAGACATTCTGCCGGATGGTTGGACAGGATCAGTTCCATTACGGTTTTCCGGGCATTCATCACGCGTGGGCTGTGTGTTTGCACAACCATCCCTTCCATACACTCCGTTTTACAGGAAGGAGCCAAATTACGGCGACCTTCTATTTCAACTACGCAGATACGGCAAGCACCCGGATTATTTTCATAGTGCAAATCTTCCAACTTCATATAGCAAAGAGTCGGAATGCGGATACCCATTCCTTTTGCAGCATCCAGGATCGTGGTTCCTTTGGGGACTTCCACTGGTTTTCTATCTATAATAAGCTTTACTGTTTCCATACATTTAATTGTCATTGTCCATTCTTCACTACTTTAGTGCACATAAATAGCACCGAACTTACATCTCTCTATACATGAACCGCACCGGATACAAGTCTGCGGATCAATCACATGCGGAACTTTCTTGTCTCCCGTGATCGCATTTACCGGACACATCCGGGCACAAAGCGTACATCCCTTGCATTTCTCTGGATTGATAAAATATTGCGTCAGTTCGCGACATTGATGAGACGGACAACGTTTTTCCTTCACGTGGGCCAGATATTCATCATAGAAGTTATCCATCGTAGACAAAACTGGATTGGGCGATGTCTGTCCCAAACCGCACAAGGCAGTGTCTTTGATCACACCAGCCAAGTTACGAAGCCGTTCCAGATCCTCGATCGTTCCGTTGCCGGACGTAATCTTTTGCAGCATCTCGTGCAACCGTTTGTTGCCAATCCGGCAAGGAGCACATTTGCCACATGACTCCTCGACCGTGAAATCCAGATAGAATTTGGCCATAGCGACCATACAATCGTCTTCGTCCATCACAATCATCCCCCCCGACCCCATCATCGAACCGGCAGCCAAAAGATTGTCATAGTCGATCGGCAAATCCAGATGCTTCTCAGTCAGGCAGCCACCTGAAGGACCTCCTGTCTGCACAGCCTTAAATTTCTTTCCATCTTTGATGCCTCCTCCTATACCGAAGATCACTTCGCGTAACGTCGTCCCCATCGGAACCTCTATCAGCCCAACGTTATTTACTTTTCCCGCAAGGGCAAAGACTTTCGTCCCCTTACTTTTCTCCGTACCTATACTACTGAACCATTCAGCTCCCTTCAACAGGATAACCGGCACGTTGGCATATGTTTCCACATTATTCACATTGGTCGGGCAACCTTTGTAACCTTGTTCGCTTGGGAAAGGCGGTTTAACAGTCGCTTCTCCGCGAAGCCCCTCCATACTATGAATCAACGCCGTTTCTTCACCACAAACGAATGCTCCTGCCCCATAACGTATCTCGATATCGAAAGAGAAATCCGTCCCGAAGATGTTTTCACCCAGTAGACCATATTCTTTGGCTTGCCGGATTGCAATCTTCAACCTCTCTACGGCCAACGGATATTCGGCCCGGATATAAACCAGCCCTTTCGTGGCTCCCGTACAATATCCGTTGATCGCCATCGCTTCAACGATGGAATGCGGGTCACCTTCCAGGATGGAACGGTCCATGAATGCTCCCGGATCGCCTTCATCCGCATTACAGACGACATATTTCTGGGGAGCTTTCACTTTACGGGTTATCTGCCATTTCAAGCCGGTCGGGAAACCGCCTCCTCCCCTACCGCGTAAGCCACTATCCATGATCTCTTTGATCACCGATTCGGGCGTCATCTCGGTCAAGGCTCTACCTAAAGCTACATAACCGTCGCGGGCGATATATTCGTCTATATTTTCGGGATTGATAAAACCGCAATTCCTTAGAGCGATACGGAGCTGTTTCTTGTAAAAATTGATATGCTTGGAATCCGGTACTTGCTCGTTAGTTTCGGGATTGACATATAGAAGCCGTTCTACCTTACGTCCCTTCACTAAATGCTCCCGGACAATGTCTTCGGCATCCGTCGGTTTTACCTGAACATAGAACGTATTGTCCGGAACCATTTTAACTATCGGCCCTTTTTCACAAAAACCGAAGCAACCGGTACGGATCACTTGGACAATATCCTGCAACTTATGTCGTTCGACGGCCTCTTTCAGATTTTGAAGTATAAGTTCACTCTGTGATGCACGACAGCCGGTACCGCCACACACCAGTATATAACTATTGTACTGTGCCATTATGTAAGTATTAAGTGTTTAAGGAAGTTTTGTTATTCCGGTTTAACAACCGTGTAAGTGACCGGGATAATATCGTCCAGCAGTTCCCCATTCCGGATATACCGGTCAATGATTTCATCCACTTTCGCTTTCTTCACATGTCCGAAAACAAGAGGTTCTTTACCTGGCAGGGTAACCTCGACAGTCGGTTCGGCATAGCAATACCCCATGCATCCGGTTTGTGTCACCAATGCATCTACTTTTTCACGATCCAGTGCTTCAATGAAATAATTCATGATCTCTTTGGCTCCGGCAGCGATCCCGCAAGTTGCCATAGATATCCGGATCTGTACCATTTGTTCAGGATGATTACTTTTTTCTCTAATATCCAAGGTCGAGCGCAAGGTTTCACGCATCTTCCGAAGATCATCCAATGTTTTCACTTTATTCATGGTCTACACTATTTTAAGGTATAATTCGCTCAAATAAGGTATATCTGCAAACATACATATTTTTCCGGAATAAAGCCTATCTTTTCTCTTTAATCCCAAGGCTATTGTGCAAAAATCGTTAGGGGATTAATAAAGCATAGCTTTAGGGTATCTAATGCTATGGGTTATGGAGCCTAAAGCTATGGGTTTTGAAATGAAAGTGAAAACAATATGCCGCCCTCTGCTATTTATCTTCGACAGCACGTGTCTGCAATACTTTGGAATTAGGTGGAACGCTATGGGTAAGCCAGATGTTACCACCAATCACGGAGCCGTGACCAATAGTGATCCTCCCTAAAATGGAGGCATTGGAATAGATTGTAACATAATCTTCGATAATCGGATGGCGCGGTACGTCCAAAGGCAATCCTTCTTCGTCCAAGGTAAAGCTTTTTGCACCCAATGTCACACCTTGATAAAGGCGGACATGATTACCGATTATAGCCGTCTGCCCGATCACAACCCCCGTACCATGATCGATACTGAAATATTCTCCGATTTGCGCTCCCGGATGAATGTCTATTCCTGTATCCGAATGGGCCATTTCCGTTATAATACGTGGAATCACAGGCACACCGAGCTTCAGTAACTCATGTGCTACGCGCTGATAAAGAATGGCATGAATTGCCGGATAACAGAAAATAATCTCACTGGGGCTTTTGGCTGCCGGATCACCATCCAAGATAGCTTTCACGTCTGTCGATAGAAGATACTTGATATGTGGAACCTTATTGATAAAAGCAATGGCTATTTCAGAAGCACGATCTTTGGAATCACAACAACGTTCGACCTCAAAGCACAAGCCATTATAGATTTGTTCCTGCAACAGGTCGTAGGCCTGCTCCAGATATACACCCGTATAATATTGTATGGAATCCGTCTGTGCCTCCTGTTCCGTTCCGAAGAAACCGGGAAAAATAACCTTGCGGAGCAAATTCATGATTTCCCTGAGTGCCGTCACCGACGGGGAAGGTTTCTGGTGTAGCGGAATATATTTATACGCCTCTAAACCAGTAGTCGACAAGAGTTCTACGTTTTTTTGAATCTCTTCTAATATCTTTGTTCTGTTCATGATTAATTATCCCATATCGGATTATACTTGATAAATTTGTTGGCATAATATAGATCCTGTCCTAAAATATAGATTATACCATTTAACATAAACATATGGTAATTGTTCATGCGATAACCCAATAAAGAACGAGCTGTCCATTCACCACTTGACAGATTATATTCCCATATCTTCCCGTTATTATCAATCATAAAAAAGCTGTTTCTCTGTTCATCATAAACGCCAGATGAGACACTTCCTATTTTATCAGGAATAGATATCGGATTCCATATCTTCAAACTATCGGAAGATTCCCAAAAACCACTTCTTATGCCATTTCCGCCTTCTCCCAATCCGGCATAAACTTTATCTCCTACAACCTGAACAATACCACCACGTTGATAAGCAGGGAATTTAGCGATTACATCCCAACTTCCATCTATATTCTGTGAAGACAGGTCGTAACGCAATATCTCATTCATATTATTGCTTCCATCCGATCCTCCCAATACATATAAAGAGTCCCGATAAGTAAAGCTGACAGCACCGAAACGACCTCCCGGTAGTGAATATTGAGTAGGTTCCGACCAATTGTTGTCCAAATTGTATATCTGGCAATTAGCCCCTATCGTCTGTTTGTCTATACCACCAAGGAGATAGGCTTGATTCTTATAAACAGCAGCACTCATTTGAGAGTAGGCATTTAGACATTCAGCCATAGGAATCCATTCATCAGCCTGCACATTATATCCAAACATTTCTTTACTCCGTTCGCCACCTAAGTCTCCTCCTACAACATAGATACGAGAACCTGAGTTTTGATCATTAAGGATAAATCCAGCAGAAAATTGCCTATTAGCTCCCGGATAAATATTTTTATTCTCAAAAATATTCGGAGTAGTAAAAGATTTAACTTCTCCATAGCCAGTCAAACCACTTTTGTTAGTAGCATAAGTCCTTGCATAATAGATTGTTGCACCTTTTAACGAAGGCAATGCATACATGAAAAGCGTATCATCTACAGCAACATGATTATCCTTGATACTCGGTTCCTTATTGCTTGAAGACCAACAAATTCCCCACTCTGTAGCAGCACTGTTTCCGCCATTCTGCAACTCCCCGCCAATGTGAACTGTTCCATCGCTTTTGATCGAATCAGGGGTGATGGGGAATGTTATAATATTCGGCTTCTCGCTTTTTGTCGAAATCGTAATTTCTTCTTCACTATATACTGTGCCGAAGTTATTTATGGCATAAGCCCTTGCATAATATTTTTTGGCAGACTCCAATCCCTGTATCCTTCCCGTAAATTTACCATCATCCTCAAGGCTCGTACAAATGATTGTATCAGCATCTATCGTCGGCCCTTCTTCTACACTCCAGCAGAAACCATAGGCACTGACAGGTGCATCTCCCTCATTGATCAAGAAAGCAAACAGATCGGCTGTGGTGAAAGTCGTACTGTCTTTTATCAGACTCAACTTACCGACAAAAGGTTTGCCATCTGTAGTCCTAAAAGAGTCCACATTAAAAGCAAACTCGCCAAACTGATTTTTGGCAAAAGCACGGACATAATACCAAGTTTCCGGCTCCAGATTCGTAATCTGGCAGGAGAAAGTATCGACAGTTGCCAAGTCACTCCCTTCGTATGTGATAACGGAATCTTGATCCGAGGGTTCGATATCTCCGGTTTGTTTCTTTTTCTTATAGTAGAAACCTAATTTCTCAATGCCGACTCCCCGATTCTTAACTTTCCCTTTTACCCAAGTGGAAGTTGCTTTTACTGTGGCACTATCCACATCCAAAGTCGCAACTTCTCCAATACCATTTATTGTTGTATACGCTCCTTCTGTTTTTGAAAATGCAGTATCTATATCATTAATAGCATAAGCATATACATAATATTTTGTACTATCTTCCAAATTGGATATGGTAGCTGTAAAATTGTGGTTTTCTATTTTATCAGCTTTTGTATATCGCTTGTTACGCATGTTTTCAAGCGGCTCCGTTCCTGTTTGGGTACTCCAACAAACCCCACATTCTTTTACTGGCAAACCGTTCTCTTTCATTATTTGAGCCTTTAAAGTGATCGAAGAAGCATATGCTTCTCCTTCCATTGAAGTCTCGGAAACCTCCGGAGCCTTTGCTTTCTGCAAACGCGTATCCATATCCGGATCTTCCACACATCCGGAAAGCATCCATAAAAGTGAAACAGCTGATAAAAAGATTGAGTATATGTGTTTCATAAATAATTCTTATTAGAAAAACAGACCGACACCGGCATTCAAATCAACATATTTAAAATTCAACGTATTGCACCCTGCACTTACAAACACAGGACCGAACTTAACCATTACATCCAGATCGGCAGCTAACCCGCTATAAGAATAATCCAAATTCTTCGCCCAATAGGATTTTTCTATTCTATAATCCGAATTATCGATTGTGATATATTCGCATAATAATTCCCGACTGCCATATCCTAAACCTACGGACGTATATAACCAGGATGTACATTTTACAACCAAACCAGCTGTACCGGCATAGTTATTCACCTTTTTCTTATTCGTGAAATAAAACGGATTATCGGGAGTAGGACCGACAAACTCATCTGTTCCCCGGCATTCCCCGTCGTACTCCTTAAAACCTAGATTGGTCTTAAAACGCAGGAACCAACCCAAACGAGATTTCACCCCTCCCACTGTCAAGCCATAAGGTGCTTCTATGGAGTAGGCATAACCAATAAAGAACTTCATCGGTTCTTTGGGGGTATCTGGCTTTATTGGGTTGGCAGAAGGATAGAAAACGGGCTCTACCGGTTTGCGAAGTGTTTCCAGACGATCTTGCCAGGATTGGGCCAAAGTTTCGTTTTTGGAAGTTCCTATCCCCTCGGTATAATAGATTATCAGCTGCGAAATGGCTGTTGTATCCTCATTATTGGCCATCAGTTCCAGACAAGCCCGACACTTGTTCATCAGACTGTGCATTGATGGACGCATTCTCTGGTTGGCTAACCAAATCGATGTGAGCTGCTCGATACTGTAAGGATCACATTGCACGACACCTTCTTCATACCACATCCTTGCATCGCTATAGTCCAAGCGTTTCATCGCCTCGTCACCTTTTCTGTTATATTCTGTTTTTTGTTGAGCCAGCAAACACATCGGCAACGCAACAAAAAGAGTTAAAATCCAAAGTCTTTTCATAAACACGTTAATAATACGTTGATCCTTCATTTACCAACACGCCATCAGCATTATAGATATCGAACAAACCATCTTTACGTTCGAAAGCACGGCCATTTTCGGCAATCCCGACATTACGATATTTACATGGTATACGCTCGTTCGCATCCGAATCGATCGCCCCATATAACATGGTCGATTTCTTTCGTACAATTGTAAAGTTCCCGAAAGTTTTCTTCATCTCATATTGAGCTTTCCTGTCGGCCAAAAGTTTGGCTGCTTCCTTTTCATCACAAGAAATCAAAAGACGTACGACCTCTTCCGTCAACTTGGTTTCTTTCGCTTTCGTGAAATCTTTCTTTGCGTTCGTAAAGTCCGCTTTTCCCATCTTCTCCTTGCCAGAAGCTATTAAAGCGACATATTTCGCCTCAATTTCTTCAGCAGTAGGCTGTACTGGCTGTATTGTTATTTTATTTCCTTCAGCCGGAACCTGCTTTGTATCCGGTTGCTTCCGGGGTTCATCAACAACAACGGGCGTCACCTTTTCCGGCTGTCGGGCCATTGCTGCCTCTGTTTTCTTATCCTTCTCGCTAAGCATAGATGCTTCTTTCACCTCCGAAACAGTTGTGTCTTGAAAGATGCCTATTGAATCTTTTTCCTCTTCGACCGGGCTAATCAACTCCGTTACATCCGGTTTCGTAGAGGTTTTGTTCCCCAGCACCAGAAAAGCGACAACAGATCCTGCACTGGCAAATATAGCAATAAGCACGGATATCAGCATCCCTTTTCTTTTTTTCTTAGAGGGCTGAGAAATAATTTCTTCGCTATTTATAATCGTACGATCTTCGTCCTCCTCATTCAGAGGCGATTGCTCATTCGGATGTATGACCGTTGTCTCACCATCCGCCTCCTGCCCGTCTGTATTTTGCAACTCATTTGCAGGTATTTCTTCTTCCGCAGGAAAATCTAATGCAGCCATCATTTCATCCACCGTTTGGAAACGATCGGCCGGAATGATTTGCATTGCCTTGATTATAGCGGCTTCTGTCTTAGGAGATATATTCCTGTTCAGTTCCGACGGATTCTGCAAAGGACGTGTTGCCCGCAAAATAGATTCGGTCGGAATCTTCCCTGTCAAAAGGTTATACATGGTAGCACCGAGCGAATAGATATCCGGACAGGGTGAAAAACTTTGTGTTCCTTCGTTATCGTATTGTTCGATCGAGGCAAATCCTTTTGATAAGGTAAGCATGGTCGTACTTGTTTCCTGTTGCTCGATGTCATATCGCTTGCTCACACCGAAATCAATCAGACGTGCTTTCCCTGACGAGTCAATCAGGATATTGCTGGGTTTGATATCCAAGTGAAGAATGTTCTTTTCATGTACAAACTGGAGTGCTTCTCCTATCTGGCGAACATATCTGAGGACTTTCGGTTCCGGCAATATGCCTTCCCTGTCCATCATATATTTGAGTGAACAACCGGGAATATATTCCATGGCAATATAAGCCGTGCCGTTTTCTTCGAAAACTTCCAGCACATTCACTATATGAGGATGGTGAACTTCAGAAAGAATTTTGGCTTCCTTGATAAGTTTCTCTTTGAATTTATCGAAAAGAACCCTTCCTGTCTCGGAATGCACCTTGACAGCAAATGATTCTGCTTCCCTGTAACAATAGTCTTTAAAGAAGTATTCTTTTATGCAAATAGGCACCTCTGTCTGTACGGTTCCTAACGATCCCTTCACCTCCGTATACCAGACGCCTTTGTATGTTATACCAAAGCCGCCCTGACCGATTACATGAGTGATCCGATATTTTCCATTCTGAAGAACATGTCCGTTTGGCAAATTCATAACTATACTATGCGCAATTCTATTAGTCTGCCAAAATTACGTTATTTATATAAAAGAATAAAGGAATGAAAGAATATTTTGTTTAATTCCTGCGGAATCTAACACATTTTGTATAGGTATGATATAAAAAGAAAAGTTATCGTGTGTTTTCCCGCTACAAGCGGACATGATTGCGTTTTTAATCTCTTCCGGACCACCTAAATGCTTGAATATATCCGAAAGCTCATCATTGTTAAGACGTTCGAGTACACCATCCGAACACATGAACAAAAAATCACCAGCCTTGATATCATCCAAAAGTACGACATCAGCCTCTGTCGGACGGTCCGTCCCTTGGATAGCCCGTATGATCACATTCCGCTGTGGGTGATGTGCAACCTCTTCATGGGTGATTTTTCCTAATTTCACTAACGAATTAACCAATGAATGATCTTCAGTCTGGAACAAGATTTCTCCTTTCCGGAAATGGTAAATCCGACTGTCCCCCACATGCGCCAAGGTTATGCCGGTCGTACCTACAAAGGTCATGGTCAAGGTGGTTGCCATTCCTTTGGCTTCCGGATGAATTGCTACATAGTCATCAAAACGTGCTTCGGTATAACGAATCGCTTTATTTATAAAATCTGCGTTCGGCTCACCTTCACGAAAAGTTGAGAAAAAAGTCTGGAAAGACTCGCAAGCCAATGAACTTGCAATCTCCCCTTTTTCAGCCCCCCCGACACCATCACATACCAAAAATAAGTTTTGATTGGAATTTGCCGTTTCCGGCAAAGGAAAGATAGAATCTTCATTATTCAATCTGCCTCCTTTTTCACTGACTGCCCAGGGGTTGCCGATCGTTATATTCATAGCATAGACTATTTTTATTCATTAAATCGGAGAACTGTGCGACCAATAATAATTTCATCATTATTATTGAGTACGACAATCTCTCCATTCTCTAAGTAATTGCTATTATATAACGTATGATTTTTACTATTATTGTCAGAAAGATAATGTTTATAGCCTCCTTTGGCATCTTTTTTTACCTCGATCCGGATATGTTCTCGGCTCATTGATTTATCAGCCGTCACAATACCGATCGTAGCAGTAGATGCCTTGGATTTTCGTCCGATGATATAGACACCTTCCTGAAGAGGGAAAGTTTGCTCCGGCGTATCAGCATTTGCAATTACAGAGAGATGTCCGGTCGTCATACGAAAAGGCTGTATCAGAACCGTTTCCGATTCAGATGCGACACTTCCTTTCTCCATAGATAGCAAAGAGACTGGAATCGGTTGTCTGCACTTCGGGCATTTGAAAGAGGTGATATCGAGGGGAATTTTCCCCTCGTCTACCTTTAACCCAACATGGCAATGTGGACATTTAACGGAAATCATAAAATGAACGATATATCAGATCCGTCAATATCGGTTGAATATGTATCCAGCATATCTGCGTCGGACAACATAATAGTGTCATCGGATAATGTAATAAAATCAGAAACATCAATACTTTCGTCAATCATTACAACATCCGACAAGTCGTTTTCCCCGTCCACATCCACAATAACAGCGTCGGTCAGTATAGCATCGTCGCTGTCTAAAGTCACGAATGTGTAATCCTCTTCTTGCATAAAATGTTATAATTAAATTTTCTGGAAACAAAAGTAGGGAAACGAGCTGACATCCAAGCACAAAATAGTTCCTTATAATCAAATGTTTGGGTTTACTGTACGAAAGTATTACTTTTAGTATATGAAACAGATTCTTATTCGCTCACCCATTTAGCTTTACAAGAAGGCATCGGGCATTGTTTTCTATTGCGCAATGATTCCCAGGGTATTTCACCCAAAAACGTTCCGCATTTGGGGCAAACATAATCGATTTTGAATTGATTGGTCAGATCTTGCAGCAACTGTGGGATCTTGGCCGACTGTTTCGCACCCAGGTAGATACCGACGGTCGGAGCACAGATCGTAATAAACAGACTCAATCCGAACAGTTCCGGACTTCCTTTCCCTAGGAAACCGATCACAACCCCCACTACACCGGGAAGAGCAAATGGAAGAGACTGGAATAATCTGGTCTTAAATTGATTAGAAGATTGTATCTTAACCTTTGCTTGAATGTAATTATCGTAAACTTGCTTCAGCGCAGCAAACTCTTCGCTGTAATCGTTGTTGGACTTCAAGGCTTCGGAAATGTTTAACACATAATTATCTCCCAGCTTGATCGTATCGCTGGGAGTAACATGCTTCTTAACGATCTGGGCACCATTGACAAATGTTCCGTTTGTCGATCCCAAATCTTCAAGTAGCCAACATCCCCCCTCTTCACGGATCAGCTTTGCATGATACCGGCTTACATGAGGGTCGTTTACTACAAAATCATTATCGCTAGCTTTTCCAATTCTGATGATCATTCTGTAACAACTTTTGGTTCTTCAGGTTTTCCCATTTCCTTTTCGAGCGTATCTTTCAATACCTTCAAGGGATCCTTGGATATCACCAACTCCCTCGGTTTTCCATCCTGCGTTAGCAATAATAGCTTCTGCTTGGGTAAATTTATCTGCAAGATGTGATTTTTATTAATGATATGGCTTTTACCTACACGCATCAGGATTGTGTTACAACCTGCGACTTGTTTCTCCAATATTTCTTCAATTTTTCCTATGTTGATTGCAAATGTGAATTGAATTCCGTTAGATAAAAGTAGTTTAGTGTAATTTCTATCTGCTTCAAAATAGAGGATCTGCCCTATTTTGATACGCAATAATTCATCTCTCGTCTTAATTATTAAATATCGCTCCATACGTAGATATTGTTTATTCGTTCATCATCAAAAAACAAATGTACATTATTTTGTGATTTCTTCGGTACTTTTTTTCATAAATTATTCTCGAAAATCATCGGATACTACGATAAAATAAAAATTCCATACCCATGAAACTTTTGTTTCACAGGCATGGAACTTTATTTTCATAGTCATGGAACTCCAATTTCACTATTATGAAATCGAACATTCATAACCGGATCAGTCTTCTATAGCAGCCTGCGCCGCTGAAACTTATAATTGATATTCAGAGATATACAAAATACAGCAAAACATAGTAAAAACATAAGCTATAAAAAGAGAACACTCTTGTATCTTTCTTTTGTTACTATTTTTACTTCGCAGACTTACCATAAAGCGACTTTTCTGCTTTACGGCCACAAAAATAACGTATTGTTTCCATATCGACGAACATTTCAATCTACTTCCTCTACTTTATTCCATATTCCCTTGTCTTGTCTTCTCTCTTGCTCGCAGTTATACACACTCTTTCAGCCCCTCAAAGAGGAAGTTTGCAAAATCAAAAAGAAAGACAAATTTTTGTGGAGTTAAAGCCTCTGAAATACTTATGTAAGAATTTTTCCCCATTTTCTCATTGATTCATAATTGGCGTCAATGATTAAAGCTAACAACTTTGTTATCTTTGCAAATAACCTATATTTCCCTTGCACAAGTAGTGCCTTAACCAGTATATATAACCGGTCAAGGCACAGGCTTTATAGGTAAAAGACTTTGTTTCGGCTAAAAATCCAATCCGTCATTCCATCCCGGATTCTGGGTCAAATGAGGATTTAGACTTCGCTCGTTGGAAGGGATCGGATATAGATAATCACGATTTTCATCCCACTCTTTACTTAAATGTGGATTGACCACGATATTTCCACTTGATCCGTTTTCCAACATCACGTCGCTACCAATTTTCAGATACTGGATATCCTTACCTGAATCTGGTTTCTTGCCGTCATAAAGGCAAACATCAATCTTCCCATCTCTATCTAAATCATAGACTCCAGGTCCGGGGAAATACATTCCCTTGAACTGTTCAACCAAAGTCTGTCCCTCTTTCCAACGGATCACATCATCCCACCGGAAACTTTCCATGACTAATTCAATCCGCCGTTCACGGCGGATCTCAAGAATAACTCCTTTGTTTTCACCATTTACCTGTTTATAGAGATTTGCCTGATAAGGATCCGGATCAGCATTTGCTGCTGCCATATCTAAAGCAGGCATGCCGGCACGTTCACGAATAGGAAAAATACTTAAATCTAAATCTGCCTGTGTTAATGTTCCCCGTTCAGCTTTTGCTTCGGCATAATTAAGTAGAACTTCAGCATAACGGAAGATAGGCATATCAGTCACAGACTTATTATATGTATCATAATCAGCACTTGCCACAAATTTGATCATTTGGTAACCAGTTACAGTTGAACCAAACTCTGGAACTAGTGTGGTTATTCCTCCAATACGCATGTAGCCAGGTGTACGAACGGTTTGTGAAAGGCGATAATCACGATTTTGCATTTCATCGTAGAACTCCATCTTGTCATATCCTGCTATGTCAGTAAAGCGGCTTCCATCACGCATCAGATAACTATTGACTAATCGTTTTTCCAGGCCAGGTCTTCCATAGGAAGCTGTCATGGTATAATAGTTCAGATTGTGATACACTTGCAGTTCATCACTAAAGGCACGTGCAAGGATTATCTCATCTTCGTTAGCATTAAGAGAAGCAAATAAATTTAAATAGTCCGATTCCGGATGTCCAGTATTATATAATTTATAACCACTTCTTTCGATAAGTTCCTTTGAAGCAGCTATTGCATTATCAAGAAACGCCTCATATTCCGGTAATTTAAACTCAGTATGATACTTTCGGAATGTTCCTTCAAACAGACAAATACGGGATTTCAAAGCCAATGCCGTCCAGCGGCTGATTTCATTGACAGTCTTTACTTCTGGCAAATGATCGATTGCATAGTTGATATCAGCCATCACAGAATCTAGAACTACTGTGCGAGGTGTACGTGGCGCTTGTAGTTTATCCCAATCCTTATCCGAAATAACTTCTGAATACCAAGGGACATCTCCAAACCGTTTCACCATATCGAAATAGAAGTAAGCACGGAAAAAACGAGCCACTGCATCATAACGGGTACGAGCGTTTTCATCTTTACACTTCGAAGAGTTTTGAAGATAAAAATTGATGTTACGTAAGTTACCCCAAGACCATCCGCCACCACTTGCCGGAACAAGGCGGCGTGATCCACCTTGTAGTTCATCCGCTAAATCTTGCTTGACAACATTGTCTATCGCTTCATTATAAACACCTCCAGCACTCGGAAGCATATTATAGAATGAATTCGTATAAAGTTGCAAATCATTGCCTGTATTAAAGAATGTTTCAGGCGAAATAGCATCCAATGGATATTGTTCCATACCCGTACATCCGACCATTGCAAAAGCGGCTAATACGATCATGGAATATTTACATAATTTGTTCATTGTATCAAGTGTTAGAATTTTTTTAAAATGTGATATCTAATCCTACAGAGAATGTTTTTGAAAGAGGATAACTACGCCCGTTACTGTCAGCTATCGGCTGTTCCGGATCGATGTAATCTGTTTCGAACGGAGTCCAAGTAATTAGGTTTTCACCGCTGACATACACGCGAAGATTTTGGATATAAGCCTTTTGTATCCATTCTTTCGGCAAAGTATAACCAATAACTAAGTTTTTCAAACGCAAGTAACCGATATTCTGTATATACTTATCGTTAGGAGAATTTAAGCACCCGCCCCCGTTCAGCGCCGTATAACCTCGCAAAACCGGAAAATAAGAGTCCGGATTGTCTTCGCTCCACAACTTACTCACAAAATCTTCCGGGACAAACGAGAAATAAGGACGAGAGAACGGTCCCCAGAATTTGTCTGCATTACTTGCCGGATACCAGTCACGGCGTCCGATCCCTTGGAATAAAGCAGACACATCAATACCGTTCCAGCTGGCATTTAGGTTGAAGTTATAATTATAACGCGGCTCAGAGTTTCCGATCACTTCCATATCTCCGGGGTCTTTCAACGTGCCCAAACCCGGAGTGATTTTACCGTCATTATTAAGATCAACAAATTTTAGGTCTCCTGCACGAAGATGTCCCCATTCTCCTGGCGATTTCTTGATTTGAGAGTTAACTTGTGTCTGATCAATCTTCCAGTTTGCAGCTTCTTCGTCTGACTTAAAGAAGCCATCAATACGATACCCCCAAATTTCACCAAACTTTTTACCGACATAGTTATCTGTGATCTTCGCATTTCGAGGATCATAATTGGGGTTAGACATGGTACTTTCAGTTGCAAACTTTGTGATTTCAGAAGTTGCATCTCCCAAACCAAATGAGATACCATACTTGAATGGTTTGCCGGCTACTTCGAACTGATCGTTCCAAGAAAGGCTGAATTCATATCCTTTCGTCCGCATATCACCCGCGTTTTGTTTGGGTGATGTAGCTCCAAATACACCCGGAAGTGTTTCGCCCGGGATCAACATATCTGTCGTGTTACGAATATAATAATCACCCGAAAAATTCAAACATCCTTCAAAAAAAGAAAGATCTAAGCCTATGTTAGTCGTTGTCGCCTTTTCCCAAGTAAGATTGTCAATGATCGGATTCGGAGAGCTGACATTCTGCGTTTTTTGTCCGTTTATCAACCAACTGGACAGGCTCATTCCCATCATCGAAATATAAGGATAATAATTGGAGGAGGTAGAAGAACTTCCCATCAACTGATTTCCCAATGTTCCATAGGATAAACGAACCTTCAAATTATTTATATGATCTTTCCAATCATCAAAGAAAGCCTCTTCACTCACACGCCAGGCAGCAGAAGCAGATGGGAAGAAACCATATCGATAGCCTTTTTTATAACGCGATGTTCCATCATAACGACCATTGAATTCAACCAAATAACGCTCGTCATAATTATAATTGGCCCGAACAAACGCACCAAACAAAACGTATTGGTACTGCCCTCCTCCTACTTCCATATCACCAGTTCCCAAATTTAAATCATTCAAAGATTCGGAAATCAAATTTTTACGGGAAGCATATAAGCGGTTATGTTTTTTTGTTTCATAATTTACACCAGCAGTAGCACCAACCGAATGTTTTCCAAATGTCTGATTATAATTCAGATAAGCATTAAACACATGCATCGGGTCAAACCAATTGGTTTTCTTGTACTGATCAACGTTATAATTAGGCACATCCTGTAAAATTCCTGGTTGGATAGAGTATTGGACTACCGCTGAACGATACCAATCGTCAGCCATATAAAATTGATATGTATAATCGACATTCAACTTAAAATAATTACCTAAATCAAGTATTCCTCCGAAAGTCGTTCTAAATTCATGTACACCTTTGGATCCACCGTTCTTACCATCCAACAACATTGCATTCATACCATCACCAATGGAATAGTTGTTTTTGAGTGTATTATAAGTATATGTTCCATCCGGATTAATCGGAGCATAACAGGGTAGTGCATGTACTGTCGTATTTAGGAAGTTAGCATTAGCACCACCCTCCTTTCCTGTATATCGATAAGTTTGATCATAATATTGTGTATTGTTATATACTTTCAGGAAAGGAAACAACTGCGCGTTGATCTTACTATGAAAAGTATAAGATGTAAACTTGTCCGTATTTACTTTCATAATACCGTCTTGAGTATAATAGTTCCCAGAAAGTAAGAAGTTTAACTTGTCATCTCCACCAGATAGGCTGATATTGTGTGATTGAGAACTTTGATTGTCTTTATATAGAAAATCCCACCAGTCCCAGTTTCCATAATAATTATAGATATCTTTTCCATTCACATTCTTTACAACGACCCAAGGACGTTCCGGGTTTTCAATCTTATCGTAACGGCGAGCTTCCAACTCGGCATAATCTTCCTCCGTATAACGTGTATAAGTATTACCGGTTGTTCTGCGAAATGCTTCGTCATTAAGCATTACCGATTCATATCCACAGGTGATAAAATCCGTACTGACAGTGGGTTTTGATGTTGCAAAGAAGCCATTGTAAGTAACACTCATCTTACCAGATTGTGCATTTTTAGTAGTGATCAATACCACACCGAAAGCACCACGTGCACCATAAATAGCAGAAGCGGCAGCATCCTTTAAAACAGAAACAGATTCTACATCATTTGGATTAATTCGGTTAATATCTCCCGGGACACCATCAATCAAGATCAACGGTTCACCTCCATTCACCGAACCTCGGCCACGAACTTGAACTGATCCGCCAGCTCCCGGTTGTGCAGTAGAGAAAGTAATGTTAACATTCGGCATCACTCCTTGCAACATTTGTGTCACTTTTGGCACTGGACGATTCTCCATCTCTTTAGATGTAACTTGTGTGATCGCTCCAGTCAAGTTTACTTTTTTTTGTGTACCATAACCAACGACAACCACCTCGTCCAACATCTGAGTATCCTCAATCAAACGGATTTCAAAAGATGTCAAATTACCGACTTTTACCTCTTGAGGGACATATCCCATGAAAGAAATCTGCAAGATGGCATTGCTCGGAACATTCTCCAAAACAAACCTACCGTCAATATCTGTGATCACCCCGATCGTACTACCTTTAATTACGACATTGGCTCCGGTGATCGGTCCTAAAGCATCTTCAACGGTCCCTCTGATTGTTTTCCCTTTTTGTAAAACCACAACTTCATCTGTGTTATCTATTTTAAGTGTATTACCACCTATTGCTAAAGCAGGCATCGCAGAAATAGATAAAAACAGAAAAGATGATTTTAACAGTAACCCTTTTTGGCAAAGGATACGTACTCTTTTTTCCATTAATTTATTTTTTTGAAATTTGCGACACAAAGATAGATTTTGTAAAATTCTGTGTTGATTACAAAATAATTATATAAGTATTACAACTATATTAACAATAGTCTCGTTTTAGACTCAAAATGTCCGTCTTTATACTTAATTCCGGATTCATTTTTTCATTCAGACTAACTAATCTAAATCTCCTTGGATGTCTGTTCAACACCTAAAATCGAAAAAAAGTCTAATATCTGTACTAGTAGTACAAAATATGAACAAGCATGTTCGAATAATCGTTTTCCATATTGTATATTATCAATGCACAAAGAGAAATGCAAATAAGACCCGATTACAGTTTTATGATATTGAAACATTTTGTATATTTGCACTATGAGAAGAAAGATAATAGCATACGGTCATTATTACAAAGAGTTTCTTGCCACTCTAACAGAAAAAGAAATTCAGAAAGTCAAATATGTACTTTCGCTGCTCGAAACCGATGATCGTGTACCTGTGAAATTTATAAAGTCTATACGAGACGGTTTATATGAGCTACGTATAGAATACAACAGTAACATTTATCGAATCTTTTTTATTTTTGACGAGGGGAAAATTGTGGTTTTATTTAACGGTTTTCAAAAGAAAACCCAAAAGACACCAAAATCAGAAATAGAAAAAGCATTAAAAATAAAGGAGGAATATTATGAATACAAAAGACAACATGATAACAGACATTAGTGCTGAACTCGAAAAAGAATTTGGAGTACCAGGTACTCCCGAACGTGCCAAGTTCGATGAAGAAGCATACGCTTTCTATACAGGGCAAATATTATTAGAGGCAAGACGGGAAGCAAAAGTAACTCAATCGGAACTTGCCAAAAGGATAAACGCTACTAAATCGTATATTTCTCGTATTGAGAACGGTTCTATCAATCCAAGTGTAGGTACATTCTATCGGATAATGAATGCGCTTGGGTTAAGGGTTGAAATTGTTAAACCTCTTATGTAATAAAAAAGAAGGTGTGTCGAAACTATCCTGTTCCCGCGCCCCTCGCAGGATCGCATTAAAACCGGCCCTATAAAAATCTGATTGATAAGGTCTGTCCTTTTGCAGCCCCGCATCAAGTGCGGGGACAAGGAGATTTTGACATACCCTCTTTAAAATATGTCTCAAAAGAGAACTTGCGTAAACAAATGCCTTATGCAAAGGTTACAGACTTGCAAGCCATTTTTTTCCAGACTTAGTATTAAGCCAAATGGCTATACCTGCTGCAATAATCGCTCCTACCAAGAAAAACATAATTATGAAATCCATATCACAGACTTTCCAGCCACTTTTTACCGAACTTAGTATTTAACCAGATTGCTATGGCAGATCCTACCACTGCCATTATGCAGAATAATCCTATTAATGCGCCCATATCTTTTTACTTTAAATTCTTATCTAATTGATGGATTGATTTGAAAGACAAACGCTTATGAAAGTTTTGAAAAGTCTAAGGTAACGATTTGGAGATTGTGCTAATTTCAGTATTTTACAACCTCATACTTATGAGGAACTCTTCTATGGACAAAGATAGACATTTTTTAGATTAGGGAAAAAATTTGAAGGAAAAAATAAAAAAAAAGTTTGGGAAAGGATTGGAAAAATTCAAGAGAGAGGTTGAGGAATTAAGTGTATGTGTATGGGGGGGGGGATTGTATAATCAATTTGCAGTTACCGAAAAAGGCATATTCAGAATTCCTGTATATTGCTTCTACTAGTGATTGCAGAACCGACAATTATATTTAAAATTACCCAAATCAAGTATTCCGAGTGGGGCATAAAGATTATTTAAATTGTAACCATACCCTATATATTCAAACTGGCTTCATTCAAAGGAAAGTCAAAAGATGTTCATAATAATGCTCCTTACATTATTATGACAGACAAGAGTCATGACATTGGTAATAACCGTCTTTTGTAAATCGTCATTTATATGCAGTGACAATTTCATTTCCATGTCTACGAAATTTGGTAATAACATCTTTTAAAAGTGTCTAGAATTCCTATCAGTTATGTACATATCTGAATTCTGATTTTATGCGTATTTATTCATAAAATTAGACTCTATATCTGCTTACACAGGTTATCACTATACTATTTCCTGCAAATAACATTTGGGAATATATTTCGTAACCCAATGGTTTCAAAGATGTTTCCTGTCAGCTCAGAGGGAAACCGATCCGCTCCAATTGTACTATTCGCTCATCTGACATGTTTCCCTTGCGGTAATCCCGTCTTTGGATGGTACACCAACGTCCCAATGCTCCTTCACGGCAACCTGGCCATCGCCCTTGGCGGTTATGGAACAGGCGCAACTGCTCAAAGTTGCCTTGCCAGACTTGTTCCGCTGACCAAACAAATCCTATTTTATCCAACAGAAGCCAGCGATCATGGGATAATTTCCCCAGTTTGTGCATTTTTCGTTGTGTATGACACCATCCACCCAGATTCCCCTCCGTCGATTTAGGGAAACGCTGATATTTTCCGACAAAAGACTTCAACTCCTCGTAATTCTTCATCCATTCCCTTTGAAGGTCTTGATTCCAAACAAAGCCGATCTCATCCAAAGCCCGGATGCGCTCTTTGCTCAAGCGTCCATTCTTCCGCCTTTCCCGTTGGGTATAACTCCAAGTTGCAAGCGGGCCGTCTTCACGTTTGGGCCAGCGTCCGCAGGTATCAAAGAAGACTTTCAACGCACGGTATTCTTTCATCCATTTGGAGTCGAGCTGGTTCCATTCGAAGCCGATCAATTCTAGCTGACGGCGGCGTTCCTCCTGCAATTTTCCCCGTTTATAGGCAATGCGTTGGGTGTTGCACCACAAACCGAGTTTCCCTTCCGTAATTGATGGCCAGTCGTTTTCTTCCCGACGGAATTCAATCAGCCTCTCATACATAATCTGCCAGGGCTCCAGTTCTGCCAATATCTCTTCTATGCGCAGCCGTATGTCTGATAGGAAACCCGTCGTCAAAAAAGAGGTGTTTCCTTCGAATCCTTTGGGTGACGGAAGGAGAGATAGACGCTCCAAGTGGGGAGCCATCACATCATAAACCGATTTTCCTGAAAGATTGTTGACAAAATCCAAGACGACCGGCCGTTTTCCAGCCTCGGCATTTAGACAACGGCCCAATTGCTGCAAGGTAACGATATATGATTCTGTCCGTCTAAGGAATAAGACAGCATCCACACCTTCCACATGCAGTCCTTCTATCAGCATGTTGACGGAAAACAATACGTGCAGCCGGTCTGATTCTTCTCGGAAAGCATCCAGTATCCGGCCGTTCTGCCGTTCACCTTGGGCATGATGGATCTCGAACGGAGTAATGGCACGTCCCGCTCGCGTGAGCCATCCGCATACTTCTGGCACCATCTGCTTCAAATCGGTGAGATCGCGACAGAATACCAGCAGCTTGCGTACGCTTGTCGGCAGGAACTTCCGGATGACTTCCGGTGCCCCCAAAGCCTCTTTGAAATCCACACGTGCCAGATCCAGTTTCTTCTGTACCTTTTCTTTTCGTCCTTTTGAACAACCGCTGCGTTCCAGCTTTCTTTGCAGCCGGTCCAGTTCGTTGTCCAGCCCGTAAGCACTCTGTACCAGAACCGGAACCGGCAAGATATTGTAATACCAAGCCTGCGGCAAGGTAAGCTCATAAAACAAATTTCCTTCGAAATAAAGATCCACCGTATCGATCATTCCCTCCGGACGGATCGGCGTTGCCGACGTTCCCAGGACATAGGCACAGGGATTATTTTCTATCACATCCTGCAAGGCACTTCCCCAAATTTCCGCCCCGAAATGGTGGAATTCATCAATAAGAATATGATCTGCCCGTAACAACCCATTGTCCTCCCGGTTACGAATCAGTGACTGGAATGTCCGGTACGTCACTTGCGGAATGGAGAATCCGACGGCTTTCCGGATCTCATCCAGAATCGTGATGTTCGGAGCAAAGACCAATATATTTTCCTTTGCATGATCTGCGATATAGCGTGCCAGCAAATAGGATTTCCCTGTTCCGGTAGCCTGCACGACCGTACCGATACGGTGTTGTTTGAATCCCCGCATGATCGCCCTGTAAGCCGCTTCGTTATGCGGATAAAGCTCCACATGTCTTCCGGACAAGAGGCTTTCAATATAGCTTTCATCCGAAACGGTCAGCCCATGCAGTTCAAAGTCCAATGCTTCCGGCAGGAATCCGCCGTGTGCCACGATCCTGAAATATAGATTTCGATGCCCTTTACTTAGTGTAGAGAACTTCTCGTAGAACAATTCAGCATCCGAGCGAGTCAAAGGACGTTCGTTTCGGACCTCCTTCACGATGGCATGTACCATTCCCGGCTTGAAGCCTATCCGTAGTCCCTCTTCGGATTCTGTTACCTGGAAGCCTAGACGGAGATAGCAATCTGTTAAAGACGATACCATCCTATTTACTTACAAGTCAAAAAGTTCATTTGATTATTGTCCTTTGCTGTTTAAAGAGGGCTATCATATCACCCATTGTCAGTCGACCGGTAATATCTTCTGTTATAATCCGGTTCAAAAGCCGAAGATCCGCCTCAATTTGGACACGGAAACGACAGGACTCAGGATAATCATCCCGTATTGTCCTTGCTGTTTCATCCCAGGAAGAAGCTGACAAGTGAAGACGGGAAGAAAACTCCATACGCCGGTTGTGCCCTTTGTAGATACGGTAATAAATTGTACCACGCTCGGGATTTTTCTTATTAGGTTCAAAACGGACAACAACAGTAGGCATCCTTGTTACTTTTACAGCTGATTTATATAGAGGAGTTTCCCTTATAATCAAAATTTGGGTAGGGTGATTTTTTCTTAAAAACGCTCACCAATCTGAGTATTTTCCCTGCATTATTTATATCCGCACTGGAAATATGGATAAATTCACTCATACTAGTATATGCTACCCAGAAATAGGAGAAAGTCCAAACAATAAAAGTTCCCAAAAGGAACACCCATACGCAGGAATTTTTTCATTTACCATTCCCCTTTTCTTCACACTAAAATCCAGAATCATATTGCAGACGGTTGCGGTCAAAATGCCTCTCATGCCCGTTCTCTTCCGAAGTTAGTGGTGACAACATATAGTAATCCTTGAATGTTATACACCCGTTTGAAATTAGAAACCGGACGAATCTGCATCTTCCTCGTTTTCCGCTTATAAAGCAGAATCATCATCACCTTAAAAAATATTAATAGTCTGATTTTCAGGTTTAATCTCACATCTTTTTATATTCTGTACAGCAATGCGTTCACAATACGTCCACAAGCAAGCCCGTCTCCATAAGGGTTCACTGCCTTGCTCATTTTTTCATAGGCGACTTTATCGTCAATCAAAACAGATACTTCATTTACTATTCTGTTATAATCCGTACCTACCAGTTTTACCGTTCCTGCATCCAATGCTTCCGGACGTTCCGTTGTGTCGCGCATCACCAATACCGGCTTACCCAGTCCTGGAGCTTCCTCTTGTATGCCACCGCTATCGGTTAATACTATAGTGGATTTTTCCATTAAATAGACAAAACTCAGATATTCTAAAGGTTCAATGAAGAACATGTTCCCAAAATCGGATAATTCCTCTCCAAATACGTCATGTATCGGTTTGCGCACATTTGGATTCAAGTGCATCGGATAAACGAAGTCCACCTCCGGGTATTTTTTTGTCAAGTCTTTGATAGCAGTACACATATGGATGAATCCGTCACCGAAGTTTTCACGACGATGTCCCGTAATCAGCACCAGCTTCTTACCACCATTCAAACGGCTCACGTCATATCCGGCTTTTGCCAGTATCCCTACCAATTCACAATCCAACGCCTTGTCGCTCTTAATTTTATCCACTACCCAATAAAGCGCATCAATTACCGTATTCCCGGTCACGATGACATTCCGATCGTCAATACCTTCCCGCATCAGATTGCTACGACTCAGTGGCGTAGGCGAGAAATGGTAGGTCGCCAGTCGTCCGGTCAAAAGTCGATTCATCTCCTCCGGCCATGGGCTATAGATGTTATGTGTACGTAATCCTGCCTCTATGTGTGCTACCGGAATCTGTTGGTAGAAGGCCGACAGAGCAGCGGCAGTAGAAGTGGTCGTGTCACCGTGCACCAGCACTACATCCGGCCTTGCCTCTTTCAGTACATCACGCATACCTGTCAATACACGGGACGTCACGTCATATAAGTCTTGTCCCTGCTTCATAATGTTCAAGTCATAATCTGGACAAATATCGAATATATCCAATACCTGGTCCAGCATTTCCCGGTGTTGTCCGGTAACACATACTACAGTTTCCACCCGTTCTGGCTGTTTCTGGAATTCTTTCACCAGCGGAGCCATCTTGATTGCCTCCGGACGGGTGCCGAAGACCAACATTACTTTCTTCATTGAATTATATTTTTACATCAGATTGATTTTATAAAATCGTAACAGCGATATATCTGTTTGTTAAAATCGAATTCATTTTTTGCCATATCCAGGCAGTTCTTCGATATTGTGCTGTATTCTTCGTCAGGAAGGTTAATCAACTCAATAATATTATTGTGTAATTGTTTGAAATCATGTGGCTTTGAAACCATTCCAAAATAATATTTCGATACGATCTCAGCCCCTTCTCCACCTCCACAAAACAGTATAGGTATGCCAATAGGTATGAGATCATATATTTTGGATGGCACTGCTCCTTTGATTGCTACGGTAAGTGGAACAATTGACGCATCGTATCTTGACAACTCTTCGGCGATTTGTTCTTTCTTTACATATCCATGATAATACACGAAACAACCGGGATGTTTATTTATATATTCTTTTATCTTTTCTGTCTGATTTCCACCACCATACAAGTGGAACTCAGCGCCAATAGACTGAAACGGAATATTCTCGATAATTGAATATATATCTTGTGCCACACCTAATAGTCCGGCATATACAATGCGAAAGGGCGTGTGCTTCCTTTTGGGTTGAGCAGCAACCGCATATTGCTGCAAATTACGGTATACAAACTTGTTTTTTGTCGAAGGAAATTGATTCACATGCCGGATTATCTCTTCAGACTGACCGAAAATACCGTCTGCATTGCGATAAATATAACGTTCAATCCACGCGAAAATATCATATATCTTCCCACCTTCACGCATTGCTCCAAGCTCAACAGCAGAAAGTGGCCATAAATCGGATATGTTCACAAGAGTCTTGCGCCCGAATATTTTTTTGAAAAGCGTGATGGCCGAACCAGCCACTGGTAGTGGAGGGCTTTGGATGATCACCCTATCGTAACCTTGGATCTTCTTTATCTTAAAAGCAAACAACCATAACATGGTCGCAAATGACATCATACTTACCGCTCGCTTAAAAGGATTCTTGGACACGGTTGCATAAGTCCAATATCTATACACGTTTATGCCATTAATCTTTTCTTTTTTTGACAAACGGCCTCTATAACCCTCGAATATTTGTCCTTGAGGGTAATTCGGCAAACAAGTTAACACATCCACTTCCGCTCCCTGACTTTTCAGCCCTTCAGCCATATTGGTTATACGGGAAGGAGCAGCCCCAAGCTCGGGAGAATAGTAGAACGACACAATTAAAATCTTCATATTTTATGCCTGAAATATTTGATACGTTAAATTTCTGCAAAATACTATTTTTATCGTCTTAGAAGGTTCTAGTCGATTGTATTCTACTGATACAAAATCATTTATAATTTCTATGGAATTTGCACCAGATACAGCGATATTAGCCCTGTTGGTTCTTATTTCAGTTGACGATATGGCAAGGACCTCAATATCGGGTGCGAAATGAATATAGCTGATACATTCTGTCATATTATTGCCGACAATCTTATCATTTATTGTAAACACATCATCGTTAATAGTGAATTTCCGTTGATGTATACATCCTTTAAAACCATCGTGCTCTGCCATAATTTCATTTTCGGTATCGGATAGTACTCTTACTTTAGCTCTTTTACCCATACGGAAACCTCCCCACACCTCGCTAGAATCCTTGTTGCCGACAGTTACGGTGTTATGAGCTGACGTACTTCGTTCGTACTGCCTTCTTGCAGTCTTGTTGTAGGTAGAAATACCTGTATCAACAACAAACGGTCTGCAATCAATTCGCAATTCATAATTAAACGTATCGGCATGACTATGCCCCGGCTGATAGGTCGCAGTAATATTACCCACATCCACAACTGCCTCCAAATGTGTTGAACAAAGCTTCCTATAGCCACATTCTTTCATAGGCAAAGGGGTCCATTCCAACTTCAATCTTTTGGCGTATGCTCTCAATTCGGAAACTGTCGGTGCTATCCCATATGCCGAATCATTAAGTAAGGGAATCGTATCGTCTTTCCACACGATGCTCTCCAAATGCCCCAACATCCTTACCACATACAGTTTCAAAAGCTCACACATTTTCTCATGACCTCTATTAATCGAGGCATTATAGCAATCCAATAACCTATCGAGCAAAATGCAGTGATACATCGGTGATTGCTCGTAATGTGAGCCATCAGGCAAAATCTGTTCATCAAGCTCTTTATACAACAGACAGGATGCCTTGTCATACATTTTTTTATCGGAAAAATAAATTGAAGCGATAAACAAAGCGTAAGCATCTTCTAAAAGATGGTTGCCAAGCAGTTGGTATTCCAGTTTCCGTTCGAGCAATTTACATTGCGCATAAAGGGAATCGTTCCACCGTTGCAACCGATTGCTCTCCACTTTTTTATGATGCCTGCCGATAAACTTGATCCAGTTGATGCTTCGCAGTGCGATAGGATAAGGATCAAGACCGATCCTGTTTGTTGGCAAATCAGTTATAAACCGTTCAACCCATTCTGAACCTTGTTCAAAAGTCATGTCAGGTTGCAACAACCAATCCATATAATTCAGATTGTATGCCCAAAGCATCCCATGACTAACATCATTCCATGACTTAAAATCCCCTATAAGATTTAGGAATGTAAATGTCTTGGGTACATTGTAACAATACCACTTTGCGATAACTGAAACCATCCGCAATGAAGATTGCCGGGGAACATTATATTCCATCAACTTATGAGAAAATAGTCTATAATATAATTGATAATAGATTTGTTTTAACCGAAGATGTTTAATTGTATTGACAATAAGAATATTATTAGCCATTTGATTTAGTGCATTATAATTTCAAGTATGCGTTTATTCGTCTTATCAGATTCAAACTCTTCTTCAAATTTCTTCAAGGCATTCCCTGAATATTGAGAATAGTTTGTTGCGTTAATCGATAAGATAGCTTGTTTTATCGCATCTACATCACCGGGAATTACTAAACGACCATTGTAACCGTCTTCTACGATTTCAGGTATTCCACCTGCATAGGTTGATACGCAAGGAATGCCTACAGACATAGCTTCGATGATAATGCCCGGGTAGCCCTCGCGATAAGAAGGTAATAGCAGTAAATCATATTCTACTAAAGTTTTTAAAACCTGTTCGGAAGAGACAACCCCATGGTATGTTATTCCGCTTTCGTTGAAGTTGATATTGCGATATTTATCCTCTTTTATCTCACCATATATATCAAGGGTATAATTCGAAGGTAACAGTTTGGATACCGCTATAAGATCTTCTATCCCTTTTTCTTTGTTGATATGCGACATGAAAACACATCTGCCATGAAAGTCTGAGGGGTTCTTTCGTATTGTTGAAGCTTTACGCACATTAGGGAACCAATGTATATTGTCACTCTTTCCTATTAACTGTTGTAGGTGTGTAATACCCTGTTGGGTTTCAAAGAATATCAAGTCTGTTTGTCTGATAGCATCAAGTGCCCGTTGTAATTGGGTTTGACCAATTTTCTTTATGTAGAACTCAAATGAACCTCCGAATTTACGTAGTACGACTTTTTTGTGTGCCAAACGAGCTATTTTGCTCAATAATGGGAAATAATAAATTGTACCATGATCAGAAAAATTGAACATTACAATATCGCACCCAAACAGTCTCCACAAAAATGCCGGGAAAAAGTATGAATAATTGCGCCACATACTACGCTGGCGAGTGCGAAGATTTGAATACCGGTTGTTTTGTACAAACCTATATTCATATTCAGACTGAGAGGCTAGATAGTCAAGATAGTTTTTCATCAACACCGTCGCACCTCCATAATTCAATAAGTTGCTCTCATCGGGAATTGAGCCTACAACGAGTAATTTTTTCCGTTTCATTTCTTTATTCCTTTCTCGAAAAGTCTTACGTAGTTGCGAGCACATTCGTACATACTGAATGGACCATAAGTGGCAAGAGCTTTTTGCTTCATGTCTTTAAGCTGTACATCGGTGAGGGATAGAAATCTCTTTACCGTTTTGTAATAAGATTCTTCACCGATACCGTCACTCAGAAAACCGTTTTCACCGTTGTGTACCACATCTACTATACCGCCCACAGGTGTGCATACCGGTATACAGCCAACACCAATAGCCTCTATCAACGAAATAGGCATCCCCTCATACGAGGAACAAAGTGCATAAGCATCTCCCATTTTAAGGTATTCAAGCGGATTGTGCAGTTCTCCAAGTAATTGTATTGCTTCATCGTTGTACGAACGCAATTCCGCGGTCATCTGTGCATCACGTTCACCTCCGATAAACAATACAGTGAGGTCGTATCCTTCCCGTTTTAACCGCATTACCACACGTGCCAAGAGAGTTTGCCGTTTCACAGGGTCAATACGTGCGAGACTTATCAGTACTCGCGTCTTATTTGTATGTCTATACTGTTTAAATTGTTCCTTGACCTCGTCTGAAACAAGCATACCAGCATCCACATTGCGCCCATTGAAAATCATAGGAGCATCCATTCCATAATATTTTCGGAAGCTATGTAGTGATTCGGCGGAAATGGTAATGGGTGTAATCCACCCATGATGAAAACAGAACTTCCGCATTCCGCTGCTGATAAAGGAGCCTCCGGCTTCTTTATCAGCAGCGGAATGCACTGTATGACAGTGCATAACGCCATTCTTTCGCATGATTGCGAAAGCAATATACATAATAGCACGCAAATGCGTGTGCACCACATCAGGCTTTTCTCTACGGATATATCTATATACTCTAAATAACAAACCGATGTCAAGTCCCATCCGTTTGTTCATCGATACCACCCTTACATTATTCGATACCTCTTTCAAATAGAAATCCACCTTGTCAAGTGAGTGCAAAACCATCAATGTCACATCATGTTCTTTCGACAACTCATTGCACAAGTCAACCACAAACCGCTCTCCGCCGCCACTGCTAAGTTGAGGAATTATTTCTAAGATTTTCATTCAGATTGTTTTTTAATTTTTTTATTGTGATCCTAATACGTGTAAACTAACGAAACATGTCAGAAAAAGACGTACCCTTCCCATACCAACCTCTTATAGAAGGCATAGAAAAGTTTATAACAGATAGGAAGGATTGCCAAAAGCATCAAGATTCTTTTCTCGCGTGTCATCTTGAAATTAGAATAATAATAACCCACAACAATACAAAGAGGAAAATAGCTCATCATTATGAAACGTATAAAGAGCCATACCGAAGTTTCTTGGAAGAAAAACAGACTGGCAATATAAGTTATTGCATACCAATAGATGAACAATGCCTTTATATACCGTGGAACATCAATTTCTTCAAAAACTATCTTCTTAGTCATAAGAGCCAAAGATGCGTATACCGGCATATAGGTTATCATTTGGTTCAGTTTACCAAAAATATTCGACTGCCGCATTGTGCCGCTCGCATATCCCGTCATCGAGCTCCCTATATTCATGTCTGCTATATCAAAACCGATGAGTCCGTTCATAATAATATAATCCAGCAGTAAAGTAGTCACAACGGTCAGGAAAGGGAATATGACAAGACTGATTTTTACCGTTTTCCTATTCAGATAAAAAGGTGTTACCGAAAGTGCAGCAATCGAAAACAACATACTTTTGTGAAAGAAGAATGAACAGAAAATCAACAAACAACCGAATAGGAATGACAATAACCTATTATGAGAGGGCCTGATAATGAATGAAAAGCCAAAAAACAGTATGGCAATTCCCAAATTTCCGCGCATTACTGAAATAATGTTGATATAAAACAGCACAAATATCAGCAATCCTATCCTCACATCAAGTTTGAGCCGTTTTATTGTCCATAACGACAAAATCACCGTTCCGCTCCACACTATAAACCGCCATACCAGATAGTTTGAAGTGACATTCCGTATCAACCAATAGTAAACGGGTTCAAGATGCACGTTTAATCCGGTTGAACAGATACGTTTGAAAAGCCCCTCGTAGTGATAGAAATCGTTGTCCGCATAGCCGAAAGTGCAAAACAGTATCAGCAGGACACCGTATACTGCATAATCCAAGATGTCTGTATATCGTTTTCTAAATTCACAGCCATATCTATACACATTCGGAAACGGATACAGCATAAGAAAAAACAGAAGTATATTGAACAGTACCGGAACTGCCTCGTAATGATATTTCATCGTTGTAATTTATTAGGTAAATAAAATAGGACACATTCATACTAACACAGAAATTTGGTGTATTTGCATCCGGCTATAATCACACTTGATACATAGCAGACGATGAAAGTGCCTACGAAGGCGACCAACGGAGTTAACTCTTTGGTATACAAAAATACCCCCCCCCATTCTATAATAGATAAGTCTCAGAACTATTTCTTGCATCACATATATTCCCATCGAATTCATTGCGATACTTCGGCATACAGTGTATAGTTTTCCATTGCATCTGTCTTCCAGTTTTATAAATACAGCGACATAGATAATTGTGACTAATCCATAGCTTACCATTTTAAGAGTATGGTGGACAAACAGGATTAAAACTTTTACTTTCAAGTCCGATGCCAGTTCCGGACGCATCCCGTCCATTCCCAAAACCAATGTTACCGCAATGAATAACCCCATATAAACAGCCGATAAAATGCATATTGTTGACCAATTGACAGTTCTCAGCCGCTCACGATTTCTAAAGAAAATTCCACCAAGATGGAAAAAAAGCAGATAATAAAGCGATTGATTAAAACGGAACGGAATTCCCGGCCAAGGCAGAATAGCAATAATCATGAGTACTAACATCAAGTTACGTCCCTTGAGACAGTGCTGTATGCCATATTCCATTAAAAAGCACCAAAAGAGCATCGGAAGAAACCAAAGATGTCCGTATCCCCCAATAATTTTCCAAAAATGTTCCAGATTAAGAAGTTTTGACGGACCAAAGAATATCAATGTCATGATAATGCCCCAACACATACACGGTACAAACAGCCGTTTCAGCTTACCGGCTAGTAATAATCGGAAAGAAATGACTTTCTTTTGGAGCGAAAAGGCAAATACATACCCGGAAATCAGGACAAAAGTTTCCAGCATCCCACTGTATGCCAGTTTTCCTCCCCAATAAAATCCTTCATTGGGTTGGGCGTAGGAAGGCATATCCCAACCACCGCAATAGGGCGCAAGAGCATGATAGAGCACGAGCAGAATGATTACGAACGTCCTGATAATATCTATTTCCTTAAGTCTTTCCATATATTTTTAAGGTATTTGAATATGGGATATACACCAAGCAAAGAACCGAAATACTCGATTTTACTGAGAGTACGCATCTTGCTGTGACGAATGACTGTAATACTGTTGATTTCCGGATATGTATTGTGCCAAATCCGACGGATTCGCGGCATCAGCATATATCTATCAAGATACATTCTTGAACCAACTTTCAGCGCATTTATCTCGTCTGTATACTTTTCATAAATACCTTTGGAGCGAAGAAAGGTGAAAATCAGATCAAGATTCTCCTTACGCTGATTGAGTTTATTAATCTGGATCTCAGCACTGCCATAACTTGTAATTGACGCAGGATTAAAAAAATAGTAATAAAATGGTTTCATCAAGTATCCTACATTCCGGCTATTCCAAACCAATTGGATTATCGTCGCCAGATCCTCGTTCATATTTTGCCTTGGAAATGTTATCCCATCGTAAAGACTACGTTTGATCAAAGCGCCCCACAAGCTCCCCATCAACCGCCCGCAAAGCAATGATGACATCAGGAAGTCTTTATTATTGGTAGAAACCTTGCGCGGGGCGGAAGCATATGTAGAAACACCATCACTACGATAGAAATCATAAAAGACCATATCGTAATGGCCGGATAGGGCAAAAGTATATAGTTCCTTTATGGCATGCACATCCATCCAGTCATCGCTATCGCAATGAACCGTGTAATCACCAGAGGCCAATTGAATCCCTTGTCGTCGAACAGCGGCCTGCCCGCTGTTCGACGACAACCTCTCAATTCGTGTCAGCCTCTTTCGATGCGGATATTTTTCCAGAGTTCTCTGCAAGATCTCCACCGACTTGTCTGGAGAACAATCATCCACAAAGATGTATTCAATGTCATCAAACGTTTGGGCGAACAACGATTCAGCGCACCGCTCAATATATTCCTCTACTCTATAAATCGGTACAATGATTGATACTTTCGGATTATCCATGATTTTTAGCTGTCAGTTTTTTTAATTGTTCTATTCCAAGGGCAATTAAATAACTCAATGTTATGAAGATAACAAAAGTGATTAAGTTTGAAATTACCCCCCCCAGTTTTGTGTTATAAAAGCTACTGTTTGTTCTGATAAAATCCCTGAACAACCACAGAAAAGGAGCGTGTATAGCCATTATCGTGAGTGAATTAGCTCCCAAAGATGCCAATATTCTGTTTGTAGTTGTTATCTTGTTGAAAGGCTTGAAATTCAACAAAAGATATATGGCACAGAAAGCTCCGGCATAGAATATAAACGGGAAACTGGAAAATTTCAGTTGCGAAATATCAAATTGATAATGTGCCAAACGGCAGAACGCTATGGCTATGATATATCCGGCTATAGCAATAACGGTTGCTTTTTTAATTGCCCCCTCTGCTTGTGTCAGCCCTTTGTCGTTCATCCATTTGCCGACAGCATAGAATGGCAAAGAGAACAGCCCCTGCCCGATATAAAACGGCAAATTGATCTTGGAATATGCGACAGCCAGCCCAATTACAAAAGAAACGATAAGAATAACGTTTTTTTCCTTAACGGTTTTGTCCAAAAAATAATATATGACACATATATAAAAAAGAGCGACCAAGAACCACAACGGACCATCAAATGCGGCGATATGATGGATGCTCAGTTTATCAAGCGGTATTCCCTGCAACCCCATGCTAAAATAAAATACAGCGAATATCAGAGAATATTCCCCAAAGGGAATAAGCAACCGTTTTGCTCTTGATTGAATAAATCCTTGTTTGGGATGATAAAACATACCGGCCAAAAAGAAAAACAAAGGCATATGGAAAATACAAATTTCCTTTATAAGGATTGCGGTGGCATGTCCCCAAACGACAAGGATTATGCCGATGCCTTTAAGTATGTCTATACGAATGTCCCTTTCCATTATTTCAAAAGTTTAAGTTCCTCTTCCTTTCTTCTGCAAGAAATACATCCGCAGCACTATAATCTGCCCAAAGAACTTCTTTGTATTTTTCCTCTTTATCTGTTTCACTGATAGTACGTTTCTGCAAACCGATATTATCGAGAAAAGTAATCATGCAGTTGTCCTTATCTCTATTGACAGCAAAGAACGGCATATGAAAAAACGAGCGCATGAAACGAACCGCCGGTAACAAACATTGCAATTTGACCAAATTAAGGAATTCCAAAAGCCCCGTAACAAGCTGCTGTTTAAAAGGATACAAACCGCAACGGAGTGTATTGTATACTGTTGCCACCACCTTTATTCCCTACATTTTATTGTTTTTTTAAGAACATGAATTTATTTGTTACCGTACTGATTACGAACCCTCTTTCTTTAGCATCAAGTCCGAATTTATAGATAACAAGTCCGGAAATGATAAGACTGGTCAATACGACAAGTATATGGCTACCCCAGCTTGAGGTTAGAAATTTATGCAAAAAGAATGGGACCGGAATGATGCAGACCGACACCCAAAGACACCTAAACATCACTTCCACGACATACCTCCTAACCGGGAAATTCACTTTGTGTTTGAGATAGAATATTCTGTAACAGTGAGTAATGAAATTGATGGCAATTCTGACAATCACCGCATAGACGGGACTGCAACCGAACTTGAACAATATATATATAATCGGAATATTCATAATTATCATCGAAGAAACGGTAAACTGATACTTGGCTATATTGCCTATTGTTTCAGATGACACCCAAAGACTTCCGGATAATGCATCAATAAGCAGGAAGATGAGATAAAGCTGAATGAACTGTACTGTATATTGAGGGACACAGACAAGCCATAACTCGACGACAGGCCGACAAATCAAAATCAACGGATAAGCGACGAAAAAGAGCAGGAAATACGAGAATTTTGACGAGCGGAAAACAAGTTCCAGAAATCTGGATTTATCCCCTGAAAAATAGGACTGGACAATCTGTGGCTGCACCGCTTTCTGAAAGTTTGTAACCAAAGTATTGACAGCACTGAACACTTGCGAGGCTACCCCCATTGCCGCATTGACAGCAACCGTGAAAAAAATATTCAAAAGTATTGATATGCCTTGTATGGATGCGACATGGGCTATACCGCCGAAAAGGCTCCATGAAGAAAAGAAAAGCATTTCTTTCAGCAGCTTTCTGTCAAAATAGAACCGGAATCTGCAAGTCGTGAAATTACGCTTGCAATAAATGGCATAAATGATATTCAACAATATCCCAACGGTCATAAGGGCAACGGCGTACAACACCAGACGATTGTCTTCAGCCCAGAAAAGGAGAAATACTGTTCCCAATTTTGCCATTACCTCAATGATGCTGACATAAGCGAAAAAAGACATCCTCTCATATGCAATAATGCTCGACTCATCAGGAATCCTGATAAAATGAAGACAAGCGGTCACTACAGAAATATGGTACACAACCCGTGCTGCATCTTGTGTTTCCGGAGGAATATTCAATTTTGTTTCAAAGAAATAGAGCCCCACAGTTTCCAATACGAAGCCGATAAATACCGCTATTGCAAAATGTATCAGAAGACTCATGGAATAAACCCTCGAGACTCTGTCATGATTGCCTTTTCCCAATTCCACGTTCAGAAAACGTTGGGTGGCTTTTGTCATTGCGGAATTAATAAAAGACAGAAGTGCGATAAAGCCGCCAACAACATTGTATACTCCAAAATCGTTCTCTCCCAACACTTCCAATATAATCCTGGAAGTATATAGAGATACGGGCATCATTACTAATGTCCGTATATAAAGCATTAACGTGTTGCGTGCTATGCGTTTGTTTGATGACTGCATTTATAACTATCCTACATTTTTTAATCTCAATTGCAACCTGAATGACAATAGAGTGTCAGGGGCAAATCAATTGGTCTGATGGTATATAGAAGCTAACTTTTCCACACCGTCTGCAAGCGTGAACCGACTGGATATTACTTTTGATTTTCTACCCATCATTTCTCGGACTTCACGATTATTGACAATAATCATAAAGACATATATAAAATGAAAACAAGTTCCAAATAAATATAGATAAATCATCTATATATCAATAATTTATATACGAGTTTTTATTTTCAGTTGTTTTCTACGTTTTCAGTTGCTTTGCTCTTTTTAGGTACATTTTTGTTTCTTGTTTGTTTCTTCATTTCGTTTTTATTTGTACCTTTGTGATAGGAAATAACGAATAAAAGGACACAAATATGCCAAGGACCAGAAAGCCAATAAAAGTAAAGGAGCCGATTCGTCTTCGGACGAAGGAGTTGGCCAATGGCAGCAAGAGTTTGTATCTGGATATATACCGAAATGGTAAGCGGACATACGAGTATCTGAAAATGTATCTTATTCCGGAAACGGATCGTAATGCCCGCCAACAGAACGAAACGACAATGGCTGCCGCAAATGCAATCAAATCGAAGCGTATCATAGAGTTGACAAGTGGTGAAGCCGGTATCATGAATCACAAGGATAAGGTTTATCTGCTGGACTGGATGCAACTCTATAAAGAGGAACAGAAGAAACGTGGTAAGAAAAACATAGGCCAGATAAAATCTGTTACCGGTATCTTGAAAGAGTATGCAGGAGAAAGATTCACATTAAATCAGATTGACCTCACTTTTTGCCACGGCTATATCGACTATATGCTGACAAACTACCGTCCCAAAGGAAAACCCATCTCGGCTTCTACGCGTAATACCTATTACCAGATTTTCAACGGTGCGTTAAATGCCGCTGTCCGTGCGAAACGGATCTTAAAGAATCCATTCAACGAAATGGAAAAATCGGAGAAGCCCAAGATGCCGGAAAGTGTGCGTTCGTATATGACTATTGAAGAAGTGAGATCATTAATCGCTACACCAATGCAGAACGAAGGGGTAAAAAGTGCCTACTTGTTCTCCTGCTTCTGTGGACTACGTATCAGTGACATTATCGGATTGCAATGGAAAGATGTGTTTATTGACAACGGCCAATACCGCTTGGCAGTAGCCATGCAGAAGACGAAAGAACCGATTTACCTTCCGCTCTCCAATGAAGCGTTGAAGTGGATGCCGGAACGTGGGGACAAGACAGCAGACGACCATGTGTTCGATTTGCCTTCTGGTATCAACCAGCTTATCAAACCATGGGCCAAAGCAGCCGGAATTTCCAAGCGATTCACCTTTCATACCGCCCGCCACACGTTCGCCACAATGATGCTGACATTGGGGGCCGATTTGTACACTGTATCTAAATTGCTCGGTCATACATCTGTAAAGATGACCCAAGTGTATGCCAAAATCGTCAATAAGAAAAAAGACGATGCAGTAAATCTGACCAACGGTTTATTCGATTGACAATGCAATGAACATCAGATATGTAACCACTTATAAGGGTGTTGTTCCGACAGGATTCTCTTTCGGGAGCAACACTCTTATAATATATCATATAAATCCAATTTAAAATATTTCATCATGAAAAGACCTAACAATGGCCCTCTCTCTTTTTGGAGGGAAAAAACATCTGCACCATTTTGTTGCAGAACAGGATGTAGCGAAAGAATTATTCGCATTGCTCGTTGAAGCAAAAACAATGTATCTCCGTGATGTCGTGACGGGCAATAAGCAGTACTACCGTTACGTGGAGGATTTCGTAAACAGCCACCGGTATATCGACTGTGACCATGCGGTCTGCCGGAACTGCCATGAAATGAACATTCATATCGTCAAGGGGCTATTAAACGATTGCTCCCATCTTATCCGAGCATTTTTTACCGAAGCAGACTTCTCGTTCGAGAAGTGTATGGAACTGAAACGAACGTATGATACGTTTGTGCCACCATCACAGTCCGTCACGTGCTGCAAAGATGGACCGACAAGAATTTATCCTCTTTCTTTTGGATGCAATCTCACTCGTAAACAGATGATAGGTATTACAGCTTGTGCCAATGCTTATCATCTGTTTTGCGTTTCTACCCTACACGTTGAAGATATGGAAGCCCTGCTTTCCTGTAAAGAAGGATTCTGTATTCGTGTAAACAATATCCGCCATGTGGCCATCCTGTTTGATACACTCCTTGAGCACTCGTTTATCCAAGCCAAATGGCAGTCCGTTCTTAGTAGTGGGCGGTTCTTGCAAACCAAGGATGGAAAAGGATTCGTTTCAGCTTCAAGCCTTTCATCCGCTCTGTCTGCCTTGCGTAACAACATGACATCAACAGGTTACGGTATCAGACGAGCCATTGATGAACTGAGAGAGTGGTAAGAAGTGCCAATAAGCGAAGTATGTGAAAGGTAAAAGCGTGACAGTTGCCGTGATACGTGGTTACTATCACGGTACAAACTCACGCTGACCTTTTGGGTTGCCCTATCTTTGACCTCCGTTAGCGCGCTACATAACGGAGGATATACTTCATTGTCTAAATTTATAATAACTCATTTATGCAAAATAATAGATTGACATTCATGGAACGGCTGAGTGAACGGCTTACAAGCGTCGAAGCCATCCTAAAGAAATTAGATCCGATAGAAAGTCTGTTGGAACGCATCGCATTGCTGGAAAAAAATATATATACCACCAAACAGGTGTTTACCTTCCAAGAGGCTTGTATGTATATCGGAATATCCGAGAGTATGCTGTACAAGCTAACATCAGGCAAGGAGATTCCGCACTACAAGCCACGTGGCAAAATGATATATTTCGCCAAAGAAGATCTGGACGAATGGCTTTTGCAGAATTATGAACCAACCGTAGATGAAGCAGCACGTATGGCAAACGAGGCCGCTGCCACACAACCTTTCTTTAATCAAAGACGCCATGGAAAACGAAAGAAGAACTGAATATAATGTGGATATGAGGCCGGAGGAGGATTTCTTATCGGATATCCTCTCCGCCTCGCAGATTCGGGCGACGGATACCTATGAAACGCCGCCACAGATTATCTGGATAGACAACTCGACCATTGCTACGCTCGGCAACTTCAGCGCATCAACCGGCAAGGCGAAATCAAAAAAAACATTTAACGTTTCGGCCATTGTCGCTGCATCGCTGGCAGGGAAACAAGTGCTGAACTACCGGGCGCACCTCCCGGAAGGTAAACGCAAGATTCTGTACGTGGACACGGAGCAGAGCCGCTTCCATTGTCATAATGTACTGGAACGCATCTTGCGGCTTGCCGGACTGCCCACTACAACCGACAGTGAAAACCTCGACTTTATTTGCTTGCGCGAATACTCTCCGGCCATACGCATTGGGGTCATCGACTACGCCTTACGCCAAAGAAAAGGATACGGACTTGTAATTATCGATGGTATCCGTGACCTGATGCTTGATATAAACAGTACCGGTGAGTCTGTGGAAGTCATTAACAAGATGATGGAATGGTCATCAAAGTATGACCTGCATATCCACTGTGTGCTACACTTGAATAAAGGAGATAACAATGTACGCGGGCATATCGGTACGGAAATGAGCAACAAAGCGGAAACCGTACTGGTCATCAGCAAAAACAATGATTGTCCCAACATCAGCGAGGTCCATGCGTTACATATCCGTGAGAAAGAGTTTAAACCTTTTGCTTTCACTGTCAATGAGGGTGGGCTCCCGGTTCTCGCAGAAGGGCATTTGTTTGAGAATGCCCCACATCAGAAACCGAAACAACGGACGGGTTTTATGGAACTAAGCATCGAACAGCACCGTGAAGCCCTTTCCGCTGCGTTTGGAGACAAACCTATCCGTGGGTTTGAAAATATGCTGCAAGCCATGATGACTGCTTACGAGGCAATCGGATTTAAGCGTGGGAGAAACGTAATGGTCAAACTGCTGCAATATCTGACTGACACCTTAAAACTGGTTATCAAACGAGATAAACTTTTTTATTATGACATGACACAGGCAGAAACCATGCTTTTCGATGAAGAATGAGAGCGGGCGCGGGCCTATATAATTCAGTTTAATTTAGTATTTATATATATAGGGGCGCAAACTAAACTAAACCGCTTTTGTACAAACAAGTGAAAAGAAATTTAATATGACCATAGACGAAGCAAAACGAGTGCGTATCGTGGACTTTTTGGCCCAGCTCGGCCACCGTGCGCAGTATATGAAATCAGAGCAATATTGGTATCTTTCGCCTCTCAGGAAAGAGGTGACGCCATCGTTCAAAGTCAATGACCGGCTGAATGAATGGTATGATTTTGGTGAGGCCACCGGAGGCGACCTTGTGGAACTGGGTAAGTACCTTTGCGGAACTAAAAGTGTGAGTGAAGCATTAGCATACATCAAACGGTATGTCAATGGTGTGTCGCTGCCGAAAACCCGGGCGTTGCCCGCAACCTCTCGACCAGTGGAAGCCGACATGAAGAATTTGATTATCGTGCCGCTGCGACACCACGCACTGCTCTCATATCTCCATTCACGTATGATTGATTCGGATATCGGACGAATGTTCTGCAAGGAAGTCCATTACGAACTGCGCCAGAGACGTTACTTTGCACTGGCCTTTGGCAATATATCCGGTGGATACGAGGTACGAAACCCTTATTACAAAGGATGTATCAAGAACAAGGACATTTCCTTGATACCCCAATCGCATGGTGAGGCACAGAGCCGTGTCTGCCTATTTGAAGGATTCATGGACTTTCTGTCCTATCTAACCCTAAAACAGACGGACGATAGTGCCATTTGCATTAATGCCCCCTGTGACTACCTTGTTATGAACTCGGTCAGTAATCTGAAAAGGACATTGACGTATTTGCAAAAATACACGTATATTCACTGTTACCTTGACAATGACCTTGCCGGACAAAAGACAGTGGAAACCATAGCCGGGATGTATGGCAGATGCGTCTATAACGAATCAAACTGTTATGCCGGTTACAAAGACCTGAACGACTACTTACGTGGGAAGAAACAATGAAAAAACCGCTCCCTAAGCCCTCCTTCATCACGGAGGGCTTTTTTTTATATCCCGACTTTTCCTGTTTTCTTATCCAAAATCATATTTGAATATGATTTTGAAATATGATTTTTAGATTTTGAAAAAATATTATATTGAAACGATACGTTTTATAATCAATAATTTTATCTTTCAAATTATCCATTCTTATTTTGCACACACAACCAAATATAAAAATCATATTATACAAAAATATATGAAATCATATTTTATTTTCACCATTGTCCTGACGGTTGCCTATCTCGTCTATTATGCAGTTATCATCGTGCAGGACCTTTATGGAAAAAAAGGAAATGGCAAGCCGGAAGAAGAGGTATTTGACCTCGGTGCGCCAGAAGATGAACAGAGTGTGTACGTGACGGAGAGCGATACGGGATTCAATGTGGGTAATGAGAAATATGAAACAGATGTTGCCCCTACCGCTTCGCCTGCACCACAGGAGACGGAAACCGCAGACAATAATGGCGAGATAGCCGTGGCGGAGAAGCTAAAACGCCTGAAAGCCCAAGCGGAGGAACAGATGGAAGAAACCGAGACCTACCTGTCGGACGCATACACGGCAGACGAACTGTACAAAGCGATGCTTGCCAAAGGAAAGACGGGCAACCGTCCGGAACTGGTGTGGAAACCTCTCAAAGACCGATTGTAAAATGTCGAAAGCAAAAAAAATATTATGTGCATTGTGCTTTGTCCCTTATGCGGCATTCGCCAAAAGTGGCAGCGTAAACTACAGTTGGGGTGCAGACGCACTGGCAACGATGCACGACTTCGTGGTGACGATGATGCTGTACGTGCTGTACATCTGCTACGCTGTCGCCTCGGTTTTCGTAGTCGTTGCCGCGCTCCAGATCTATATCAAAATGAACACAGGCGAGGACGGCGTGGTGAAGTCTATCGTATCACTTGTCGGTGCGTGCCTCTTCATCATTGGAGCTTCAATCGTGTTCCCTGCTTTCTTCGGCTACCGCATATAGGTGGCTGATAGAAGTGTAAAATAAATTCAAAAACAAGAGTACCACAAAAATGTAATAAATATGTTTCAGAAATTTAAAAGAATGTGCCGAAAGGCAAAGAAAACTATCATGCAAGTTTCCACCAAAGTAAGAATGTTAATCATTGCCCTGTTGGGAGGCATACCTGCTATGGCTCAAAGTACGGCAGGCGATTACTCGGCCGGTACGACAGCTCTATCAACCGTAGCGGAGGAAATTGTGAAATACGTTCCTGTCATGGTCAAACTCTGCTATGCCATTGCTGGTGTCGTGGCCATCATCGGAGCCATTTCGGTGTATATCGCCATGAACAACGAGGAACAGGATGTCAAGAAGAAGATTATGATGGTAGTTGGGGCGTGCCTTTTCTTGATTGCGGCAGCCCAAGCATTACCTCTGTTCTTCGGAATTAACGCATAAACAGTCAAGAAATGATTAATGACGGACGTTATCCGGATTATCCGCTGTTCAAGGGGTTACAACGGCCTTTGGAGCTGATGGGATTACAAGGTCGCTACATCTATTGGGCGGCAGGCGTGGCTGGTGGAGCCATTGTGGGCTTTATCGCCGCCTACTGTCTTATGGGCTTTGTGGCCGGACTGGTCGTATTGGCAACTGTCTTATCTGCGGGAATCGTGCTTATCATCCTCAAACAGCGAAAAGGGCTGCACAGCAAAAATGTAAAACGTGGAGTGTATGTGTATGCCTATTCGCACAAAGTATGACTATAAGAAAAACCATCACGGCAATGTGTGTGGCTGATTGATTGTTGAACGCGGGCGGGTTCGCCTCCAGCCGAGGCAGACCTGCCCCTATTTAATGAACGCATATCGGAATGACCCTATATATCATTTTATTTTTCATCGCCCTATGTACGGGTATGGCCTTGTCAGTCTATACGTTCGGTACGGGCGGCAAGCGCAAGCACATCTTTCAGAATATCTATTTCTCTGTGGAAGATACAGATGGTGTGGGTGTGCTGTACACCAAGACGGGTGAATATTCCGCCGTCTTAAAAATCGAAAATCCTGTACAGAAGTATTCGGCGGACATTGACAGCTATTACGATTTCACGCATCTATTCTCTGCCCTTGCGCAAACACTGGGCGAAGGATATGCCTTACACAAACAGGACATCTTCGTGAGAAAACAGTTCGCGAAGGAGCCGGAGCATAATCAAGAATTTCTTTCGGCATCGTACTTCCGTTATTTTAATGGGCGTCCGTACACGGACAGCCTTTGCTATCTGACTATCACACAGGAAGCCAAGAAGAGCCGTCTTTTCTCTTACGATAGCAAGAAATGGCGCGATTTCCTCGTGAAGATTTATAAGGTTCGAGACCTACTACGCGACAGCGGTGTACAAGTGAAATTCCTGAACAAAGCCGAGGCAAGCGAATATGTGGACCGTTACTTTGCGATGAACTTCAAAGACCGTACGGTCTCGATGACGAATGTCAAGTCTGACGACGAAACGGTATCTATGGGTGATAAACGCTGTAAGGTGTACAGCCTCGTGGACGTGGACTGCGCCGCACTCCCCTCGCTGATACGTCCCTATACCAATATCGAGGTGAATAATACCGAGATGCCAGTGGATCTTGTCTCGGTGGTGGATAATATTCCGAACGCAGAAACGGTGGTGTACAACCAAATTATTTTCCTGCCCAGTCAGAAGCGTGAACTGGCATTACTCGACAAAAAGAAGAACCGGCACGCAAGCATCCCCAATCCGAGTAACCAAATGGCCGTAGAGGACATCAAGCAGGTACAGGACGTAATAGCCCGTGAAAGCAAACTGCTCGTGTACACGCACTTCAACATGGTGGTGGGCGTGCCTGCCGATACCGACCTTCAAAAATGCACGAATCACTTGGAAAACGCTTTTGGGCGCATGGGCATACATATCAGTAAGCGTGCATACAACCAACTGGAACTGTTCGTCAGTTCATTTCCGGGCAACTGTTACAGCCTGAACGAGGAATATGACCGTTTTCTGACCCTCTCCGACGCTGCGGTATGCCTGATGTACAAGGAACGGGTGCAGCATAGTGAGGAAACGCCGATAAAAATTTATTATACTGACCGTCAAGGTGTTCCGGTAGCTATCGACATCACGGGAAAAGAGGGAAAGAACAAGCTGACCGACAACTCGAATTTTTTCTGCCTGGGGCCTTCGGGCAGCGGAAAGAGTTTCCACATGAACTCCGTCGTGCGCCAGTTGCATGAACAGGGGACGGACGTGGTAATGGTCGATACGGGTAACTCATACGAGGGGCTATGCGAGTATTTCGGCGGCAAGTATATCAGCTATACCGAGGAACGGCCCATCACGATGAATCCGTTCCGCATCAATCGGGAAGAGATGAACGTAGAAAAAACGGGATTCTTGAAAAACCTCGTCTTGCTTATCTGGAAAGGTACGCAGGGAACGGTCACAAAGACGGAAGACCGTCTGATAGAGCACGTCATCACGGAATATTACGACGCCTACTTCAATGGTTTCGAGGGCTTCACACCCCAACAGCGTGAGGACTTGCGTAAGAGCCTCGTTATTGATGACCGCAACAGCAGTGAGAAGCGGCACGAAAGCGAACGGGAACGCGCGGTCCGCATCGAGGGTATCATTGACGAGATAGAGGGCCGACGCAAGGAACTGAAAGTGGAGGAACTGTCATTCAACTCTTTCTATGAATATTCCGTGCAGCGCATCCCGGATATCTGTGAGGAGAACCGTATCACGGGCATCGACCTCTCGACATACCGCTATATGATGAAGGACTTCTATTTGGGCGGCAACCACGAAAAAACGCTGAACGAGAACATGGACAGCTCGCTGTTCGACGAGACGTTCGTGGTCTTCGAAATCGACAGCATAAAAGATGACCCGCTGCTTTTTCCTTTGGTCACGCTGATTATCATGGATGTTTTCTTGCAAAAAATGCGCATCAAGAAGAACCGCAAAGTCCTTGTCATCGAGGAAGCATGGCTGCGACATGTAAGTCTTGTATATGATTGTTTAACATTCCATTCCACGCGCT
>OATP01000003.1_pt1 | contig 210485 bp, 197 predicted proteins | sample 1495041 | NCBI WGS metagenome assembly OATP01 (sample SAMEA2579972, study PRJEB22360) | human gut metagenome | biome: human gut; feature: human-associated habitat; material: faeces | place: Denmark | collected 2008/2010 | reverse complement strand
TAGAATATCTTGTCAACACTTTTTGAAAAGTTTTTTCCAAACTTCCTCGTGTCTCAGCTGCATCCTCCGATGTAGCCTATTCATATTATCATCTCTTGCTTACCTTGTCAATAACTTTTTTATTATTAAGTTAACTTATGTTTTACTTTTTCGATTAGTGATTTTTTGCCAAAATAAATAAGCAGGATATACATATATCCCGCCTAATTATTCTATTTGGCTTCGATCAAGCCATAATTACCATCTTCACGTTTATAAAGTACATTTGTTGTATGATCTTCGCTATCAGCATAGATAAAGAAGTCATGACTTAACAATTCCATCTGAAGAATAGCTTCCTCAACATCCATTGGTTTCAACTCAATGTTTTTTGTTCTCACAACTTCAATAGATGGTGCTTCTTCAACTTCTTCCTTGTTAAAGTCAACTGAGAATACCTCACCTGTGGATACTTTTTCACGATGTTTACGAGCAATTTTTGTTTTGTTTTTACGGATTTGTCTTTCAATCTTATCAACTACCAAGTCAATTGAACCATACATATCCTGTGAAATATCTTCTGCACGTAAAATAACAGATCCTGTTGGTATGGTAACTTCCACTTTAGCAGTTTTTCCACGATAAATCTTAAGATTTACACGTGCATTCAATTCTTGGTCTTCGTTGAAATATTTTTCAATTTTGCTAAGTTTATTTTCAACATAGTCACGAAGAGCTTCCGTTACTTCGATGTTTTCACCACGGATACTATATTTAATCATAAAAGACCTCTTTCTCGCTTGTTAGCGTTTTCTTTATTTTTATTATATCCTTTTCATGAAAATTTGCAAGGATTTTTATTATCTGGCTAGGGAAAAGGTCACAATTTCCTCAACATGTGTTTTTTGCAATAATTGAACCATTTTATAAATCGTCGAGCCTGTTGTATAGATATCATCTACTATAACAATTTTTCTTGATAACTCTACGTTTTGTTTTATAAAAAATGGGTTTTCTTGATTTAAACGTTCTTTCCTTGTTTTAGAAGATTGCTTTTCAATATCCTTTTTCCCAAAAATGTTTTGATAGGGGAGTCCCTCTAGCAATCCTTCAACCTGGTTGAAGCCCCTTTCGGCAAATCGTTCTTCCGAGATTGGCACTGGGACTAATGTGTATCCTTTCTTTAATAAGGGGTTCAGTGCATCCGCAATATCTTCTTGAAAAATTTTCCTTAGGTAATAGTCGCCCATAAATTTATAATGACTAAAGTACTCTTTCATAAACCCTTCATAGCGAAAGATTGCAATGTGATTTGGAGTGTAACCTTTTTTCTTCCAAATTTGACAATCAACACATCCATTTCCGTGCATTTCTTTGTAACAATTTGGACACCTTACTTTTGAGAGTTTCTTAAAATGACTCTTACATTCTGTGCAGCAATATTTCTTACTTTCCGTAAACGTAAGCAAATAGCGTAATCTGGGAATCACTTCGATACTTTCATTGCACATTAAACATCTCATCATCAAATCCTCCTTTTCTATTCATTGCTTTTATTTCTTGTCGACATTGCAATATCGATTTAGATAGTCCTTCATGAAAGAAATAGAGTTTTCCTGTAGGTCTCTCGGGCGAGCGCCCCACCCTACCACCAATCTGAAGAAGACTCGAACTTGTAAATAAGTGGTGATTTGCCATGCACACAAAAACATCTACTTTAGGAAAGGTCACCCCACGCTCAAGAATAGTAGTCGTCACAAGAATAGTCAGATCTTGTTCCCTAAATTTCTTTACCATTTCTGAACGCTCTTCACTTTTTGAGGAAACAAATGCTATTTTTTCTTCTGGGAAATAGTTTTGAAGAATTTTGGTAAATCTCTCACCCATTGCTATATTGGGAAAAAAGATTAATAAAGGAAACTTTGATTTTCTTTGCTTCTTGAGTTGTCTAAGGAGGGGTCTTGGAAGTTTTTGCTTAGATAAAGATTGTTGTAATTTCCCTTGCCAAAAGAATTGAGGAATCACTAAAGGGTTACCATGAAAGCGTCTGGCAAGGTGGTGTTTTTCTAGTACACCGACTTGTACTTGCTCTTCCAGAGATACTGTAGAAGTTGCTGTTAGGTAAATAAGCTGTCCGGTTTTTTTCTTTGCCTGCTTAACAGCATGATTTAACATAGGATTTCCTACAAAGGGGAAGGCATCTACTTCGTCAACGATAATTAAGTCAAAACTCTGATAAAATTTTAGCAATTGATGTGTGGTGGCTATGACAAGCGGACTCCCGTCGTATGGCTCGCTTTCAGCATGAAGTAAGGAAATACTACACGTAAAATCTCTTTGAAGACGTATATGCAATTCTCGGCAAACATCAACCCGAGGACTGGCAATAGCAACTCGGCCTTTAGTTTCAAGAACATAGGCAACGATTTTATAAATCATTTCCGTCTTACCAGCACCAGTTACAGCATGTACAAGACTGTTTTTCTGTTGTTGATAAGTTTTCAACAGTTTCTCTGAGACCTCAGCTTGATAAGAAGTTAATTTCCCCGACCACTTTAGAACAGGAAAGTTGATGTCAGCTTCTTTTGAAGCAAAGTAATAAAGTTGCTTCCCTTCTTGGTTTCTACCAAAGACTATACAAGTTCTGCAGTAATGTTTGCCATTTGGTAATTGCCATTCTTCCTCTATTGGACTAAAACATCTTTTGCACCTGAGTTGATTATCTATCTTTACCATGCTTTCTAATGTTAAAGCCTCAGAATAATAGTCTGTTGGCAATTGATCTTCTGTAAATAGTCGTCCATAATATTCTTTAGGTACCATACCTTTCTATTCGAAAATATGTTTGAATTCACGTTTTTATGATAAAATTTTTTTATGGATTACAAAACTATTACCAACGATGGAATCGTTGAAGAAGAAATCAAAAAATCTCGTTTTATTTGTCACTTGAAACGCATTAGCAGTGAAGAAGAAGGAAGAGAATATATTGCTCAGATTAAAAAAGAGCATCACAAGGCCAATCACTCTTGCTCAGCAATGATTGTCGGAGAAGATGGGCAAATTAAGCGTTCTAGTGATGATGGTGAACCTTCTGGGACGGCTGGTGTTCCCATGCTTACTGTCCTAGAAAAACAAGGACTAACTAATGTCGTGGCAGTAGTAACCCGTTATTTTGGTGGAATCAAGCTTGGAGCTGGTGGCCTTATCCGTGCTTACTCTGGTAGCGTTGCTCATGCCATTGAAGAAATTGGTCGAGTTGAAGTCAAGGAATTAACTGGGCTAACCATAGAGTTAACCTACTCTCAATACCAAGTCTTCTCCAATTTTCTTGAAAAAGAAGTGCTCCAAGAATTTGATACAACTTTCTTATCCGATGTTTCTACAACTTTGTTTGTTGAAGAGTCTGAAATTGAAAGGCTTGGGCAAGAGCTTACTAACTTCTATCAAGGAAAAGTAAGTTATCAAAAGTCTGGCAAAAAGATCGTTGAAATTCCCCTTTGATAGTTAAACGTTATCACAGTGATAAAGAAGATGTATTTTACAAGTTAGGCCTACCGTCGTATACTTAAAACCATCAACCAAAGATTAAGAGGATTTTAAATATGACAATTTACAACTCAATTACCGAACTTGTTGGAAAAACACCAGTTATTAAACTTAACTCTATTGTTCCAGAAGGTTCAGCAGATGTTTATGTTAAACTTGAAGCATTTAACCCTGGTTCTTCAGTTAAAGACCGTATTGCTCTTCGTATGATTGAAGATGCTGAAAAAGCCGGTACAATTAAACCTGGAGATACTATCGTTGAACCAACTTCAGGTAACACTGGTATTGGTCTAGCTTGGGTTGGCGCTGCCAAAGGCTACAAGGTCGTTATCGTAATGCCTGACACAATGAGTGTTGAACGTCGTAAAATCATCCAAGCTTATGGTGCTGAACTTGTTTTGACACCTGGTAGCGAAGGAATGAAGGGTGCTATCGCTAAAGCTAAGGAAGTTGCGGCTGAACGCAATGGTTGGGTGCCACTTCAATTTGCTAACCCTTCAAATCCAGCTGTTCATGCTGATACAACTGGCCAAGAGATTCTTGAAGATTTTGGTGCAGATGGTTTGGATGCCTTTGTCGCAGGTATCGGTACTGGTGGTACTATTTCAGGTGTTTCTAAAACTCTGAAAGCTGCTAACCCAAATATCAAAGTTTATGGTATTGAAGCTGATGAATCTGCTGTATTGAATGGTGACAAACCAGGGCCACACAAAATTCAAGGTATTTCAACTGGATTTATTCCTGACACATTGGATACAAAATCATATGACAGTGTTGTGCGTATTCCTTCTGATGAAGCTATCGCAACATCACGTACATTGGGTAGCGAGGAAGGTTTCCTAGCTGGTATCTCATCAGGTGCTGCTATTGCTGCTGCTCTTAAAGTTGCCGCTGAACTCGGCGAAGGTAAAAAAGTATTGACACTATTGCCTGATAATGGTGAACGTTACCTTTCTACAACACTTTATGATTTCCAAGACTAACAAAAAAGAAGCTAGAACATTAAATGTTCAGCTTCTTTTTTTACTGTCAAAAACTTATAGCCGGCAACTAGTCGTTCAAATAGAAGAACCTGTTGCTAAGCTACTAACCTATGGGAGTGAGATTCAGAGATAAATTCGTTAAGCTCTGACTCCCTTTTCTTATTAGTCTAACTCTTTTGATTCTGTTTCAGCAATTTCGGTAACTGTAAACCCTGCTTCTACAAAAACTTTTTTAAGGTGTTCTGGTTCCACATCCCCTTCAACTTGAAGTTCAACACGAAGAACAGTATCATTTTTAGGTGCAACAATTGTACGTTCAATGTTGAGATTTTCACTAGAAATGAGGTTGGCAATTTTTTCCAGGACACGTGGCGTATCTAAGACTTCAAGCCCAATACGGATTCCGGCTTGACCATAGCCAGAGATTTCCAAAAAGGCACGAAAAACATCCTTGTCTGTAATAATTCCAGAAATTTGGTCATTGTCCACAACGGGAAGAACACCAACTTTATTTTGAAGCATGATATAGATAGCATCCTCAAGACTAGCATATTTGGAAACAGTAAGGACATTCTTGATCATAATGTCTCCTACCTTTGTCTTATTAAGAAGATAGTTCATCTCATAGATTGATAAGCTAGTTGCTTTAGATGGTGAGGCATCAGCCATTGTCCCTTCTGTGATAAGACCAACCAGCTTGTCGTTCTCAATTACTGGTAAGCGGCGCAAACCTTTTTCACGCATAATGTCTGCAGCTGCTGCAACAGTTGTTTGTGGTGAAACGTAGACCACACGCTTCGCCATAAAATCTTTTACTGCCATTTTCATTTTCCTCCGAATAATTTCTTACTTGTATTATACCACACTAATTGTAAACGATTGCACTATTTTACTGAAAAATTAGCAAATTACAATCACGATAAGACTATAGAAAAACGCCCTTGGGCGCTTTTTCTTATCCTCCAAGATAGGCTTTACGAACTTCGTCTGACGCAAGAAGCTCTTTACCAGTACCTGAAAGAACGACTTTACCAGTTTCAAGAACATAACCACGATCCGCAATTGACAAAGCCTTATTGGCATTTTGTTCAATCAAAAGAACGGTAGTCCCTTGTGCCTTGATATCTTCGATAATGTCGAAAATTTCTTGAATAAAGATTGGGGCAAGTCCCATTGAAGGTTCATCCAAAAGCAAGAGTTTTGGACGGCTCATAAGGGCACGGCCCATCGCAAGCATTTGTTGCTCACCACCAGAAAGTGTGGCTGCATCTTGATTTTTACGTTCTTCTAGACGTGGAAAACGTTGGAAGACTTTCTTCAAGAGAGCTGCATTTTCCTCTTTATTTGTATGAAGGAAGGCTCCCATTTCAAGATTTTCCAAGACAGTTAATCCTGGGAAAACATGGCGCCCTTCTGGAACCTGAGCCAATCCTTCTGCGACAATCTTACGAGCTGGTGTTTTGTGAATATCTTTTCCAAGGTACGAAATGGTTCCAGCAGTTGGACGAACAAGACCAGAAATGGTACGAAGAATAGATGTCTTACCGGCACCATTAGCACCGATAAGTGTTACAACTTCACCTTCATTAACCTCAAAGCTAACATTTTTAACAGCTTCAATTGATCCGTATTTAATTGAGAGATTTTCAACTTTTAACATAGCCATTATGCTTCACCTCCCAAGTAAGCTTCAATAACACGTTTGTTATTCTTAATTTCATCAGGTGTTCCTTCTGCAATCAAGCGTCCATATTCCAAAACATAGATACGCTCAGTAACATCCATGACCAGACTCATATCGTGCTCAATCAAGATAATTGTGATACCAAAGTCTTTTTGAATTTGACGAATATGAGCCGTCAACTCAGCTGTTTCTTGTGGGTTCATACCTGCAGCTGGTTCATCAAGGAAAAGAATTTTAGGTTCCGTTGCTAATGCACGTACAATTTCCAAGTGACGTTGTTGTCCATATGCCAGGTTTTTCGCAAGTGTTTCTGCTTCATCATCCAAATTGAAGATAGCCAATAATTTCATGGCTTTTTCTTTCAACTCTTCTTCACCTGAATAGTACTTAGGCAAACGCAAGAGTGATGCAAAGAAGTTTGAAGGTTGTTTATTTGACAAACCAACAAGAACATTTTCAAGTACAGTCATATCTTTGAAAAGGCGGATATTTTGGAAGGTACGTGACAAACCAAGAGAAGCAATCTTATAAGGTGCCTTACCATTTAGAACTGTACCATCGAGGGTAACGGTTCCTTCACTTGGTTCATAAACACCTGTCAACAAGTTGAACAAGGTTGTCTTACCAGCACCGTTTGGTCCGATAAGTCCGACCAATTCACCCTCGTTGAGTTCCATTGAAACATCACCAACGGCAGTCAGACCACCAAAATTTTTAGTCAATTTTTTAACTTCAAGAAGTGCCATTTTTATTTGCCCTCCTTAGATTTATTGAAGAATTTTGAGAGATAGAGTTCTTTCGTTCCAAGAAGTCCACTTGGGCGGAAAAGCATGACAAGAATCAAAGCCAATGCGTAAATAATCATACGGAGGTTTGAAACGTTTTGAAGGAACATATTGATAATACCAAGAACAATAGCGGCAATGACAGTACCTGTAATTGATCCGAGACCACCAAGGACGGCAATGATAAGGTAATCAATTGATTTCATAATGGTGAAATCTTTTGGCACGACAGTACCGATGTAGCTAACATAAAGTGAACCGGCAATCGCTGAAATCATGGCACCGATAACAAAGATAAGTACCTTCATTTTTGTGACGTTAACACCCATTGACTCTGCAGCAATTTCATCTTCACGAAGTGTAATAGCTTGACGACCAGTCGCTGAACGCAAGAAGTTTAGCACTAAAATTGTGATGATGACTACAAAGAAATAAATGACAGGCCAGCTTGTATAAGGAAGAATTCCTGTCAAACCAGCGGCACCATTGGTCAATTCACCACCATTAACAATAATAATACGGATAATTTCCGCCATACCAAGAGTGGCAATGGCAAGGTAATCCCCCTTCAAACGAAGAGTAGGTAGACCAAAGATAAGGGCAACGACAGCTGCAATGATAACACCAACAACCATAGAGAGGTAGAAACCATCATAAGTTGGCATCATGCCAGTAATAATAGCAGATGAGTAAGCACCAATTGCCATGAAACCGGCTTGTCCAAGTGTAAATTGTCCTGAGAAACCTAGGACCAAGTTAGTACCAAGTCCCATAAGAATTGAAATACCAATTCCCATTAAGATTTGGATGTAGTAAAGGTTCATGATACCTGAAAGTTCAAGGCCTTTCAAGATAAGGAAGAGCCCAATGATAAGACCAAACCAAATAAGGTTTACTTTTAGATTTTTCTTCATGTCTTACACCTTCTCTTTCACATTTTTACCGAGGATACCCGCTGGACGAACCAAGAGGATAACAATCAAGACACCATAAACAATGGCATCACGGTAACTTGACAAACCAATTGCAGTTGATAGAGTCTCCAAAATACCGATAACAAATCCACCAAGGGCTGCGCCTGGGATAATACCGATACCACCAAGAACAGCAGCAACAAAGGCTTTAATACCTGGTGTCATACCCATAAGAGGTTCAATTGAGTTGTAGTAAAGTCCAATAAGGACACCGGCAGCACCCGCAAGTGAAGAGCCAAGAGCAAATGTAAAGCTGATAGTATTGTTAACATTAATACCCATCAATTCAGCTGCATCGCTATCTACAGATACCGCACGCATGGCTTTACCCATTTTAGTTTTCTTAACAATCAATTGCAGAGCAACCATGAGAACTAGGGCAACCGCCAAAATCAGCAATTGCACATTTGTCACAGAGATTGATCCAAGATGATACGTGTGCATTTTAATTGATTGTGGGAATGAACGTGTGTCTGCTCCGACGAAGTAAACCATGATGTATTCAAGGAAGAATGACACACCAATGGCCGTAATCAAGGCAGAAATACGTGTAGAATTACGGAGTGGGCGATAAGCCAAGAACTCGATAACAACCCCTAAAATGGCACATACAATCATGGAGAACACAAGGGCAATCCAGAAATTCATCTTCAAGCTGTTAATCGCATAGTAACCAACGAAGGCACCTATCATGTAGATGTCTCCATGGGCAAAGTTAATCAATTTGATAATCCCATAAACCATAGTATAACCAAGGGCAAGTAGGGCATAGATACTACCCAAGATGATACCATTGACTAGTTGTTGGGGAAGTTGTTCAAAAAACATATATAACCAAACTTTCTAGTTCATTTTCAGTAAAGATAAGAGCTTATTTTTCAATTTCAACGGCTTCTGCTGAAACTTCTTCACCATTATCTCTTTTAACCATAAGAGCTGCTTTAATCGGGTTATGCTCCTTGTCAATTGTCATTTTACCGGTAACCCCAACATAGTTTTTCATTTTTGCAAGATTATTGGTAATATCAACTGATGTTTTCGCACCCTTAGAGGCTTCTGCAACCATATAAACAGAGTCGTAGGCTAACGCAGCAAACATATTTGGTTCAGTCTTGTAAGTTTTCTTATATGCTTCGATGAAGCCTGATGCTTTATCAGAAAGAGAAACTTTCGTTGAATATCCAGATACGTAGTAAACGTTTGAGGCATTCTTTTTACCTGCAAGCTCTGTAAATTTCGCATCACTAAATCCGTCAGGTCCTAGGATTGGTTTGTCAATACCAAGGTCACGTGCTTGTTTAGTGATAATACCTGTTTCAGTATAATAACCAGGCATTACAATAGCATCATAATCAAGATCTTTGAATTTAGTCAAAGCTGATTGATAGTCCTTATCCCCTGAAGCGAAAGTTGCTTCAGTAACGATTTGGCCTTTGTATTCACGCTTGAATTCATCCGCAATCCCCTTAGCGTAATCAGAAGCATTATCGTAGTAAAGAACGACCTTCTTAGCATGCAAGTTATTAAAAGAATAGGCTGCCAAAACTTTACCTTGGTAACTATCTTTAAAGGTTGTACGGAAAACGAATTTCTTCGTTCCTTTAGCATCTACCGTAAGGTCATCCTGTGTACCAGATGGAGTCATCAAAGGAACCCCTGTTTTTTGAGATACAAGGCTGGCAGCAGCAACTGCACCAGATGTTGCCGGACCAACGATAGCATTTACATTATTCTGGATAGCCAAGTTAGTTGAAGATGTTGAAGCTTCAGCATTTTCAGATTTATTATCTTTAGTGACGAGTTCTAGCTTTTTACCATCAACACCGCCAGCTTTATTGATTTCTTCAACAGCCAACTTAATACCATTTTGCTCGGCTTTACCATAGGCCGCAACAGGACCTGTCAACTCCATGTTGACACCGATCTTAATCGTATCCCCAATCTTGGTACCAGTGGCTTTAGCAGTCACGTCGGGTGACTTACCACAAGCAACCAAGAAAATGGATGCAAAAAAGGCTAACACAATAAGTGTGATCTTTTTAGACATAAGATTTCTCCTTAATATTTTCTTAAAAAAGTCCACCTTATAGCTTACAGAATTATCAGACAATTGTCAATAACCACACACTTAAAATCTCTTTCTAGCAATCGTTTCCATTGCTTTAGGGATAGCTCTTACCAAGAGAAAAAAACTTTTCTCCTTAAAGAGAAAAGTTCTTAAATGGTTCAGGAACAGAGGTGTCATAGCGCTCCAGACTACCTACAAAGTCCATATCAATGTCTGAATAGTAAGAAGGAAGAACTTTTTTTACCGCCTTCATTCCTTCTAGTTCTGCCAATACATCCTCAACCTTATCCTCATCTACATAAAGGTGTACATAACGCATCTTATAAGAATGGTAGACAACATCCCCAAACTTGGCAATCTTACGTAAGTCTCTATTATAGTATAAATAGACAATAATGCCCTGACGTTTAATCATTACTCATTTTCTCCTTTATGTTAGTGGCACCTTTTTTATGATGGGGCTTGTGGGGGGCAAGAGGTAGCCCTGTATCAATGAAAATTTGGTCTGATACAGCTTGCGCAATGTCCTGACTAAGTGAAGCCATAATCGCCTGCAAATCAAGCTCAGCCTGTCGATAAGCTATAACTACTTCATTTAAATCAATTTGGCGCTTCATCCTCAGGACTTGTCGCTTTAAGTCACGAACGTCTGATCTATAGGCTTCATATTTTTTGGCTTCTTCATAGCTTTCCCTTAATTCCTGAAATTCCAGAAGTTGTTGCTGGAGTGTTCTATCTCCTTCGAATTTCTGACGTTTTAAGCGATAAACTTCTACCTCTGGCAATCCTAAAAAGTGCAAAACAAGACTATCTATGGCTTGATCAATAGCAAGCAGCTCCTCATTGATTATTAACATATTTCCTATTATAACACAAAAAGTCAGATGAATCGGCCCCTATTAGACCGATTAACATCCGACTCTTATCTAAGATAAGCTAAGCTTATTTTAATTGGTTGTTAGCCATAATTTCGTCGATAAAACCATATTCGAGCGTTTCTTGAGCACTCATCCAATTATCACGTTCGGCATCAATATGAACCTTTTCAATGGATTGACCGGAATTATCAGCCAAGATTTGCTCCAAGTTATTACGCGTCTTGAGCAAGTGTTCTGCTGCGATGGCCATATCTGTTTGTTGCGTACCGCCACCAGTACCACCCATTGGTTGGTGAATCATGTATTCTGCATTTGGCAACATAAAACGTTTCCCTTTAGTACCACTTGAAGCGATAATAGTACCCATTGATGCTGCCATTCCCATAACGATGGTTTGAACATCGGACTTGATGAAATTCATGGTGTCAACAATGGCAAGACCTGCTGAAACTGATCCACCAGGCGTATTAACATAAAGATAAATATCTTTCGTATTGTCTTGAGCATCCAAGAACAAGAGTTGGGCGATAATTGAGTTTGCCATATTATCTTCAACAGGACCTGTTAACATGATGATACGATCCTTGAGCAAACGTGAGTAAATGTCATAAGAACGCTCACCACGTGATGTTTGTTCAATAACTACAGGAATCATACGAATCCTCCTTTTAATAATGTCTTGATGTTATTATATGATTTTAGTCAAATTAGGTCAAATAAAAAACATTTTTATTGGCACTCTTTTTCATAGAGTGCTAATTCAAAAGAGGTTTCCACTACTTCAAATTTTCTAAGCGATTATTTTCTGCATAATATAAGCAAAACAAAAAGGGAAAACTCCCTTTTTGAACCTATTTGGTACCAAATAAACGGTCACCTGCATCTCCAAGGCCTGGAACAATATAGCCATGTTCATTAAGTTTCTCATCTAGTGATGCTGTGTAGATATCAATATCTGGATGAGCCTCTTGCAATTTTTTAACACCTTCTGGTGCTGCAACCAAACAAACAAACTTAATATTAGCAGCGCCACGCTTTTTAAGTGAATCTACCGCTAAGATAGCTGAACCACCAGTCGCAAGCATTGGATCAACTACAAAAATCTGACGTTGATCAATATCTTCTGGTAATTTAACGAGGTACTCAACCGGCTCCAGAGTTTCTTCATCACGGTACATACCAATATGACCAACTTTAGCAGCAGGCACAAGGCTTAGGAGACCATCTACCATACCGATACCTGCACGAAGGATTGGGACAATAGCCAATTTCTTACCAGATAGTTGTTTTTGGGTTGTTTTTGTGATTGGCGTTTGAATTTCAACTTCTTCAAGAGGAAGGTCACGTGATACTTCGTAACCCATAAGCATAGCGATTTCGTTAACTAACTCACGAAAATCCTTAGTAGAGGTATCCTCACGACGTAGGATTGAGAGTTTATGTTGAATCAATGGATGTGAAATAACTTGAAATTTACCCATAATAGTTTCTTCCTTTGCTATATATTCACTCCATTATATCAAAAACACAACAAAAACGCTTGCTTTACTAGCAAACGTTTTGAAAAGGGGTTAATGCTTATTTTTTAGGCAACTGAATTTTACCCGTAACCAATCCATAACCAAAAAGAGATAGACTAGCAATCGCTGCAAAGATCGTTGCTAAAATTGTAAGTATATTGGCATTTGGTCCTTCAGAGACACTCGGTGTCTTATGTGTAATGGCAAGTTTAGCAGCAACTTTAGTCTTATTATCTTTATCTGTATCTGTCTTTTCAGACTTAACGACTTCATCTGACCTAGTTGCTACCTCAACCTTACTTGATTCGTGGGACTTAGTTACTTTAGGAGACTCCGCTTCAGTACTAATCCCTTCTTTAGCAACAGTCGCTGGAACAGCTGGTTCACTTGATGAAATAGCTTCTGGTAATGGTGTCACAATATCTGTAGCTTGTGCGACGGTGTGTCTGCTACTTGTAGTATCCCCTGTTGAGGGTTTTTCCGGAACCTCTTCATAATCTTCTTCATAAAATTCCCCATCATTAGCAGAACGGTCTGCAAAATATGGGAATGGTCTACGAATTGGAGAATCTGGATCCGTTGGACTTGTTGGCTTGTCTACATTATCAACTGACGATTGATTACCATAGGTCGGTTTAGTCTTATCATCAGCAGAATGGTTACCATCTGTTGGACTTATTAACCCTTCTGACTTGCCAGTATTATTACTTTCGCTATCTTTAACGGTAACAGTCAAGACATCATGAGCCTCAGAGACACCTGTTGAAACTGCAACTGCAGGGTAAGTATGGGGTTTAAGACCATAATTTGACACCACATGATAATCTACTTTAAAGTCTTCGTTCGGTAATTTAGCAGTGTTTTGATCACCCACGTGTACCAAACTTTCACTTGACTGGTCCCAAATCCAATCTCCTTGGTTAGTCATCTTAGGGAGAACTTCTGTAGTATCATCTGCATTCATCTTGATGAGGAAGCTTGGGGCCCATGTTGATTTAGTCTCAGCACCAGTAACACCACCACGATTAGTCATATAAGAAGTGACCAAAAGGGTATCCGATGAGTCTTCAACAGGAACAGCATAATAAGAATAGGTAGACGTACGCCAGTCAGCTGGTACAGAAGCTGTCAAGACCACACCTGAACCATTAAGTGGACGGTATTTGCCTCGAAGGCTATCTGAAACGAAGCCTAACATAACAACGTCATCACCAACAGCTCCACGAACCGCTACAGTACCTTCAGCATCCGTAGATTTACTGATACGTGAGGCAGCGAAAAGGTAATATTTGTTACCCATCTTAACAACACTTGGACGCTCTACTTCATCAGTAACCATATGACTGGTAACAAGAGGAGTGTAGAGTTCGGCGACAGATGGATTTTTCTCATTATCATCGAGTTTTAGGATACCGATAGAACCGTTGGCCCATGATGCAAGGTCATAGAGGTGTTTATTATTGATGATATTAAGGAATGACTTAAGATTGAAGGCGTCATTCCCTCCATAGTTTGACCAGGTATAGACTTGTTTTTCGCCTTGGTAATTTTCGTCACCCGTATTTGATTCGAAAATAAGGTAACGGCTTCCTTTGTCTTCAATGATATGTGGATCACGAAGACAGTAGTTATCCGTACGGTCAGGAATACCGTCATGGTTGTGGTCGTCATTAAAAGTATCCATGAATTTTGGATAACTTTGGTAATGGTAATTGTCTCCATCAAAAAAGAATATGATCATTTTCCACTGATTTGAGAACAACGTCATCATTTTCAACAGCCAAGTTAAGTGTTGCACTAGCCAATTGTTGCCAGTTCAACTTACCAGCACTGGTATCATTCATAGTATAGAAGAGCTGGATGCTACCATCAGAGTTAACAGTCGCTGAACCCGACCATTGTTGGTCATCCTCAAGAGCATGATAACCAAAGATTGGACCTGCATTTTTCCAATGAGTGAAATCATTATCTCCATATTTACTATATAGCAAATAGATATGATTCGAGTTTTTCTTTGGTGCACCAGCCATTGCAATGACCAATTGATAACCGTTCCAATTGATTACAACTCCCGATTCAGCGTCTTGGACTGGCCAAGAATCCCAAACATCGATTTCTTCTTTTTCCATGGTTTGGGCGTCGACAGTATTGAAGGCTGGCATATTGATAATTGTATCCGCCTTAAAGTAAGGAACTGCCAACTTGCTATCTTGCTTTAAGAAACTAGCAACGATATCTTTCAAGTTACGGTAAGTCAAGCTAGTGCCCGTACCCTTGATTGTGTTGTCGCTAAAATCAACTTTGTTGAGAGCTTTAATTTCTTCTTCAGTTAAGGCAACAATTTGGTCTGAAGTCAAGGTATCTTCGACAATAGACTTGATACGACCGTCGAGTTTATAAAGATTTGCATTGGCAGCACTATTTTCAGAAAGTTTGAGTGCAAGTTCTGTGTGGGTAGCAGCTGATTCTGTGTTTGCTTTAGGTGTTGGTGCCTCTACTGAAGACTCTGAGGTAGAAACTGTAGCTCCTGTTGTAACAGGTGATGTTGTTGCCGGTGAAGATGATACTGCGGTGCTAGACGCCTTATCTTCAGTTATCAGTGAACTTGTCTTACTTGACTGTGTCGTAGTCACTGTTGTTTCTACTTCTGAGTGTGTAGATGAAGAGTTGACCACTTCTGAAGTTGCTGTACTTGTTTCTGTTTTACTTGCTAATGCTATGGATACTGTGCTTTTTTCTGTTGTTATCGTAGCTACAGATGATGCTGTTTCAGTAACTTGATCAGCCTTTACATGGCTTACTCCCAGAAATGCCAAAGTTCCAACAAGTGCTGATGTTGCCCCTACAGTTGCCACCTTACGAATACTGTAACGCATCTTCTTGCACTCGGATTGCTTTGGAGCTATTGCTTTCGAATGCGATTTAGCTGTATTGTCCATTTAAACTCTCCTCTTGGTCATCCATACTCTCCATTCTATCATTTTTTAATTCAAATTCCAATCTTTTTTTAATAACACTATCGCATTTTTTGTAAAATACTATCATTTATCAAAGTATTAACGCCTAAAACAAGCAATTCTATAAGCTTCTATAGTCGATGAGATTTAAAATAGCAGAATCTAATGTTATTTATATTTTTCTAATCTTCTTTCCATATTGTTGCCTGGAAAAGAGAAAATTAAGAACATCACTGTCTTTAATGAGTTGGAACTTGCATCACTCTTATATTTTTAGTTTCATAATAAAAGTCTTACTCTATGTATAGACAAGAAAAAGTGATGCAGAAGCCTAGCATCACCTTCTCTTATTTGCCAAAAACAGAAACCAGACGTTTTACACCTTCAGCAACAACTGTTGTTGGGGTCGCGACGTTGAAACGGAAATGTTTTTCCCCTTCAGAACCAAAAGTAATTCCATCATTTAGGACCACCTTGGCTTCTTCTTTAAGTAAGCGTCCAAGTTCATTATGATCTTGTTCATAAGCTGAGAAATCAAGCCAAACTAGGTAAGTACCCTCAGGTTTCATCACTTTAATATTGGTCTTTTCACTAAGTTCTTTAGTCAAAAGATTAATATTTGTTTCAATGACAGTCTTCAATTCTTCTAACCAAGCTTGACCGTAGGTCAAGGCAGCCTGAGTCGTTATCAAACCAATGGTTGGAATTTCGTGTTGGTTATTAGCCAATTGTTTTTGTTTAAAAGCCTTACGCAAGTATTCATTTTCAATAATGGTAAAACTATTTTTAGTCCCAGCAATATTAAAGGTTTTTGTCGCTGAACTAAGGACCAAAGTAAAATCCTTGTAAGCATCGGAAATAGTATTCATAGAGACATGCTTATTCCCATACAAGGCCAAGTCTTGGTGGATTTCATCAGATACCAAGAGGACACCATGTTTCTGGCAGAGGTCTGCTACCCTGGCCAATTCTTCCTTAGTCCAGACACGCCCACCTGGGTTATGTGGGCTACAGAAAACATAAAGTTTAACCTCATTATCGACGATATCACGTTCCAATTGTTCAAAATCAATTTCGAAATGCCCATTTGCCTTAACAAGACTATTTTCAATTAACTGACGATTGTTTAGGCGAACAGAACGAGCAAAAGGTGGATAAACTGGCGTATTGATAAGAACAGCATCGCCTTCTTTCGTAAAGGCTTGAATAGCTGTTGAAATAGCTGGAACAACACCCTCGATAAGAACAATACTCTCCTTATCAACGACGTAACCATGTTGATTTTTTTCCCAATTAATAATGGACTGATAAAGCTCATCACTTGGATAAGGATAACCAAAAATATGTGTCTCAGCATAGTTGATGACTGCATCCCTAATCTCAGGAACAGGTAGGAAGTCCATATCAGCAACCCAAAGCTCAAGGAGTTCTGGATTACTTTCGGCTTCGTGCCATTTCATGGTGTTTTGATTCAAGCGATTTGGTTGTGTTGTAAAATCATAACGTGTCATAAACAACTCCTTAAAGACTTAGGGCATTTTCCAAGTCAGCAATCAAATCCTCTGCTGCTTCAATACCAATTGAAAGACGAAGCAAGTCATCCGTTAATCCATACGAAGCACGTACATCACTTGGAATATCTGCGTGAGTTTGTGTTGTTGGGTAAGTAATCAAACTTTCAACACCACCAAGACTCTCTGCAAATGTGAAGACCTTAAGAGCATTGATAATAGTTGGAATCTTATCTTGGTTAGCCACTTTGAAGGAAATCATCCCACCCTTACCTGGGTAGAGAACTTCTTTAACAGCAGATGATTTTTCCAAGAAAGCCACAACTGCTTGAGCATTAGCCGTCGAAGCCTCCATACGAAGTTTTAAGGTCTTAAGTCCACGCATGAGCATATAGCTATCAAATGGAGACAAATTTGGACCAGTAGTGTTGAGGTTGTAACTGAGCTTATCATAAAATTCCTGGTTGCTAGTAACAACAACACCTGCCAAGACATCATTATGACCAGAAAGATACTTAGTCGCCGAATGAACAACAATATCAGCATCTAGTGAAATCGGGGTTTGGTAGATTGGACTATAGAAAGTATTATCAACAATAACCACTGCACCCTTTTCATGGGCAATCCGAGCTACTTTCTCAATATCAAACTCAATCATAAGTGGGTTTGTCGGTGTTTCAATATAGACAATATCAGTGTCTTCGTTGATGGCCGCAATCATTTCATCTTCTGTGTTAGTGTATTCAAAGAAGAAACGTCCTTCTTTTTCTTTGTCGTTGAACCAACGGAAAGAACCTCCGTAAAGGTCACGCGCAGCGACAACCTTGCTACCTACAGGGAAAATTTCAAAGGCTAAAACAATAGCACTCATTCCTGAACTTGTCGCAATAGCATAGTCTGCCTTTTCAATAGCAGCTAATGTTTTTTCCACCGTTGCACGGGTTGGATTCTTCGTTCGTGTATAGTCAAAACCAGTAGAATGTCCAAACTCTGGGTGTTGGTATGTTGTTGAAAAATGAATAGGGGAAGCCAAGGCTCCTGTTGCTTCATCCGAATTGATTCCAGCATGTGCCAGAATAGTTTCTAATTGATATTCTTGTGTCATAATTTGTCCTTTCTACTTGGTAAAGTGAATATACTCCATATCTATGTCCTCTATTTTATCACTATTTTCTGAAAAATAATGGGAAGTCCATCATACGGATTCTTGATAGTTAGTTATAGTTAATATCTATAACCTTTTGGGCATCCTCTATATCTATTAGTAATAACTTAAAAGTAAGCCGTCGGCTTACTTTTAATCAAACAGTCTGTGCCTTATTTCCTCTAGAGCCATAATGATAAATGGACAGAGGAGTAAATAAAGCCAGTCATCAAGACCAATCGGAGCTGTATTAAAAAGAGTGTGGAAAAGAGGCACATAAGACAGGAGAATAAAGAGAATGATTTCTAAGACAATCCCCAGACTAATAATTCTATTAGCAAATGGTTTGATTTGGAAAATAGATCCTCTACCCTTGCGACTATTCATAGCCATACCAATCTGTGTGAAGATGATGGCTCCCAAGGTCATGGTTGTTGCCTCTCGGTAAAGAGGTCCTGAACTAGTTAGATAATTCAGGTGCCCTTGATTAACCCAATAATTAAGGAAGAAGGCCCCCATAGCCAAGACAGACTCAATCATACCATACCAAGCAAAGGCTTTTAATAGTAATTGTCGATTCAGCAAACGATCTGATAGACGTCTTGGTGGTCTGTTCATAACGCCTTCTTCAGGTGGCTCAATCCCCAGTCCCAAAGCTGGCATCATATCCGTTCCAAGGTCAATAGCTAGGATTTGCATAACTGTTAAGGGAAGAGGAATACGCCCCAAGGAGAACAAGAAGAAAGCAGAGGGAACAGCTTCTGGAGTATTAGAATTAAAAATATAGGTCAAAAATTTTTGAATATTTCGGTAAACGGCACGTCCTTCTTCAACAGCATGGACAATAGAAGCAAAGTGGTCATCCGTTAAAATCATATCGGCAGATTCCTTGGCTACGTCAGTTCCCGATATCCCCATAGCTACACCGATATCAGCCTTTTTAAGAGCAGGGGCATCATTAACACCATCACCAGTAACAGCAACAACCTCACCAAGCTCCTGAAGTGCATTGACCACACGGTATTTTTGTTCGGGAGCTACACGAGCAAAGACAATCTCGCCTTTAAGAGCTTCTTTGAGATCTTGGTCAGTCATATCTGCCAGTTCAAGCCCTGAAACAACACGGGCATTGTCACCTTTTACAATTCCAATTTTCTTGGCAATACTAAGAGCTGTCAACCCATAGTCACCTGTCACCATGATAATGCGAATACTGGCACGGTGACATTGCTCAATTGCTTCACGGACACCTTGACGTGGGGGATCACTCATGGCAACGAGTCCCACAAAGACCATATCTTCTTCGAGGGTCCGCATATCCCACTCGTCTTCTTTGATATGTTGGCTTTCCAAAGGACGATAAGCGACAGCTAAAACACGCAAGCCGTCACGAGCAAATTGATCGTTAGCAGCAAGAATAGCTTGACGTTCTGTAGTGGTCATAGATTTGATTGCTCCTTGACCATCATAATAGTCTGAGCAAAGTTCCATCACTTCTTTAGGCGCACCCTTAGTGATAGAAATATGGTGACTGCCATCCAGACCTTTTTCGAGACTATGTACTGTTGTCATCCGTTTACGATCAGAATCAAAGGAAATCTCTTTAATCCGAGGAGCCCAGATGTGGTTGTCATTTAAATCAAGGCCTGCTTTTTCTGCAAGAACATTAAGACAAGCTTCAGTCGGGTCTCCCAAGACCGTATAATTGGGATTGTCAGCACTTGGCGCAACCACTTGAGCATTACTAGCCAAATGAGAAAAGCGGACCAGACGATTCAGGAGGTCATTTTCTTTAAGAGAAACAGGGTGACCATCCTGCTCAATGTGTCCTTCTGGTGCGTAACCTAGTCCAGTCACCTCATAATTACCTGACAAGGTCCATAAATGATTAACTGTCATGGCATTTTGAGTCAGGGTCCCTGTTTTATCTGAGCAAATAACAGAGGTTGCTCCGAGTGTCTCAACAGAAGACAATTTTTTCACTAAAGCATGTTCTTTAGCCATGCGCTGTACAGCCATAGCTAGAGATAGAGTAACTGTAGGAAGTAGCCCCTCAGGGATAAAGGCAACAATCATACCCAAGGCAAAGATGAAGGCTTGAGACAAAGGTTGGTGGACAAATAGTGTTGCTGCAATCATAAAGAAGAGACCTACAGATACTGCGATGACCGAAATCTGTTTAGTCAAATGGTCTAGTTCCTTTTGCAGTGGACTCTTTTCCTGAGCTAGGTTTTGCGTCAAGTCTGCAATTTGTCCGAACTCAGTTTTCATACCGATGGCTGATACTATAAAATGTCCAGAACCAGAGGAAACTGTGGTACCTGCAAACACCATATTGTCATATTCCAAATCAGTCTTATCAGGAGCCAAATCTGCTTGGTCTGATTTATAAATGGGATTAGACTCACCAGTGAGGGCAGACTGATTTACTTGCAAGTCTGTCACAGCAATCAAACGTCCATCTGCAGAAATACGGTCACCTTCTTCAATGAAAACCAAATCACCTGGCACCAAGTTCTGTGCAAGGATTTTATCTTCCTTTCCATCACGAAGAACTCGGGTGTAGGATGGAAGAAGCTTATTCAGTGCTTCCGTGGCTTGACTTGCCCTATATTCTTGAATAAAGCTAAAAAGACCGTTAATGATATTGACCAACCAAATCGCAATCCCCAGCTCCAAGCTATGAGAAATCACAGCAATACAGCCACCGACCCACAATAAGAGGGCCATGAGACTGGTAAAATGCCTGAAAAAGGTCAACCAAATAGGCTCTTTCTTGCTTTCTTTCAACTGGTTAGGACCATAAGTTGCTTGTCTCTTTTTTACTTCTTGTGTGCTTAACCCTTGAGGGCTTGTTCGCAACACTTGATAAACCTGATTAGGGGTACAGGTTCCTAATTTAGTATCTCTCTGTCTATAACTACCCATAATCCTTTCCTCAATTCTAAATAATAAAAGCGATTTCATATTTACGCCCTCATTATACTCCTTTTTCAGAAAATGTTGAAAGAAAAAAAACCAAGCTACAAGACTTGGTTTCAAATACTATTTAATATGTAATTTAGCTCGTAATCTAGCTGCTCGAGCACCAAGCAATTGGTCAGCCATACGCGTCACAAGAGCAAGCACACCATAAACCAGAATACCCAGGCCGCCTCCTAATACTAGATGAATGACACTTCCCATACGGCTTGTTGGAGATAGGATAAATTGGAACAACCAGTAGAAGACAGCAACTGGAATAGCCATGAGGACTGTAAGAATACAAATAAGTAGAGCTTTTCTAAAAACTGTCTTACGACTAAAATGCGTAACTATGTGAAGGCGCTTATACATGAGAGCAATGGGAACACCTAAGCCGATAGCTGTTGAAATAACCGGACCGAGAGCTCCTAGGAAAATAATCAATGGTAGCTGAAGAATTGCCTTAACCAACACCCCAATCGCAAAATAATTGATAGCTTTACGGGTCTCAAAGATGGCCTGAAGCATTGGTGCTAAAACACTATACAAGGCCAGGAAAATCACTTGAATCAAACTAGCAGCAAAAAGCAAATGAGCCTGACTGTCTGGTGCTCCATAAAAGACTGTGTAGAGTGGTTTGGCTAAAATCACTGAACCCGCAATAGCAGGTACAATAAAGAGCAAGAGTAACTGTAGATTATTAATAATGAGTTTGGCCGCCCCTCGAAGGTCCTTTTTAACCATATTTTCCGTTAAGAGTGGAATCCCAACCCCAGCAATAGAAATAGCAACGGCAATCAAAATCATAGTAATCTTACTTGGGTTTGAAGACAAATAAGCATAGAGAACCTGAAGCTGACTGTTACTATAGCTTGTAAACTTCTCCATAGTACGGATGAAGGTCCATTGGTCAATCAACTGGAAAAGTTGAACCGCTGACCCAGTGATAATGAAGGGGATGGCTTCCTTAAAGGTTTCAATAACAATTGCAGTTGGATTGATATCAGGATGAACGGCCTGCTTACCAAAAAGACTCTTGAGCTTACCTTCCTTCCAAAGGTAGAAGAAGAGCACCCCGTAACTAGCCAACATACCAATGAAAGCGGCAAACGTCGATTGAACAACGGCAGTCACGTAGTCACCTGTCCCAATCCTCATAATGAAGAAAGTTGCCAACAGCATCCAAATGACACGAATAATCTGCTCCGCAATCTGACTCAAGGCGTATGGCTTCATGTTATTGAAGCCCTGGAAAAAGCCTCGTAAAACAGACATAGATGGAAAAATAACAACCGCCCAAGAAAGACTACGCATCACTCGAACCAAGTCTCCATCTCCCCCTGAAAGATAAGACATCCAAGGCGAAGCGAAGTACATGAAAACCCCAAAAATAACGCCCAGACCGACCATGTAATACAAGATACGCTTGAGTAGAAAGAAGCTCGTTTCCATTTTGCCGAGAGTATTGTATTTAGACACCTGCTTGGCAATGGCGACTGGAATCCCTGCTGTCGAAATCAAAAGGAAAAGGGCATAAATATTATACCCCTGACCAAAGAGGGCATTGGCTTGGTCTCCTTGTTTGCCCATCCAAGCATACCAAGGAATAATGTATAGTGCCCCTAAGAGACGACTGATAATATTGGATGCTGTCATCCATGCCGTCCCTCTTAGCATCTGCTGCTGCTGTGTGTCAGTTTTAGTTTCAGTCATAACTTTCTTTCTAGAGAATAAAATATAATCTAGTTTATTATAAACTTTTGGCTGTGACTTGTAAAACAAGAACATTAAGGCTAAAATAGGAACTATGATTACTATTGAACAAGTTCTAGAGGTTCTTAAAAAGGACCGTAATTTTAGAGATATTATTGACCAAGATCACTACTACTATTCATGGACTGGGGTGACTTTTGAGCATCTTTCTTACGACAGTCGTGATGTCACACCATCTTCCCTCTTCTTTGCCAAGGGAGCTGGCTTCAAGCGTGAATTTTTAGAGAATGCTGTCAAAACTGGCTTGAGCTTCTACGTATCCGAAAAAGATTACCAAGTGGGAATCCCTGCCATTATTGTTTCAGATATCAAGCAAGCTATGAGCCTCGTTGCTCAGGCCTTCTACCAATACCCTCAAGACAAGCTGAAATTGCTGGCTTTTACTGGGACAAAAGGGAAAACAACGGCAGCCTACTTTGCCTATAACATTCTTAAGCAAAGTCATAAACCTGCTATGCTTTCAACCATGAACACGACACTAGACGGAAAAACCTTCTTCAAGTCTACCTTAACAACACCTGAGAGTTTGGATCTTTTCCGTATGATGTCCGAAGCTGTTGATAATGGCATGACCCATCTGATTATGGAGGTTTCAAGTCAGGCCTATCTAACCAAACGTGTCTATGGGTTAACCTTTGATGTAGGCGTCTTTCTTAACATCAGTCCAGACCACATCGGGCCTATTGAACACCCAACCTTTGAAGACTACTTCTACCACAAGCGTCTGCTCTTAGAAAATAGTCAAGCAGTCATCGTCAATAGTGGTATGGATCACTTCGATTTTGTTGCGGAGGAAGTCGCTGATAAAGACCACGACTTCTATGGTAAGGACTCTGAAAATACCGTTCAACATAGCTCAGGATTTAGCTTTAAAGCAAAAGGTAAACTAGCTGGTGATTACGATATCCAACTCATCGGTGACTTTAATCAGGATAATGCTATGGCTGCTGGTTTAGCCTGCTTACGTCTTGGAGCCAGTCTTGAAGACATTAAAAAAGGGATTGCTCAAACCTCTGTTCCAGGTCGTATGGAAATTCTCACTCAGGCAAATGGTGCTAAGGTATTTGTCGACTATGCTCACAATGGTGACAGCCTAGACAAGCTCTTGCAAGTCGTAACTGACCACCAAAAAGGTAGGATTGCTTTGATACTAGGAGCTCCTGGAAATAAGGGGGAAAGCCGTCGTAAAGACTTTGGCCATGTTCTCAACACTTACCCCGAGGTAGATGTCATCTTGTCTGCTGATGACCCTAACAAGGAAGACCCCCTTACCATCTGCCAAGAGATTGCTAGTCATATCAATCGTGAGGTGCGTATCATTGTTGATCGTGAGGAGGCCATCAAAACTGCCATGTCTGAAACTACAGGCTCAAAAGATGCCCTTGTTATCGCAGGTAAGGGAGCTGATGCCTTTCAAATTGTAAATGGTAAACACACTGATTATGCTGGTGATATTGAAGTCGCTAAGAAATATTTGTAAACAACAAAAAGTCAATTGAGGTATTACAATTAGCCTCAATTGACTTTTTTCTATATGGAAACTAGTCCTTACCTAGTGTCTTCTTAAAAATATCGTAGAAGGGATTGAGGGTCTTATTAAATGAGCCAACAAGCGTCTCTAATTGTCCGCCAAACTGACGCTTAAAGTTAAAGTTTCCTTTGCCAGAACTAGCTGCCTCAGTTTCAATAGTACCGTAAAAGTTAAAACGCTTTTTAGCCTTACTTTTAGCATATTTTATCATCTCCCAATGAAGCAAAACCGCCCCACCAAAATTAAGGTAGGCTTCATCATTACCTCCGTAAAAGCTGACAATTTCCGGACCATAATCCATGAAAAGATAAGCTGAAAGCGGTAATTTGTCAGTCTTGATTTGGTAAGACTTGAATTGCTCTAAGCGCTTATAGTAGCTTCTCAGCTGATCCTCCGCATCTGCTATTTGACCCTTGGTACGTTTTTTCTGAGGACCTTCTTTTAAAGCCTGAATCTTGGCTTCAAAAGACTGAATATTCTCGTCAAGATAAACTAGATAGGCTGGACAATCCAAATAAGCCAACATAAACTTGGCAGATTTGCCAAAACATTTTTTTAGATTTTGAAAATAAACCAGCGGATGAACAGAAAATCCCTTTCTCTCTGCCGTTCGACTTAAAATATCGTAGAACTGGTCAAGTTGATGCTCATCCAACTCTTCAATCTTGACATTCAGAGCAGTGAATTTTTTGAGGTCTCGCTTCAATGATGGAGAAAAGGCAGCAAGAATCTCATCAGAACTAGCAAAATTTTCAATTGGCTTGACAAACATCTGGTTAACTACTAAAGATTGCTCCGAATCCAAAGAGTGCTCAAAACCTAATTTTTCAAATACCTTTAGCACATCACTGGCCTTATCTACTTCGATATTTTCAAGCTTTTCATTTCTAATAAGATTTGTCAGATAAGGGTGTATGGAAAGTGTGGCAATATTTTTCTTTCTTAAATAGAGTATTAAAGCCTCAAGTAGCTCTGTCAAACTATCAAGAGAGTGGTAATTTAACAGGGGACCATGCAACAAGAGGGCCTTTTTAAATATACGAAGGCTCTTCTTATAAACGACTATTGTTTGGCCTACCCTTAAGCCATCTCTTTCGAAAACCAGGGCTTCTACTTTTTCTATATTGTCTTGACCTTCTTGAAGTTTGGACATCTCAGCAGACTGCAGAAAATTAGCACACTTTGCGGTTACCTGTGTGTTTTGATAATCCTCAAAACTAACACTTTTAACCCTAATAGACATTACTATCATCCTTTCCGTTTCATCCTATATCCCACATTTCCCTAAAATCATTAAATGCTTTTAATGATTGGCAAAGTTTTCCAAACCAAGAGGGGTATTTAGTGATTATGAATGTTACTCACAGATGAAGAGGAAAATTAATTAAATTATTTAAATTACAAACATCATTATATACAAAATTATTGTTTTTGTTAAGCCTTTTGGGTGATTTTCTGAAACTTACACGAATGTTCATCTGATTATAAAAAGTCCTTCCACTTAAATGCAGAAGAACCTTTCTTCACCGATACTTACCTATACCGTCGCAATTGAGGTGGGGTATAAGACTGAACAAAGGCCTCAATTTCAGCAAAATCATCTGTAAAGAGGAATTTTGCAGCCGTTTCAGCCTCTAAAAAATCATGAGCAACCATGGTATCTAACATGGCCTTCATGGCATCATAATAGCCGTTTAGGTTAAAGAAAACACAGGGTTTGTCCAGCTTACCCACACGAGCAGCAGCAATGGCTTCTGAGATTTCTTCAAGTGTCCCGAGACCTCCTGGAAGGGCGATAAAGAGCTCACCCTGCTCTAACATAGCTGTCTTGCGCTCTGCCATCGTTTTTACTATCGTCATTGAGGTCAATCCCTCATAAGCAATTTCTCTATCCTTAAGAAATTGCGGCATAATCCCATGAACCTGTCCACCATTTTCCAAAACAGTATCACCAAGAACCCCCATAAGACCCATCTTACTACCACCATAGACTAGGGTATGTCCATTTTTAGCAATCCAGCGACCTAAGGCAATTGTTGCCTCCTTAAAGCTTGGACTATCTCCCATATTAGCACCCAAATAGACTGTAACTTTCATCGAAGTCCTCCTTTTTATTCTATTATAACGCAAAATTCCTGCCATAATTGACAGGAATGTTATCTTAGTCTTTACGCTCCAAATTACGAAGCATTTCATCAATTTTATTACCGTATTCGATAGATTCATCCTTGATAAAGGTCAAATCTGGGATCTTATACATGGTCAAATTTTTACCAAGTTCACGTTTGATGGTACCAGTCGCCTTTTCAAGTCCTGTTTGGGCCTTTTGACTATCTGATGCCAAGTTTGAATGAATGGTATAAAATACCTTTGCAGCTGACAAATCGCCAAGCATTTGCACATCGGTAATGGTTACATCTTGAACACGTGGATCACGAACCTTCTTTTGAAGAATTTCGTTGACTTCACGTTTAATTTCCATCCCAACACGGTCTATACGAAATGAATTTCCCATAGTCTCATCCTTTCATTTTCTTATAATGGAACAAAAGCCAGGCCTGATGACCTAGCTTTGTCTCCTAAGTCAGCTCTTTCTGAGAAATCTGACAAAAATTAACGTTTGATTTCTTCCATGATGTAAGCTTCAATAACGTCGTCAACTTTAATATCGTTATAGTTTTCAATCATCAAACCACCCTCTTGAGCGTTTCCGACTTCTTTAACATCATCTTTAAAGTGTTTCAAACTTGCCAATTTACCATCGAAAATAACAACACCATCACGGATGACACGGGCACTTGATTCACGAGTAATTTTACCGCTAGTAACCATGAATCCACCGATTGTTCCGACTTTAGAAACTTTGAAGGTTTCACGAATGATTGCTTCACCAAGGATTTTTTCTTCAAATTCTGGATCAAGCATCCCTTTCATAGCATCTTCGATTTCTTCAATAACCTTATAGATAATGCTATGAAGACGAATTTCAACTTCATCAGTTTCTGCTTGTTGGCGAGCTTGAGGGGTAGGGCGAACGTTAAATCCGATAACCACAGCGTCTGAAGCTTCCGCAAGTGTAATATCAGATTCATTGATAGCACCTACCGCTGAGTGAACAACGTTCACACGAACGCCTTCAACATCAATCTTAAGAAGTGATGCTGCCAAGGCTTCAACAGAACCTTGTACATCGGCCTTGATGATAACATTAACAGTCTTCATTTCACCAGCTTTAAGGGTATCAAAGAGGTTATCCAGACTAACACGGTGTGTTTGTTGACGTTGCTTCATAAGAGCACGTTTTGCACGTTCTTCACCAGCCGCACGGGCTGCTTTTTCATCTTCATATACGGCAAAATGGTCACCCGCCATAGGAGCTTCATTCAAACCAGTAATGGAAACTGGTGTTGATGGCGCTGCAGTCTTAATACGACGACCAAGGTCATTAGTCATAGCACGGACACGTCCGAAGGTGTTACCAACAACGATTGGGTCTTGAACATGCAAGGTACCTTGTTGAACAAGGAGGGTAGCAACTGCACCTTTACCTTTGTCCAAACGAGCTTCGATAACAGTACCGATAGCACGAACACTTGGATCCGCTTTAAGCTCTTCCACTTCAGCCACAAGAAGAACGGTTTCAAGCAATTCTTCAATGTTTTGTCCAAATTTAGCTGAGATTTCAACAAACTCGCTATCGCCACCCCAAGCAGTTGAGATAACGCCATGCTCTGCTAATTCACCGATAACACGTTCTGGGTTAGCACCTGGTTTATCAATCTTGTTAATCGCAACAATGATTGGAACACCAGCAGCCTTAGAGTGGTTGATGGCTTCAATCGTTTGTGGCATAACACCATCATCCGCTGCTACAATCAAGATAGTAATATCTGTAACAGAAGCACCACGAGCACGCATAGATGTAAAGGCCGCGTGTCCAGGAGTATCAAGGAAGGTAATTTTCTTACCACCCTCTTCAATTTGGTAGGCACCAATGTGTTGTGTGATACCACCAGCTTCTCCAGTCGCAACACGTGAGTTACGAAGGGTATCAAGAAGGGTTGTTTTACCATGGTCAACGTGTCCCATGATAGTAACAACTGGTGCACGTTCTACCATAGCATCTTTGTTAAGGTAATCTTCATCAACAAAGAAACGTTCGATATCAGCATTGTCAACTTCTTCTTTCTTGGTTGCTTCAATGCCATAGTCAACCATCAACAACTCAATGGTATCTCCATCCAGAGATTGGTTTTGAGTTGCCATAACACCCATCATGAAGAGTTTTTTAACGATTTCAGCTGGCTCACGTTTAATACGTTTTGCGATTTCTGCAACCGTCATACCCTCAGTGTATTCGAATTCTTTTGGCAATTCATGGAATTTACGCTCGGTTACTGGTTTTGGAGCCGAATTACCACGGTTGTTTTTACCTTTTTTATTTTTGTTTTTGTTCCAGTTACTATTTCGTTGATTTCTCACTTGGTTTTGATTATTCCACTTATTATTTCTTGTTTGCTTAGGTCCATCTTCATTCTCGCGACGATTATCACGTGATTTATCAGGACGTGCCTTTTTACGACGTGTATCTTGTGCTTGTGCAGCTGGGGCTGGTTGAGCAGCCACCGGAGCTGGTTTGGGAGCTGGCTTAGCTTCAGCAACTGCTTTTTGAGCGGCTACTTCTGCCTGATGCTTCTCTTGTCTTGCCTTTTCCTGCTCTTTTGCACGACGTTGTTCTGCAGCTTTTTCTTCACGGAAACGTGTTTCACTTTGACGTGAATACTCTGCATTTTGCTCTGCCTTCAAGGCTGCTGCACGCGCTTTAAAGTCAATACGTGGTCCTGCCTGATTGTTACGGGCAGCATCATTACGCTTATTTCGACCTTGATCATTGCGCTGTTTAGCTTGGAAATTACGGTCACGATTATTTTTGTTATCACGGTTTCCGTTATTACGGTTTCCTTGACCATTTCCATTTTGGTTACGACGGTCATTATTGTGACGTTTACCTTGATCGTTACCTTGTTTATTGCGATTACGGTTACGGTTGTCACGACCACCACCATTTTGGCGACGCTCTGCTTCTGCTTTAGCACGTGCTTCACGTTCTGCCTTAAAGTTACGACTTTGTGGCTTTTTCGGCGTCACAGGAGCTTCTTTAGCTTCAGCCTTTACGGTTTCCTTAGCAGGAGCTGGTTTGGACGTCGTAGCCTTTTCAGCTTTTGGCGTAACCTTTTCTTTCTTAGGAGTTGGTGCTACTTTTGGAGCAGGCTTACTCTCTGCCTTAGCTGTGCCTCCTTTTAAACTTGAAGTGATACGATTAGCATCAGCTTCTTCAACTGATGAGGAGTGGCTTTTAACAGAAAGCCCTAGTTCTTGCGCCTTTGCGACAACAACCTTACTTTCTACACCAACCTCTTTTGCGATTTCATATAATCGTTTCTTTGACACGTGATGCCCTCCTATTCTTTAGTCCATAAGAGTCCTCATTTTCTTTGAAAATCCAGCATCAACCACAGCAACCGTTTTTCTCGGTTTACCAATAGCCATGCTTAATTCCAGTGCGTTAAACACTGTGGAGAATTCTATATTATAGTAGTTACATTTATCAGTCATCTTTTTAGTCACATTACTACCAGCGTCATTGGCAAGAAAGACTAATCTTGCCTTTCCTGATTGAACTGCCTTGATGACAAGTTCTTCGCCAGAAATAAGTTTTCCAGCCCTTTGCGCTAGTCCCAGTAAATTGGACAATTTTTCTGTGTTATTCAAGACCTAACTCTCTTCTTTTGACCTTGTGATCCACATAGGCGATAAGTTCATCGTAAAAACTTTCAGGAACTTCCATTGAAAAACTATGGTTAAAAGCTCGTTTCTTTTTAGCTTGGAGAGCTTCCTCATTATCTAATTTAATATAAGCTCCTCGGCCATTTTTCTTTCCTGTTGGATCAATGAAAATCTCACCATCTTTAGTTTTCACAATACGGAGCAAATCTCGTTTATCAATGATTTCTCCTGAGACAACTGATTTTCGTAAAGGTATTTTTCGTGTTTTAGCCATCAAACACCTCTAAATTCTTCTTATTCTGCTTCTGTTACTTCTTCTGTTGTGACTTCAACAGGTGTAGTTTCTTCTGCAACAACCTCGTCTACAACTTCTTCTGTAGCAGCCTCAGCTTTTTCAGCTTCAAGAGCTTCATATTCAGTAGCTGACTTGATATCAATACGATAGCCAGTCAAGTGAGCCGCTAAACGAACGTTTTGTCCACGACGACCAATCGCAAGTGACAATTTATTATCTGGAACAACAACTGTCGCACGCTTGCTATCATTTTCGTCAAAGAGGACATAGTCCACTTCAGCAGGTGCAATAGCGTTGTAGATAAACTCAGCTGGATCTTCAACCCATTGAATAACATCAATGTTCTCTTCAACAGGAACTTCAATACCTGTCTTAGCATCCAAACGTGTTGGATGGAAGCGGCTGACCACCTTTTTGATATTACTTCCACCACGTCCAACAATGGTACCAATGGCATCAACGTTAGGGTTATGGCTACGAACAGCAACCTTAGTACGATCACCAGCTTCACGAGACACGCTCATGATTTCTACCGTTCCATCAAATACTTCAGGAATTTCTTGTTCCATAATACGTTTGATGAACTCAGGATGGCTACGGCTTACAAAGACGTTAACACCTTTTGGATTATTTTCCACTTTATAAACATAGACATCGATCACATCGTGAGACTTAAAGCTTTCGCCAGGAATTTGATCTTGACGTGACAATTGAGCCTCAAGAGTCCCGAGATTGACATAAATGAAACGTTGGTCAAAGCGTTCAACTGTTCCTTGCATGATTTCACCTTCATGTTGTTTGTAGTCATTATAGGTGATTTCACGCATTTGCTTACGCATTTTTTCCATGATGGTTTGCTTAGCAGATTGCGCTGCCACACGACCAAATTCATCCACTGACTCTTCGAAACGAATCTTATCACCGAGTTCGTAGGCAGAGCTAATAGCAAGCGCATCCTTAAGACTGATTTCCAAGCGGCTATCAAAGACTTCGTCTACAACTTCACGAACAGTATAAACTTGGAAATCACCTGTTTTTTCATTAAATTCAACAACAGCTGATTCTGATTGACCATAACGACGCTTGTAAGCTGATTTAAGCGATTCAACCACAGCTTCGATGATATCATCCTTGTTAATGTGTTTTTCTTCTTCCAAGACACGGAAGGCTTCTAGCATTTCTTTGCTCATATTTTTTGTCGTTTTAGCCCTTCAAAGGCAAAACTGGCATCCTTTCTTTATTTACACTAAGAGTTCTAGAGTTTGACTGCCAAACGAGCTTTAGCAACTGTTTGATAGGGAATCTCAACAGTTTTATGGCGAGTCTTATCAAGATAATCAATTGTTAGGGTTTCCCCATCAAAGGCCACCAAGTCACCTTGGAAAATCTTAATCTTATCAATAGCCTTGTAAAGACTAACATTGATATACTGACCAACAGCATTGGTCAAAGCTTCTTTGGTCTTCAAGGGACGCTCTAACCCTGGACTAGATACTTCCAGCATGTATTGATCCGGAAAGGGATCAGGCTGAATAGTATCCAAGAGAGGACTGATAATTTCAGTCAGGTCTGCAGTATCTTCGACAGTAATACCACCTGGCTTATCAATCAAAACGGACAAGACATAGTCACTGCCAAGCTTTTCATACTCGATATCGACCAATTCGTAGGGCTCAGGAATAGCTGGTGCTACGACAGCCGTCACGAGATCAACAATTTTTTGTGACATTATGACCTCCTTACATACACAAGAGACGAAGTTTCTACTCCGCCTCTCTTTCATTATTTTCCTATATTATAGCATAGCTCATAAACCATTGCAAGGAATAACCATATCACAAGATAGACATAAGAAAAAGGATGGGAATTCCCAATCCTTCTATTGCGTCGCCGGAGCAGAACTATAAGTAGTCACACCAGAACCACCATTATTGTAAGTGGCACTTGCCGTACCTTGATCCTGAACATAGCTACCTGTTGTACCACTATAATTACTGCTATAAGTGGTGTTCCCACCATAAGTATTTACTGAAGCACTACCCGCTCCCTCTACTGTAGCACCCTCATACACTCCAGAGGATTCATTAGAGGCTGCACTTGATTTCGAATTAACGAAACTATCAGATCCATAACTTGATGCTCCTGAGCCAGAGAGAACCAAGGACGTCTTAAGATTAGACTCAGAAACCTTTTTCTTACCGACTTCTTTTCTAATACGGTTCTGTACTTTCAGGATATCTTCAGTTGAAGCCATTTGATAGCTTCCACCATTAATCATGGCATCCGAACCAGCCAACTGATAAGACTTAATATTTTTAAGGGCATCACTATAACCCATCAAACTACGGAGAGTATCTGTATCACCAAGTTCAATACTTGTTTGCACATTTGAGCTCACAGCTGATAAGATTTTTTTGTAGGAACCAATAGAGTCCATCTTCAAAATCTTGGCAACAACCTTCTGAATAACCTCACGTTGACGTTTTTGACGACCATAGTCACCATCAGGGTCATCATAACGCATACGTGAATAAACCAAGGCTTGTTCACCATTAATTTTGTGGGTTCCTGGCTCAACTTTTGCCTGAAATTCTGGTTCATTCTCTGCAATCGAAATTGGAAAATCGAAATGATTGGTTACTTCAATACCACCTACGGCATTAACCAGATCTATCATCCCTTGCATATTAATCAGTGCATAATAGTCAATATCAATGTCTAAAACCTTTTGAATCGTCGAGATAGCCAAGTCGGCGCCCCCCTCAGCATAGGCTGCATTCAGTTTGGCTTGTCCCGACCCCTCTATATCCGTTAACAGGTCACGTTCTAGACTGGTCATGGTTGTCTTCTTAGTCTCAGGATTCACCGTCACCAAAATCATGGTATCAGAGTTCCCTTCCCAGGTTTCCTTACGTTCTTTAGACCCCGTATCTACCCCCATTAACAAGATAGTTATCGGTTTAGTCTGTTGAATCGCCTTGCTATTACCTGTGGTTGCCTTAGACATCCTAAATGTCTTTGACAATTCACCAGTCGCATAGTTGTAGGTTGTCGTTAGGTAAATACCCGCAGCTACTACAGTAGTGGCAAAAATCGCCAACAACATTAATAAAATTTTTCGTCCAAGTTTCATATTTTTTCCTAATCTATAAGTTTAGCCATAAGGTAAACGTCTAGAAATTCTCCATTTTTAGTTCTGGCACCACGTTTCTTAGTGCCTTCGATGTCAAATTCAAATTTACGATAGAGGTGAACTGCCCGTTCATTACGTGCTTGAACCGTCAACTCTAAACGACGAATAGCCGGTGTATGATTGGCCCAATCAATCATTAATTCCATAAGAGACTGACCAACACCATGTCCCCAATAAAGCTTAGAGACCGCAATAAAGACATCACCGATATGACTGGTTTTAGTGTCTTGGTCAGCAGTAACATTGCAAACACCAATGACCTCATGGCCTAATTTCGCCACTAAACAAATTTCGTTAGTCACATTTTGGCGACTATCAATATAAGACGCTAACTGTCCAGCACTCAGGACAGAACTCCTATCATCCTGGGCTAGAAAGTCTGACTCCAAGGCCACTGTCTCAAGCAATGAAGCCAACGAAGTTGCATCTTCTCTTTGGGCTTCTTCAATGACTAATTCTTGCTCAGCCATTTAATATAGCCTCCTGAATTTCTTGGCTTCTCGGTCCAAAAGCTTCGAACGTCAACTGTCGTCCATCACCATGATGAGCTATCGAAATCAAGAGATAATCCCCTAAGAGATCCTCATCCAAGAGCTCACCCCACTCGATAATCGTTACGCCGTCGCCATATAGAAAATCATCCAAGTCAATAGAATCTGGATCATCGCCTATACGATATACATCTAAATGATATAGTGGCAAACGTCCTTCATACTCCCTAACGATAGTGTAGGTCGGACTTTTAATCATCTGTGAAATATTTAAACCTTTGGCAATCCCCTTCGTTAAAGTGGTTTTGCCCGCTCCCAGATCACCTGAGAGAACAATTATATCACCAGAATTGAGCAGGCTACCAATGTTTTGGCCAATGCTTATCAATTCCTCTTCATTTCGACTGTAAATCATGTTTTCATTATATCAAAAAATAAAAATATGGACTAGAATCCGCTGTAAATTTCCAGTAAAATCATGCAAATAATGACCCCTCTCAACCGCAAGTGCAGAGACGACACACTAATTAAAAACTTATCTTAGCTTTATTTAGCACTCATAAAATTAAATCCCAAACATCTACTTGTCTTGATTTCAATTTCCTTTAAAAAACAGACTTAAAAATAGGAAAATCGTGCTTCACAAGAAAACTAAAAAAGCCCGACACAAGTGCCAGACTTTTGTATGATTCAAACTTTAGAGCACAGCCATACTGATAAAATTAAGGATAAATAGGATATCCAAAATCCACATAATGAGGTGAACATCCTTAGCTTGACCTTTAACAATTTTCACCAAAGTATAAGTAAGGAAACCAGCTGCGATACCGTAAGTAATACTGTATGAGAATCCCATAAAGATTGACGTGAAGAAAGCTGGAATAGCTTCAGACAAATCTTCCCAATCAACACCCTTAAGGTTAGACAACATCATAATACCTACAATGATAAGGATAGGTGCTGTCGCTGCACTAGGAACAATTGAAACAAGCGGGCTAAAGAAGCTTGAAATGGCAAAGAGGACGGCAACCACAAGGGCTGTTAAACCAGTACGTCCTCCAGCACCAATACCTGCTGCAGATTCAATATAGGTTGTAACGTTTGAAGTCCCTGCAACGGCACCGATACTTGTACCAACAAGGTCCGAGTAAAGAGCACGGTCAAGAGCTTTTGATTCGTTGTTATCACCCGTTGAAGCAATGATACCTACTTTTTCACCAGTACCAATCAAGGTACCGATAGTATCGAAGATATCAGTCAATGAAAAGGCAAGAATAGCCATTAGGACACCTGGCAAACGAGAGATATCTGAGAAGAGTGACCCCAAGCCCTTAGAGCCAAGCGCTGCACCAAAGACCTTACCAAGGTCTTTAAATGAAGATGACAAGCTAGCCGCATGCCAGTCAATTGCGCCAAGATCAACAACACCTGCAAAAATAGCAATGACTGTTGTTGCGAGGATTGAAAGAAGAACACCCCCACGAATACCTTTAACAATAAAGATAATAGCAATCACAAGACCAATTAGACCTACAATAACCGTAGGATTATTGAAGGCTACCAAACCTGGTGTAGCTGATGACGAGGCTGTAATAGAAGCATTGGCCATATCAGCACCTTTACCAGCAACTGTATAAGTATGAGGGTTAATTGAGAATTTCAAGAAACCAGCATTCTTAATCCCTACATAGGCAAGGAAAATACCAATACCTGCTGAAATGGCAGACTTGAGCGCTGTTGGGATAGATGCAATGATCATCTTACGTACTCTAGTTACTGTGATAATCAAAGAAATAACACCACATAGGAAGACCATAGCCAGAGCCTCTTGCCAAGTGTAGCCTAGTGAGAAGACTACTGTATAGGTAAAGAAGGCGTTAAGTCCCATACCAGGTGCTTGAGCATAAGGTAGGTTAGCGTAGAAGGCCATCATCAATGTCCCTGCAACCGCACCAATGATTGTCGCCAAGAAGACACCTTGTGCAGGCATCCCTGTTTGCGCCAACATGGCAGGGTTAACAAAGAGGATGTAGGACATGGCAAAGAAAGTTGTCAATCCGGCAGTAACTTCTGTACGGACATCAGTACCATGTTCTTTCAATTTGAAAAACTTTTCCATGAAAGTTTAGACTCCTTAATAAAAATATTGTCAAAATCCGAATAATTTCGGAACATTCTCATAGAATGCAACGTTACTATTCTACCGAAAATCATTTGACGGTGCAAGGTTTATTTCCTAAGAGTTTTATTATGAAAAACCGAACATTCTTTTAGATACTTTTCTTAACTTCCAACAAAGCATAGATTTCTGCTATAATAAGGATATGACTAAGAAATTGATTGCATTAGACCTTGATGGGACGCTGTTGCGCCCAGACGGGACTATTTCAGAATTTACAAAAAAAACGATTAAAGATGTACAAGAAAAAGGACACCAAATCATCATTGCTACTGGTCGTCCTTATCGTATGGCCATTGACTACTACAAGGATTTGGGGTTGGAGACACCACTCATTACCTTTAATGGCTCCTTAACCAACCTTCCTGACAGAGAATGGAATTATGAACACTCTGTTAAATTAGATAAAAAATATCTGATTAACCTTTTAAAACGCCAAGATGAGCTACAAATGGATTTTCTTGCGAGTGAATACCGTAGGCATTTCTATATCACCATGAAATATCCAGAACGTATTCAACCGGAACTCTTTGGCGTTGATAAAATCATCGAGTCCATGCGTTTAGAACCTCATAAAATCACGAGTAACCCTAATGCACTCCTTATACAGACACGTCATGAAGACAAGTATCAACTGGCTGATGACATCAAAAATGACTTTAACAGGGAAATTGAAGTTGATTCTTGGGGTGGGCCACATAACATTCTAGAGTTCTCCCCTAAAGGTATTAACAAAGCCTATGCCCTAAACTATTTGATAGAAACCATGCGCAAATCGACAGATGATTTGATTGCCTTTGGTGATGAGCACAACGATACCGAAATGTTAGCTCTTGCCAAAACGGGTTATGCCATGAAAAACGCAAGCTCCATTCTTCTCCCCCACGCTAATGAACAAATTGAGTGGACTAATGAAGAAGACGGCGTTGCCCGCAAACTCCAAGAACTCTTCCTATAAACAACAAAGACACCGAAAATTTCTTCGGTGTCTTTTCTTCTGATGATTAAGGTAAAATAGCCACTGCACGCACTGGTGAACCAGTTGCCTTATCCCAATGCGGAAAGGCAATCGAAATCAAGGCACCGACAGCTGGAACTTGATCCAATTGGTTCAAAACTTCTACTTGATAGATATTTTGTTCCAAGAGATAATATTCATTGACGAAGCCATGCTCTGCTGCTGGAATACCTGCATCGGTATCAAAGGTTTCATGACCCACAGCCTTAACATGGCGTTCATGAATCAAGAATTCTAGAGCTTCACGGCTCCACCCTGGACTTTGTTGAACCCCATTTTCATCCAGGTTACGCATGGCATCTTGATCTGGCCAACGTTTTGACCAATCACTACGGAAGGCGACAAAAGCCCCCTCAGCAATTTGTCCATGCTCTTCTTCAAAGTCTAAGATATCTTGTTTGCTCAAGATAAAGTTTGGATTGGCTGTAACTTCTTTCGATTTGTCGATGACATAAAGTGGCAAGAGAAGGTCTTTAAGGGCAATCTCGTCCAGCCAACGACCGCCTTCTACAAAGTGAATCGGTGCATCAATATGGGTTCCGTACTGCCCTACCACCGTGAATTTTTGAACATGAAAACCATCTTTCAATGTGAAGAGATCTTCTTGTTTCAAGGCTGGAAGAGCTGGAAAGTGTGGACTTTCCGCATTAATCTTGTGGGTCAAGTCTACCCATTTTTTAGCTTGCAATTCTTTATAAATACTTAGTAAATCTGACATAAGGAGGTCCTCTTTTCTTATAGATTTAACATTAAATAGCTAATTGCAGCTATTATAGCAGTCACAAGCAGACGTTACAAGTGTTTATTGTCATTTCACATAATCCCATTTTCTCTATTATGATATAGTTATTAACTATATGTGATTGTTTTTAGTCTGATTCAAACTATAGTTTGCAATATTTTGACGTTTTTTTAAGTTTTTTGACACTTTTTGCACAGAAGTCATTGACATATAAATGAAAACGTTTTACAATTAATCTGTTCTAATTTCGAGGGTCTAAAAAATATTGTTGTCATTTTCATACTAAGGGATGATAATACCAATAATCATTTTTCTATTCCTAAGAAACATTATATTAAAGGAGGAAGAACACTAATGGGTATCGGTATTATTATTGCTAGCCATGGTAAATTCGCTGAAGGTATTCACCAATCAGGTTCTATGATTTTTGGTGAACAAGAGAAAGTTCAAGTGGTTACTTTCATGCCAAATGAAGGTCCTGACGACTTGTACGCTCACTTCAAAGATGCCATCGCTCAATTTGACGCTGACGACGAAATTCTAGTCCTTGCAGACCTTTGGTCTGGATCACCATTTAACCAGGCAAGCCGTATCAAGGAAGAAAATCCTGATCGCAAGATGGTTATCGTGACGGGACTCAACTTGCCAATGCTTATCCAAGCATATACAGAACGTATGGTAGCTGCTGATGCAGGGGTTGAAGAGGTTGTCGCAAACATTTATAAGGAAACTAAAGAAGGTGTTAAAGTCCTTCCAGAAGGCCTTATTCCTGAAGAAGACACTAAATCAGCCGACACCAAACCTTCAATTCCTAAGGGTAGCATTCCCGAAGGAACTGTTCTGGGTGATGGAAAAATCAAATACGTTTTGGCCCGTGTTGATACACGTCTCCTCCACGGTCAAGTGGCAACTGGTTGGACACACTCAACCCACCCTGACCGTATTATCGTAGTTTCTGATACTGTTTGTCATGATAAACTCCGTACAAACATGATTAAACAAGCTGCTCCATCTGGTGTTCAAGTTCACGTTATCCCAATTAAAAACATGGTCAAAGCAAACAATGACCCACGTTTTGGCGATACACGCGCTATGCTTCTCTTTGAATCTGTTGAAGATGCTCTTGCTGCTGTTAAAGCTGGTGTTGACGTTACAGAAATCAACCTTGGTTCTTCAGCTTATAAAGAAGGAAAAGTCAACGTTACTAAGGCTCTTTCATTTGACCAAACAGATGTGGATGCTATCAAAGAGTTGCAATCATTGAGTGTCAAATTTGATGTTCGTGGGGTGCCAAGTGATAGTCCAGCAAACGTTGATGCCTTGATTAAGTCAGCTGAAACTAAATTAGCAGAGAAGAAATAATTTTGGAGGATGCATAAATGAGTTTAGTACAAATTATTTTAGTCGTAATTGTTGCTTTCATCATTGGTTGTAGCTCAGTTAACGACCAAATCGAAACTTACCAACCAGTTGTGGCTTGTTCCCTTATTGGTTTGGTTACTGGCCACCTCGAACTCGGCGTTATGTTGGGTGGTAGCTTGCAGTTGATCACTATGGGATGGGCTAACGTTGGTGCTGCCATGGCACCAGACGCTTCACTTGCCGCAGTAGCTTCTACCATTATCCTTATCTTGGGTGGTCAAGGAGCTAAAGGGATTGGTCCTGCCATCGCCCTTGCAGTTCCATTGGCTGTTGCCGGTCTTGCCTTGACAATGTTTGTCCGTACTGCCACAGTCTTCATCGCTCACGCTATGGATAGTCGTGCTGAAGCAGCTGATATTGCTGGAATTGAAAGATGGCACTTTATTGGTATGGCCCTCCAAGGTCTCCGTGTTGCCATTCCAGCTCTTCTCTTGCTATTGATTCCTGCACACATCGTCCAAACTGGTCTTGAAGCTATGCCTGAATGGTTAACATCAGGTATGACAATCGGTGGTGGTATGGTTGTAGCCGTTGGTTATGCCATGGTTATCAACATGATGTCTAGTCGTGAAGTTTGGCCATTCTTCTTCCTTGGTTTTGCTTTGGCTGCCCTCAAAGAATTAACCTTGATTAGCTTGGGTGTTATCGGTCTCTGTCTTGCCGTGATGTACCTTGCGCTTGAAGCTAGTGGTTCAAATGGTTCTTCAAATGATGGAGGATCAGGTGATCCCCTCGGTGAAATTCTGGAAGACTTTTAATTAGGAGGAAAGAAAATGGCTGATTCAAAAATTAAATTAACAAAAGCTGATCGTTTTAAAGCTTTCTTGCGCTCATACTTTCTTTTAGCTTCATTCAACTATGAACGTATGCAAAATGGTGGTGTGGCTTATACTCTTATTCCTGCAATCAAAAAACTTTATCAATCAAAAGAAGAACGTGCAGCTGCCCTTAAACGTCACTTAGAATTCTTCAATACACAACCATTCATGGCTAACCCAATCTTTGGGGTTACACTCGCCTTAGAAGAAGAACGTGCCAACGGCGCTGACATTGACGACGCTGCTATCTCAGGGGTTAAGGTCGGTATGATGGGACCTCTTGCAGGTGCCGGTGACCCTCTCTTCTGGTTTACCCTTCGTCCAATCTTCCTCTCACTCGGAGCAGGCTTGGCTGTTTCAGGTAATATCAAATGGTTGTGGTTTTTCTTCTTTTTTTGGAGCGTTATGGTACCTGCCGTTAAGTGGTATACTCAAGAATTCGGTTATCGTGCTGGTACTGCGATTACGGACGACTTGTCAGGTAACCTCCTTCAACAAGTCACTCGTGGAGCTTCAATGATGGGGATGTTCGTTATCGGTTCTCTTATCCAACGTTGGGTAAGCATCACCTTCACACCAGTTGTTTCTACTGTTAAACAACAAGATGAAGCATTCATTCATTGGGATAAACTACCAAAAGGGATTGCCGGTGTCAAAGAAGCCTTTCTTCAACAAGCTGCCGGTAAATCACTTGAAGCTAACAAGGTAACAACCTTGCAAGATAACTTAAACCAATTGATTCCTGGTTTGGCTGCCCTTGGTTTGACTTTCCTTTGTATGTATCTTCTTAAGAGAAAAGTTTCTCCAATCATCATCATCTTGGGTATCTTTGTCCTTGCTATCTTGCTCCACATCATTGGTCTACTTTAATCGGAGCAAACCATGGTTAAATCGCTCAATACGGAAATGGCTCACACAACTAAGGGAACTTGGTTCCGTGAAGGGCCAATTTACGGAAATATTATGGTCGGTGATAAGGCTTTCGAGTTTTACAATGATACGAAGTTGCAAGACTATGTTCAGATTCCTTGGGATGAAATTACTTATGTGATTGCTGACGTTTACTTTGGCGGTAAATTCATCCCACGCTTTGAAATCCGCACTAAGCAAAATGGACGTTTCCGTTTTGCCAGTCGAAAAAGCAGAACAACCTTAAAAGAAATTCAAAAAAGAATTCCACGTGAAAGCTTAAGAAAAGCTCCTAGCTTTCTAGCTGTTCTCAAACAAGGCTTTAAAAATCTCTTCCGACTCATTGTTAAGAAGAACTAGTCTTTAAATATGATAAAAAGATTATCCAGTCTAATCATTGGATAATCTTTTTTATCATTTCACGCTAATTTCTGATAGTGATTGGTCTGTTTTACATTTTTGTTTCACTAGCTATTGACATTTTAGTGGAAGCGTTTTAGAATATAATTGTTCTTGATTTCTTATGTTCAAAAAGATTGAGAGGCGCTTTTTTTGCCGTCTTAATGAAATCGGAGATAGTCTTTTTAAGCCTAGGAAAAAATATTTTAAAGGAGGAGAACACGAATGGGTATCGGTATTATTATCGCCAGCCATGGTAAGTTCGCTGAGGGAATCCACCAATCAGGATCTATGATTTTTGGGGACCAAGAGAAGGTTCAAGTCGTTACCTTTATGCCAAGTGAAGGTCCTGACGACCTTTACGGCCACTTCAACGATGCCATCGCACAATTCGATGCTGATGATGAAATTCTTGTTTTGGCTGACCTTTGGAGTGGATCACCATTTAACCAAGCCAGCCGTATTGCTGGGGAAAATCCAGATCGTAAGATTGCCATCATCACAGGTCTTAACTTGCCAATGCTTATCCAAGCATACACAGAACGTATGATAGATGCTAACGCTACTGCAGAGCAAGTTGCTGGTAATATCATCAAGGAAGCTAAGGGTGGTATTAAAGCACTTCCAGAGGAACTTAATCCTGTGGAAGAAACAACAGCTGCACCTCAAGAAGCTGCAGCACCTCAAGGAGCTATCCCAGAAGGGACAGTTATTGGAGATGGTAAGCTCAAGATTAACTTGGCACGTTTGGATACACGTCTTTTGCATGGTCAGGTTGCAACTAACTGGACCCCTGCATCTAAAGCAGACCGTATCATTGTAGCATCAGACGATGTTGCTAAAGACGAATTGCGTAAGGAATTGATTAAACAAGCAGCACCAAATGGCGTTAAAGCTAACGTGGTTCCAATTCAAAAATTGATTGATGCTTCTAAAGATCCTCGCTTTGGTAACACACACGCTCTTATCTTGTTCGAAACTGTTCAAGATGCCCTTCGTGCTGTCGAAGGTGGCGTGCCAATCAAAGAACTTAACATTGGTTCTATGGCTCACTCAACTGGTAAAACAATGGTTAACAACGTTTTGTCAATGGACAAAGACGATGTTGCATGTTTTGAAAAATTGCGTGACCTTGGCGTAGCATTTGACGTTCGTAAGGTTCCAAACGATTCTAAGAAAGACTTGTTTGACCTTATCAAAAAAGCAAACGTTCAATAATCTTCATTCGGATACATTAGTTGACTTGCTCAGCTAATCACAACTCAATAGAAAAGGAATTATAACCATGTCAGATATGTCAATTATTTCTGCTATTTTGGTCGTAGTTGTTGCCTTCCTTGCTGGTCTTGAAGGTATCCTTGACCAATTCCAATTCCACCAACCACTTGTTGCTTGTACTCTTATTGGTGCTGCTACAGGTAACCTCACTGCAGGTATCATGCTTGGTGGTTCCCTTCAAATGATTGCCCTTGCCTGGGCCAATATCGGTGCTGCCGTCGCTCCTGACGCTGCCCTTGCATCTGTTGCTGCTGCCATTATTTTGGTTAAAGGTGGTAACTTCACAACTGAAGGTATCGGGGTTGCAACTGCAACAGCTATCCCACTTGCAGTTGCTGGTCTCTTCTTAACGATGCTTGTTCGTACAGCTTCTGTTGCCCTTGTTCACACTGCTGATAAGGCTGCAGAAAACGGAAATATCGCAGGTGTTGAACGTGCTCACTACCTAGCTCTTGTTCTTCAAGGTTTGCGTATTGCTGTTCCTGCTGCACTTCTTCTTGCTATCCCAGCTCAATCTGTTCAACATGCCCTTGGCTTGATGCCTGACTGGCTCAACCATGGTATGGTTGTCGGTGGTGGAATGGTTGTAGCCGTTGGTTATGCCATGGTTATCAACATGATGGCAACTCGTGAAGTTTGGCCATTCTTCGCCATTGGTTTTGCACTTGCAGCTATTAGTCAATTGACTCTTATTGCTCTTGGTGCAATCGGTGTCGCTATCGCCTTCGTTTACCTCAACCTTTCTAAACAAGGTGGCGGTAACGGTGGTGGTGGAACTGCTTCTGGTTCTGGCGACCCTATCGGCGATATTTTAGAAGACTACTAGGAAGGAGTGCTCTCATGGCTGAAAAAATTCAATTATCCAAATCAGATCGTCAAAAAGTTTGGTGGCGCTCACAATTCTTGCAAGGTTCATGGAACTACGAACGTATGCAAAACTTGGGTTGGGCTTACTCACTCATTCCTGCTATTAAAAAACTCTACTCAAAGAAAGAAGATCAAGCTGCTGCCTTAAAACGCCACTTGGAATTCTTTAATACTCACCCTTATGTTGCCGCTCCTATCATGGGTGTTACCCTAGCTCTTGAAGAAGAAAAAGCTAATGGTACTCCTATCGAAGATGCTGCTGTTCAAGGGGTTAAGATTGGTATGATGGGACCTCTTGCTGGTATCGGTGACCCAGTCTTCTGGTTCACAATCCGTCCTATCCTTGGGGCACTTGGTGCTTCTCTTGCTGCATCTGGTAACATTGCTGGTCCACTTATTTTCTTCATCGGTTGGAATATTATTCGTATGGCCTTCTTGTGGTATACTCAAGAACTTGGCTACAAAGCAGGTTCAGAAATTACTAAAGACATGTCTGGTGGTATCTTGAAAGATATTACTAAAGGGGCTTCAATCCTCGGTATGTTCATCCTTGCCGTCTTGGTTGAACGTTGGGTTTCAATCAACTTCATCGTAAATCTTCCTGGTAAGGTACTTTCTAAAGGTGCTTACATTGTATGGCCAAAAGGAAATGTTTCTGGTGACCAACTTAAAACTATCCTTGGTCAAGTCAACGATAAACTCAGCTTTGATAAGATTCAAGTCGATACCCTACAAAAACAATTGGATTCTTTGATTCCAGGTTTGATGGGACTTCTCCTTACGTTTGCATGTATGTGGTTGCTTAAGAAGAAAGTTTCACCAATCACAATCATTATCGGACTCTTTGTAGTTGGTATTATTGCAAGCTTCTTCAAAATTATGTAACAAAAAGAGTAAGAGTTTAGCCGAGCTAAACTCTTTTCTTATGCTATAATAAGGATACTACTATCAAAAAGCGAGAAAAATATGGCACAATCATTAAACAAAACAGTTGAATTGCATACAACAGGCGTCTCCTACATGGCCATCGGAGGTAAGGTGGGGAAGTTTCTAATTGGCGATGTGGCTATTGAATTCTATCCTGATATTAATGTTGAACAATATATTCAAATTCCTTGGACCAGCATCACTCAAATTGGTGCTAATGTGTCAGGAAAGAGGATCAGCCGTCATTTTGAAATCCTAACCGACAAGAGCAAATTTCTCTTTGCTTCAAAGGACTCTGGAAAGATTCTAAAGATTGCAAGGGAACATCTAGGAAATGACAAGGTCGTCAAATTACCAACTCTTCTTCAGACTATTGGCGCTCGTTTCAAAGGTTTATTTGCCAAAAAATCATAATTTTTGTATAATGTTAGGGACGGATAAGTAATAGCTAGACCTTTCCAGAAAGCCTGCGGTTGCTGCGAGCAGGTAGGGTTAACCTACGAAATTCTACCGTTTCATTTAATTAAAGACATAAACAAGTGCACTCCTGTGAAGTTGGATGGAACCGTGGCTCATGTCACTCCAACAGTTTCACTGGGGTGTTTTATTTTTTGGAGGAACCTATGTTAGATGTAAAACGTATTCGTAACGACTTCGATGCCCTTGCTGAAAAATTGGCTACACGTGGTGTCGCTGCTGAAACTTTAAATGAACTAAAAGAACTTGATGTCAAACGTCGTGAACTTCTTATCAAATCTGAAGAACTCAAAGCTCAACGTAACGTTGCCTCAGACGGTATCGCTCAAGCAAAACGTAATAAAGAAGACGCCTCAGAGCAAATTGCAGCCATGCAAAAAGTTTCTGCCGAAATCAAAGAAATTGATGCTGAACTTGCTGCTATCGATGAAAAACTTAACAGTATCGTTGTGACACTTCCAAACACACCACACGAGACTGTACCAGTTGGTGCTGACGAAGATGAAAATGTAGAAGTTCGCCGTTGGGGAACACCTCGTGACTTTGATTTTGAGATTAAACCTCACTGGGATCTTGGTGAAGACCTTGGCATTCTTGATTGGGAACGTGGTGCTAAGGTCACTGGTTCTCGCTTCCTCTTCTACAAAGGCTTGGGAGCAAAATTGGAACGTGCAATCTACAACTTCATGCTGGATGAACACGCTAAAGAAGGCTATACTGAAATGATTACACCTTACATGGTTAACCACGACTCAATGTTTGGTACTGGTCAATATCCAAAATTCAAAGAGGACACTTTCGAACTTGATGGTACTGACTACGTCCTTATCCCAACAGCCGAAGTTCCTTTGACCAACTACTACCGTGGTGAAATTCTTGACGGAAAAGAATTACCAATCTACTTCACAGCCATGAGCCCTTCATTCCGTTCAGAAGCTGGTTCAGCCGGTCGTGATACACGTGGATTAATCCGTCTTCACCAATTCCACAAGGTTGAAATGGTCAAATTCTCAAAACCAGAAAGCTCATACGATGAATTGGAAAAAATGGTAGTTAACGCTGAAAATATTCTTCAAAAACTTAACTTGCCATACCGTGTCATCACTTTGTGTACTGGCGATATGGGATTCTCAGCTGCGAAAACTTACGATTTGGAAGTTTGGATTCCAGCGCAAAACACTTACCGCGAAATTTCTTCATGTTCAAACACAGAAGATTTCCAAGCCCGCCGTGCACAAATCCGCTATCGTGACGAAGCTGATGGTAAAGTAAAACTTCTTCACACTCTTAACGGTTCAGGACTTGCTGTTGGACGTACAGTAGCTGCTATCCTTGAAAACTATCAAAACGAAGATGGTTCAGTAACTATCCCTGAAGTTCTTCGTCCTTACATGGGTGGTGCTGAAGTTATTGCACCAAAATAAATAAATGAATAAACGAGGCTGGGACAATTGTTCCAACCTCGTTTTTATTTTACTTTAAAGCATTAATGCAGTAGCCAACTGAGCTTTTTGTCCACTTTCCGACTCGGGAGAACCCAAGTCAATCTTGTGGGGCTGATATTACGAAAGGGATACCTTTGGAGGCTAATTTAAAATTCTCATTCAAAGCAGTAAGCCCTGTGTATGTATTCTCCTCGTTTACACTATTACTACAATAACTCATTTGTGTCATGACAACTATCATAATAGGGCCTTAATAGTTGAAAGCCTTCCATTAGTTGATCTATCAAGTCAGCCTCAGTCAAGCTACTCGTCACAGGTACATCATATTTAACCAACACCTTACGAACACGACCATCTCTAACTGCTGCTTTAAGCATCTGACGATTCTCTTCAGTTCCTTCTACACGATGACTGACACCATCTTCCTGAGCAAAATAGTATAGAGAGGGGGCAATCGGTAAGTCTAGGACCTTATGTTGCTTAGCTAGAGTGGTGTCTGATTTTTTCCGTTCGACAAAGCTAACTTCTACTGAAATCCCCCATTTTTCAGGCTGACCATAAAGGCGAATCGCCATGGCAACATCATCTAAACTGTCCTCAGGAGCTCTGTAATAGCACCAAAAGTGTGGGCGACATATTTGTGCCTGATTGGCCCAATTACTGACACGATCCATCTTAAAAGGTACCAAACGCTCCTCTAAAACTTTTGACAAAGTCTGCATTTCCTTACGAGCTGCTTGACCAAGTGCCTTGAGCACTTCCATCTCTTCTTGATGCGGACCCGCTTTTTCAGGTTTGATATACTTAACCCCTTGTTTAGATAAATAAGCTTTAATATTTTCTAACATCATTTTCTCCTTACAATGACAAAAGACCAACCCATAACGATTCTATTCTGGTTGGTCTCTTTTTTATTTACGTTTGCGAGCAATCAAGTGGATTGGTGTTCCTTCAAAACCAAAGGCCTGACGAATTTGATTTTCCAAGAAACGCATATAAGAGAAGTGCATCAGTTCTTCTTCATTGACAAAGATAACAAATGTTGGTGGTTTAACCGAAACTTGTGTGCCGTAGAAAATCTTAAGGCGTTTTCCTTTGTCAGTTGGTGTTGGGTTGATGGCAATGGCATCCATGATAACATCATTCAAGACAGCCGATGAAATACGACGGTTTTGACTTTCACTGATGCGTTTAACCATCTCTGGTAACTTGTTAAGACGTTGTTTGGTCTCAGCCGATACAAAGATGATTGGCGCATAGCTCAAGAATTGGAACTGGTCACGGATATCTGCTTCCCAGTTAGCAACCGTATGATTATCTTTCTTAATCGTATCCCATTTGTTAACTACGATGATAATCCCTTTACCAGCTTCATGGGCGAAACCAGCAATGCGCTTGTCATACTCACGGATACCTTCTTCTGCATTGATAACCATAAGAACAATATCAGAACGGTCAATGGCACGCATAGAACGCATGACAGAGTATTTCTCTGTATTTTCATAAACCTTACCAGATTTACGCATACCAGCGGTGTCAATCATGGTATACTCTTGACCTTCACTGTCCACAAAGTTTGTATCAATGGCATCGCGAGTCGTACCAGCAATTGGGCTGGCAATCACACGGTCCTCGCCCAAAATGGCGTTAATCAAACTTGATTTTCCGACATTTGGACGCCCAATCAAACTGAAACGAATGATGTCTGGATTTTCTTCTTCAATCTCTGTTGGGAGATTTTCAACGATAGCGTCGAGAACGTCCCCCGTTCCGATACCATGAACAGATGAAACAGGATAGGGATCGCCAAGCCCCAAAGAATAGAAATCATAGATATCTGCACGCATTTCAGGGTTATCCACTTTATTGACAGCTAGAATAACTGGCTTATGAGTCTTATAGAGAATACGAGCAACGTACTCATCCGCATCTGTAACGCCTTCTTTACCTGAAACAACAAAGACAATAACGTCTGCTTCAGTCATGGCAATGTCAGCTTGATGCTTGATTTGCTCCATGAATGGGGCATCAACATCATCAATACCACCCGTATCAATCAAGCTAAACTGACGGTTAAGCCATTCAGCAGAAGTATAAATACGGTCACGTGTTACCCCCTCGACGTCTTCGACGATAGAGATACGTTCACCCGCAATTCGGTTAAATAGGGTCGACTTCCCAACATTGGGGCGACCCACAATAGCAACTGTAGGTAATGTCATATGTTTAAGTCCCTAGTTAAAACAGGGATTCCTTTCTTCGTTTAGCAACCTTACCTTCCACAAGGAAAGCAAAATCAATCATTTTTTTATCATTTATTGGGGTCAACTTAACGACGATTAACGCCTCTCAAGTGAACCTCTTTGGCTAGAAAACGGATTCGCTCCATGACACGTTTAGCCTGCCATGTTTCGTCTCCCTGACGTCCATTAGATAGCTTAGCTTCTAGGTCCACAAAGCTATAGTTAGATGTGAAGAAGGTCGGTAGCTCCTCAATCATGCGGTACTGGAGGATGACCTGCAAAACATCGTCTCTAATCCAAGAAGAGAACTGCTCTGCACCAATATCATCTAAAACCAAGACTTCTGCTTCTTTTACAGCATCAATTTGTTCCTTAACAGAACCATCTTTAATACCATTTTTAACATCAATGGTAAAGGATGGGTAGTGGATAATGGTCGTAGCAACCTTCTTGGTCTCTGAAAGTTCATGAGCCATGGCAGCCAACATAAAGGACTTTCCAACTCCCATGTCACCATAGAGGTAGAGACCCTTTTGATCTGGACTTGGATAATCAGCCACAAACTCTACAAGACTCTCATAGGTATCAACACGAGCCACATCGTCTAAAGCAATATCCGCAAAAGTAATCTTACGATAAGATTGAGGGAGACTTACCAAGTTAATCCGATTGGCAATAGCCTGTTGCTCCTGCTGCTCTTTGAGCTGACGTGTCTCCTTATAAGTCACATCAGCGTAGCCCTCATTCATGGTTAGAATTGGCTCATACCCCTTGGCAATGTAGGAGACATCACCTTCTTTGACCTTACGGCATTCCACCAAGAATTGATTAAACTTAGGGAGACTACGCTTGATTTCATCCTGACTTAAGCCATGCTCTTGAATAAAACGTGCCACTCTTGGATCTGCCAAGATTTGCTTGGTTAAATCTGTTGCATTAGCAGACCCGTAATGACCCGCTCGGTTGAGGGTTTGTCCAACTCTTTCCATGGGCTACTCCTTTCCTTTTTCTAGTTTAGCCAAAGCACGACGTCTAATTTCGTCCAATTTGGCTTGATCGGCCTGGCTGGTCTGATTGTCATAATTAGGATCACTCCAGCTCGGCACATTTGTTTTTTTCTTAGCATCAGCCTTAGTTTGCTTTGATTTCTTATCGTAACCACTACGCAAAGCTAAAAGCCCTTGTTCAGCACTGATAATCTTCTTAAAGGCAAAATCATTAGCAAGTTTAGAAATATACTCTCTATTCACATTGGTTGAATGTGTCCTACCCAAACTATAGGCAACCATGAGATTGATGACCTCATCCATAAAGCCTCTTTGTGCCAAGTCTGTGAGAATCTTCTTCTCAGAATTAGTCACAGCACCACCAGGACCCTTGGCACCTTGTAGATAATCTATAGGTTTTTCAGACCTGACCGCCTTAAGAATCTTTTCTTCAGTCTCCGTCAAAGCAGAGTCACCACCTAATTTTTGAGCTTGTGCCTGCTCTAATTGCACCTGCATACGCTTGACAATAATCTGATGGTTTACAGCTGTTTTTTTAGCCAAGAGATAGGTATCATACCAATTCATATGATGAATTTCAGACAATTTATAGATTTCAGGCACATCTGTCTTTTCATCTGTAAAGACAAGACCATCGGCCTGCATCCGATTTCTGAAGCTAGTTAAATCAAATGAATTCTTAGGCTTGATGTCTGACACGGTCTTTTGAGCCAAACGCTCATCTGTAAAGACATCTGAAAAACGTTTGGATAAATCTTGCAAACCGTGTAGACTTGCCGGTTTTAAAGCATCTACTGATGGTTCGCTAATTTTTTGTTCCAAAAGCGAGCTGTAAACCGCATGCTTGAGGAATTGCTCAATGGATAAAGGAGACTTAAGCTCAACAACATAAATTCCTTGGGGTGATTGATAGAAGGCTAAAAGATCCACCGCTGTCAGGACGGCCAGAGCCTCCTTGAGGGGCTGCATGCCAAAATTGAGGTGATTCAAAATAGCCGCAAACTTATGACGGTGATTTCCATTGTCATAGAAAGCCACAAAATACTGGTAAAGAGCGTAACCCTCACTCCCAATAATGGGGTAGTAGCAACGCATTAAACTTGCCTGATCGGGAACGATAACCTGATTGCCAACATAGACAAATTCTTCAATAGGTCTCATTTTTTAGACTCTTTTTTCGCACGTACTGTCTTGGTGATTTCTTGAAGTAACTCTTCAATTTCATCAACATCTTTGAAAGAACGGTAAACACTGGCAAAACGGACATAGGTAATTTCATCAAGGTCAGCGAGTTCTTTCATGACTAAATTCCCAATAACCTCGCTATCAACCTCTCCATCATGGTTGCGGCGAATGTTTTGCTCAATCCGAGTGATAGCATTTTCAATATCCTCACTAGAAACTGGGCGTTTTTGTGCACTCATCAAGATACCATTGAAAATCTTATCACGAGAGAATTGTTCACGCGTACCGTCTTTTTTGACAACTAAAAGTGGAACTTCCTCCACACGCTCAAATGTTGTAAAACGAGTGTGACACGTATCACACTCCCGACGACGACGGATGGTATTCCCATCCTCTGCCTGACGGCTATCGATAACACTAGATTTATTATGTTGACATTTTGGACAACGCATGCATTTCACCACCAATCTTCGAAATTCGGTACTCTATTTTACCATAAATGCACGTAAAAAGCACGCCCTAAGCTAGGACATGCTTATGAAGAGAGTCGCTATAGCACTCATTTTTTCTTACTTAAAGTTCAAGTTGTGGTGACGTAGTTTCTGCCTCTGCAAAAGGAATATAGAGGTCGAAACGTGTACCGACACCCAATTCAGAACTAACTTCAATACGGCATCGGTAAGCTTCCACAATTTGGTAAAGGATTGATAAACCAATACCCACACCAGATTGAGTTGTAGTACGATTACGTGCCTTGTCTGAACGGTAGAAGCGCTCAAAGATATGTTCGATGTCCTCTTTAGAAATTCCTTCACCATTATCTTGTACCTGTACCAGCATTTCATTTTCCAGAGCTTTAATTGTTACCTGGATTTCCTTGTCAACAGGTGAATACTTGACGGCATTATCAATCAAAATTGTGATAGCCTGTTCAAAGTGTTGGCTGTAAATCTGTGCTGGACGCTCAGAACTTTCAAAATCATTGAGATAGAATTGGTAATCTTCATGCAAAACACGGAAGTTCCCAATAACCGTACGAATTGAAGAATTCAAATCACAAGTGTCATTTCTGTGATTCTCAAAGGATCCCTTAACTCGGATAGAATCCAACATATCATTGATCATAATGGTCATACGGTTGGCCTCATGGCTTGCAGCCTCAAGACTTTCTTCCAAAATCTCAGGGTCATTTTTACCCCAACGTTGCAAGAGGTCCATATGTCCCTTGATAACGGCAATCGGAGTACGCAACTCGTGACTCACGTCACTCAAGAAGCGCATCTGCATCTGATTATTTTCTTGGATTTTATCCATCATACGGTTAAAGTTAACCGCCAAATCACCAATTTCATCATGACTTTCAATCTTAGAACGGAGCTCCAAATCGCTTGGTGAATCGGTGATAACCCCCATAGTCTCGTGCAACTGTCTCATCGGACGAAGAATAGATGTCAAGACAACGACAGTCGCTGCGATGACCAAGACCGTCATCCCTACTTCAAGGAAAATCAATAAGAAAATCAGACGCTCTTTGAGGGCATAATAGAATTCCAAATCATGGAAGATTTGGGCATAACCAACTATTGTCTTTTTATCTTTACCATAAATCGGAACCTCTAGCAAGAAGCCACGTTTTCCCTTATAAGACACTGACTTTAGTTTGTTAACCTCAGACATGCCTGGTGGAGAATCTGTATTCTCCTCAGAGGTAAAGATAAACGTTCCTTTTTTGTCATAAACAAAGACTGACTGATTTGAATAGAGTTTATTAGAAATCGCAACTTGGCCATCTAGAGAATGCTTTTCAGAAAGCACGCCATTAATAATTGATGCATAGATATTTTTAGGCGAATAAAGGGCAGCTAAGAGCGGTTCTGGACTTAATTCTTCATCAGAATCCCAGTCTTTTTCAATGTATGTAACAACCTTTGAGATGGTAGCATTTACATTTTGACGTTCACGTTGTAAAAGAAGCGTATTTGCTGAAAAAACAACAACGAGGGTGAACATCGATAATACAAGAAAGAAGACCACAGCAGTTGTCATGGTCAACTTTTTTCTAATGGTTACTTTACCGAATAATTTATCTTGTAATTTACTCATTTTTCACGAATAACATAACCCATGCCTCGTACCGTTTGAATATATGATTCTTTGCCTGGAACATCAATTTTTCCACGCAAGTAACGAATATAAACGTCTACAACGTTTGTTTCGATAGCATCATCATATTTCCAAACTTGAAGTAAAAGTTCTTCACGGGTCATCACTTGGTTCATATTGCTCAAAAGTGTGTTCAACAAATCAAACTCACGTTTTGTCAATGGGATAGCTTCATCACCACGTACAACTGTACGGTTTTGAACATCTAATTTCAAGTCACGGTAAGTTGACGCTTTAGCTGGTGCATTCTTAGCAGCTTCAATATCTTGACGACGGAAGGTCGCACGAATACGTGCCAAAAGTTCTTCAATCGCAAATGGTTTTACAATATAGTCATCAGCACCACGATCCAATCCGGCAACGATGTCCATGATTGAGTCGCGAGCTGTCATCATCATAATATAAGTATCTTTTTCCTGTTGGAGACGACGAGTTACTTCAAAACCGTCCATCTCAGGTAACATAAGATCCAAGAGAATAAGATCGAAATCTTTCTCAAGTGCCATTTCTAGTCCTTCACGTCCGTTGTCTGCTGTCACAACGTCGCATCCTTCGTGTTGAAGTTCTAACGAGACAAAACGAGCAAGGTTTTTCTCATCTTCAACAATCAAAATTCGTTTGCTCATAATAAGTATTTACCACTTTCTTAAATTTTTTTGACTTCTATTTCCCTTTAAAAGTCTGTCGATTTATTTAGCAAATAAATCTGAAAATTAACTTCTAATGATATAATAATATACAGTTTTAAAATTGTCAAACATTTTTAGTTTATTTTTTTGAATTAATTTTCATCAAATAGACCATTCAATTGGGCAAAAGGATTACTTGCCTCTTTTTTCTCTTGTTGGAGGGCTGCATATTCCTCTTCCGACAGGACTTCCCAGTCATTTCCTGAAAGAGAAATTTGACCTTTCTCTTCTTCTGGTGTTAAGACTTTCATAGGAATATTAAGAAGAATATTGTCCAATATACTCTCATCTAGATTAATGGCATCACCATCCAAGATAAGAACCAAGTTTTCTTCGACTAATTCCTTCTGTAGAAGGGCATCTGCCTCTTGAATAAAGGTCTCCGAGACTGGATAGTTAAAACTAAGCGTTACAGGCTCAAGAGAACGGCTAGATGGTAATGTAATATTATAAGCTAATTGATAATCCAAAAGGTACAATCCATTATCATAGACTACCTGTCCACTTGCTTGAATCTGTTCAAGATTTAAAACCTGATTATAGCGTTCTTTAATAGACTCCAAAAGTAAAGGTGCTTCGTTAAAAGCAAGCCCTTCTGGAGACTTTCTAACTTCTGAAAGATAAATCATTGTCAATCCTCAAACTAAATTTCCCCACGGGGAGTGATTTTTAATCCACAAGACCATAATCCCCCACAACCGCCTTTCATTAAAGCAACTATATTGTCACTTTCTTTTAAGCGAGTAATTATGATTTTAGACTTAATTAGTATTATATCAGATTTTTAAGAAAAAATAACACCTTAAATATTACATATTTCTTAAACTTAGAACTTCTTTAAAAGATAATGAAAAATGCATTCGCTCCTAATGTTCGCTCATTTTTGGTGTTAGATGAAAGACCTTAATTATGGTAAAATAAGAGCATTGAAACTATTTAAAAGGAATATAAAAATGACACCTGAAGATTTTTACAAGGCTCTACAAGAAGAGGGATTCAATCTGAGTCAGCAGCAAAAAGACCAATTCCAACGCTATTTTGAGCTATTGGTAGAATGGAACGAAAAAATCAATCTTACGGCAATCACTGATAAAAACGATGTTTACCTTAAGCATTTCTATGATTCGTTGGCTCCTGTTCTGCAAGGACATATCAAAAATCAAGATATTCGACTCTTAGATATTGGGGCTGGAGCTGGTTTTCCAAGTCTCCCTATGAAGATTCTTTGTCCTAAGCTTGAAGTGACCATCATTGATTCTCTCAATAAACGCATCAATTTTCTCAATCTCTTGGCAGATGAGCTGCAACTTAGCGGTGTTCACTTCTATCATGGACGTGCCGAGGATTTTGGTCAAGATAAGGCCTTCCGTGCTCAATTTGATGTAGTGACCGCCCGTGCTGTTGCACGTCTGCAGATTCTCTCAGAATTGACCATTCCTTTCTTGAAGGTTGGTGGACAACTCATTGCACTTAAGGCTGCAGCTGCCGATGAAGAATTGGCTGAAGCTAAGAATGCTTTGAACCTCCTTTTTGCCAAACCTATTCTCAACGATAACTACCATTTACCAAATGGTGATGGGCGTCATATTACCATTGTCGAGAAGAAAAAAGAAACTCCAAACAAGTACCCTCGTCGTGCTGGAATGCCTAATAAAAAACCACTATAACGTTCATCCAAGGATGTTTTTGATTCCTTGGATTATTGTTTCCCCTTATGGTAAATTTGGAGGTTTTCATTGATTAATCGTTTTTCTGTCACTCAAAGACTTGTGCTTAGTTTTGTCTTTGTCATTCTGGTGGGAAGTATCTTACTTAGTCTTCCCATTAGTCACTATGCTAATAGTCCAGAAACAAACTATCTAGACCATCTTTTCAACACGGTATCAATGGTCTGTGTGACTGGACTTTCTGTGGTTCCTGTTAGTAAATCTTACAATGGTTTTGGTCAAATTGTCTCCATGCTTCTCATGCAGACCGGGGGTCTTGGGCTAGTCTCTTTGATTGCTATCAGTACCTACAGCCTTAAAAATAAATTGGGCTTGAGCGATCAAGATCTCCTTCAATCTGCACTCAGCAGGGACAATCAAAAAGATTTAAAATCCTATCTTTTCAAGGTCTATAAAATAACTTTTTCCATTGAAGCTTTAGCGGCACTAGTAATTATGACTGATTTTATCCCTCGCTTTGGACTTGGTCACGGCATTTTTAACAGTCTATTTCTAGCGGTCTCAGCTTTTTGTAACGCTGGTTTTGATAACTTAGGAGCTAACAGCCTACAAGACTATGCGACCAATCCAACAATAAACCTTGCTGTCGCAGGTCTCATCATGTCTGGAAGTTTGGGTTTTGCAGTCTGGATTGATTTGATTCAGTTATTTAAGCGTTATATCAAGAATCGTCCTAGAAACTGGAATTTAGCTTGTAGACCCCTTAGTAATCAAAGCCGTCTTGTGCTTATTAGTACAGCTTGTATCCTCTTGATGGGGACCTTGTTAGCTTGGCTACTTGAAATGGATAATGTTAAGACTATCGGCTCTCTCAACGTTTGGCAGCAACTTATGGTCAGTTTCTTTCAAACTGTAACCATGCGTACTGCTGGCTTCGCAACGATTTCCTATACCAAGGCAGATTTCTCCACAAATCTTCTTTTTATGATTCAAATGATTATTGGGGGTGGTCCTGGAGGAACTGCGGGTGGTATCAAGGTGACAACTGCCTCCATCATGTTCCTACTTTTTAAGTCAGAGCTATCTGGTAACTCGAGCGTTGTTTTTCGAAATCGTATTATATCTAATAAGACTGTTTTGCAAGCATTCACAGTTATACTCTTTTTCCTAACAATGCTCTTTGTCGGCTATGTTATTCTGCTTGAAACCAATCCAAATCTCTCACCACTGGCCTTGCTATTTGAGAGTGTGTCAGCTATTGCCACAGTCGGTGTGTCTATGGATTTGACTCCTAGTCTTAATACCATAGGGCGCTTCGTTATCATGGCTCTCATGTTCATTGGTCGTGTCGGTCCCATCACTGTTCTCTTGAGTTTGATGACCAAAAAAGAGAAACAGGTTTCCTACTCACCAACTGACATCTCTGTTGGCTAAAGCAACCAATTCATTAACAAAATTCTGAAAGGATTCTACATGAAAACACAAATTATTGGCGTCCTCGGTTTGGGGATTTTTGGACAAACCATCGCAACCGAACTTTCCACTTTTGGCCAAGATGTCATTGCCTTAGATAACAATCCTAAAACCATTGATTCTCTAGCAGATCAGGTGACTAAGGCTGCTGTGGGGGATATTACTGACATTGATTTTCTTCGCTCGACTGGTATTGAGAGCTGTGATACCGTTATTATTGCTACAGGGGAGCATCTGGAGTCTTCAGCATTGGCTCTTTTGCACTGTAAGAAGCTAGGGATTAAACGTATCATTGCTAAAGCTAAAAGCATCAATTACGAAGAGGTTCTCTATGGTATGGGAGCCAACCTCGTCATTACACCCGAACGCAGTACGGCAAAAGAACTGGCTTCCAAAATACTCCGCTATAACATTTCAAATGTCTTTCATCTAGAGGATGACGTGGCTTTAATCGAGCTTAGGATTCCTCATGAATGGGCAGGAAAATCTTTGCACACCTTGAATCTCCGAAAAACTTACAACGTCAATGTCATTGGTTTTAGAAACGATGAAAATGGAAAACTAAACACTCATTTTGACCCTACGAAACAGCTGCCTAATGAAGGAACTATCCTAGTCGTTGCTGACAATCGAACACTAGAAAAATTTGATTATTTGGGGTATTTGAAATAACAGAAAAACGTTCTGGTCTTGTTCACAATGAACAGGACTAGAACGTTTTTTATTGTTGCAAAAATCCATACAATCTTTAACCCTAGTATCATAACCAGGGATTGTAAAATCGACCCTGATTCAGAAAAATCAATCCTAGACTAATCCCTAACAGCAGAAACGCTAATAAGATTACAAGATAATCTTGCTTAGTCAAAGATTTATGAACATACCAGGTACGTTTTTTATAGCGACCAAAGCGGCGTAATTCCATAGCTGTCGATATGGTATCAATACGCTCTAACGAAGAAAAAATTAATGGAAGAACAATTTGTAGATTCCCACGAATGCGCTTAACCAGACCTGCCTTTTTCGACAAATCTAAGCCACGCGCTTCCTGGGCCTTGCGAATCGTAAAGAATTCTTCTTGAACATCTGGAATATAACGCAATGTCAAACTAACGGAGTAGGCAAATTTATAAGGCAATCCAATCTGATTAAGACTAGCTGCAAACTGACTCGGATGGGTAGTCATCAGAAAGAGAATGGCAAGAGGAACCGTTGAAAAATACTTAAGCAAGAGATTAGCAAGATAGAAAATCTCCTGACTGGTTAAATAAAAGCGGCCCCATCCTTCAACCAATACGGTCTTAGTACCATAAATCTCCTCACCATAGCTAGGATCGAAAAGATAAACCATGACTAAGTTAAAGAGGGCAACGGCTCCAATGATTTCAACAACAAATGAAACATCTTTCCATCGAATATTAGCTCGCTTGAAAAGATAAATAGATAGAAAACCTATTACTAATATAAACCTAGGATCGTAAGTTGCCATACAAGCAACTGATACTAAAATGAAGAAAATCATTTTACTTGCACCAGATAATCCATAAAGGAAACCTTGACCTGATTGATAACCAATTAAACGATTAGACATAAGGTCCTCCTTTGTTAATTTTATCAATATAATACTCTGTCACGTCTACTGGATCACAGGACAATTTCTGACCCAAGGTATAGAGTGATGTCTGTTTCAGATTAGCTGCCTTCAACAGGTCGTGCTGATTGAGGATGGCGACAGGATTATCATCTGCGATAATCGCACCATCAACGACAACCAAACAACGATCACTGTATTCCAACATAAGTTGCATGTCGTGGGTAATCATTACAATCGTATGGCCTTGCTGCTGAAGACTGTCAAGGAAAGTCATGATATCCGTATACGTTTGGTAATCTTGACCAGCCGTTGGCTCATCTAAGATAATGATTTCAGGTTTCAAAACCAAGATAGAAGCTATAGTCACACGCTTTTTCTGACCAAATGATAGAGCAGAAATGGGCCATTTACGAAAACTATAGAGGCCACAGGTCTTCAAAACCTCATAAACACGCTCTTCAACTTCTGACTCGTCAACACCTCTCAAACGTAAACCTAAAGCTACTTCATCAAAAATCATAGCTTGACTAATCATCTGGTTAGGATTTTGTAAAACAAACCCGATACGTTCTGAACGCTCAGCGATGCTATCCTGGCTAATATCCTGACCTTTATAAATCAGTCTGCCGTGACTAGGGACAAAGCCACATAAAGCCTTGGCAAGCGTTGACTTACCAGCTCCGTTTTTACCAACAATTGCTAGACGCTCACCCTTTTTCAGACTAAAGGACATGTTCTCAATTATAGGTAGGTTATCTCCGTAGCCAACTTTAAGTTTCCCAACCTCTAAAATAGGAGTTGTTTGACTTTCAGATGGAACCTTTCTCGTTCTGTCCGGCAAGCTTAAACCAGACAGGTCCAAAGTTTCTAGTTGGCTGAGTTGCTCTGTACTTTTGGTGTTAAATCCCAACTGACGTAAAACCGTCACATAGAGGGGTTCACGAATACCATTATCCAACAAGAGAGTAGTTGATAAAAGCTCATCTGGGCTACCGTTAAAAAGTAGTTTCCCATCATTGACCAATAAAACACGGTCAACAGGACGATAAAGAACATCCTCCAGACGGTGCTCAATAATAATCGTCGTGGCTCCTACTTCCTTGTGAATTTTATCAATAAGGGCAATCGTTTCTTGGCCCGATTTAGGATCCAAATTTGCCAACGGCTCATCAAATAAGAGAATCGGACTCTCATCAATCAAGACCCCAGCTAGACTGACCCGTTGTTTTTGTCCACCTGATAAATCTTGAGGACGATGACCCAAGAGAGAACTCAAATTCAAACGTTCGGCCCAGAGAGCCACCTTATCTTTCATCTCACCTTGATTGACACAATCATTTTCCAAGGAAAAGGCCAAATCTTCAGCTACCGTCAATCCAATAAACTGACCATCTGGATCCTGTAACACCGTAGATACCAATTGAGACCTATCATAGATTGATTGATTGAAAATGTCTTGGCCGCCTATAGTCACCTGCCCCTGCGCCTGACCTTTGTTAATGTTAGGAATGATACCATTAAGACACTGGGCCAGGGTTGATTTTCCACTACCAGACGGGCCTAAGATAAGTACTTTCTCACCCTTGGCAATATCAAAACTGATATTTTTGATTGTAGCTTCCGCTTGCGCATCATATTGAAATGTAAACTGATTAAAACTAATGTATTTATCCATGTTTCTACTAAAAAAGAGAGGGCTTATCAAAAAAATCTTGACAAGCCACACTCTGCTATAAATTATTTCTAGTCTTTAGTAAGACTACCTGATTGTGTACGTGAGTGGGCGTAAATTGCAAGTAGAGCCGTTCCTCCAACTGCAATTGTAATAAAGTTTGCCAATCCAGAAACAAAACCTTGAGCATAGAGGTAAGACCATTCTTGCGCAAATTGGATTTTATCACCGATTGGTGTCACAACACCATACGCAATAATAAGAGATAAGAGTTGGATGAGGTTAAACCAAATCATATTTCCAAATGTCAGAACCCCTTTTGTTGCATCGTATTTTTTACGAAATAGACCAATGACAAGACCTATAACACCACTAGCAAGAACCCAAGCCCATGAAATACTTCCGTATTGGATACCATCCTTAAGCGCATGACCAATGAGGCCCATGAAGAAACCTGTGATGGGGCCAAATATTACTGAAAACAGAGCCTGAACTGCATATTGCAGTTGGATGCTAGTATTCCCAAAAATAGGAATGTTAACAAACATACCAATGATAATAAAGAGTGCTGCACCAATACCTGTCGCAACTACTGTACGAATTGAATTATTTTTCATAATTTTACTTTAATCTCCTAAACGTTTAATTTCAATGTGCCAGTTAGATCCTACACCGACATTATAAGCCTTGGCAAAAGACCCTTGGTTAATGGCTAGTCCCACACGATAGAGGGAGTTGATATAAATAATTGGTTGACCAATACGAACATCCGCAAAAGATTTTCCATAGGTAACTTGGTTTTGGTAGACCAACATATCATTGTTAAAGATGGTCACTTCGAAACGATCACCAAAGTTTGGTTCCAAAGCGTAAAAGTCATCACGTGTGATTGAGGTCCAAAGCGATCCGAAACGGACGTCTAGAATGTCAATCGCACCACGAACCAAATGATCTTCTATGATGGTTTCAACCACTGGAAGTTCTAGAATTTTCTCCACAGGTAACTCGGGTCCAACATCTTCAAAACTGATATGACCAGAGGCTAATTTGGCACCTGTATAAGCATAAACATCACGTCCGTGGAAGGTATAAGATAGTTCGGTATTACTACGGCGGTTCTCAACCTCTGAAATTTCTCGAACAGCCACGATACCAACATTCTTTTTAATATAAGAAAGCGTGCCATTGTCGGGAGTAACGATATATTGCCCAGTCTTAGTCAGAGCAACCACACTTTTTCGTGACGATCCGACACCAGGGTCAACTACGGATACAAAAGTTGTCCCTTTCGGCCAGTATTCAACGGTTTGAAAGAGACGGTAGGAAGCTTCAAATGTGTTATAGGGAGTGATGTCGTGGGTTAAGTTGTGCACTCCTAGGCTTGGCTCTTCTTGTAAAGCCACACCAATCATGGCCGAAACAGCACCATCAACCAAACCAAAATCCGATTGAAGTACTAATAGATTATTAGTCATAAATATCTCACCCTTTTCTATTAGAGACGTTTATTTTACCACATTTTATGGGTATTTTAAAGATGACAAATCCTTGAGCTAGCTATAGTCTTTGCCTATGTTGACTACATAACCTCAAAAAGTCAGCCCCAGAGGCTGACCTTCTTTATTATCTAAGCCTTATTCCAACGGCTTTTTTCTGCTACTGCTGTAAAGAGAACATCTGTTGACGAGTTGAGGGCCGTTTCACATGAGTCTTGGATGACACCGACAATAAAGCCGACACCGACAACCTGCATGGCCAGATCATTTGAAATACCAAAGAGGCTACATGCTACAGGTACCAAGAGAAGGGAACCTCCTGCAATACCTGAGGCACCGCAGGCAGAAATAGCTGAAACTACACTAAGAATAAGGGCTGTCGCAAAGTCAACCTCAATTCCCAAAGTAGTCACTGCAGCCAGTGTCAAAACATTAATTGTCACAGCTGCCCCTGCCATGTTAATTGTTGAACCCAGAGGGATAGAAACTGAGTAAGTATCAGGATTCAAACCAAGGTCTTCACACAATTGAAGGTTGACGGGGATATTGGCAGCTGATGAGCGGGTAAAGAAGGCAGTAATCCCAGAATCTTTCAGACAACGGAAAACCAATGGGAAAGGATTCTTGCCCATCATCACAAAGGCAATGGCTGGATTGACCACCAAGGCAACAAAGGCCATAGTACCAACCAGAACAAGGATAAGAACTCCATAATCTGCCAAGACGCCAATACCATTTTCAGAAATCGTATTAAAGACAAGACCAAGAATACCAAATGGTGCTAGGTTAATAATCCAACGCACGATTTGAGAGGTCACCTCAGCCAAGGTATTAAGCAATTCTTTAGTGTGTTGACTGGCTGTTCGCATAGCAAAACCAAAGACAACAGCCCAGACCAAAACCCCAATATAGTTGGCTTGAGCCAAGGCATTAATAGGATTATCCACCATCTTAAGCAATAAATCCTTAAACACCTCACCAACCCCCTGAGGTGCACTTGCTTTGGTAGCTGCGGCTGCTCCCAATTTCAATGAAATTGGAAAAATATAGTGGGAAATCACAGCTGTCAAAGCTGCAGCAAATGTTCCAAATAGGTAGAGAACAATTACCGTCTTCATATTGCTTTGTTGGCCCTCACGTGTTTGGGAAAGGGCATTGGCAACCAAGGCAAAAACCAAGAGTGGTGCAATGGCCTTCAAACCACCAACAAACATATCTCCCAAGAGACCAATAACTGTAATCTTAGGAATAAGCAAACCAAGCAAAGCACCGATTACCACACCAATGGCAATACGCTTTATCAAGCTGGTTCTATTCCACGTTGAAATAAAACGTTGCATAACTCATTAACTCCTTTTATGTGGCTAACAAAACCACAAAACATTCATTGACTTCCATATTATGATATATTTCTCAAATCGTCAAGACATGAAAAAAGCCTGTTGAAAGCAGGCTTTCCACTCTTATTTATGACTCAATTTACGAGTTAAGAAGTCACCGACAAATTGGATAAGGAAAATCAAAATCAGGATCAACAAGGTTGCCAAGATAGTGACGGAAGTATTTGAACGGTTGTATCCATAGTAGATGGCAATATAACCAAGACCACCTGCACCGATGGCACCGGCCATCGCAGTTTCACCCACGAGTGAAATCAGGGTCACGGTTGATACACGAACCAACTCAGGTAGACCTTCACCAAGGTAAACCTTAATCGTATCCCAAAGAGTCGCACCACTAGCTTGCGCTGCTTCAATTACCCCACGGTCTAAGTCTGCAAGTACCACCTGTACTTGACGGGCAAAGAATGGGAAGGTTGCCGCTGATAATGGAACCAAGGCCGCTGTCATCCCAAGGTTAGTCCCTACGATGAAGTAAGTAAAGCCTTTCAAAATCGCTAGGAGGATGATGAAAGGAATGGCACGAAAGATAGAGGTCACCTTATCTAGGATTTGGAAAACAAATTTATTTTCAATAACCCCACGAGGTCCTGTCAATACCAAGAAGAGTCCCATAACCAGACCAAGAAGTCCCCCAATGATGAAGGAAATCACGGTCATATAAAGAGTTGCGTAGATGGCATCTGGCCAAGAGTTAACCCCTTGCATACCGATACGATAAATATCTGGAAAGTTTTGTTGAATCCAATCTGCCATTATTGGGCTCCTTTCTTAAGTACCTGCAAGTTAACACCTGCATTTTCAATCGCTTTTTGCGCTGCAATAACCTTGTCAGAATCGCCATCCAAAACAACGACCAATTCACCAACAGGTGTATCACCGAGAATTTCAACATTTCCATAAAGGATATTACTTGAAACACCGTAATCTTTGAAGATTTCAGTCAAGAGTGGCTCATCTGTGGAAGAACCAGCGTATTTAAGTTGAACAAGAAGAGCTGAACTTGGCAAGTTTTTAACCAAAGGTTGCGCATTAATCTTAGTCAAAGCATCTTCAATTCCCGCTGCAGTTTCAATAAATTCTTGTGTCAAATCTTCTTGTGGATTTGAGAAGATATCTAGGACACTGCCTTCTTCCAAAAGTTGACCATTTTGCATGACAGCTACACGATTACAAATATCTTTAACAATTTGCATTTCGTGGGTAATCATAACCACTGTCAAACCGAGTTTCTTATTCAAATCTTGCAGAAGTGAAAGAATTTGCTTAGTCGTTTTAGGGTCAAGGGCTGATGTAGACTCATCTGAAATCAAGATTTCAGGATCGTTGGCCAAGGCACGTGCAATCGCTACACGTTGTTTTTGTCCACCTGACAATTGTGCAGGATAGTTTTCGGCACGGTCAGCCAAGTCAACCAACTCCAAGAGGCCACGAACTTTTTTGTCCTTTTCTTCACTGCTTAACTTAGAGTGGCGGAGGGCAAAGGCAACATTTTCATAAGCCGTTTTCTGAGCCATTAAGTTAAAGTGTTGGAAAATCATCCCAATTGTTTGACGTTTTTGACGCAACTCTTTTGTCGTTAATTGGACCTTACCATCTGCAAAAGTCACATCCTTACCGATAGTGATTTGACCAGCTGTAGGCACTTGCAAAAGATTAATAGCACGCACCAGGGTAGACTTCCCAGCCCCTGAATAACCAACAATTCCGTAAATATCACCTTTTTCAATCTGGATAGACACATCTTTAACCGCTTGGATAGTGCGGCGTTTCTGTGTAAAGGTGATATCAATATTTTTCAAATCAATAATGACATTACTCATAACTTGCAATTAACTCCTTAATTAGTTCAATGTGGGTATAGTAGTCTGCTAGGCTAACATTTTCATCCCCACCGTGGTCACGGCTATTAGCATTTCCTATCCCAAAAGCTGCCATAGGAACACCCAAAGCCTCGTAAATCATATGCATAGGTCCAGTACCGGCAGCCGTTGGAAGTACAGCGACACCTTCCTCATAAAAGCCTTTTGCCAACTCAATAACATTGACAATAGCCGGATCAGACATATCGCTACGATAACTTTCTTCACCAAGAGTGAAGGTTACCTTAATACGGTCGAATCCTTCTTTTTTAAGATGGGCCTTGATACGCTCCAAAACATACTCAGGTGTCAAGCCAGGAACCAAACGCATCTCCATTTTAGCTTTGGCTTGCGCTGGTAAGATAGTCTTAACCCCTTGCCCCTGGTAACCTGTCGAGATTCCTTCTATAGAAAGGGCTGGCTCAAAGTAATAAGTTTTTAAGAAATCACGGCGGTCACTTTCCAAAATTGGAAGTTTTAGCCCGTAAATTTTTCGAAGGCTGTCTGCATTTTCAATAGCATAGGTTTCAATGAGATCCATCTCGCGTTCGTTAGGTTGAATCACTTTATCGTAGATACCATCAATGAGAATCCGTCCCTGATCATCACGCATACTAGAGATAGCATTGAGTAAATACCATGACGCCGATTCAATCACAGCACCAAATTTAGAATGAATATCAACATCGGCACTCTCGACAGACAAATCAAAGGTAATAATCCCCTTGTTGCCACCTGTGATTTCTAGTTGTCCTTTACTATTGCGGTTACCTTGTTCCCAAACCAAAAGATCTGCAGGAAGAAGGTCGTCACGGTATTTTTCCAAATACTTTTCAAGATCAGTTGAAGCAGATTCCTCAGCGCCTTCCATCATAAACGTGATATTAACAGGAAGGTCACCAACCTCTCGAATATATTTACGAAGGGCTGTCAGACGAGCTGTAATATGCCCCTTATCATCATCAACACCACGACCATACATATAACCCTTTCGAACAGTCAAACGAAAAGGTTCATCCGTCCATGGCTGATCATTATCCGCAGGAACAGTATCATAGTGCTGATAAAAGATAATGGTCTTAGCATCCGGATTTGGACTCTTAAATTTTGCCAAGACAAAAGGTGCCGTATAGGTCTCGTCAATCGTCACCTCTGCACCTATCCTTGAAAAGATTTCACCAAGGTAGGCAGCCACATCATAGAGACCAATATTTTGAGCAAAAATAGATTTTTTAGAAATCAAAGTCCGCAAAACTTCAAAATAGTGTTGAGCAGTTTCGTCATTACGGAACTTTTGTAACTGTTCTTCTTCACTAGAAAATGCCATCAAATTCGTCTCCTTCATACAAGACAAAACGGCGTGTTCTCACACGCCCTTCCGCCCTTAGCTTATTTCTTTGAATTAGCTTTCAATTGATCTTGTGTTGGTGCACCTTTCCATGCTGGAAGGTCAACCTTGTTAGAGGCATCGTAAATGGTTTGGGCAACTTCATCATTTTGGTAAGCTTTAATCAAAACTTTGATCGCATCAGCCTTATTTGATTTTTCCCAATCCTTGTTAGCTGCAATGATGTTAACCCAATCTTTCAAATCTTGACTTGGATCTTCTTGGAAGAGGGTTGTATCGTAGTTAACGTTTTGTTGTTGGGCATATGAGTTGTTAACAACTGCTGCATCTACAGATGAAAGAGTTTGAGCTGTTTGTTCAGCTGCGATTTCTTTGATTTCCAATTTCTTTGGATTTTCAGAAATGTTCTTGATTGTTGCCAATTCACCTTTTTTAACATCTAATTTAATCAAACCAGCTGTTTGAAGAAGAGTCAATGCACGGCTTTCATTTGTACCATCATTAGGTACTGAGATAGTAGCTCCTTCAGGAAGATCTTTAACATCTTTGTATTTAGCTTTTCCGTTTTCGGTACCTGAGAAAAGGTGGATAGGGCTAAGAAGTGTATCTGCTGCAGCAACAACATCACCCTTGTTTTCTTTATTCCAGTTATTCAAGAAGTAAATGTGTTGGAAAGCATTAACATCGATTTCACCGTTTTTAAGGGCTTCATTTGGTTGGTTATAGTCTGTAAACTCTTTCAACTCAATCGTTACGCCTTTTTCTTTAGCCAATTCTTTGACCTTATCCCATACTGGTTCAGTTGCATCATCCAGTGTCATGATACCAACTGTCAATGTTTTATCATCTTTAGCTGACTTGTTACCACCAGCACCACATGCAGCCAAGGCTACTGTTGAAGCGACTGCTAATCCTGCAATTCCAAGAATTTTTTTAAATTTCATCATAAGCTCCTTTAAATTGTTTTAAGTGTAAAACTATTATCCCATAGGATAAGAATTGTAGCAAATTGTTTATAATTGTATGAATCTATAGTTATTAGCTATAGCCTATCCTAAATTTTATTTATAAGAAAATGCTGAGAAATATCTATCCTCAGCCTTATTTCTTATTTTTTGCTTGGTACTTTCAAAGCATCTTTAGTTGGGATATAATCTTTATTTCCAAGGAATTTCTCAGCCAATTTAGCCAAAGTACCATCCTTTTGGAGTTCTTCCAAACGTTTATTTACAAATTTTTGAAGGTCTTTTTGATTATCAGCAAACAAGAAGTAAATGTATGGTTGTTGATCAGACTTAAGTTCAATGGTCTTCAATTTTGTCAACTTATTGTTTTTGATAATTGAATTAACTGTTGGGGCATCAAAGATCTTGAAGTCGTATTTACCTTCATTTAAGTTTGTCAACATTTGTGTAATGTTTTCATTAGTGTAGTTGAGTTCAACTGGCTTATCTGAATGTTTATCATTGAATTCAGTCAATTGAGTAGCTGTTGATGTTCCTTGAACTACCTGTGTAGAGTGACCAGCGATGTCATCATACTTCTTGATTTTACTATCTTTTGGAACCGTCAAGACTGCAGGTGTTGTTCCAATTGGATATGAGAAGAGGTATTTTTGGTCACGTTCTTCTGAGTAAGAGATATTGTTCCCAGCCATTTGGTATTTAGCTGAGTCAAGACCTGTAAAGACTGAAGACCATTCTGTTTTTTGGAATTTCACTTCATACTTGTCAGAGTCTTTGAAGACCGCTTTAGCCACTTCCACATCGTAACCAGTTAATTCACCATCTTTTTCATATGAAAATGGTGCTGTTGTTCCGACCGTTGCAAAATTAACAGTTTCTTTAGCACCAGATGATTTTGACGAAGATGTATCTGAAGATGTATCTTTTGATTTTGAAGAACATGCAGCGAGCAATGCTACTGAAGCAATGGCTACACCTGTGATTCCAAGAATTTTTTTAAGTTTCATAATTGTCTCCTTTGAGATTGATTGTTCTAATTGTAACAAAAATCACTAGTCTTAACTAATACTTAAACATAATCAAGGTGATAAGAAAATCCTATCACTCTGAAGTATCAATTGTTTGACAAAATAAAAAAGGGAGAAAACCAATAACGATTTTCTACCTTTTTACTCATTAGTAATGTGATAAGCGCTCAATCACTTGCTGATTACTGAGAACCTCCCTTGCAGGAAAGAAATCAGCCTTCCCATTCTCAAAAAGAAGAACATCTGCCTTCTCATGATGAAGATGCTTAAAGTGATGGGCTGACATGATAATGGTTTTACCGGCCGAATGAAGCTCATGTAAGAGCTCTCTAAAAAATTCTTCATATTCTTTAGAGAGATTGTTGAAGGGTTCATCAAGAATATAGACATCTGGATTGGTTACCATAATGCTGGCAAAGGCTACTTTCTTCTTTTCACCACCAGACAATTGATAAGGCACTCGGTCCCTTAAATCGTCAATTTTAAGTAAGGTTAGAGTGTCCTCAACACGTTTTGAGACTTCTTCTTCAGTCAAACCTAACTGACGAGGCCCAAAGGCAATCTCATCATAGACCGTACTATTAAAAAGCTGACTATCTACATCTTGAAAAAGAATACCTAACCGACTATAGAAATCACGTTTTTGACGTTTGTCCTTCAACCATTCCCTGACCTCTTTCCCTAGGAAAAGAATACGGCCAGACTCTTCTTGTTTGAAGCCTGTTAATAGACTGATGAGACTCGACTTTCCAGTCCCATTTTCCCCCATCAACATCACATATTGCCCTTGTCTAATCTCCAAATCAAGACCAGTAAAGACCTTTTTTTGTTCATAGGCACAGGCCACTTGATTCAATTGAAACATCTCATCCTCCTAAAAGAATTTGTCCTAAAATTACTACCACTAGTCCAACCAAGGCAAACCAATCCTTCCATGTGAACGACCGTGATGACTTGACATACTCACCAACAAAACAACGCGCTTCCATGGCCTGAGTGAGTTCCTCACCATAACGTATTGCTTTAAGGTAGAGAATTCCCCAGACATTGCTCCCAATTTGGAAACGGTGGTTACCACCATAGCTACGTGCCTCAATTCCTTTAAGCAAGTCCATTAATTGTTTCCCAAAAACATCAATATATTTTATGGTAATATCCAACTGGAGTAGGATAAGGTCAGGAAAATGCAGACCCTTTAAGGCAGCTAACATCTCACTTATCGTACTCGTCTCCGAATAATAGGCAATGGCCAAAGCAATCAAGGGAAGCCTTAAAAGAAAGAGGGTTTGTCCACCGCTAAATAAGAGATGGGGCAGATAAATAATTATAGGGAAGACCAATAATAAAATGGTCTTTTTTAAGGTCCTAACTAAAACGGAATGGGGTAGGAAAGCCACACCAAAACCTAAGACTAAGCCTAGAATCCATAGGACTGTGAGGTTTCGACTAATCCCAACCGAAAAAAGAAACAAGAGGAGAAGTAAAACCTTAGTCGTTGGATGAAAGATGGATGCGACTGGCACAGGATGTGTCTCAAACTTTTGGATAAGAGCTTCCAAATGGTGACGATTTCGGATAAGAAAGCTATTTTTCCCAACTTTAGTCACTTCCGGACGCTCTTCTAACATCCAATCTGGCAGAATCATTTTTCAACCTTTCTACCAAAAATCAAGCGGTAGAGGACAAAGGAAATCAAAACAGCAGACGCAGCACTTAGGATATATCCCAAGACTTCAGGAATTCCTGCAATACTATAGTCAGGGAAGATGGCGTGGAATGAGAATCCATTTAGCATACCTTTGGGCGCTTGAGCTACCACATGATAGTGGGACAATTTTTCCACCAACTCTTGAACATCCCATTCAGCAAAAGCTGTTCCAGTGGCCAATAAACCAAGAGGGGTTAAAATAATCATCGCCAAGATAAACAACAACAAAGGACGAAGCTTTTTGACAGTCGTTTGCTTATTATTCTCAAGATTTAAACGTTCAATGAATTGTTGTACACCTGCTGTGAAAAAACCTTCTACCAGACCAATTAAGAGGTGGGTTACACCCATGACTGGAATCGTCACCGACAATGGGTAAGGATTGTAAAGAGGGTTACCACTGCTGTCTTTAAAGAAAATCGGCTGAATACCAAGTAAAACAGCAACAGTCAGAGCTGCAGCTACAATCCCAATATAACCTCCAAAAAAGCTGGCAATTATCCTGTTCTTTGTCCACTTATTCAAGAGTTTATAAACAGCATAACCTACAAATGGCATAACAACGGCCATACAAAAGGCGTTAGCACCAAAGGCCAAGATTCCACCATCACCAAAGAGCAAGGCCTGCATAGCCAGGGCCACACTAACTGCTAAACAGGAAGCCCAAGGCCCTAACAATATAGCAATTAGCACTGCTCCAACAGCATGGGCACTCGTTCCACCTGGGGCTGGAAGATTAAACATCATGATAAGGAAGGACAAGGAAGTCCCGATTCCCAACATAGGAATCGTTTTTTTATCCGTATCAACTTTAACCTTTACTTCCTTGACGGCCTTATACCAAATAGGCAACATAACTGCCCCCATTGCCGCACAAGTCGTAGGGCTTAGGTAATTTTCAGGAATATGCATTTTTTATCTCCTCATATCATTTTTTCTCAAATTCAAAGGGGTTAATCCATGTATTTCTTGTCTAAAATAGTCTGCACAGGCATAAATGACGCGACGATTATCCTCAGCAGTTTTTCCTAAGATACGTAACACCAGACCTGGGATATCTAAGGATGAAATAGCAAAATCAGACTCTAAATTCAGATCTTCTAAGTGCTTCTGCAAAGCCTTAACAAAAGCCTCGTCAATATTTGGTGACACCATTACCAAACTATTATAATTTCGCCAGCCTTCAAAATAACCAAGTTTAAACATATCTTGTTTCTGAGGCTCTAAGAGGGTCTGATCGCTATAAACAAGCTCATTATCTTGGTAGATTTGTGTCAAATTACGAAAATAATGGTATTGAAACGGCAAATCCTCATGAGACCAACCTGCCGTCACACCATCTGAATAAATCAAGTGGGCAGACTTATCCATATCAATACGACTTGTTTGGAAATAGCGTGATTTCAAATAGGGAATGACTTCATCAGCCATGTACTCCAAATAGCTATTTTCTTCAAGTGTGATGGACGTATGTTGTTGCGTCAACTGTCCTCTTTCACACTTGTAAACATAGGTAGGTGTTTGGGTTGTTACCAAGGCATGAGCATCTTTATTAACATCAATGGTCACTTGATACTGCTCACCCTCGACAAAGCCCCCACCCATATTAATCAGGAAATAGTAAGGAACACCATTGGCATCTGAATTATCCGCTGATACTCGAGAGTTACCTTCTTGGTATTTCTTGTGGGAAATTGTACGACCATTTCGGTTTGAAAATCCAAGATGGACAAAGCCATCGTATGCTTGTGTCATCTTACAAGTCCTCTAGTAGGAAATTCTTACGAATCCATTCTTCCACTTCCTTAACATTGTCATCATTATTTAAATTTGTGAAAATGAAAGAATCTTCGTTACGGAAATGAAGGGTATCTTCACGCATACGGTCTAGGTTGGCTCCAACATAAGGAGCAAGGTCAGTCTTATTGATCAAGAACAAATCACTCTTAATCATCCCTTGACCAGCCTTACGTGGGATTTTTTCACCCTGAGCAACGTCAATAATATAAATGGTGAAATCAACCAAATCAGGACTGAAGGTCGCAGCCAAGTTATCCCCACCACTTTCAAGGAAGATAACATCCAAATCATGGTTGAAGCGTTCTTGAAGGGTTTCAATCGCTTCAAAGTTCATAGAAGCATCCTCACGAATCGCAGTATGAGGACATCCACCAGTTTCTACACCAATGATACGGTCTTCATCTAGGCTTGAATTTTTCGCCAAGAAAAGGGCGTCTTCTTTGGTATAAATATCGTTGGTAATAACCGCTAAATTTAGGTCAGACATACGTCGTGTGAGACGTTCAAGCAAAAGAGTCTTCCCTGAACCAACAGGTCCACCAACTCCAATAATTACAGTACGTTTTGTCATTGTTTTTTCCTCTTAACCTTGTTGATATTTTAAGACATGAATAGGCGGAACACCTGAGTTTCATGTTTCATCTGAGCTAATTCAAGACCAGGTGTATTGGCCCCAAGGTAGGACGCATCCAGCTCTTGAATGGCTTGTGTTATGTGTTCTAATTGTGAAAAGCTACGTAAAACGATCTCTTGTCCAGCAAATTGTCCAAGGGGAATGGCACGAACAGCATTTTGAACCATAGTCGAGATAATGCTATAGCCATAAAGGGCTATGGCCTCACTGCAACCAACCCCCTTGTTGAAGACATAAAGCGCAAAGACAATAGCAGGATTGCCATAAACCTCACCCTTACGTATTTTGGACTGATAGTCATCCAATACTGGAATAGCATGTAGCCTTTGAATCAGGCGCAACATTTGCTTAGCAATCATCTTCGTTCCTTGTCTGGTTTCACGTGCTTGCGTCGAAACAGTCAAAGTCTTATCATATTGCCAAACTTGAGCCAAATCATCAGAAGCCATGGCATCATAGACTAGCTTAATCACAAGTCCTTCACCATACTTAAATTGGCTATCTAAATAAGCCTCTTGCCATTCCTCATAGCCCTTATCATCTGTTACAGTGTCTTCACGCAGATAATTTTCCATCCCAAAAGAGTGGTTAAATGATCCAATTGGAAAGGTTGAATCAACAATTTGAACAATTTCAAGATAGTCTCGCAAAGACACGTTAGCAAAAGGATTAATGTTCATGGGCAGTCAAATTCACGTGACGAAGGGGTTTGTCAAGGACCACTTCCTCAATCGTGTAGGCAATGTCTTTTTGAGTCAATACTTGCTCTACAACAGGGTCAACTTCCAAATAAATCTTGGCATCTTTCACCTCAATTGGTTTATGAGTATTTCCAAGTATGTGAGCTGTAATTCCCATTTCATCCATATCTTTAGGAGAAATGACAATCAAATCCTGTGATTCAACACCAATCGCCAAAACATGATGGTCATCAATGAAAAAGGCAGAGCCATTTTGCAATTTTTGCCCCTTATCAAGACGAATACCAAATTCATTGCCGTGGTCGCTTTTCACACGAATAATTTTTTTATTAAGATCATCACTTGAAAGAATGACTGTTTCAATATGATATTTATCAACATCAATATCTTTAACAAGAGCATCTACTTTTGTAAAAATCATACTTTTTCCTTTTCTATTACATTTAAAAACTGCATCAAAGTCATTTAGCGCTTTAAGAAAGCACTAAAAACGTTTTCGCCATAAAATACAAAAGAGGTTGGAGGAAAAATTCCAGCCTCATTTATATGACACTCTTTCTTAGAACAAGAAATAGCGTTGAGACAATGATGTCGTATGGATTGGTTCACAAGTAACTAATTCATCATCAATAAAGACATCAAAGGTCTGTGGGTCAATACGGATTGTTTTTGGAGCGTAATCATTAAGTTTCATATCACGCTTAGTCAAGTTACGTGTATTCTTAACCGGAAGAACTATCTTATTCAAACCAATTTCTTCCTTGATACCGTGATCATAGGCATATTGAGAAACAAATGTAAGATTTGTTTGGTGAACCGCTTGACCATAAGCACCATATAATTTACGCATTATACGAGGTTGAGGTGTTGGAAGACTTGAACCAGCGTCACCCATAACACCGTAAGTTAACATACCACCCTTAAGCACCAATTTAGGTTTTGCACCAAATTGAGCTGGTTCCCAGATAACGAGGTCCGCAAATTTACCAACTTCTACAGAACCAATATAGTCTGCAATACCATTAGTGATAGCAGGATTAATAGTATATTTAGCCACATAACGTTTGATACGGTTATTGTCGTTAAACTCTGAATCCCCTTCAAGTGGACCACGTTGAGCCTTCATTTTATCAGCTAGTTGCCAACAACGCATAGCAACCTCACCGACACGTCCCATTGCCATGGCATCAGAAGTCATGATACTAAGGGCACCCATATCGTGAAGAACATCTTCTGCAGCAACAGTTTGCTTACGAACACGTGATTCCGCAAAGGAAACATCTTCTGGAATTTTTGGATCCAAGTGGTGACAAACCATAACCATATCCAACAATTCACCAATAGCATTTGTCGTGTATGGATTAGTTGGGTTTGTTGATGATGGCAAAATATTTTCTTTACCAGCAAAAACCATGATATCTGGAGCGTGTCCACCACCTGAACCTTCGGTGTGGAAGGTGTGAACGGTACGACCTTGGAAAGACTCAAGAGTGTTTTCCATGAATCCACCCTCATTCAATGAGTCAGTGTGGACCGCAAAGGAAACATCATATTTATCCGCAACTTTAAGAGAATTATCAATTCCTGCGTAAGTTGCACCCCAGTCTTCGTGTGTCTTAATACCTGCTGCACCTGCCTTGATTTGTTCTTCAACCACTTCAGTTTCAGAACCAACACCTTTAGCGAGGAAACCAAAGTTAGCAGGCATATCGTCCACAGCTTGCAACATACGAGTAATGTGGAATTTACCTGGCGTACATGTTGTTGCATTACTTCCGTCAGCAGGACCAGTACCACCACCAAAGAGGGTTGTGATTCCATTATCCAAACCGAATTCAGGAAGGTCAGCAGAAATATAGTGTACGTGAAGGTCAATACCACCAGCAGTCACAATTAAACCTTCTGCTGCAATGGCTTCTGTACTAGCACCCACAACAAAGTCCACATTGTCCATTGTATCTGGATTACCACCACGACCGATAGCAACAATCTTACCATCACGAATACCGATATCCGCTTTAATGATACCTGTATAGTCAATGATGGTAGCACCTGTAATAATCGTGTCCACAACCGATGGATTTTCACGTGTTTCCGTAGCACTGACACCCATACCATCACGCAAAACTTTACCACCACCGAACTTAGACTCCTGTCCATATACTGTGAAGTCTTTTTCAATGGCTGCAAAAAGATTGGTATCTCCAAGACGTACGCTATCTCCTACAGTTGGTCCATAGTGTTGAGCATATTCTTTACGATCCATTTTAAAACTCATCTATCTGCCCTCTTTCTAGTCTAAGAAACCATTGACTTTGTTATTGAAACCAAAAATACGACGTTTGCCTCCAAAGTCAATAAGTTGCACTGTTTTCGTTTCACCTGGTTCGAAACGAATGGCTGTACCTGCTGGAATATCTAGACGTTTGCCTCGTGCTTTCTCACGGTCAAATTGAAGACCAGCTTCATTTGCTTCGTAAAAATGATAGTGAGACCCTACTTGGGCAGCACGGTCACCCACATTTTTCACTTCAAGACTAATGGCCTCATAACCACCATTATAATCAATTGGCTCACTCGCCACATGGTATTCACCTGGAATCATTACATTTTCTCCTTACTGAATAGGATCATGAACAGTAACCAATTTTGTACTGTCTGTAAAAGTAGCTTCAACTTGAATCATTGGAATCATTTCCGCAATTCCCTCCATAACATCTTCACGTGTTAAGAGATTACGAGCTTCATCCATCAATTGAGCAACCGTCTTACCTTCTCTTGCACCCTCAAGTACATAATCTGTAATCAAAGCGACTGCTTCTGGGTGATTCAATTTGATCCCTTTATCTTTACGTCGTTGAGCAATCATAGCCGCAAGACTAATCATCATTTTTTCCTGCTCACGCATTGTCAATTGCATCGTTTTTCCTCCTTAAATCAATGCTTACCACTTGCCCCAAAGCATCAAAAGCCCTGGAATCCAAGCTGTTACAATTCCTTCAAAAATAGCTAGGTAAGGAACAAATTTCCCTAGATTCTTCTTAAGGTTAATTTCAATAAAGGCAGTTAGCCATAGAATGCCCCACAAGAACCAAATAATACCATACCAAGCATTACCACCATATCCAGATGTTAAGCAAAGAATCCCTGCTGGTATCGTATTAATTGCCACAAATAAACTAAACCAGCCGTACAAACGTTGATCAAAATCAAAAATCGTATTGATAGCTGAATAAAGATAGGTAAAAGCAAACAAAAGACCTGTGGCACTACCATAAAACCAGTCAGCACCTTTTCCTGTGCAGGCCCCATAAGCAATGACAATAATATTGAGAATCAATCCCAAACCACCTGTAAAGATATTCATGACAACATTTGATTTGTCGGGAATCCCTTCCAAGCGATGAAATCCATTACTCATTAAAACCATGCCAACATAGAGTAGGATGACACCTAACATAAGAACCTCCTAAAATTTTTTTATGTTAATATCATACTACTTTGACAACACATGTCAACGAATTTTCAGAATTTTTGCAACATCACTGTAGGCCTCAATCTCACATAAAATGTCAAAAAATAGCGTCACTTTTGACCATCATTTGACCATCAAGTAAAATGATTCCTTGTACTATTTCGGTTGAAAGTGGATAAACCATTTATAAATTAGGCAAACACTTTTTTCGAATGAGAAAGATACTGCCAATCATCAGCCAAATTCTATCATCTCGTGTGAGAAAAATTTTTATGGTGGCGTTTTATTTCTCTCTCCTTCTCTAGTCCTAAGTCCATAGACCTATTTTTAGTAATTTTACGGTTGCGTAACAATTATCTTCATTTTTTATGATAAAGTCTTCTTTGGATTTAAAATCTAAAGGAGAATTATGATGGAAACAAATAACTACAACACCGATTTACAGGTAGTCTCTCAGGAGTATCCCTACGAAGAGGAAAGTCTGCAAACCAAAACAAAAAAACTCTTGAAACATCTTTCACCAAGAGACATCTGGAAACTCAAGAGCTTGATTATCGGTTTACTTGTCGCCTGCTTCCTCTATGTTACTTACCTTACCAATTTTTCTTTCGCCTTACCGGCAATAATTGTACTCATAATGACTGTCGAACTTGGCTGTCGTTTACTGGCAGGAAAAGAAAAGAGAGGAATGCGTCTTGAATCAGGAATATTTATGACTACTAGCCTCCTACAAGGTCTGCAAATAAGTCTTTGGGGACTACACGACAGTTGGGAAAGTGCTCAAATGCTCTGCCTTCATGCCAGTTTTTTACTTTATTTAATGGCACGAACTGGACAAAGTAGCCAGGATAGACTGGGAATTATGGTTTGGATAGACCTCATCTACACTAGCTGCCTCTTTCCTCTGAAATATTTTTTCCTTGGAGTTTTTACACTCCCCTATAAAACAAGACCTAAGCAAGAACTTTCTACAGAAGAGCGACACAACCGCCAGCTCCACAAGGGGATGATTTTAGTTAGTATTTTTGTAGCCTTGATACTTACTGTATTTGCTGCCAGCCAGCTCAGTCAGGTATTACCTGCTTTCGGACAACTTTGGAAACAAGTTTTCCAGACACTTGCTACTTTGTTTAACTTCAACATTCACTTCGAAAACAGTGGCCTAATCATCTTCCGTTTGCTTTCAAGTATTCCTCTAGCTTTGGGACTTTTTGCCCAACTGGCTGCAGTCTATTTAGCCAAGGATAAGCCACTCAGTCAAACTCAACTTGAAACTAGTCTCAAAAAGACCCGTCTTTTCCCAAAACTGGCAGCTTATATTGTGATTGGAAGTCTCTGCTTCACTTATGCCCTATTTTTACTCACTGCCACAAGTCAAATGGGAGAACTCCTTTCTCTCAACCAAGTCAATATCCCAGCCCACCAAGCCTCACATATGGCTGTTCAGGGCTTCTGGCAATTGGTTCGCGTTTCTATTCTGAATTTTGGTGTCTTAGTGGGACTCTATCTTTACTCAAAAGAAAATATCTTTAACCACAAAGGACTCCGTTGGATTAGTACTCTACTCTTTACTTTTACTAGCCTCTTTGCCCTTATCGCTGGTTGGAAACTCTTTGGGGTCTATATTGCACTTTATGGCATTACACCACGTCGCTTACTGTCAGGATGGTTTGTGACCGTGCTCTTCGTTTGGTGTATTCTTACGCTTATTAGACTTTATAAACCCATTCAAACAACTCGTCTAGCCATCTTTTATGCGACTATCAGCTTTACCCTCGTTAGCCTCTTAGGTAGCTTTATTTTATAAGAAAAAGGAGTGAAACTAGATTTCCTAGTCTCACCCCTTTTTTTCATTGGAGTTATTTTGAATTTCTTGTTGGGAAGGCGTACATTACCCAGAGAGCTACCGTTAAAGGAGTTGCCTTTAAAACTATCCAAGCAACATTAAAATCAGCATCACGTAGACGACGAATCTGAATTGCAATCGTAGGAAGTGCCGTTGCTGCTATGAATAAAATGAAAGCCGTCAACGTAAAGCCAGCAGCTTTTGTTTGACCAAGTAAGTCCATCAGTAGGAAAATCAAGCTACCGATAACGCCATTAATCAAGACTACCCACCAATAGTCTGATCGTTTTGTACGACCATAAAAATCGAGATAGCCTAACCAAAAATTTTTATATGCCTCTAACATGTTTACACCTCTTAGTATGATGTTAACAGTATACTATAGAAACTTTATAGGTGCAAGATGTGAAATGTTAGACTTCTTAAGTTTTTTTCATATAAGTAAGGAAATTTTTTAAATAAACTGAAACGGATTGAAAATAGGACTATCTCCTTCGACCTGTCCGTTAGTCATGGTTACTATGCGACTAACATGCTGACGGACACTGGCTCGGTGAGCAATGAAAATCACTGTTCGTTTCATTTTAGCAAGATTAGTCAACACCCTGTTCTCTGTATCACTATCTAGACCGCTTGTCGCTTCATCAAAAATCAAGATAGGTTGTTTAGACAAGAGAGCCCTTGCTATCGCTAACCTCTGTTTTTGACCACCAGAGAGGCCTCCATCTTCAGATACTTGGGTCTGAAAGCCTAGTGGCATTTTTTGAATATCGTCTAAGATATCAGCTTGTTGGCAAACTTTAAGAAGTTTTCTCTCATCAACTTCTCCTTCAAATCCTAATAGCAGATTTTCTAAAATGGTTCCCGTAAACACATAGGTTTGCTGGGGGACATAGGTCACCAATTGACGTAACTCTGCATGGCTAATGGCACTTTTATCCAGACAAACATGTCCAGCAGACCTTGTATAATAGCCCGACAAAATTTTAGCCAAAGTTGTTTTTCCAGACCCACTCTGCCCCATGAGAGCAATCTTCTCACCCTTGTTAATGGTCAAATCAACATCACTAAGAGTCTCTTGCTGATAACTGAAACGATGGCTAACACCTCTGAGAGTTAATTGCTTAAAGGATAAATCCTTGAGTTTTCCCTTTTCTTCCTTATCCACAACATAAACTTCCTGAAGACGATTATTGGCTACCTTGGCCTGCTGAATTTTGGATTGGAGATTGATAATATTAATTAAAGGAGTTGTAAAATAATTCAGCAACATATTATAGGTAATCAACTGACCAGCAGATAGCTGTCCCTCCATGACCAATTGCGCTCCATACCAGAGGATAAAGACATTGGAAACTAGCTGAACCCCAGTCTTTAAACCATCTTGTGTTAATTGCCACTTGGCCTTAGACAAGGACTTCTTCAAGTAGTCATGGAATTTCACCTCAATTTCTCGATAACGTCTCTCTTCAACTCTTAAAGATTTTAGCGTTTCAATGCCTCTCAAATCATCAATAACGGCGGTATTGACTTGACTGTTTGCCTCCATCAACTGATAATTTTCCTTCTCAAAAAGCTTATAGAAAGCTAGAATAATCAAAACATAGAGAGGTACTACAGTTAAAGTCATCGCAAAAAGCGAAGGGTTTTGTAAAATGAGAGCCACAGCTAGAGTCATCACAATGGTCACATCTAAGAAAATCGATAAAATAGTTGAAGCCAGGGCATCGATAATGGTATTGGCGTCTCCAAAACGTGACGTGATTTCCCCAGTACGACGTGAACTAAAGAAACTAATGGGCAAAGAAAGCACATGCTTGATATAAGGAAGGATGACCGCAATGGACAAGTAATTACCCAATCGATGCAATAGATATTCTTTGAAGAAAGTAAAAACTTGTTGAGCTAGATAAGCGATACACAGGCCTAGAGAAATCATGGTCAGAAGAGCATAGTCTTCTTGAGGAATCAAGCGGTCAATAATAGATTGCAAATAATAAGAACCAATAATATTAACAAGCGTCACTAGGAAACTCAGCAAGACAATGATTGCTATCAATCCCTTACGACAAAATAAAATTGGTAGGAATGAAAAGAGACCAGGTACCTCTTCCTTATATTTAATGTAGGTTTCTCCTGGTTCGAAAAATAGAGTAACCCCTGTCCATTCCTTAGCAAACTCCTCAAGTGACATTTTAATGACCTTCTTGCTAGGATCTGGATCACCGACGACGACCTGACCCTTGGCTTGACCAAACACCGTATAATAATGTTGAAGACCACCATCCTTTACCACATGTGCAATAAAAGGATAAGATAGATTTTCTTGTTTAAACAAGTCTAAATCCGCACGAATAGCTTGCGTTTCAAGACCCAACTGCTTGGCTGCTTCAACCAAGCCAAGCGCAGAAGTGCCTTCACGAGAAGTCTGAGCCAACTCCCTCAAATAAGCCAAACTATAAGATGAACCATAGTTTTTAAGAATCATGGCCAAGGCAGCTACACCACAATCACGCTGATCAACCTGAGAAATATATGGATATTTTGACATGGTGACTCCTATTTAATAATAAATAATGAAGAATGGTGCTGCTGCAATAAGTAATACTAAAAATTTTCTTAAGTTTTTCAAAATTAAACTCCTTAATATTTTTATTAACTATATGATAAACGTTTAACTATAAAAAAAGTAGTGACATAAATGTCACTACGCAGTTGTTTACAAACCATCTGCCGCTTTCTCTGCTCGAGTCTTTTCTTCCAAAACGGAATCTTCTAAAACCGACGCAAACATTATAGCCTTATCATAGTTTTCAGCAGCTTTTTTCTTGTTCCCATTATGTATAAGCTCATACTTAGCTTCTAAAATATAGACACCTGGTTTGTAACTATGAAACTGTGATTTTTCTATGACAGCTAAAAGTTTATCTATTACTGTTAAGAAATCTGAGAAGGACTCATGAGAAATCTTTAAAGCAGCTATAGCCATCAAATCATTAAATAAGGCAATATTATAAGCATCATCCGTTGGGATGTTTTGCTTTAATACTCTACCTGCTATTCTGTCAAAAATCTTTTTATCATACTGCTTTCTCCCATAAAGATGATAGAAATAATAATCAATAACTAACAAATCATTAGTTGAAAACTTCTTCTTTCTTTTGACTTGTTCAAACAAATCTTCATAGATTTCTTCGACTTTAGGTCTCTCCTCCCAACTGGTAAAACTCAATATATTTTCGAGAATATCTAGAGTCAATAGTTCCTCTTCTGGAAGAATATCAAAGAATTGATCATACACATCTTCAATAAGATCCAACTTCTGTTTAACTCTCTCCTTATCTCCGTACGTTGGGAACTTTATTAAACGATTTTTCATCTCATAGTAAGTATCAGGGATTTCAATCCTGTCATGATCCAATAAGTCAGCCATGCTTTTCCCCAGACGTTTTGCTATGTAGGATAATTTATCCAAAGAAGGGAGAGACTCTCCTTTTTCAATACGAATTAACTGGCGAACAGTCAACTCCTTACCATCTAAACAGAGTACTTCACGTGACATCTGTTGACTTTCACGCTCAGTTTTTATTCTTAATCCGATACTGTTCTTAATACTCAATAAAATCTCCTTTATTCAATTCAAAAGCTTAAGGCTATTATATCACAGTTGTAATGTAATTGACATATAGTTAATATTTTTTAATGTATCGATAATTCATATGATCTTTAAGAAATACGGACCTGTATCGTTGCCTTAATAATGAGTCAAAGGTTGGAAACATCTGTTCCAACCTCTTGATGCTATTTCTGTTTACTTTGGAACCGCCATTCAAAGCGAATACGGTCGTAAGTCGGGTAAATAGCATTCAGTAAACCAAATGCCAAGGTAAAACCGGCCAAAACATCTGTAGGATAGTGAACCCCCACGTAAATACGGGAAAGTCCGACGAGCGCAATTAGAAGCCCCGTAACAATATAAATGACTACTTTTGCTCCTTTTTTAGCCAGACGCTGAGCAAGGACAATAGCAATCGCACCAAGAATCATGAAGGTTCCTAGGGAGTGGCCACTAGGAAAAGAATAACCACCAGCATGGACCAAATGCGTAATTGATGGACGTGGGCGTTGGTAAATATATTTCAGACTTACAATCATGATACTAGCGAGAACGCCACTGGTTCCCACAAAGATAGCTTCAGATTTGTACTGGTTTAAATAAAGCCAAATTACCGCTACAATTGCAATAATGGCCTGAACAGGTGTGTTCCCAAGGACCGTAACCGCCTTAAAAAAATGCGTCAGTCCTGTTGGCAAATCTCCTCGAACCCAGGTCTGGATGCTGCTATCAAATCCTGTCAAGGCTTCAGGGTAGAACTTGACCATGTAACCGAGAGCAACAAATAGTAAGAGGGCAAAAGAAGTATAAATATAATGTATCTGTTTGTGTTTCATATTTATAATTTTACTAGAATTTTTATAATTTTACTAGAATTGACTTAAGCGGAGCATAAATCAGAGCAAAGACTACTGCAAAAATCAAACCTTGAAGCAAATTAAAAGGTACAACCATAGTAAAAAGGTATTTATAAAGTCCTATGAATTGTCCAATATCGAAATTAGCAAATTTAGCATAGAGTGGTACTGCATAAATGTAGTTGAGGACAACCATGGCAAGTGTAAGAGCTAGTGTTCCTACAACTGAACCAAGAATATAATTCTTACTTGTTTGGCTTTTCTTCCAGAAATAGCTAAGTCCCCAAACAAAGAATCCTAAAGCAATAAAATTCATTGGAAGTCCAATTATTGAACCTGGACCCCCATTGTTTAGCAAAAGCTTCAGCAATGAACGCAACAAGAGAACGCCAATAGCACTCTTAAAATCAAAGATGACTAAGGCAATCATAACAGGAAGGATTGAAAAATCAACCTTCAAAAAATCTGCTGCCGGAATCAATGGAAATGAAAAATAAAGCAACAAGAATGAAATTGCGGATAAAATGGCGATATAAGCCAATTTACGTGTGTTTGTCATAAAAAAATTCCTCCAAATTTGAACAATTTGAAAGAAGTTCCCAATGGATTTGCCTATGCCAAAAAAGCCTACGCAAAAAGACTGGTCTTCTTCCATCCAGACTGTACTGTCGGTTGAGGAATCACACCTCATCAGCTTGCGCTCGCGGACTTATCTAAGATTACTATCAATACCATTAATGTCTAAAATCCTCCAAAAGCTGACAAGCCATCTAGAGAATCTCTTTCAATTAGGTCCTAACAGTAGATTATAGAATCACCACCGGTCGGGAGTTTCACCCTGCCCTGAAGACCTTTTAAGAGTAACATAAAAAAACCTTGGTGACAAGGTTTTGGAATTATGGATTTCTAATCTATTGATAACCATTAACTATAGACTCTTGGTATGGAGATAAGACTGTTTATTTTAATTTGTCATGCTGATAATGGTGACTCAATTCCAACCCCTTGAACTGCTGCTGACGCAGTGCTTCATAAACAATCATGCAAACCGTATTTGATACATTAAGACTACGGACATGTTCATCATTCATCGGAATACGGATAGCTTTTTCAGCATGCTCACGCATAAATTCCTCGGGTAGACCCGTATCTTCACGTCCAAACATAAAGTAGTGGTCCTTGCCATCGTCATAGACCTCATCAGAATAAGTTTTATCCGCAAACTTCGTAACTAAATGTAAACGTCCTTGCTGATTTTTAGACATGAAATCTGCCAAATTGTCATAATAAGTGATGTCAAGCTTATCCCAGTAGTCTAAGCCTGCACGTTTCATTTTCTTGTCATCAATCGGAAAACCCATTGGTCGAATAATATGAAGAGGGCTATTGGTCGCTGCACAGGTACGGGCAATATTCCCTGTGTTTTGTGGGATACGAGGCTCAAACAAGACAATGTGATTACGTGACATAGCAATTCTCCTAGACATAAAAAATACCATGTCGCCCGGAGTCAAGCTCAGCAGACGACATGGTTGTGGACGTTCATTAGCTTAAATCATGACAGGTTAGATTTAAAATAACGAATCTTTAAAAACTATTTTAGCACTATTGTTATAAAAGTCAATACTATTGACAGAAAAAAATTATTATTTATGATCTTGTCATCTAATTTTCATAGGAATCACTTATAAAGGCCTGAAAAGGATGATTTTTCAGCCAAAATAGAGTATCATAGAAGTGATTATTTGGAGGTAACTCATGCGTATTATTGTCGTAGGTGCCGGTAAAGTCGGTGCCGCACTCTGTCGTTCTCTTGTCGAAGAGAAGCACGATGTTATTTTAATTGAACAGAAGGAAGAGGTCCTTAAACGCCTCATCAAGCGCTACGATATTATGGGCTTTGCCGGTAATGGCGCCAACTTCAAAATTTTAGAACAAGCCGAGGTCAATAATTGTGATGTTTTTATTGCAATGACTGACAAAGATGAAGTAAACATGATTTCAGCGGTTCTGGCCAAACAAATGGGGGCTAAAGAAACCATCGTTCGTGTTCGTAACCCAGAATATTCCAATGCTTATTTCAAAGACAAAAACTTCCTTGGATTCTCAGCGGTAGTTAACCCTGAACTGCTAGCAGCTCGGTATATCGCCAATACAGTTGAATTTCCGAATGCTTTATCGGTCGAGACTTTTGCTAATGGGCGTGTCATTCTTATGGCCTTTAAAGTCACCGAAAACAGTCAATTATCTGGCATGACTCTTGAACAATTCCGGAAGAAATTTAGTAACATTTTGGTTTGTACGATTGATCGTAAAAATGAACTCATCATTCCAGATGGGAATGCCACCATTCAAGTTGGCGATAAGATCTATGTAACCGGGAAACGTGTTGACATGGCACTTTTCCACAGCTACATCAAATCAAAAAGCATTAAAAATCTTATGTTAATTGGTGCTGGACGTATCTCCTACTATTTGCTCAATATCTTGAAAAACACTCGTATTAAGGTCAAATTGATTGAGCAGAAAATGGATCGAGCACAAACTTTTAGTCAGGTCTTCCCAGAAGTTTCTGTCATTCTGGGAGATGGTACGGCCAAAGACCTTCTTCTTGAGGAAAGTGCTGCTAGTTATGATGCGGTAGCTACGCTCACTGGGGTAGACGAAGAAAACATCATTACCTCTATGTTCCTTGAGAGTCTTGGTATTCATAAAAACATTACCAAGGTTAACCGTACCAGTCTTTTAGAGATTATCGATACACGTGAGACTTCAACAATTGTCACACCAAAGAGTATTGCCGTCGATACTGTCATGCACTTTGTCCGTGGACGCTATAATGCCAAAGATTCTAGTCTTGATGCTCTTCACCATGTGGCAAATGGTCGCATCGAAACCTTGCAATTTCAAATCAAGGAAAATAACCAAATTGCCGGTATGAAGCTTTCTGACATTGATTTCGCTAACGGTGTTCTTATCGCCGCTATCATCCGTAATGGAAAAGCGATTTTCCCTACTGGTGAGGATAGACTGGCTTATGGTGATAAAATCGTGGTCGTTACCCTCTTGCAAAACGTGACTCACATTTACGACTTGTTAAAGAGGTAAGCTGCCATGAATAGATCTATTGTCCGTTTTCTTATTTCAAAACTTCTGCTTATTGAAGCTGGTCTCTTAGTTGTACCACTTATCGTTGCCCTTATTTACCATGAGGATGCTAAGGTATTTGCTAGTATTTTGGGGACGATGGGGATACTTCTCCTCCTTGGTGGTATTGGCTCTCTCTTTAAACCAAAAAATTACCATATTTACACAAAAGAAGGAATGCTCATTGTAGCCCTCTGTTGGGTACTTTGGTCCTTCTTTGGAGGCTTGCCATTTGTTTTCGCTGGGCAAATCCCAAGTGTTATCGATGCTTTCTTCGAAATGAGCTCAGGTTTCACAACCACAGGAGCTACAATTCTCACTGACACTGGGGTCCTGACACACTCTCTTCTCTTCTGGCGAAGCTTCGCCCACTTAATTGGAGGGATGGGGGTATTGGTTTTTGCATTAGCTATCATGAACAACAGTAAAAATGGTCACCATGAGGTTATGCGTGCAGAGGTCCCTGGCCCAGTCTTTGGTAAGGTTGTTGCCAAGCTGAAAAATACAGCTCAGATTCTGTACATCATCTATCTGGTCATGTTTGTGATTTTTGCTATGATTCTATGGATTTGTGGTATGCCACTCTTTGATAGTATTATCATTGCTATGGGAGGTGCTGGTACCGGTGGTTTTGCAGTCTACAATGACTCTATCGCTCACTATCATAGCGACTTAATTACCTATGTGGTTACAGTTGGTACCCTTCTCTTTGGGGTTAACTTCAACCTTTATTTCTATATTTTGCTGCGCAAAGTCAAATTCTTCTTCCAAGATGAAGAATTACGTACTTATTTTGCGATTGTTGCAATCTCAACAGGTTTAATCGTCCTCAATATTTTTGGTATCTACCACAATTTGGCTGATTCGTTTAAATATTCATTCTTTGAAGTGTCAACCATCATCACAACCACTGGTTTTGGTCTAACAGATATTACCAATTGGCCTCTATTTTCTCAGTATCTCCTGCTCACCTTGATGTTTATCGGGGGATCAGCAGGTTCTACGGCTGGTGGTTTCAAGGTTATCCGTGCAATGATTATTGCTAAAATTGCTCGTAATCAAACCCTAGCAAGTCTTTATCCTAACAGAATCCTTTCCCTTCACATTAATGGAAGTGTTCTTGATAAAGAAACACAACATAGTGTCCTTAAATACTTAGCTGTATATGTATTTATTATGCTAGGTCTAGTAGCCCTTCTGTCATTGGATAATCAAAATCTTTTAGTCGTGACAAGCGCTGCTGCTTCAACCTTCAACAACATTGGACCATTACTAGGAACCAGTGATAGCTTCGCTATTTTTAGTCCTTTGTCTAAGCTTATCATGGGATTTGCTATGATTGCTGGACGCTTGGAAATTTATCCTGTATTGCTCCTATTCCTACCAAAAACTTGGTCAAAAATTTAAGCATAAAAGAACTCCTTTGGATTACTTATCCAAAGGAGTTTTATGACGTTTTAGGCTAAAATAATCTGGAACCGGATCCTCTCCAGTTTCTGAAAAAGGGTGACATCGTAAGATACGAGCAATACCCATAAGAACACCTTTTAAACCATGTTTTTCAATGGCTTGAATCATGTAAACCGAACAGGTTGGACGAAAGCGACAAGACGGTGGAAAGAGGGGAGAAATCCATCTCTGATAGGCCATAACCAGAACAATCAGAAACCTCTTTATCATTTAACCTTGTTAACAGCAGCGTTATGAAGCTGGCTAATTTCTTTTTTATTGAGACGACGTGATTCACCTGGACGAAGGCCTGTCAAATCAAGAGTCCCAAAACGGGTACGTGACAACTTATCAACAAGCAAACCCACTGACTCAAACATTTTCTTAACCTGATGATTACGGCCTTCATGAATGGTTAATTCAACAACTGAACGGTTCTTTTCATGATCAACCTTAACAATATTGTAACGTGCTGGCTTGGTTTTCTTACCATCAATCACCACACCACGAGTTAAAGGACGAAGATTTTCCTTGGTCGCAATGCCTTTCACACGTGCCAAATAAACCTTGTCAATCTCATTACGTGGGTGAATCATTTTATCAGTAAAGTCACCATCATTAGTCAAGATAAGAAGGCCCGTCGTATCCCAGTCAAGGCGACCGACTGGATAAATACGTTCCTTAACATGAGGCATAAGATCAATAACCGTCTTACGATCCTTTTCATCAGATACTGAAGAGATGACCCCACGTGGTTTGTTCAGAAGATAGTAAACTTTCTCCTCATTGTAAATAGGACTACCATTGACTTCAACAGTATCACCGTTTTTGACAATTGTTGCCAATTCCGTAACTGTCTTGCCATTTAGGGTCACACGACCTTCTTTTATGAGTTCCTCAGCCTTACGACGACTAGCCACACCAGCGTGGGCAATATATTTATTAATACGCATTCTTTTTCTACAGCTTTTGCGCTGTATCCTTTCTACCTAGCATCTCTGCTATGTTCCTTTAGCTTTTGGTAATCAAACTTAACCAACTCTCAAGCTTGATTATCGAAATCCACATGTTCTTCCAAATCTTCTTCCTTAAAGAGACTGGTTTCCTGATCCTCGAGTTCTAGTTGGTCGATAGCCACCAATTCATCCAAACTGTTAATTCCCATATAGTCTAGAAAATAATCCGTCGTCGCATAAAGGTTAGGGCGACCAACAGCATCTTTTTTACCAGCTTCTCGTACCAAATCGAAAGCCTGAAGCTTAGTAATGGCGCCACTGGAATTAACACCCCGAATAGCATCAACCTCAGCACGAGTAATAGGCTGTTTATAAGCAATTATAGAAAGAACTTCAAGGCTCGCTCGAGAGAGACTTTGGTTAATTGGCGTTTTTGAGTACTCACGAAGAAGACTTGCAAAGTCTGCCTTAGTCACTAGCTTGTAGGTATTTGAGGACTCCAATAAACAAAGAGCTGAATCCTCATCTGCCTCATACTTTGCCTGCAATTTTTCCAAGGACTGAGTAAGTCCCGTAACTGGCATTTCCAAAAGCTGTGCCATAGTACGTAGACTGAGTCCATCTTCACCAGCCACAAAAAGTAGGGCTTCTAATCGTGCTAAGTGGCTACTCATTCGTCCATTCCTTTCTTAGTGTGATTGTTCCAAAAATGATTTCCTGCTGTACCGAAATGCGATGTACCTTAATCAATTCAAGGGTTGCTAAAAAGAGGGTAATCACTTGGTTCATATCCTTAGCATCTGTGAAAAGATCTGCTAGAATCAACTCATTTCTAGCACTAAAGGCCTCCTCAATGACCAACATCATGTCTTCAATCTTATAATCATCACGCACAATGGTCGTGTGATTTCGACGAATCTCCTCCTGCTTTTCCGCCATAATCTTTGAAAAAGCCAAGAAAATATCTTGAATAGTCTTGTCCTGATTAAGGGACACGTCTTCATAAACCAATTCAACCTTTGGCTTTGAAAAATATTGGGCTCGCTTTTCATGTTGTTTGGCAAGCTCTTGACTAGCCGTCTTAAAGCGAGCATACTCTTCCAATTGACTCAAGAGCTCAAGCTCCGGATCATCCGCTTCGGGCTCAGACTCTACAACTGTCGGCAAAAGCTTGCGACTCTTAATTAGCATGAGTTGACTGGCCATGAGCATATATTCACCAGCAACCTCGAGCTTCATTGCCTGCAAGGTTGCCAGATAAGCCAAATATTGCTCAATGACATCAACAATGGGAACATCGTAAATGTCTACTTCATATTTAGAAACCAGGTGGAGCAACAAATCCAGTGGCCCCTCAAAATCTTTTAACTTAATATCCATTAGGTCTTGTAGTATTTCTCCAAGGTCACTGGACTTTTTAGCCCTAGCAAACGAGCCAGTTCAAAGGCGCCCGTTCCCTTTTCAATCTGTCTAAGAATAAACTGCTGTCGCAAAATCTGTGCGGTGACCCCAGGTAATCCACATGCAGTAACATAAGTCTGAATTTGCTTATACAACCATTGACGAGTGAAGGGCTTACCCAGAAGTAATCCCTGACTATTCTCATTCTGAATCATCAACAAGGATTGCTTCAAAGCGCCATCTAGTCTGAGAACACGCTTAGTGCTTCCCTTGGCCACAGTTACAATACCAAATGCCAAGTCAATATCAGCCCAGTCTAGCTCCAAAAATTCAGAAGGTAGGAGTCCTAACTCTAGAATAAACAGACAAGCTAGTTTACCGGGTCCCTCCTGCCCTTCATAAAGCGCTAAAAGCTCCAGTCTCTCTAGCTCCTCTTCTTGAGTAGACACCCTTGCTATTTCTGAAAGTGTTAAAAATTCAGATAAGTCACCCTTTTGATAGAGGTATCGCAAAAATTGATTAACTGCGGACCGCTTACGCTTTTGTACCGAAGGTTTCCAATCCTTCAATTGGTTTTCATAAACCTTGAGGTTAGTTGCATCAATTTGTCCAGAGATTAAGTTGGCAAACTGTTTAAGGTCATAAGCATAGGCCTGCCTTGAACTATCAGAGATAGTCTTGGTACTCAGAAACTCAGTGATCTGAGTTGCCAGTTGTTTTTGGAAGGATGATATAGTCATGTGTAAAGTCATGTAAAAGGCTATTGACTGCCTTGAGAATCGATTTTCGTGTAATAATTCCTTTGAAAATACCTTGGCTATCAACGACTGGAAGAAAAGGATTATTGACCAACTTATGCATGACCTCATTCAGACTAGCATTATCTTCCACTGTTTCCATAACGTCTGATGTCATCGGTCTAATATCACGGTTAACCATTTCCCACTCTTGCAAGTTGTGTTCTTCTTGATAACGTTTTATATCTGTCAAAGAAATTGTTCCAAGATAGTGTTTATCTTTGGTCAAAACTGGAACACGAGAATACCCGTTACTTGTCAAAAGCAAAACCACATGATTAGCCTTATGGCTATCAATAAAAATGGCAAGCTGATCTGACGGAATCAAATAATTATCCAAATGAGCCAATAAAAAATCTTCAAATTCTTTAGCAATCATCGTTCAAATTCCTGTGTCAGTTCTGGATAAAGCTCATGATCACGTGTGTAATACTCCACACGAATCTTAGCATTGTCTATAAGCACCTTAGCATAAAGCTTAACATTGATAGGCCCTCGTGGCTGCGAAACAGATCCTGGATTGATAAATACTGTTTTACCGTTTCGCCAAGCTGTTGCTGCATGCAAATGCCCATAAAGACAAATATCAGCGTCCTCTTGTTGTGCCCAAAGATCTAACTTATCCCATGTGAAATTGATGCCGTAAAGATGGCCATGCGTTTGAGCAATAATCACATCACCAAGTTTAACCACCAAGCGTTCTGGATAACCTGAGTCATAATCACAGTTCCCACGAACCACATAAATACCGTCCCAAACCGGGTCACTTGATTCTAACTCAGAATCCCCATTATGGAAAATAGCGTCTACTTTACCTTGGTAACGCTTCTTAATATCTTCTACAATATCACGATCTCCATGAGAGTCACTCATTACAATTATTGATTGTTCTGCCATGCTGGAAAAACCTCCATAAGTTTCTTAACAGCCTGACCACGATGCGACTGTTCATTTTTTTCTTCTGACGAAAGCTCTGCTGCCGTCTTACCTGTCTCACCCACTAAAAAGAGAGGGTCATAACCGAAGCCATTGTCACCTTTGGGTTCTCTACCAATGTATCCCTCCCAGTCTGCCTCAACAACTAGACTATCACGTCCAGGGGCTGCAACCACTAAGGTTGTATGGAACTGAGCTGAGCGTTTATCATCATCAAGCACCATGGCGAGCTCATGTAATAACTTAGCATTATTCTCAGCATCGGTCGCATCAGGACCCGCAAATCGAGCAGACCAAACTCCAGGCAAGCCCCCAAGAATATCAACCTTCAATCCTGAATCATCTGAAAGCACCATTTTACCAGTTAACTCAGAAATCGTTTCTGCCTTCAAACGAGCGTTTTCCTCAAAGGTTGTGCCTGTTTCAGCAACTTCAGGTAAGTCTGGATAATCATTAAGATTTTCTACCGTAATACCGAGTTTTCCAAAAAGTTTACGAAACTCCTTAGTTTTTCCTTCATTACGTGTTGCAATCAACAAAACGTCGCCAAATGTGGACTGACTCTTAGAACCAAAGAAATCTTCCAAAGCGACTCCTTCTTTAGGCACATGGACATAGACAAGTTTTTCACCTTCACTGACGAGTAAGGCACCCTGATGTTGTGTAACAGCCAAATTACGACCAGTATTCTCCTTCAAACTGTCTAAGATAAAAGACACCAAGCGAAGATCTGATGAGTGCTTAACAATATGCAACTGGAAGCCACTAACAGCAAGTGCATTTGTCAATCCCTGGAAAAAATCAACATACTGTTCATAAGCCTCATCGCCACCAAAACAGGTCAACTGATTGTAACTGCCCAAACTAGCCAAGTACCAGTCTTGCTCATCTTTATATTCAAAAATTGATTTAGTCATTTTCTAACTCCTTGTCCAGATCTACGTGCTGAACAGTAACGGCTTCACCTAGCCATTGATCCGCAATTTCTTTAAAACCTCGCACACTGGCTGTAGTGTAATATTCTTCTGTCTTATCTTCAACTTCACGACTACGATTAATCTCAAAATAATTGAGCAAAACAGATACATCACGAACAGTCTCAGCACCGCTATCAATTAACTTGACACTTGGTCCCATGACATTTTGGATAATAGGGCGTAATAGTGGGTAATGGGTACAACCCAAGACCAAGGTATCTACCTTACCGACTAAGGGCGCCATGCTTTCGTAGACAATCTTTTTAGCCACACTTGATTTAATCTCATTGGATTCAACAATGGGGGCAAAGCGAGGACAAGGCAAACTTAAAACAGCCATCTGTGGTGCCAAACGTTTGATTTTTTGTTCATAGATGTTAGAGGCAATCGTCATAGGGGTGCCAATCACACCAATTTTGCCAGACTGACTAGACTTAATAGCTGCACTAGATCCTGGCAGAACCACACCCAACACTGGTATATCCAAGGCTTCTTTGATTTCTTCCCAAACCACTGCCGTTGCCGTATTACAGGCAATAACAATCATCTTGACATTTTTAGTCAGAAGGAACCTAACCAACTGCCAGGTATACTCCCTGATTTGTTCCGCTGGTCTTGGACCATACGGGGCTCTAGCAGAGTCGCCAATATAGACGACAGACTCATGAGGCAACTGACGTTTAAGCTCACGTACCACCGTCAGGCCTCCGACGCCAGAATCCAAAAATCCTATAGGTCGATTATCCATCTTGCCTCCTTATCCCCTTACGTTACATGTAAAAAGCTGAGATTCACGTCCCAGCTCCCCACCATTATTTTTTCTTTTTCTTGCTATTCGCAAGTGCTTGTTTTTGTTGCTTGATAATTTGGTTATATGTTTGACGTACCCTTGCCTCATTAGGTTTTTGTCCTGCTGCAGACATCATGGTACGAACAGCGTCCACATTCAAACGAGGATTTTCAGCTAACTCTTTCTCCATTTGTTTGCGGGCAAAATACGCGCCTCCGTAGAAGCCAGCCAAGAGGGCTACAAAAACAAGAATAATCCAAAGGACGGTGTTCATAAATTCTATTCTCCTATAACGTTAATTATTTCCTATTATAGCAAAAATGCCACTTACTGACAAATAAGACGATGGTTTCTAAACCACCAAAAAATTTTTTGACTAAAATACTAGTAAAATGAGAGTTTCAGTTTATTTTACTTACAACTGTAAAGGACTTGTAAGATTTCTAGAAAAAAAATAGGTTATTATATAGGTTGTGGAATTATTATTATGTTTATATAAAGGGGTTTATTTATGCTAAAGGAAGCAACTATTTCCGAACGAAAAATTGTCAACGCATTTATTGAACTCTTAGAAGAGAGTTCACTAGAACAAATCAGCATCACAGACATCATCAAGAAGGCTAATCTTAGCAGACCAACCTTCTACTACTACTATTCAAATAAAGAGGATTTGGTTGAGACCACCTTCTCAAAAATTTTAGATAACGTCTCAAGCATTTTGCAAGAAGACATGACTTACCAAGAAGGTGTTGTCACTGAGATGCTACGTTATCTTAAGGACAATCACAAACTATGTCTCACACTAATGACGCATATTCCCAACATCAATGGAATGATCCGTGAATTCATTATCGAGACTATCCTTAACTCTGATATTGAAAACGTCACAGAGCTTATGGAACAAAGCTATCATATCCCAGCCAAGTATTCATTGGAAGTTTACGTTAGCACTATTGTTACCATTCTGACACTTTGGCTCAAGGAAGACTGTATCGAATCTCCTGAGGAGTTAGCAGATATCATTCTTGAAGCTGTTATCATTAAAGTAAAATAAGCTAGAGCCTTATAGGCCTAGCTTATTTTTGTTAGATTTCAAAATCAAAACCGTCAAGTGTCGCAAAGTAATCATTCATGGTCTCAGCACGACGAATCATGCGAGCTGTTCCATCTTCTTGATAAAGGATTTCCGCAGAGCGAAGACGACCATTATAGTTGTAACCCATTGAGAAGCCGTGGGCACCAGTGTCATGGATAACCAAAGTATCTCCGATACGAGCTTCTGGCAATTCACGGTTCTTAGCAAACTTATCATTATTTTCACAAAGCGAACCTGTCACATCAACTACTTGAATCTCGCCATTGGGATTGGTCATATTAGTGATGTGGTGGTAGGCATCATACATAGCTGGACGGAGTAAGTTAACCGCAGACGCATCGACACCTACATAACGACGATAAGTGTCCTTAATGTGGAGAACCTTAGTTACTACGAGACCATGAGGTGCTGTCATGTAGCGACCAAGTTCAGTATAAATACTGATGTGACCTAGACCATTTGGAACCAAAATCTCATCAAATTTAGCGTGGACGCCCTCACCAATAGCTGCAATATCATTTTGTTTGTTAGCCGGAGTATAGTCGACTCCAACACCACCAGACAAGTTAATAAAATCAAGACTGACACCTAATTCGTTCTTGATTTCTACAGCCAATTCAAATAGCTGAGCAGCTAAGGTTGGATAGTACTCATTAGTGACGGTATTAGATGCTAAAAAGGCGTGCAAGCCAAATGATTTAACCCCTTTTTCTTTGAGGTAGGCATAACCCTTAAAGAGTTGTTCCTTAGTCATCCCAAATTTAGATTCTTCGGGGTGGTCCATAATGTCTGTACCAAGAGAAAAGACACCACCTGGATTAAAACGCAAAGAAAGGGTCTCTGGAAGTCCCGCAACTTCTTCTAAAAAGAAAATATCTTCGTAAGCATCAAGGTTAATTGTCGCATCAATGTTACGAGCATATACAAATTCTTCAGCACGTGTGTCATTAGAAGTAAAACTAATCGCAGTGTTATCAAACCCAATTTTCTTACTCATGACAAGCTCTGTATCTGTTGCACAGTCCACTCCACAGCCTTCTTCCTTCAAGATTCTGAGGATTGCTGGATTAGGTGTTGCCTTGACAGCAAAGAATTCTTTAAAACCTGGATTCCATGAAAAGGCTGCATTTACAGCACGTGCTGTTTCACGAATGCCTTTTTCATCGTAAAGATGAAAAGGTGTTGGAAATTCTGCAGTAATCTGTTCAAGTTTATCTGCCGTAATAAAAGGTGTTTTTGTCATTGTATTCTCCATTTTTTTGCATAGTAACCTTATTATAGCATAAGAAAAGGTTTGAAAACCAAAATTCTAATCATCTCGATGGGGTTTTCATGTTACAATAGACATATCACTTAAACAAAAAAATGGGAGATTATTTATGAAAAAATATCTTTACTCTGGGGCACTTGCTCTAGCAACCATCTTAACATTATCAGCATGTGCCAAGCCAAAACTCGATGCCAAGTTATCTGTTAATGATGTCGTTCAGATGTCAGGAAGCAACCTCAAACTTAAGGATAACCAAAGTCTGATTGAAGTATCTTTTAAACTTGAGAATACTTCTGAAGATATGGAAAAAGATTTGAAAACATCTGCTAAACAATTCTACCTCAAAGATAAAGATGGTAAAAAAGTCACAGCAAGTAAGCTTGACAAGAGTGACCTACCCTCTCTCTTTAAGAAGAATAAGGACGTCAAGGACGCTACGGATGATTTTGGAAAAGTTGAATCAGACGACTATAAGTCTGCATCCCTCTTCTTCGAAGTTAAAAACAACCAAACCTATAAACTATACTTTGAATCTAAAGATGAAAAAACCGAGGGCGAAACTGTTTCTACCGACCTAAAAGGCTTTGACGGTAACACAACTACTAATGTTAAAAAGGCTGTAGATGCGTATTTCAGTGCTGTTCTTCTAGGCGGAGAGAGCAAGGATTACAGCAAGTTCGTCTCTAACGATTTAGACAAGTCTAAAGGCGAACTCAGCCAATATTTCTCAGATCACCTTCAATACAGTTATGAAGGAACTGGCAATATCAAACCAACTGGAGATGAAGTTCCAAAAGTTTTCGACTGGGTTCAAACTGCTAACCGTGAGCGTGGTCATTATACTGTTGACAATATTATTGTCACTAAGGATAAGGCAGAATTTAACCTTGATTTGTCAACCATTAGTATGAAAGAAGCTGACGATGCCTATGCTGCTAGCCATCCAAATCTCACAGATGAGCTTAAAAACTATCTGCAAGGTAAGGGAGCTAACGCTGATAATGTCGACCAATTGACCAAGCAATACTACATGGAAACTTACTTGCCTAATTCAATCAAAGAAGTCAATCCATCAACGCCAAAAACTGAAGGAACCAATGTATTTGATGGTTATTCAGTCGAACTAACCAAAAAAGATGATAAATGGGCCTTCCCAGATAAAGAAAACTATGTAGGAAATTGGGAACACTACCCTCTCTTCTATGCATACACAGGGCAACAAGGAACACTTACAAGTTATCGTTAAGCATCAAAAAAATCAGCCGTTTGGCTGATTTTTTTAACTAGTCACGACTTGCAAAGAGTCGTAAGATATTTAAGAATAGGTTAATAAAATCTAAGTAGAGACTCAACGCCATTGAAACTGCCCAGCCATCTGAGACCTGACCATTCATAGCGTAATAAACCTTTTTAATCATTTGGTTATCATAAGCAATTAATCCAGAAAAAATGAGGACCGATATAATACTAATGACGAAGCTCATTGTACCACTTGCTAAAAAGATGTTTACCAAGCTGGCAACAATAATCCCAATCAAGGCTGCCATAAGGAATTTAGCCATTCCTGACAGATCACGTTTAACAGAAATACCAATAAGTGACATGGTAAAGAAGACAATCGCAGTACTAATGAAGGCTTGAAAAACAGTAGCCTGCGTGTATTGGACAATGATAAAACTTAATGTAAAACCATTTAAGGCTGAATAAACTAAGAATAACGGCAGGGCCGCAGGTGTATTCTTTCGTGCAGCACCACTAGCCAAAAAAACCAGAGCTAACTCAACAAAAATGGCTGCCGTATAAACCCAAGAATAGTTCATGAGAATATTAACAAAAAGATGTGAGAAGGGGCCCAATATTAAATAAGAAATGACTGCTGATAGACCTACTCCCATACCAACAAGGCCATAAATTTTTCCGAAAAAGCGGTTTAATCCCGCATCACTAGTTGTATAAATTGCATTGGATTCCATAAATATCTCCTTAAAATAATAAATTAATGGTGGTGACTTTGTAACGCCTTACGACGAAAATGCTTACGATTTTTAATTCGGTTTCGTAAGGGTGTCGCCGCTTCCTTAACCGCCCAATACTTATCTACCATGGTAACAATATAAGATTCCTTATACTTTGGTGGGGCAATCGTTGCTCCCCACATATGCTTGAGGATAATGTCCTCTTCTTTTTTGTTTAGGTTAACAAGCTTCCTAGCGTTACGCACAGCAATACGTGGATGCACCCAAGCATGACTCTTATTAAATTTGGTCACCCGCCAATCATAATAGAAAAAATCATGTAAAAGACCACCACGAGCAGTACTCTTAGCATCCCAGCCAAATTTTTTAGCAATCTTGTAGCTGGTATAACTAACATTGACCGAGTGTTTCAAACGTGTCGAATGGTGATGCTGTACAATTCCATCCAATTTTTGAAAACGTGGGTGTGAGATCAAATGTCCCACAACTTCCATGAATTCTTTATCGTCTTCTGGTCGTTTCATAATAATACCTCATTAACGTTTCTAATGCTTTTTCATTATACCACTAGAGCTTAAATTTACTTTAAAAGGTGCGCCTTTTTCGTCTAAAATCATCCCTGAGACCTAGAGACTAAACATGAGGATTCCTGCTGCCACAGCAACATTTAAGCTTTCTGCTCGACCTGGCATATTAATATGTACAAGTTGATTCGCAGACTCAGCCATATCCTGACTAATTCCCTGACCTTCATTTCCCATCACTAGGGCAAAATTGCCATCTGTCTTAACTGCTCTATAGTCAACGGAAACAGTTGAAAGTGTCGTTGCCAGGATGGGGAAACCTTGTTTTTGGCAAGTCTCAATCATCTCAAAAATTGGTCCGCGATAGATTGGTAGGTGAAAATGACTTCCCTGCATAGAACGTAGAGTCTTCTGATTATAAATATCAGCCGATTTGTCCGACAAAAAAACTCCGTCATAACCCGCTGCATCTGCTGTACGAATCATTGTTCCAACATTTCCAGGATCCTGCACATCCTCCAAGAGAAGATACTTACCTGAAAGAGACTCTGGCAGGCTCTGAGATTCTTTAGCAACTTCTGCCACGATTCCCTGAGGCGTCTGAGTTTCACAGAGCTCCTTGAGCACCTCGGGGCTGACTAACTTGACCTTAGACACATCTACCACACGATCTGCCATCTCCTCAAGCACGAAAACTTGAAGAATCTCAGCGCCACTTGCTTTGGCCTCCTCAAAAAGATGCCATCCTTCTAAAAGATAGCTAGTTTTACGATGCTTGCCTTGCAATAATTTTCTAGCAGTCTTAATACTAGCATTTTGCTTTGATTGAATGATTTCCATACCCTCATTATAGCAAAAATTCCTTGATAAATCTTGGGCTTGACCGACTTTATAGCAAGGATTATACTAAAAGAAAGAGCTTTCAAATAGGAGGTCATAGACCATGCAAAAAGTAAGATTAATTGTCTCAGGAAGGGTGCAAGGCGTTGGCTTTCGCTACTCAACTTATGCCTTGGCATTAGAAATCGGTGACATCTACGGCCGGGTCTGGAATAACGATGACGGGACAGTTGAAATTCTAGCACAATCTGACCAGCCTGCCAAATTGGCCAAATTTATTCAAGAAGTTCGAAAGGGACCTTCAAAATGGTCTAAGGTGACCTACGTTGATGTCACCATGGCTAACTTCTCTAATTACAGTGATTTTCGCATGGCCAATTAAGATAGGACTACCATTTTTAGCTTGTTCTCTTTCCTAAAAAAGGGTAAAATAGACAGGTATAACTAAAAAACAAAAGGAATGATATTGTGAATAAAAATCAAAAACGACTAGCCCTCATGGGGCTTGCTACCAGCATGCTTTTCTTCCTATCAGGATGTGTGAGCCTTGATAAATCTGGTAATCCTACTGGTTGGGTCTGGAACCTTCTTGGTCGCCCAATGAGCCACATCATCACCTACTTTGCAAATAATCTAGGACTTGGGTTTGGACTTGGTATCGTCTTCGTAACCATCATTGTTCGTTTGATTATCTTGCCACTTGGTCTTCATCAATCTCGTGGTGCAGCCTACCAAGCCGCAAAACGTGAATACCTTGCACCTATCTTGGAACCAATCAACGAACGTTTGCGTAATGCTGAAACTCAAGAAGAAAAGATGGCTGCCCAATCTGAACTCATGCAGGCTCAACGTGAAAATGGTGTCAGCTTGATGGGGGGCGTTGGTTGTCTGCCTTTATTGATTCAACTTCCATTTTTCTCAGCTCTCTACTATGCTGCTCGTTACACTCCTGGTGTACTACATGATCACTTCCTCTGGTTTAATCTTAATAGCCGTGACTTCCCATTGATCATCATTATTGCTGCCCTTTACTACTTCCAATCTTGGTTGTCTATTCAACAAGTTCCTGAGGAACAACGTAAGCAAATGGCAGTAACTATGTACAGTATGCCAATCATGATGATTGTCTTTGGTATCAGCTCTCCTGCAGCTGTAATCCTCTACTGGTTTGTCGGTGGTATCTTCTCTATTATCCAACAATTGATTACCAACTATGTTATTAAGCCTCGCTTGCAAGAAAAGGTTGCTGAAGAGTTTGCAAAGAATCCTCCAAAAGCACCTCGTAAAACACCAGGCACTCGCAAAGATGTGACACCTAAAAATACTCAAGCTATTGCTAATAAACCAAAGAAAAACCGTAACGCCGGTAAGCAAAATCGAAAATAATGCATCAACTCTCTTGGCAATTCCGAGAGAGTTTTTCTTATGTTATTTTGAGGCATACCTTATTAGCCATTCTTTAGATTACATCTATATTAACAGCAAACAAAAAGCCCTTCCTAGGAAGAGCTACGTTAGCTTAGGCTGTTTTTTCAACGCTAAGAATCTCAACAGAATAACTACCCGCTGGTGACTCGATAGCTACCTTATCTCCAACTTTCTTACCAATCAAGGCTTGAGCAATTGGACTTTCATTTGAAATCTTACCTGAGAAGATGTCGGCACCAGCTGCACCAACAATATGATAGGTATCTTTATCGCTTGTACCAACTTCTTGAACGACTACTGTTTTACCAATAGCAACTTCATCATTCGCAACAGCGTCACTATCAACAATCTCTGCATAACGAATTTTTGTTTCAAGAATTTGAATTTGACCTTCAACAAAAGCTTGCTCATCTTTAGCTGCTTCATACTCAGAGTTTTCTGAAAGGTCTCCGTAAGAACGGGCCACCTTGATACGTTCTACAACCTCTGGACGACGGACGAGTTTATACTCCTCCAATTCTGCTTCAAGTTGTTCTTTCTCTGCTAGGGTCATTACATATGTTTTTTCTGCCATGTTTATCTCTTTTCTATTGTTGTTAAGCCGATTGGCTTGGGAAACAAGATTACTACTTGTTTCCTTGATTTTGATTAGTCAATGAGACTATTTATCTTTTATCTTGCTATTAATATAAGTTTCAACATTATGTTGATGGTCTTCATAATTTTCCGCAAAATAGACATTTCCATTGGTTACATCAGCTACAAAGTACATGTACTTAGAAGATGATGGATTAATCACTGCTTCAATCGCTGATAGACTCGGACTGTCTACAGGACCTGGCATCAACCCCTTATGAACATAATCATTATAAGGAGAGTCAATACTTGTGTCAATGTTTGCATCTTCCTTTAGAGTCGTCTCTTGCCCAAGTTTTCCAAGGGCATAAAGAACTGCGATGTTACTTTGCAAGGCCATGTCTGAGCTAAGACGATTATAGAAGACGCTGGCAATGTTTTTACGGTCATCATCCGTAGCTCCCTCTTTTTCAACGAGAGATGCTAGGGTCAAAACTTCATTTACATTATGATTACTTGATGAAATCGTAGCATAGTAAGGTGATAGATAAGTGTTCATCGTAGACAACATTTCCTCTGCTAAAGATTCCACCGTTGTATCATCATGGATATTATAAGTTGCTGGGAATAAATAACCTTCAAGAACATATTTAGCCTGATTAGAATCCGGAAGATTAGCCAACAAGGTTGGATACTTGGCTTTCATTTTAGCAATGAAAGCATCATCCTTCATAAGTTTCAAGAAGTCTTTTGACTTTAGTCCAGTCGATGATTTTTTACCCTTTTTAGCGGATGAATTAACCTCAACTGCCTTGGCGATTTGATCAATTGTATACCCTTCTTTAACCAAGACTGTACCAAGAGATGGCTCCTGAGGTTTATCACTTCCTTTTTTCTGAAGAGCCTCAATAATTTCATCCATGGTCATGCTAGCTTGAAGGTTATAGTAACCACTTTTTAGATTTGAAACATTCTTAAACTTGGTATAGTAATTAAAGACCTTACCAGACTTAATGACACCAGCTGATTCTAGAAGCTGACCGATATAACTGCTACCTGAATTTTTAGGAATTTCGACACTGATAAACTTAGTCGAATTGACATCCTTTGCCCCTACAGCTTGACTAACGTAACGATAACCAAAGAAACCTGCTAGTGACAAGATAAGAATCAAGAAGATAATAATATTTCGTGCAATCTTCCCAGCACGGCGGTTATTCTTATTACGCTTTTGATTTCGGTTAGAACGTGAAATTGGCTCTTCGTCGTCAACTTCGTCAGGGATGGCATCTTTCTGCGAAGCCTTTTTCTTTTTTGTTTTCTTACGCTTTTTCTTTTCAGGTTTATCAGAAGCTGCTAGAGCAATGCTCTCATCCTCCTCTTTGTCTTTAGTGACTGCATCTGGCTGAGTCTCCTCTGGTACAGCCTTATCACTTGTCACCTGATGTTCTTTCAAGAAATCTTCTTTTTTAAGATCTGAGGTCATCTTGGCCTCCAATTCTTTAGGGTCTGTGTAAATAGCTTCTTTAGACTTGGCTTCAATGAGCTCCTGAGCAACATCTGCAGGGATGTATTCCTCCTCAGAGGCCGCATCAAGACTTGTTTCCCAAACTGGACGTTGGAAACGACGCTTCGAAGTTACCTTAGGTTGAGGAATATCGGTAATCTTATCCTCATTAAGTGGTTCTTTTAGGCTAGATACTGATTTTGAATGACTGTCAGCTCCTAAGGACTCAGCTTGAGACTGAGAAGACAAACTAACACTCCCTTGGACATCTGGTTTCGACTCAGAAGTCATAGATTTAGCTGTATCACTGTCAGAAACAGCATGCGAACTAAAATCTTGGTTACTTACTTTATTAGATGCTGATTCCGTATGAGTATTTTGGCTGTCAGCTGACGTTGAAAGTGGTGTCTTGGGCATAGTTGCACTTTTATTATGCTCCTCCTCACGAAGAGAACGGAGCCGTGTTGCTTCTTGTAAATCTCGAAGAATCTGATGTTTAAAACTTAAGCTATCTTCAACAGATTCCGAGTGTTCATTAAACTTGTCCGTCAAGGCATACCTCCTCTATAGTAACAAACGCCATTATATCTTAAAAAGTCAGTTAATGCAAATCAATTAGCCCTTTGTCACAGTAACTTAATACTGAAATCACTGGGATTTAGACTTTTCCCAGACCAAATTGTACCATGAGCTACCTCCATGATTTGATTCTGATTCTCCCTCATCAGTGAAACCATTCATTTCATAATAAGCAATAAGATAATCATGACAAGTCAAACTAATCCCTTGACGCTTTTGTGCAATAGCCAGATCTTTAAGTGCTGCAATTAAGGCCGTCCCAACACCCTGCCCTTTAAACTCTTTTGAGACAGATAAACTAGTGACTGCGATAAAACCTCCTTCACTGGCATTCGGAGTTACCTTATGAAACAAGTCGTCTGTCAAGTAACGCTTATCAATCACAGGTCCTTCAATATAACCAGCCACCTTACCATCAATCTCAGCAATTAAGAAGGTATCACAAATAGTCTCTAGGCGCTCTAAAATAGCCTCTGGTGTTGCAGCCTCTTCAGGCGAAAAATTGTCCTGTTCAATACGAACCACATCGGCCCAGTCTTCCTTTCGGGCGTGTCGAATAAGCATACCAATTTCCTTTCTATCAAGAGAAAAAGCTGAGCGAAATCGCTACAGCTCTTAATCTTATTACATATGTGTTTGCAAGCTCGCAAGTAGCTCTTCGAACGAACGTTCATAAAGTTGGATATCTCCTGCTCCCATAAAGACATAGACAGCATTGTCATGGTCAAGAAGAGGCGAAACATTTTCAACTGTAACAACTTTAGCAGGCTTTTTAATTTTAGCCGCAAGGTCTTCAACCTTAACATCTCCATGGTCCACTTCACGCGCTGAACCATAAATTTTCGCCAAATAAACCGCATCCGCCTCATTCAAAGCTTCAGCAAATTCATCAAGCAATGCAATGGTACGTGTAAAGGTATGTGGTTGGAAAATGGCAACAATTTCTTTGGATGGGTACTTTTGACGTGCTGCATCAAGCGTAGCAATGATTTCAGTTGGATGATGAGCAAAGTCATCAATAATAACAGTTCCGTTGATGATTCTCTCTGTGAAACGACGTTTAACACCTGAGAAAGTATTAAGATGTTCAGCAACCAAGGCCATATCAAAACCAGCTACATACATGTTAGCGATAACCGCAGTTGCATTCAAGATATTATGACGTCCGTAGGCTGGCACATGGAATTCCCCTATGATTTGTCCATCATGTTTCACCTTGAAATTAGATCCTGTCGTTGTACGAACGATATCTGTAGCCATGAAGTCATCATTTTCTTCAAAGCCATAGTAGTAAATCGGTGCATTAGAAGTGATTTTACGGAGGTAAGAATCCTCACCATAAACAAAGAGCCCTTTTTGTACTTGCTTTGCATAATCATCAAAAGCTGAGAAAACATCATCAATACTTGTAAAGTAATCTGGATGGTCAAAGTCAATGTTGGTGATAATTGAGTAAGCAGGGTGATACGGCATGAAATGACGTTCATATTCATCAGCTTCAAAGACGAAGTATTGCGCATTGGCAGAACCACGGCCTGTTCCATCACCAATAAGGTATGATGTATCTGTGATATTTTTCATAACATGTGACAAAAGACCTGTTGTAGAAGTCTTACCATGTGCACCAGCCACACCAAAGCTAGTGAACTGGTTCATGAAATGACCCAAAAACTCATGGTAACGCTTGAACTTATAACCATTTTTAACGGCATAGGCAATTTCAATGTTGTTATCTTCATGAAAAGCATTTCCAGCAATCAATTCAACATCATCTGTGATGTTTTTTTCATCGAAAGGAAGAATAGGAATACCTGCTTGTTCAAGACCACGTTGGGTGAAGTAATACTTTTCCACATCTGAACCTTGAACTTTGTGTCCCATTTGGTGGAGCATCAAAGCCAAAGCTGACATACCAGATCCTTTAATTCCAATAAAATGATAAGTTTTTGACATAGTTTCTCCTTACAATCGCATTGCGATTAGTTTGCGTCTTCTAAATGCGTCAAATTCAATTCTTGAGCAATTCGGTGTTCACGGTAAGTTTGACGTTCTGGATAATTGTAAACCTGGCTACGTTTCAAGAAATCATAACTATTTTTCTTGACATTCTTACGAGAAGGGTTACTAGGCTGTTGATAAGTTGGAGCCACTTCTGCCAAGATATAAGTATCTTGTTGCAGACGATTGGCCAAATGATGAATCTTTGAATGTTTACCATTAGGTGCCAAAGTTCTCTTGATAGCACTTACCGGAGCACCCAAGATAGATGCTGTCACAGGTTTTTTATCCGTCGTGATAGCAGCTGGTTCAACTGTAGCCTCAAAGTTTGGTTTAACTTCTTCCTTAGGCTTAGTAACCAATTGACGGCTAGTCGTATGTTTCGTTTGTTGAACCTCTTGGCGTAAGAATTTTTGGCGTTTCTCACGAACATCACGCTTAGCCTTTTCACGGGCTTCCTCAGCGTAAGTCATACCAGCTTCATGCGTCTCCACTCGTTTTGACTCTTTCTTACGATTATTAGGCTTAGCTGACAAGAAATCATAATTAGGTAATAAATCATTGTAGTCCTTTTCTTGGTAAGGGCCACGGATATTTGTGATTAAATCTTCGTTTTCGTATAGGCGCATAGAGACCGGTTCTTGCAAGCAAGATTCCCCGTCTGGAATCAGCGGAAATTGTCGTCTTTGGCGATACATAAAAGACTTCCTTTCATTTTCGAGATGATGCGTATCTTAATAAAACAATCGAGAATGGGTAGATACGTCTTGCAGTATTCTATTATAGCCTAATTCAAAAGATTTGCCTAGTAGGATTTTGTATTTTAGTATTTAAATATCAATTATAACAATTTAAGATATTGCAATACCAAGAATTTCTTTAATGTCTTCAATTGTCATGCTGGCACGGCTTTCATTTCCATCCAAAACTGTCGTGACAAGGTTTTTCTTGCCCTCTTGAAGCTCAAGAATTTTCTCTTCGATAGTCCCTCTTGTAATCAAACGGTAAACTTCGACATTTTGTTCCTGCCCTATACGATGGGCTCGACTAATGGCCTGCATTTCCACCGCTGGATTCCACCAAAGGTCAATGAGAATAACAGTATCGGCACCCGTTAGGTTCAGCCCCACACCTCCTGCTTTTAAAGAAATCAAGAAGGCATCTCGACTTCCCTGATTAAAAGCTCTGGTCATCTCCTGACGACTATCAGATGGTGTAGACCCTGTTAATTTATAAGAGGAAATGCCTAATTCTTCCAAAAGACCTTCTGTAATATCCAACATGCCACGAAATTGTGAAAAGATAAGCACTCGATGGTCGGATTCTTTAATTTGACTAAGCAGATCCCTCAGACTATCTATTTTTCCACTATCTCCAGCATAATCCATAAATAAAGCAGGTGTATCACAGATTTGACGAAGACGGGTAATACCTGATAGGATTTCCACCTTACGTCGATTGATTTCCTGGTCACTGGCCAAGATTAAACCTTGCTGCATCTGTTGCAATTGCGCCAAATAAATCGCCTTTTGATCATCCGACAATTCACTTTGGTGAGTCACTTCAATTAAATCTGGTAAATCAGGAAGCACCTCTTCCTTCTTTCGTCTGAGTATAAAGGGTGAAATATAACGGGCTACTTCCTTAGGTGTCAACTTAAGAAAAGCTTTTTTAGCAGGCAAAAGTCCGGGAAGAATAATTTGAAAAATAGACCAAATTTCCAATAAATGATTTTCAATAGGGGTTCCAGACAAGGCTAAACAATGCGGAACAGAGAAATCACGAAGATACTTCGCAATCTTTGTTTGCGTATTCTTCATGACTTGAGCCTCATCTAAAATAAGATAATCATATTTACCAGCCTTGTATGCCTCAAAATCCTGACGGAAGGAAGCATAACTAGTAATAATAATCTGATGATGCTCAGCAATAATGTCATCACGTTTAGGTTTAAGTCCGTAAGAAACCGCTACATCTAACTGAGGCGTAAATTTTTTAAATTCATCTTGCCAGTTGTAAATGAGGCTTGAAGGTGACAAAACTAAGACACGTTGTCCCTCTTCCAAATGTGCAGAGAGGTAGGCAATGGTCTGCAAGGTTTTTCCCAAGCCCATATCATCGGCCAAAATACCACCAAAACCATAGTGGTGCAACATGGACAGCCACTGAACACCTCGTTCCTGATAGGGACGAAGCGCAACTTCTACCTGATAGGCCGGTAAGTCAAAGGTTTCAGGATGTCTCAAATGTTGCGTCAACAGTTGAAAATCCTTCGAAAAACTAACCGAATGATTTTCTGAAAGAGCATCCATTAATTGGTAGGCAGCTAATTGAGTCAGCTCCAGATGCCCCTGTCCTGAATAACGAGCCCTCAAGCTTTTTAGACTCTCGCTAACACGATGTGTCGCCTCATCAAAGACAATCAATTGACCACTACGATTGATGAAATAAGGTGCGCTTTCCATCAAAGCTTCCAAAGCATGATCCACGTCCTCGTCATCAAGACTTGAAAAATCAAAAGAAATATCTAATAGATTTCCCTGGCGTTCTACCTGAACTTGTGGACTCTGCTCAACACGTAAGTCACGCAAAGTCTCCCCAATCAGGACCGTACCTGCATTTTCAAAGGCTGGAATAGTGTTGGTGAAAAAATCATAGAGTTCCTGGCTGCTATTTAACAATTTGTTCGATTGAAAATCGGAGGGAAAACCATACTTGTCCATCAAACGAAAAACAGCCTGTTCATGCCGATAATTACTCGTAAAGCCTAAATGGCTCAACTCATGATGATTATTCACGAGGAGACCATCAAAATCAAAGGCCAGTGCCAAGGTAATCTCATTTTCAGACTTCAAATCGAAATGAAATCTGGGCGTAAAATCCTTGATATCAAAGGCCTTAGGAGCCTTAACTAGTCCCATAGTTTTAAAATCAAAGAGACTAGCAGCTAAAATGGATTGCTCATCCAAATTAAAGCTGACATGCTTATTCAAATCACTCCCGATAGGCAGTGAGCGTAAACCAACCAAAAGCTTTTGTTGCTTGCGATTGAGACGGTAAAAAACACCTTGATAAAAGAGGATGCGATTATTAAAGAACGCCTCGCTATTCTTTTCAGCAACAGTCAATTCAATCATTTTAGGTTCAACACAAATCTCAAATGAGAAAAGGTTGGCTTCAGCAGTCAAATCTTCAACCAAAAGCTGATGGTATTCCAAGCCCTCCCATTCAAAATTAAAGCCGTCCAATTCTTGCATTAATTTCAAACCCTCCTCGAAAAAACCGTAAGAGAGTCGCAGGTGGCGAGCATTGTTTGGCAACATGAAGTCCAAATTAGTCTTTGACTCATCCGGAAGCATCCGCCCTAAAAAATTCAAAAATGATTGTGAAGCCTGATCAAACTGGATAAGCGATAGGGGTTCATAGTAGTTTTTACCTATCTGATAATACCCTTCAGTCTCTACCAGCTTAAGAAAGGCAGGAATATCACGAATGACATAGGAACGTTCATCTGGCAGACGTCTTAAACGTAAACTCCACCAAATTTCTGAACCATAGGTAGACTCCTCACCTTCTACAGTCAAGCTATACCTAACTGTATCATCTTCATTCAGAGAAAGCCCTTCTAAAAATAGACCACCAAAAGAATGGCCTTGCTCCTGTCCCTGAGCGGATTCTTGCTCCTCTTCCAGTTCTGCTAAGAGTTGCTGACCTTCCTTATCATTTTTGAGATAATACTCAACTGCAGCTAAATGCGGACAATAGCCTTTTTGAGCGAAAGCATCACAGTCACACGTAATTTCAGAATCATTGAGTGCATAAATTAAATGATGTTGGTCCACTGTTGTGTCCAACTGAGTTTCTGAGACCTGATGAATGGTAATTACGCCCTTTTCGAATAGTTTAATACCCTCATTACGGACTCTACCCGGCATCAATTTTGCCATAGTATTCACTCCTATTCTATCCCTCTATTATAGCACAAATTCCTTATAAACTAGGCCTGTATCACGATAAATCAAAAACACCCCCTCAGGGAGTGTTCTCAACTTTTATTAGTAATCAAGTTTGTCTGAATGTCCTGAACCATTACCAACAAAGTAACCTGTCTTACAGTTGATACTAAAGAGGTACGTTCCATCAGGAAGGTACAAGTTGTAGTAACCATTACCATTGATGATGTTAACTGGTTCAAGGATGAAGTTATCTCCTGAGAAGTAACCACGTGAGTGTGAAGTACTGATAACCTTATCAAGAATACCATCTCCCCAAGTCCAAGCTGGGTTACTTGTGTCCGCTACGACGTTTGCGTTGTATGGTACTCGTGAGCGATCACGTTGGAGGATAGATGGATTGTAATTAGTAATCCCTCGTGTCACAATTGTTGAAGCTGCAGCTGAACCACCTGTAGTTCCACTAGCTACACCTGTTGAAGCTGAGTTAGCTGAATCACTTTGAGCCCCAGAAGTATTTGACGCAGTGGCATCACCAGTATTAGAAGCAGCTCCAGATGTGTTAGCACCTGATGGTGCAGCAGGACTAGCGGTATTGTCGCTGGCAGAAGCTGTCGCCGCAGATGTTGCACTAGCAACCTTAGCTTTTTCTTCAAGCTGTGTTTTACCACCCTTGATTGCTTCTTGAATGGTACTATCAAGACTAGCGTTACCAGTGGTAGTCACACTTTCTGGAAGATCATTGAAATTAGCGTCAGATTTAACAGAGATAGATCCATTGTAGCTACCATCTACAAGAGCATCTGATTCATACTTACTATTAATCTTTTGAACTGCTTCAATTTGTTTCTTCAAATTATTATATTTGGTTTTAGCTGACTCATAATACTTGGTTTTTTCCAATTTTTTAAGCAGTTTTTCCAAATCTGGTAACTTACCAAATTGATCATTAGCAAGCTTTGTTTGCTCATCATCTGTGAAGAAATTCTTATACATTTCTTCGAAGGCCTTATTATCCGCAGCTGCTGTATCCTTGCTTGATGATGATGACGTTGCTGAAGAAGCCGTGCTGGCAGTTTTAGCAGATTGACTATGAGTGCCGTGATAAAGAGCATAGCCCCCACCAATTATAGCTAAAGCCAAAACCGTTAAAGCACCGATGACAACTCCCTTACGGCGGTAAACTGGAATATCATCATCAAAAGCACCCTTATGAGATGGTGAAACAGACTCTGAAGAGATTCTTTCTTCTGCTGAAGGACGATTAACACTCATTGAAACTTTTGGTGTCGCTGTCTCATCATCAGCTTTAGCCCCTGTTACCCCTGCAACCGATGCAGCAATGGCTGATAAATCAATGGTTTGTGAAATAGCAACATCATCCAACAAAGGCTTAGACTCTTGGGGCTCAGGAGTATTGCTATTAGCTACTTCAGGGCCTTGGGGTAGCGGATCATCAATGTTCGCAATCAAAGGATTGTTATCATCAATATTATCTACAGTTGCTTCGCTATAGACTGGTTGCTCAACTGAAGTAGCTGGTTCTGCAATAGCATCGCCAAGATCAAATTTTTCTGCTTCTGATGTGATAAAACGATCTGCGTTCAATGAAGTGATAACCGTTTCAGAGCTTTGACTTTCAGGTTGAACAATCACCTCAGGTTCCACAGGAGCATCTGGCAACTGTCTATCAACAGCAGGCGAAGTCTCTTCTTCCTTAGTATCAGTGACATCAAAACCAAATGTGACCGGTGTAACCTCTTCAGTAGCTGTTGTTGAGTTGATTGACTCATTAGCCATTGACTGACCAATTAAACCTGAATCCGCAAATTCTTGACGTTGCTTTTGAATAAAGGCATCCAAAGGTGAGGTATCACCATCAGCTTCAATTGTTTTGGAGAATTTTTGAGAAGCAACTTCTTCACGGTGTTGCTTGATATACTTATCCAAAATGCTATCCGTTTCTGTTACACCAGCATTAATCTCAGCTTCTTTGCGGACAGCCTCACCAACTGTCATTTCCTTAGCTTCTTGAAAATCTAGTTTTTGGCTACCTTCATAGCCATTTTGTGTTTTATCTTCTGACACGTTTAATTTACCTTTCTAGCCTCTGAACGGCGAACACGTTCTCCAAAATATTGATATAAATCAACTCGAAGGGTACCGTTATATAGCTTACGTTTTTTGTCGGCTTTCATACCGTATTTACTTTCAAATTGTTCATCACTGGTCAAGATAAACTTGCTCCAAGTTTTAAGCGGCGCAAAAGTTTTGCCCATTTCATTATACAAGATATCCACAGCCTTGTCATCCAACAAGCGCTCCCCATAAGGAGGATTTGAAATGATGACACCATTGATTTTATCCGTTTTTAAGTCTTGCAAACGCATTTGTTTCAATTTAATAACATCTTCAAGACCAGCCTCACGTGCGTTAGCTTTAGCAATCTCAACCATACGGCCATCAATATCACAACCCATGATATCCAATTCAGCATCATAATTTGCCTTACCTTCTGCTTCATCACGGACCGACTGTACTAAATCTTTATCCACCCAATTCCAGGCTTCAAAGGCAAAATCACGATTAAATCCGGGAGCAATATTCATACCAATTAGCGCCGCCTCAATACAGAAGGTACCTGAACCACAAGTCGGGTCAATCAGGGGTTTATCGGGATACCAATTACTCAGTTCAAGAATAGCGGCCGCCATATTTTCTTTAATCGGTGCTCCACCCTTATCGGTACGGTAACCACGTTTAAAGAGACTAGCACCTGTGGTATCAATCAATACCGTAGCCTTATCCTTTAAGATAGACACTTCAATCTTAAATTCCGCACCCGTTTCTTGAAGGGATACGCCTTCAGGACGGTGGAAATACTTCTGTAGTTTCTTAACGACAGCTTTCTTGGAGATTGCCTGAACAGATGGTTCGTTATGAAGTTTTGATTTGACACATTTGGCCTTTGAAATTGGAAACTTCGCTCCGAGGGGAAGATAATTCTCCCAATCTAAGGCGAAGACCCCCTGAAAAAGTTCCTCAAAGGTGCGTGCTGGAAACTCACCCACCACAATCTTAATGCGATCTGCAGCTCTCAACCAAAGATTGGTTTCGGCAATAGCACGAACATCACCCTGAAAACGTACCTTACCATTTTCAACCTGAGTATCATACCCTAACTCACGCAATTCACGTCCAACCACTGCTTCAAGGCCTGCCGCAGCCGTTGCTACTAATGTAAATGTTTCTTTCATTGTTACCCTTTTATCTAATCATTACAAGTCTAAATGTCATTAACCTCTCGCTTATCTTTTTCCTCTGTATCCTTAAAAAATTTGAAATGAGGGAATTCTTGCTAAAAGAAGGCTGAGACATGCGTCTCAGCCTCACCTATATGCAATTTTCTATAAGCCATGTTTTGTTCCAGAAGTGACTAGGCACCACTTCCTTCGATAATCATCTGTCTACTGCAAAGCAGTCAGGATGGTCCGTTCGTTTCCAGCCATCCCATGCCCCTACCAAAGTTTGGGTTGCTAGCTTGAGGGGTTTACCGCGTTCCACTTTTTAGGTTTCCCTAAAAACTCCGTCACTGTGGCACTTTCAGAGCTACTAAGACCTATCCAACGACTTAGCCGGTTCACTCGCCGTAACTTGAGAATCAAGTCCCTAGGCTTATTGATTCACCTAGCACAAACACTACTGGCATCACAGCCAGTGCTAGCATGGACTTTCCTCATGGAAGACTAACAACCATGCGATTATCCAAAAATTGCACAAAACCAGAGTTATTCGACAATTTGTTTTCCAAAGACTTCTTTTTCCAAACGACTGATACGTTTTAAAATATCGTAGTTTGAAGATGAAGCTACATTGGCAGTGGCACGCGATGGTTCACTTGTTGTACTTGCATAAGCTGAACGACTCGCAGGAGCAGCTGAGGCTTTAGCCTTCAATTTTGCATTTTCCTCTTGCAGTTCCTTAACCAGTGCAATATAAACACCATAGTCTTTGATGACATCATCTAGAAATTCATCAACTTCTTTTTTATCGTACCCACGCATACTAGTTTTAAATTCTTGTTCGTAGATTTTCTTGGGCGTTAAATTAATTTTAGCCATGATACTCTCCAATACTTGTCTTATCTAACTTACTAATACTTTACTGTCTAATGTTTTTATGATACAGAAAAAATAATAAAATTGCAAGCTTAAAAAACAATTATATCCTATTCTGACATCAACTCATTGAGGTCATCAAAAGTCAGCCTAGATAGAGGATAGTCCTTTGCTTCTAACATCATATCGTAAAAATATTTCAGATTTGTTTCATTTTCAGGTTCATAAAACACATAGGCCTGATCGGTATTGTCAATGAGAAACTGGTTAAACTGTTTGAATTGAGCTGGTGATTGGTAGGCAGGAAAACTATACTTAACAAAATCGACCTGCTTAAAAGCTGCAAGTTTGGCCTGATTCGCTTCATTCCAATTCTGCCCATGCGTTTCAAATGGAAAAAGGGTGGCTAATTTCAAAGAGTAATCTTCTTGAAGTTCCTTAGCCACTTCCAACGCCCAAAATTCAAAACCAAGATTTCCAGTAAAAATTATCCAGTCTACCCCTTCATCCAAAAAACGCTTAAAATCACGCTTAATAGCTTTTTTTATGATAGTTACCTTGGGATCATTATCTTTAAAAACACCAAGTTCAAAGCTCTTATAGCCAGTTACCAGTAGTGATGTCATTCCTTGTTTTCCTCGTTCATTTTATGGTATAATGAAATAGTCTTTATGCATATCTTATAAAGAAGAAGGGAAAGAAATGGTAAACTATCCCCATCAGATATCTCGTAAGATTGCACAGGCACGTCCTAAAAAATCCAATAGTGTTGACTTTGCCAATCGGGGAATGAGCTTTGAATCTGCTATTAATGCGACTAATGATTATTATTTGTCACGTGGTTTAGCTGTTATTCACAAAAAACCCACTCCTGTTCAGATTGTCAAGGTTGATTATCCAAAGCGTTCAAGAGCAAAGATTGTAGAGGCTTACTTTAGACAAGCCTCCACTACCGACTACTCTGGTGTTTACAAAGGATACTACATTGATTTTGAAGCCAAAGAGACACGACAAAAGACATCGATGCCTATGAAAAATTTTCATGCGCATCAAATTGAACACATGTCTCAGGTTATCAATCAAGATGGGATTTGCTTTGTGCTACTTCATTTCTCAACGCTTAAGGAAACCTACCTTCTGCCCGCTAAAGACCTGATTGCCTTTTATCAGATTGATAAGGGGACAAAATCAATGCCTCTTGATTATATCAAAAAAAGAGGCTATGCAATTGCAGAAGCAGCTTATCCTCAAGTTCCTTATTTAGAAATCATTGAAAAATTATTAGGTGGTAACACATAATGGCTAAATTTAATTTCAGCAACTTTAAAGAATCACTTAACGGTTTGACTAAACGTGCTAAAAACATAAAGATCAATCGTTCAGATTCTTCTCGCTATAGTAAAGGAAAGCGTTCAGCTTCGTCTGATCAAAGTCTCGGTTGGCGTATTGCAAAATACGGATTCATTGGACTACTAACTTTCTTTGTAATCTGTGTCATCGCAGGTGGTGGGCTCTTTGCTTACTATGTTAGCAGTGTCCCTAAACTCACCGAAAACAAACTTCAATCCACAAACTCAAGTAAGATCTACGATACCAATGGTAGTCTTATCGCTGACTTGGGGTCTGAAAAACGTGAAAGTGCATCAACAGATGAAATTCCAACAACTCTCGTTAATGCCATTACTTCTATCGAAGACAAGCGTTTCTTTACTCACCGTGGTATTGACGTTTACCGTATCATGGGAGCAGCCGTTAATAACCTTCGTCATAGTAGCACCCAAGGGGGATCTACACTTGACCAACAGTTGATTAAATTGGCTTACTTCTCTACAAATACCTCAGACCAAACTCTTAAACGTAAATCTCAAGAAATCTGGTTGTCTCTTCAAATGGAGCGACAATTCACTAAGCAAGAAATCTTGACTTTCTATGTTAACAAGGTATACATGGGTAACGGTTATTATGGTATGAAGACCGCTGCAAAATCTTACTTTGGTAAAGATTTGAGTGACTTATCTGTGCCTCAAGCTGCCTTGCTTGCTGGTATTCCACAGGCTCCGACACAATACGATCCGTATGCTAATCCTGATGCAGCAACAGAACGTCGTAATACTGTTCTTAAAGAAATGTATGACGATAAAAACATTTCTAAAGACGAGTATGAGAAGGCAAAGGCAACAAGTGTATCAGATGGCCTTCTCCCACTTACGAAAAAAGCTAGCTATGAACCTTATTTAGATAACTACATTAAACAAGTTATTGAACAGGTATCTGACGATGCTAATGCTGACATCTACTCAGCTGGATTGGATGTCTACACTAATCTTAACCCTGACATCCAAAAATACATTTGGAAAGTCTACAACTCAAACGATTATATTGCTTATCCTGACGATAAACTTCAAGTTGCTTCTACTATTATTGATGTTACTAATGGTCGTGTCGTTGCCCAATTGGGTTCACGTCACCAAGACGAAAACATTGCACTTGGTACCAACCAAGCTGTTCAAACAGACCGTGACTGGGGTTCTACAATGAAACCAATCACTGACTATGCTCCTGCTATTGAAAAAGGTGTTTATACAAACACTGGTACGACTGTTTACGATAATCCTTACAATTTCCCAGGTTCTTCAACACCAGTTTACAACTGGGACCGTAAGTATTACGGAAGCATTTCATTGACTTATGCGATTCAACAATCACGTAACGTCACTGCGGTTAAAGCCCTTCAAGCGACTGGTTTGGAGTATGCTCAATCCTTCTTGAAAGATTTGGGTATTGAATACCCAGAGATGTTCTACTCAAACGCCATCTCATCTTCAACATCATCATCAGATTCTAAATATGGTGCTTCAAGTGAGAAGATGGCAGCCGCCTATGCAGCCTTTGCCAATGGTGGTACCTACTATAAACCATCTTATATCAGTTCAATTAAGTTTGAAGATGGTTCAACGAAATCATTCGATTCTAAAGGTACCAAGGCCATGTCGCCACAAACAGCTTATATGATGAATAGCATGTTGAAACAGGTTTTGACAGGTGGTACGGCAACTGAAGCTTATGTTCCTGGTACGATTAATGCCGGTAAGACAGGTACATCTAACTACGGTGATGATGAGTACTACCAAGTACAACGATCAAGTGGTGTCTATGCTGACCTTATGGTTCCTGACGAAACGTTCGTTGGTTATAATACTAAATATGCAATGGCCATTTGGACAGGTTATAAAAACCGTAAAACTCCACTTTATGGCTCAGACCTTGATATCGCTAAACAAATCTACGGTATCACAAGTAGCTATCTGAACCAAATGTATGGTGCCGGTTCTGAAGATTTTGATATGCCTAGCGGTGTTTATAACAACGGTAGCTATGTCTTCCTTACTGGTTCTTCGACATCAAACGTCTATACAGGTTCACTTGGAACTTCTAGTTCTTCATCGAGCCTAGGTTCAAGTCAAAGCAGTGATTCATCAAGCTCACAAGATAGTCAACAGTATGGCCCTGATGCATCAACAAATCCTTCAACATCGGGTTCTAACAGCCCTGAACATTCAAATTCAAACACCTCTACAGCTGATGAGTAAAGGCAATCGAAAAGAGTTATCCATTGGATAGCTCTTTTTTACAATCATAAATTCTAATGAAGCCAACTAAAAACACTGGATAAAATTCCAGTGTTTTTTAAGTATCCTCTTATTTTGAAGCAAGGGCTCCCATTGGGTCCCAAGGCGCAAGCACTTGTGGCTCTGCTTCATAAGCAGCTAATTCTTCAGCTGTAAGGAAGTCTTTGCGGACAACAATTTGATAGGTGTATTCATCCATCCAAGCATCGGAAGCAACAAAGTATCCTTTTTGTCCGACCTTATCTCCCCAAGAATTTTCAACCTTCCACTTAACTGATTTACCATCGGCATCCAAATCTACTCCAGTCAAGACCATAGCATGAGTCATGAGGGATTCACTGTAATCCAAACGTCCTGCCTTGTCTTGCGTCAAGTTAATATCCATGCTTGCTGTAAAATCATATACATTAGTTGCAAGAATACCTTTTTGACGATCTGAGACTTGACCAACATCTGAACCAAACCAAACAGTTTCTCCTGCCTTCATTTGTGCAATAGCAATCTCTTTGAAACGATCCATCGGAAGGTTAAGATAACGAACACTTGGCGCTCCTACAACATTTCCCAACATCTCAACAGTGTATGATTTTCCATAAGGTTTATCAGCTGTTGGAGCATTGATGACTGACACATAGTCGCTAAGTGTAAGACCCACATATTTTTCAAAGAAAGCTTGTGGTGTGATATTTTGCTCAGATTGGTAGTTGTTATCTTTATCACGGTAAGCAAAATCAAACTGACGTGGTGGTAAGCCAAGAGTCATAGCTAGATAATTGAAGATTTCTTGAAGAAGTTCTTCTTTCTTAGCTTGAACAGCAGCTTGATCAGCACCACTAGCAATCAAATCACGCAAAATCTGAGCATCTTGGCGAAGGAGTTTATTAAGGTATTGGTTAAGTTCGCGACTATTACTTGAAGCTACAGACTCTGGATATACTGATTTGGGAACAACACCATATTTTTCGAAAAGTGATACGACCATATCCCATTGTCCACCATCTTGTTGAGGGGTATCCAGAAGGAATTTAACCTTACGACTGCCAATCTCTTGATCTGCTGTAGCAATGATTTGTTCCAAGAACCAATTTGATTTTTCATACTTGTCCCAGAAGAAAGTATGAGCTTGAGAAAGCTCAAAGCTTTCCAATTTGAAGTCTGAAATCAATTTGTGACGGAAAGTATTAAGTGCCGCAAACATCCAGCAACGTCCTGAAGCCTTTTGGTTAGACACTTCATCTTTAGTCAAATCAATTGAAAATACATGATCATTTTCAACTGCTGATTGACGTGTTTCGATGGATTTAAGCAAGCCGTTGTGTGTTACAGCATTCTCAATAGCACTGTATTTAGCATTGGCTTCATAATCCGCAAATAGTTTATCTGTGAAATCTCTTGATAGTGAAGTCATAAGATTCCTCCTTTTAAGCCTTATTCCTTACTATTTTATCACTAATTTCTGAAAATTCAATTTAAAAATAACCCTAGGTCAAACCTAGGGTTACCAACAATCTTATTCCGCTTGATTAAAAACTGTTTGAGGCTCTGCTTTACTTGGCATACAAGACATGATTAAAAGTGCAATGCTTCCAAAAATTGAGAATAAAGCCACGATCGGTATGAACCCCATACAACTTAGAAGTACCCATGCTGGATGAAAGCCTGCATCTCGCAAGCGACGTGTTTGGAGGGACAATTGTGGGATGAGTTCAATTAAACCAAAGAGCATGACTGGCCATGCATAGCCCATAATCAATTGTCGCAGTTCAGCCGGATTATTTAACAGAGCTGGGTCGTTAAAATCAACATTACTGAACAATGGAATGAGAATACAAAATACGACAAGAATGGTCATAATAATGACATTAACCAAATAAGTCCACCAAAAATCTGGACGTGTTGAACGTCCTCTAAAGTCAAAAGCACGCTTCCAAAAGTCAATGTAAGCTTTAATCATAAATCATATTCTCCTCTTATTTCCAAAAATCGTCAAAAATAGTGATTGGCAAATGGCGTTTGTGTTGACCTTTACGCCACCAATTTTCAATGGTTTCTTGAGCTTTTGCTGATACTTCCTTGCCTTCAAGGTAATCATCAATCTCACGATAGGTCACACCAAGAGCCACTTCATCAGCGATTCCTGGCCGGTCCTCTTCCAAATCTGCTATTGGCACTTTTTCATAGAGAGCCTTGTCAGCACCAAGTTCCGCAAGAAGGGCTGCACCTTGACGCTTGTTCAGACGAAAAAGTGGCAAGATATCGGCACCACCATCACCAAATTTTGTGAAAAAGCCTGTAAGATTTTCAGCAGCATGGTCTGTACCAATGACTGCACCACTATTTTCACCAGCAACTGCATATTGAGTAATCATGCGTTGACGAGCCTTAATATTTCCCTTGTTAAAGTCAGAAATACTTACACCTGCCTTGGCAAGCTCAGCAACCTGACCATCAACAGCTTCCTTAATGTTAACCGCAAGACTCACATCTGGCTTGATAAAAGCAAGGGCACGTTGGGCATCATCCTCGTCTGCCTGCACTCCATAAGGCAAGCGAATGGCAATAAACTGATAGTCTTTCCCTGTCTCTGCACGAAGCTCTTCAACGGCAAGTTGGGCTAGACGGCCAGCCAAGGTAGAATCTTGACCTCCGGAAATCCCTAAAACATAAGACTTAAGGAAAGGATGTTTGAGCATATAAGCCTTCAAAAAATCAACAGATTTTCGAATTTCTTCTTTTGGATCAATGTTGGGTTTAACCCCTAATTGATCAATAATTGTTTCTTGCAAAGTCATAATGTCTCCTTTTACTCTGGCAAGTTATGGGCTTTCTTTCGTACATTGTCAATAAGGGTCATCTTGTTATCCCATACGTCTTTGGCCAAGTCAACTGGATAATCTTGAGGGTTTAGCATGCGCTTGTACTCATTCCAAAGCTCATCCAATTCCTTAGTCGCATAAGCCTTGATTTCATTAAGACTAGGCAAGTCATAGATGAGTTGACCCTTATCGTAGATAGGTACCAAGAGTGGTACCGCATCAAAATCACGGACAGTTTTATTGATGTAGGTGTAGGTCGGGTGGAACATATTAATTTCTTCTAAAGCATTAACATCTGTGTCCGCAAAGGTGATATAGTCACCTTCTGATTTACCCTTAGCACGACTTGTAATACGCCAGACTTGCTTCTTACCTGGTGTCGAAACCTTCTCAGCATTGTTGGACAATTTGATAGTATCATGCATGACACCCTGATCATCCTCGATTGAGACAATCTTGTAGACAGCACCCAAGGCTGGTTGGTCATAAGCAGTGATAAGTTTGGTACCGACACCCCAAACATCAATTTTGGCCTTTTGCATCTTCAAGTTAAGGATGGTATTTTCATCAAGATCGTTTGAAGCATAAATCTTGGCATTAGGGAAACCAGCCGCATCTAGTTGCTTACGTACTTGTTTAGACAAGTAAGCCAAGTCACCTGAATCAAGACGGACACCCAAGAAATTGATCTTATCACCCAGCTCTTTAGCGACACGAATGGCATTAGGAACACCAATTTTGAGAGTGTCATAGGTATCCACAAGGAATACACAGTCTTTATGAGTAGATGCATAAGCTTTGAAGGCATCGTAATCATTGCCATAGGCCTGAACAAGAGCATGAGCGTGAGTACCAGAAACTGGAATGCCGAAAATCTTACCGGCACGAACATTTGATGTCGCATCCGCACCACCAATCACAGCTGCACGGGTACCCCAAATTGCTGCATCCATCTCTTGTGCACGACGTGTTCCAAACTCTAAAAGAGGGGCATCGCCAATTACTGAGCGGATTCGAGCTGCCTTGGTCGCAATCAGCGTCTGATAATTGATAATGTTAAGCAAAGCAGTCTCTACGAGTTGACACTGGGCCAAGGGACCTTCCACCTGAAAAATCGGTTCATTAGCGAACACTAAATCTCCCTCAAGTGACGAATTGATGGTCAATTCAAGTTTTAAATTAGCTAGGTAATCTAGAAAATCAGCAGGGTAACCAAGGTCCTTCAAATAGGCAATATCGGTTTCTGAAAACGTCAGATTTTCAAGATAGTTAACAATACGTTCCAAACCGGCAAAAACGGCGAAACCATTCTTGAAAGGGAGCTGACGGAAAAAGACTTCGAAAACAGCTTTCTTATTATGAATGCCTTGGTTAAAGTAAACCTGCATCATATTGATTTGATACAAGTCGGTATGCAAGGTTAAACTATCATCTTTATACATAGAATTTCTCCAATCTAATCGGTGCTTCATTTTGTTGTCAATAGCTTTTACATGCGACTATTATAGCATTTTTGGGCAATTGTCTCCACTTTTCAGAAAGTTAATTATTATTTGGATTTTCAAATTTTTCTAATGTTTGTATATTAAAAAAGAGTAGTCTTGGTGAACTACTCTTCATTTCTATTCATATCTTAGGGACTCGACAGGGTCCATTTTACTGATTTTACGGGCTGGAAGGTAGGCCGACACATATCCCATTAAGAGTGAGAAGACAAACATAATGAAAATCGATGTCAGGTTGAGGTCAAATACCTTGCTGACACTTGGGTAGAAATGTGAAACAATCATATTGGCCAAGCTTCCAACTCCCTGCGATACAAGGAGGGCAAGAGCCAGGGAGATACCCGTGATCCAAAGGGCCTCGTAAACAAAGATGGCTTTCACATCACGATTAAGGTAACCTACGGCCTTCATAACACCAATCTCTTTTGAGCGTTGCATGATATTGATATAGATGATAATCCCAATCATAACAGCTGAAACTAGGATAGCTTGTGACGAAAGGATAATCAAGAGAGCCTGGATAACACGGATGAATTTAATAATCACATCTAGGATGGCCTGTTGAGAAAGCACCAGGTACTTTTTGTTTCTCTGCAATTTTTTAGTGACTTGCTCAGTCTTGGCTGGATTCTTAAGCTCCAAAAGCATGTAAGAGACTGTCTTGGTAAAACCATTTTCTTTGAGTAGGGCTTCCAATTGTTTGGCAGGCATATAACTAGTGCTTTCTTCAGCATCCTCGCTGTCATCAACAATACGGACAATCTTAGTCTTGATATCCGCTACTTTAGTTTCCTCAGCAGTATTTTCAACAATCTGAGCTGAGATTTCTTTGCCGATAAAGTCTTTAGCCTTGAGCTTCTTGCCGGTTTCTTGGTTGTAGTATTTGACAAAGCTCATCGGAAGGGTCAAGCCCTCTTCATCTGCAGATTTAAAAGGTTTCCCAGCTGAAATCTTATCCTTATCATTGCGAGATGTAGATATTTTTGTGTTCTTGTAGAGACTGATAACCTGAGAATAGTTTGGAAGGTCCTTACTGAAATCCACGGTCTTGCCATCTAGGGTAAGACTGGTCATATTCATGCCAAAGGGACTTTCCAAATACTTAATGTCATCACTCTTAATCTGACTACGAATAAACTTCTCATCATCCGCATTGAGAACCCCTCTGCCTGCTGATTTAGCACTAAGACTAATCTGAATTTGGGATGGAATGTTACCACCATCGGTACTGTCATTAATCATACCAACAATAGCATTTCCCAAACCAAAGGAAATCAAGACACCAATAAAACCAATGGAAGTGGCCGTAGCAATCAAAAGATTACGCCACTTACGTTCCATAAAGTTGCTCAATGACAATTTAAGTTTATGCTTGAGGGTCAACCCCTTATTTTTCGATTGTTTCAACGACTTCACCATCCTTCATTTTAATGACAACATCCGCATAATCCGCCACTTCAGGGTTATGGGTTACGATAATCACAGTTTTGCCTGCCTCAGCTAGCTCTTTAAAAATTTCTAGAACATTTTCCTGAGACTGAGAATCAAGAGAACCTGTCGGTTCATCCGCTACAATCATTTCTGGATTATTGACCAAGGCACGGGCAATGGCCACACGTTGTTTTTGCCCACCAGAAAGCTGCTTAACATTTTTCTTGATAAAGCCTCCAATTCCAAGACGATTGAGCTCTTTTGCCGCAATCTCGACCATCTCTTTGTCAGTCATATTTTTAACGTAAAGAGGCATCTTGACATTTTCAAGGACTGATTGATGAGGGATCAGATTGAAATTTTGAAAAACAAAGCCAATATGGGACTTTCTAAAATAGGTCAGGTCACGCTCTGAAAAATCACGCATGTTCTGATTTTTGAAATAAAGGTTTCCCTGATAATGACTATCCAAGCCGCTAATAATACTGAGCAGACTGGTTTTACCACAGCCAGATGGACCGTAGATAGCAGTAATCTTGCCTGGTGCAATCTCAAGTGTGACATCGTTCAAAGCGCGCTCTTGGTTTGTACCATCGAGATTATAGTACTTTGAGATGTGGTCAATGGTTAAAATGGACATGATTTCCTCCGTAAAATTGATTTAGATTAGATTTTGATTAGATTTCCTCTGGTTATCTGTAAGAAAATTTCAAGCAAAATAGCAGAAAAACTTAACTAATCGCCTTCTAAAACGATACATTAATTATAAACATTAAATGATTATAAAAATAGTGACATAAATGTCACTATGGCATGAGAAAAAGCCAAAGTCCCTAAGACTTTGGCTTTGGCTTTAGTTTATTGACAATAAATACGAATGGCTTCTGCAAGGAAGACTGCAGTACCTGGTCCTCCGACTTTATCGATAAAGCTAGAAAAGCGATTATCTGTTTGGTACATCTGACCTAGACCAGCTAATACCGTTTGGTCACATGGATAAAAATGCTGACTAATATAATCTTGTAGCACCTTTACTTGCTCCTGAACACTATTGTCATTAGGATTAGACTCCTTGAGCTGTCCAAAGGTAGACATGATTGCAGTCATCTCTTTGGTAACTTCAGGGAAGGACTCTTCCCCCTTAGCCGCAAAAGCTTGATAAGCTTCTGTCTGACCCCATCTAGCCTGAGCTTCTTCCTGAAATGCTTCCACAGCTTTTTGATCAAATGCTTCAAATGACATTTCTTCTTCCTCCATTTGTAAGGCCTTAGCATGAGCTATGACGGCTTCTAAACGGGACTTTTTCAGCTCTAAAAGCTTGATTTGATCCTTAAGCGCTTGGACTTTATCATAGCCTGCTTGACCTACGATTTCCTTAATTTTTTTTGAGAGGAAAGTCTAACTCACGGTAAAGCAAGATTTCTTGCAAACGGACAACCGCATCGCGATTATAGTAACGGTAACCATTCTCAGCCACAACTGACGGTTTCAGCAAATCAATTTCGTCATAATAATGAAGGGTGCGCACACTGACACCTGATAGTTGGCTCACTTCTTTTACAGATTTCATTAGAACTCCTCTCTGATTAAGAGTATAGGCTATGACGTCGCGTGAGGGTCAAGGGGCAAAAGAGTCTTTTTTTGAAGTTCGTACAATTTCTTACTTTTCTTTCTTTTTCTGGCTTCGACGATGTAATAAGGCTTGGTTAATACGTTGGGTTCTCATATGCATTTGCCAAATGAGGTAAAGCCAGATAATAATATAAACGGAAATGAAGACAATCCATAGGATAGGATTCAGCACAGCATCAATCCAACCCGCTATTAGACAAGTCCCTATCAGTACAATCGCCGTCAACAAGAAATGCAAGATTACTCTAAGTCTGTAGGACATACGGTCAAGGTCTTCCAAAATCCACGAGAGCATCCCCATTAAGCCACTCATCATAAAGAGGGCTAAAATATTTCCCATACTAACTTTTGGATAGATAATCTGGGGAAATAATTGACCTAGTAAAAGGAGGGTAAGATAGAAGAACGATCCCGTTCTCACGCCGGATACAAAATAAGCAATAAAACGTTTCATAGGTTCCTCCTAGACCCCTAAATAATCCATCAAGGATTTGACATATTTTCGGCTGACACTAGACTTCACTCCACCTGTCATTTTGGCCATCATATTGCCAGAAAAACTATCCGATAGGGATTCCAAATGGTCTATATTCATAACGGCATGACGTGATATCTGTAAAAAACTTCGACGATTGATGCGATGCTGAAAGTTTATCAGTGTCTCTTTCATCGTATAGGTTTTGTCTATTGTATAAATCGTTAACACATTCTTATCAATTTCAGCTAGGATAATGTCATCAATTTTTACCATAACCAAATGATCATCCGTTTTAATAGGAATCACCACTTGATTTACAACTGAAAATTGTTCGAGGTAATCCATTACCTCTCGTGCTTGATCAGACAATCGCTCTGCTTGGATAACCACACAGGGGTCCTTTGTCGAAATATCTGATTTTTCTTCAAAACGAAGTTTCATTCCTATTCCAACTCTCACTTATTTTTTCTTACTAGACTTTTTCACTAAAACAGCCCAAAGAATGCCTACTAGAAGAATACCTCCTAACACTATAAAGTAAGTATTTTCCTTTGTCAACAACTCTTGCCACTTGAGTTGAACACCCATTTTCTCTTGGAACTCTTGGCGAAGATCATCTTGACCTTTAAAGGTCTCACTTAATGTTTCATTCATGAGGACTTGCCGATAAAGTGCAGCAATATAAGTTGCTGGGGTAGATTTCATTAGTAGTTGAGCAAAATTAGGTAGAACGCCCAAAGGTACATAAGTCCCTACCAAAAAACCGGAAGCTGTACCCACTATGGTCGCAAACTTTCCAAGACTATCTACTGATTGGAAAAAGTGAACGAAAATGGCATTCACCAGGCTAGAAAGCAGGCTACTAAGCAACATAATAAGGAGAACTTCAGGTAATAGGGCTAGTGTTGGAATTTCTCTAAAATAGCCACACATCAGCACATACATAAGGATCTGCATGGAAAAAGAAATGATGATTGCACTCGTTAGATACGAAAATGCTAACCGCCATATTCCTTGATCCGATAAATAAAGATCCTGATCTACTTGACGTTCGCGGTCCTTTACCAACTGAGTCAAGGCAGCCAGACTTGTCGTAATCCCTGTCACAGCCAGCGTCCCACTCATTAACCAATTATTTAACACAGGAGCACTATTGGGAAGCTGAGCCCAGGCATCTGTTAGATTTTTTTGAAGAAAAATAATATAGAGAATAAAGGAAATCAAGGCTCCCAACAAGGAGAAGAAAACACCTGAACGATTCCTAAAATACAATAAAAAATTTCGCTTTAGTAAGGCTAGCATTAGCGAACCTCCCTTCCTGTAAGTGCAATAAAGGCATCATCCATGGTCCCTGGACGAAACTCAAAATGGGCTATTTTATCTCTAACTTGCGCCAGGTAATCAATGGCTTCCCTTTCACTCTCGGGTTGAAGAACATACTCCAATTGACTTTGTTGCTCTACTGACATTCCCAAAGATTTGAGACTTTCTATCTGCTGTCTCTCCTTGAAGCGAATCTTCAAGATGTTTTTTGCATACTGACTCTTAATATCTAATGCCGATCCTTGAGCAATCACTTTTCCATGGTCCACAATATAAATCTGATCAGCTTCATCTGCTTCATCAAGATAATGCGTGGTCAGTACAACGGTCATCCCCTCTTCCCTCTGCAATTGATAGAGCAAATCCCAAATAGACTTTCGAGTTTGGATATCCAAACCCGTTGTTGGCTCATCCAAGAATAAAATATCTGGTTGTGAGAGAAGTGCACGCGCAATGTCAACCCGACGCTTTTGGCCACCTGAAAGCGTCCCGTATTTTTGTTTTTGGAAGGCTGATAGACCTAATTGATCAATGAGATCTGACACACGATTAGGTTTAAGACCTTTATACTGTTTAGCACGAATAATCAGATTTTCCCTAACCGTCAGCATCTCATCTAAAACACTGGTTTGGAAGACCACTCCAATTTTAGTACCGGGTTCATAGATAATTTCGCCTTGCGTTGGTTGCTTCAAACCAATCAACATGGAAATTGTCGTCGATTTGCCGGCCCCGTTCGGACCTAGAATCGCATTGAACGTCCCTCTTTTAAATTGTAAGTGAATATTATCCACGGCAAGATGATTTCCGTAACGTTTGCTTATGTTTTTAGCTTGTAATATCATGTTCTCTCTCCTTTTGATAGAACCAGTCTAGCAAAAAAGCCGTTTAAAAAACGGCCTTTTGGGATAAGTGGTCAAAATGAGAGTCCAAGTGGTGAGATGGGAGAGATAAAAATGAGGACAAATTTATTGCAGCCATTCTTTACCCCATTGATTCAAGTCCCTTAAAATCGGCATTAGTGACTTGCCTTTTTCTGTCAGCTCATATTCTGTATGGAGTGGTATCGTTTCAAAATCATATTTCTCAATCAATTGGTTCTCTATTAAAACATCTAATCCACGTGTCAAACTGATAGTTGTAATCCCTTCAACTTCTCTTCTCAATTGATTGAAACGGACTCTCTTATGCTTGTTTATAACCCATAATATATTCATCCTCCATTTCCCACCAACCACATCTAAGACTCGAGACATACTACAGTTCCAATTTTTATTTGTTAACATTTTTTCTCCTTACAAAAATGTGCCTACTATTCAGGTAGTTTGTAAAGTATTATAATCTATTTATCATTTATTTTAAAGGAGTCACTTATGTTTATTGTAAATCTTACCTATATCAAGCCCCTTGATGAAGTTGAAGAATTCTTAGAAAAACACATAGATTTTTTAAATCAGTATTATACAAAAGGTCATTTTATCGCATCTGGAAGGAAAAATCCAAGGACCGGCGGTATCATTCTCATGAGAGCTAAAAACAAGGAAACAGTTCAAGAAATCATTATGCAGGATCCATTCTATCAAAATGAGATTGCCCAGTATGATATCATTGAATTTGAGGTAAGTAAGTATTGTCCGGAATTTGAGACTATCATCAGTAAATCTTTTGACGACAAGTAACTAGATTAGAAAACAGTTGAAATCCATTCTTCAATACTAATAAAAATAGCTCCTTTCTACTTAGAAAAGAGCTGTTTCTATAAAGAGAAACACATTAATGTCCTTTATGCTTCTCCCTTCGTTTTTGCTGTTTGCGTTCAAATTTCTCTTGTTTGAGCAATTGCTTTTGGACACTAGATTGATGTTTTGAAATCTTTTTCCTTTCCTCATACTGCAACTGCAATAGTTCTTTCGACTTGGAAGAAACTTTCTGATTTACTTGTTTCCTTACCATTCGCTGTAATCGTTTAGGATTCTTGATTTTTACATGTTGCTTAACTATAGCTTCTGGACTAAAAGATAATTGAGTAAACTGAGTCTGTAAGATCTCTAGAATTTCATCATCTTTTGGCTCCTGACCAAATGTCACACGACAAACTTGATAAGTTTCTCGATACACTTGTTCGAACAAACCATGCCAAAATCCATCTTCAAAATAAACTGTCAATCCAATTGAAATTGTTTCCACGACAGCACCTCCTTAAATCTATCCCTAAGAATGGACAACCAAGGAGGAAGGTTACTGATAGGCTTGCCTACGTCTGGACTACCAACCAGAACTGTGTTTTTATCTTAGTTGGGACTATTATAGCATATAGCGATACAAAAAATCCTCCAGAGCTTAACTCTGAAGGATTCATTTTTATTTCACAACGATATTAACGAGTTTATTAGGTACCGCAATCACCTTAACAATTTCCTTGCCATCGATCTCTGCTTTGACTTTGTCGTTAGCAAGAGCTACTTCTTGCAACTCTTCGCGTGAAAGATCTTTAGCAACCATGAGTTTAGCACGGACTTTACCTTTGATTTGGACGACGATTTCGATTTCATCTTCAATCAATTTGCTTTCGTCCCATGTTGGCCAAGCTACGTAAGAGATTGACTCACCTGTTGCTGCGACTGTTTGCCAGAGTTCTTCTGCCAAGTGAGGGGCAAATGGGGCAATCAATTGGACGAAGCCTTTGGCGTAATCCACATAGAGTTTATCTTCCTTGTTAGCAGCATTGACAAAGACCATGAGTTGGGCAATGGCTGTGTTGAATTTCATAGACTCAATTTGCTCTGTGACAGCTTTAACGGTTTCGTTATAAACCTTGTCCAGAGCGCCATTGTTTTCCGCAACGATTTCTTTACTTGTGATCAAACGGTACACACGGTCAAGGAACTTACGGCTTCCTTCCAAGCCTTCTTCTGACCAAGCGATAGAAGCATCGAGTGGTCCCATGAACATTTCATAGACACGAAGGGTATCCGCACCATATTGTTCCACCACATCGTCTGGGTTAACAACATTCTTGAGGGATTTAGACATCTTGGCTGGTGCTTGCTCCAACTCTTCTCCTGTTTCCATGTGGAAGAAGGAACCGTCACGTTTTTCAACCTTGTCAGTTGCCACAAGAGCACCACGGTGGTCACGGTAGCTAGTTCCTAAAATCATTCCTTGGTTAAAGAGTTTTTGGAATGGTTCTTTAGTAGGAACGACACCGAGGTCATAGAGGAACTTGTGCCAGAAACGAGCGTAAAGCAAGTGGAGAACGGCGTGTTCTGCACCACCCACATAGATATCTACTGGCAACCATTGTTTGAGGAGGTCCTCATCAGCCAATTTTTCTGTGTTATGTGGGTCGATATAGCGAAGGTAGTACCAACTTGAACCAGCCCATTGTGGCATGGTGTTGGTTTCACGACGACCTTTGACACCATCTTCGCGAGTCACTTCCAGCCAGTCGGTCAAGTTAGCCAATGGGCTTTCACCAGTACCTGAAGGGCGGATGTCCTTGGTGACTGGCAAGACAAGTGGCAATTCACTTTCTGGAACGGCTGTTGAAGTTCCATCTTCCCAATGAATGATAGGGATTGGTTCACCCCAGTACCGTTGACGGCTAAAGAGCCAGTCACGAAGACGGTAAGTGATTTTTTCTTGACCGAAACCTTTTTCTTCCAACCAAGCCACGATTTTAGCAATCGCTTCTTCTTTGTTGAGACCGTTCAAGAAGTCAGAGTTGACGTGAAGGCCATCTTCTGTGTAAGCAGCCTCTTCAACGTTGCCACCTTCAAGCACTTCTACGATTGGAAGGCCAAACTGTTTAGCAAATTCCCAGTCACGCTCATCGTGGGCAGGTACGGCCATAACGGCACCTGTTCCGTAGCTAGCAAGAACGTAGTCGGCAATCCAGATTGGGATTTCTTTACCATTGACAGGGTTTACGGCATAAGCACCAGTCCAAACCCCTGTTTTTTCCTTGGCAAGGTCGGTACGAGCCAAGTCTGATTTAAGGCTGGCTTGGTGTTTGTAGTCAGCTACAGCCTCAGCTTGTTCAGGTGTTGTGATAGCATCTACCAAGTCATGCTCAGGAGCCAAGACAGTGAAAGTTGCACCAAAAAGAGTATCTGGACGTGTCGTAAAGACTGTAAATTCCTTATCAGTCCCTTTTACTTTGAAAGTGACATTGGCACCGGTTGATTTACCAATCCAGTTGCGTTGCATGTCCTTGATAGACTCTGGCCAGTCAAGGTCATCCAAGTCATTAAGCAAACGTTCTGCGTAGGCAGTGATTTTGAGCATCCATTGGCGCATTGGTTTGCGGACAACTGGATAGCCTCCACGCTCAGACGTTCCATCAGGAAGGACTTCTTCGTTGGCGATGGCTGTACCCAATTCTTCAACCCAGTTTACTGGCACTTTAGCTTCATAAGCCAAGCCTTTTTCGTAAAGTTTGGTGAAAATCCATTGCGTCCATTTGTAGTAGTTTGGATCTGTTGTGTTGACTTCACGATCCCAGTCGTAAGAGAAGCCAAGCGCATTGATTTGGCGTTTGAAGTTGGCAATATTCTCTGCTGTGAATTCTGCTGGGTCATTCCCTGTATCCATAGCGTATTGCTCAGCAGGCAAACCAAAGGCATCCCAACCCATTGGGTGAAGGACGTTATAGCCTTGTGCACGTTTGAAACGGCTGAGGATATCAGTTGCTGTATAACCTTCTGGGTGTCCTACGTGAAGACCCGCTCCAGATGGGTAAGGGAACATGTCAAGCGCATAAAACTTAGGTTTTGAGGCATCTGTTCCTGTCTTAAAAGTGTGATTGTCAGCCCAGTATTTTTGCCACTTGGGCTCGATTTCTTTATGATTGTAAAAACTCATGGTTTCTCTCCAATATTCGTAATGCTTCTATTATAGCATTTTTGAGGGATTTTTAAAGATGATAAGGGAACTTTAAGAGGCAAATTCACCCTAGTAGGTTTTGCGCTTTTTTCGTTCTTTTTAAGTTTTTTTGCGACTTTATGTTACAAAAAAACAAAAAGATGCTATACTGGAATCAGAAAGAAGGTGACTCATGTATCAGGAACAACGATTAGAGAAAATTTTGGATCTCTTAGACGAGCGAGGAAATCTATCCGTCAAGGAAATGGTTGACGCATTAGGTGTTTCCAAAGATACCGTCAGAAGAGATTTCGACTGTCTCAGCCAGAGGAATCTGGCTCAGCGTACTCACGGTGGTATTCTGCCAGTTAAAAACACCACTGTTCTTGGCTTCCAAGAACGTCAGAAAGGACTAACAGAAGACAAGAAAAAAATGGCAGACCTAGCACTTAGTTTTGTCAAAGACCAGTCTCTCCTCTTCTTTGATGTCTCTACCTTGATGCTTGAGGTTTCTCAAAAGCTAGATAAAAGCGTTACCGTCTACTCCCACTCTTTGGACAACGCCTTAGTCCTAAGCGGCAAAGAAGGCGTAGACTTTCATCTCTTGGGCGGAAAATTCTACAGCAAAAACCGCTTCTACTATTCACTTCACGAAGCCCAGTTCCTGCAACATCTACAATTTGACTTAGCCTTCTTTGGAGCGGCTAGTCTCAGTCAAGGATTGGTTAGCTTTGAAGATGAAGAGGACGTTGCCATCAAACAGCTAGCCATGCAGGCTGCCAGAACCAAGATACTTATTGCTGAAGTAGACAAGTATGAAAAACATTCCAAATATATATTGGGCAAGATTGAAGACTTCGACTACTGGATTACAGATAAGAAACCTGAGCCTGATTTAGTCGAAGCTCTTAAAGACAAGGTAACAATTTTATACGACGGGAAGGAAAGCAATTATGAGTAATATTCGTTTGATTATCAGTGACATTGATGGCACTATTCTCACCAGTCACCACCAGGTAGATGAGCAACTGATTAAGGTCATGCCAGAGCTTGAAAAGGCAAAGATCCCCTTTGTTTTAGCTTCTGCCCGTTCTCCACTAGGGATGCAACCAATCGCTCATAAACTGGGACTTCCTGAAAATCCTATCGCCTGCTACAACGGCGCCTTAGTACTCGAGGGTAATCGTACTATCATCGAACATCCTGTGGATAAAACTGAAATCCAAGAACTTCTTAGCTACTTATCCACAGACTACCCGAGTGTATCTGTAAATATCTACTCTGGCAAGGATTGGATTACCAACCAACTAGACAAATGGTCTCAGCTGGAAGCAGGTATCACAGGTGAATCTCCTATTCTTAAGGAACTACAAGAAACTGTCTCAGACTCTGAACCACCTGTCCACAAGCTATTGTTGATTGATAAGCCTGAAGTTATCCAGGACCTCCACCAAAAACTCCTAAGCATGGATTTCCCACAGACAGCCTTCTACTTATCCAAAGATAACTACCTTGAAGTCACAGCCAAACACGTTTCTAAAGAGCATGCTCTCCTTGAGGTTGCCAAATATTATGACATCCCGCTTGAACAGGTTATGACTATTGGTGATAACTTCAACGATAGCCCTATGCTGGCTCTGGCTGGACTAGGAATTGCTATGGGCAATGCACCTGAAGGGGTCAAGGAAACTGCAAACTTAGTAACGGCTTCAAACGATGATCATGGTGTCGCTCAAGCCATTACAGAGCACGTCCTAAACTAAATACTATTCAATGGTGGAAACAACTTTTAATGGCCAACTCGATTTTAGAACAGAAGGAAAGGTACCCTAAGGGGTCTTTTCTTTTTTCAAGGAAAAAAGCCTTCCTCTATCGAAGAAGACCAAAATTTTCTAAAGGTAAAGAAGGAGACCTACAAGAATTCCAATGACATAGCCTGCCAAAACATCACTAGGATAATGAACGCCACCTAGCACACGCAAGATAGCCAGAATTGCTGCCAAAAAAAGCATAGTCCCACCTAGACAGGGGTTAATCATCAGTGCCAACATAGCAATGACAGTCGCTGAGAAAACATGCCGACTGGGAAAAGATTTGCCAAGACTGTCCTTCTTAATAAGGGGCTGAATATCCCAAGTCTGATAAGGGCGTGGGCGATTATAGAGCCTACGACCAAGAGAAAGGAGGAAGAAGCCTCCTCCCATAATAAGCACTGTCGTAAAAAGAACAAACCAGCCATTCCTCAGCCAAACCAAACTAAGAAATATAGGAAAAAGTAGGTAAAAAGTCCTAGTTATAACCTTATTAAACCTCTCTAAAATACTAGTATAAGGACGCAATGGACCGCTAATCCTATCGTAAAATTGTTTATAATTCATCATCATCCGTTAGAAAAAGGGAGTGACACAGAACTAAATTTAAAAAATCTAGCTTCTAGTCTCTCCCTCATGTTTAATGAGATAGTCTTCCGAGGTTGAAATCTTTATCTCGACCTCTTTTTGTCTATCTTAAAGTTCAGCAATTTGGTAAAGTTCAAGCTCGGCTGCTGTTTCAGAACCAAACATGTTAATCATGATTTTAACCTTGTTATTGTCAATTTCCACAACACGGCCTTCTTGACCCATAAAGGCACCATCAATGATTTGAACCACATCACCAACCTTAATATTAGTATCAAAGACATCAACAGTTTGACCCATTGAAATCAAGATTTGACGAATTTCTTCTTCCAAGAGTGGAGTAGGTTTAGAACGGTTACCGTGAGAACCAACGAAACCAGTAACGTTTGGAGTGTTACGAACAACGAACCATGCTTCGTCTGTCATTACCATCTCAACAAGAACGTATCCTGGGAAGCGGTTTTCTTCCACTTCTTTAACCTTACCATTTTTCTCAACATTGACAGTTTGAGTAGGGATTTCAACGCGCAAGATATTTTCAAGCATGTTGTAAGTCTGAGCACGTTGCAAAAGGTTTTCTTTAACTTTGTTTTCGTATCCTGAATACGTTTGAAGGACGAACCAGCCCTTATCGAATGAATCTAACATTTTAGGATTCCTTTCTTTTTTACTAAAATGGCACTTAGACTCAGAGGAATCTGGATGAGATAGCCATCTGAGTGGTAAAAGCACGTGGAGTATCTGTTTTCATTCAAAGCCTAATAAAAAAGCCTCGTGGCCTTTGTTTTCGCTTTTATCTGCACTTATTATAACAAAAAAGAGCAGGCATTCCTACTCTTTTTGTGTTTTCTTTAGAAAAAGTTAATCAGTGCTGACATAGCGCGACTCAACAATACATCAAACGCATAGATGATGACTGTGAAGAACGCAGTATACTCAAGAACTGAAATAAAATCATGCCAGCGTTGTTTGCGATCTGGCCAAGTCGTGTCTTTCAAGACTTTGAAAATACTTCCAGTTTGTCTCACGGTGTCTCCTATCTTGTTTCTTTATGCAAGGTATATTTTTTACAATTTTTACAAAACTTGTTCACTTCTAGTCGTGTTGGTTTGGGAGTGCTACTAACACTAATCGAGTAGTTTCGGTTCCCACAATCTGCACACGCTAGGCTTGCTTTTTTTTGTGCCATAACGCCTCCGTTCTTTCTATCTTACCACTTTTAAACTTAATTGACAAGCTATCTGAATAGACCTGAGAAGGAGTCTGAGATCTTATCCCATAGGCTACTTGCCTGGTCTTTGACATCATTCACAACGTCAGAAGCCTTGTCTGTCCATGACTTATTATTGCTATTACGTGAATCGTTTGGATTTGCTGTATAATCTAAGGTTTGACCATCAGCCGCATAAGCATTTTCAACAGTAAACTCAGTTCCTGGTGTATTTGGCAAAACATCTGCAGCGATATAGCTGAAAATAGTTGAAGCTGTTCCTGAGCTAGCCCCTGTCAAGTAGTGACTCTCATCGGTCTTGTCAAAACCAATCCAAGTTGTCATGACCACATCAGGTGTATAACCAATCACCCACTGGTCACTGGTCAAATCTTTGTTAAATTCTGCCTGAACAGTACCTGTCTTACCTGCCATAGTATAACCTGTATAATTGGCATTAACAGCAGAACCATTTGAATAGGTTCCAAGCATCATGCTGGTCATTTGATTGGCAACTGACTGGCTGATAACACGTTTAGACTTCTTACTATGAGTAGCGATGATATCTCCACTGGCATTTTCAATTTTAGTAATGAAATAGGCAGTGTTCATCTCACCACCGTTGGCAAAGGTCGCGTAAGCCTGAGCCATTTGAAGAGGACTAGCTGTCACACCACCACCAAGGGCAACTCCCAATTCTTCTGGGACATTGTCAAAGTTAAGACCAAATTTCTGACCATAACTAATTCCTTTTCGAATACCGATTTGATTAAAGAGGTAAACTGCTGGGATATTGTACGAATTAGCCAAAGCTTGATACATGGGCACATCCTCTGTCTCAACACCACCGTAGTTGGTTGGCGTATAGCCGTTGTAGTCAATCGGTTTATTTGGAAGGTCCTTGTTAATACTCCATCCCGAAGCAAGAGCCGGGGCATAGACTACCAAAGGTTTGATGGTCGAACCAGGACTACGCTTCCCTTGGGTGGCATAGTTGAAGTTACGGAAGGTTGTATCACTGGTACCACCTACACGACCGACTAAACCACGGACTGCTCCAGTTGACGGATCAAGGGCCACACTAGCTGACTGAGCTGTACTACCATCACTTTCTGATGTTGGGAAGAGATAGGTATTTTCATAGGTCTGTTGCATATTAGCCTGTGAATTGGCATCCATCTCTGTATAGATTTTATAGCCGTTCTTAACAATCTCATCCTCACTCAAGCCGTAGGTCTTAGTGGCTTCTTCGATGACGGCATCAAAGTAAGAAGGATACTTGTAGTCATCACCAGTTCCTTGATAGGTATCATCCAAACGACTCGCCATATCTACTCCAGCAGCACTGTCAGCGTCAGCCTGGCTCAACTTCTTGTCATCAACCATGTTGGCAAGGACTGTGTTTCGACGGTTGGTCGCATTTTTGATATTGTCAATGGGATTGTAAATTTCAGGTCCCTTAAGCATACCAGCAAGGGTAGCCGCCTCATCAACGGTTAGATTAGCAGCACTCGTACCAAAGTATTTTTGGCTGGCATCTTCAACACCCCAAACCCCATTGCCAAAATAAGCATTATTAAGGTACATGGTGAGGATTTCTTTTTTGCTATACTTCTTGGTTAATTCCAAAGAAAGGAAGAATTCCTTGGCCTTACGTGTCACTGTCTGCTCTTGAGTCAAAAAGGCATTCTTAGCCAATTGTTGCGTAATGGTTGAACCACCACCAAAGTGTCCCATAGACACAATCGCCAAGAGGAAACGTTGAACATTGACACCACTATTTTTGTAGAAAGTCCGGTCTTCTGTTGCGATAACAGCATTTTCCAAGCTATCGCTAATGGCATCAAGCTCCACATAGGTTCCTTTTTGTCCAGACAAAGAACCGGCTTGATTGCCGTCTTTATCATAGATAACCGTAGTTGCCTTCAGAGCATCTTGAAGATCTGAGACATTGGTTGTCTTAGCAATGTAAAAGAGGTAGGAACCTATAGTCAGAACCAGTATAGCCACTAAAATAAAGAGAATCTTGCCAATATGATAGCGACGCCAGAAACGACGAATAGGATTTCTTGGTGAAAGGGTGAATTTGCTCAAGAAAGCCTGAACCTTACCCAGTGGCTTGCTTGTATCAATAGGTTTCTTTTGCTTAGAACGTTGATAACGTGAGGTTTCTTGATTTTCTCGAGACATATCTAGGTCTTCAACAGCCTGTTCGACCTCATCAGGCTTCTTGGCGAAAAGACCCTTAATCTTGTCTTGAAAATCCTTGGATTTTCCTACAGATTGATCATTCTTAACCCTTTTGCCATTTTCTTCTTTAAAAAGTTTGTTTTTTAGATTATCAAAAAATGTCATAACTTTATTATACCAAGTTTTAAGGGATTCTGTCCTCTTTGAAGCGTTCATGATATAATGAAACCATGACTTTACACGTAGATATTATCAATCCCTATCCCGCAACAACGGTCAAAGACCTGCTTGAATCAAAACTCCTTATTCCTCGTAAAATTCGTCATTTCCTACGCACTAAAAAACACGTGCTCATCAACGGAGAGACCATTAATTGGCAAAGTCCAGTTGAAAAAGGCGATAAAATTAGCCTGACCTTTGACACAGAGGACTATCCTGATAAAACTATTCTCATGGGGAAATCCAGTCTTGTAGAGCCTCTCTATGAGGATCAGCATCTCATCGTTGTCAATAAACCCGAGGGGATGAAGACGCATGGTAATGAGCCTACAGAGATAGCCCTGCTTAACCATGTCTCAGCCTACTGTGATCAAACCTGTTATGTTGTTCATCGACTAGACATGGAGACCAGTGGGGCTATTCTTTTTGCTAAAAATCCTTTTATTCTGCCAATTCTCAACCGACTCCTGGAAGACAAGCTAATCCAACGTCAATATTGGGCTTTGGCAGGAGGAAGGTTTCAGACTAAGGAAACCGTTTATAAAGACAAGATTGGTCGTGACCGCCACGATCGCAGAAAACGTGTGGTGGACCCTCGAAAAGGACAGCGTGCTTATACGACGGTCACGCGCCTCAAGACCTTCAATGGTGCTAGTCTGGTCAACTGTCAGTTGAAGACCGGGCGTACCCACCAAATTCGTGTTCATCTAGCTCATCATGGACATGCTATCTTGGGAGATCCACTATATAGCCACCGACATGCATCCCGTCTCATGCTCCACGCCCACTCCCTTAGTTTCACCCATCCCTTAACACTCGAAAAAATCACTGTGCAGGCTAGATCAGAAAGTTTTGAACAAGGGTTGAGAAATCACAAACCATAGAAGCAAGCTCATTCTCAGACATGGTGCATAGAGATTATCCTAATAATCCTCTAGTTAATAAGATAGTGGAAGCTTGCAAATAAGTTGCTTTTATTGACTTCAAAAGCCTTACCCACCTTGAATCTCCCTAGACATTATGTTGAGCTTTACATATCATATAAATTAGAGGAGTATTTCATTATGAATCCAGCAGATCAATGGTTAGCTATCAATGCCAAGTATTTCCCAGCAGAACAAGTTCAATATATTCGCCAACGTATTGAGGCTCTTCCAGAGGCACAAGTCCAATTGCTCTATACACTTAGTTTCCAAGACCCAACCATGATGTTGGTTATCTCACTTTTCGGTGGATCTCTTGGAATTGACCGCTTTATCTTAGGACACGTGGGATTAGGTGTTGGTAAACTATTGACAGGCGGTGGCTGTGGTATCTGGACAATCGTTGACTGGTTCCTTATCATGGATGCTACTCGTCAAGCAAATGCTCAAAAACTTTATTCTCTTATCGGCTAATGAAAATTTATTTCACACGCTTGTGGGCTTACCACCAGCGTTTTTTTAGACTGTACCTCTTACTTTTAGTGGCTATCTACGGAATTTATCTTCTACACCTTCCAACACCACTCAGCCTTATCCTTAAACCTTTTGGCATAAAAAGTTGGAGTGCCGGATTAACACGGGCTAGTGTTAGGCTTTTTCACCTAGATTGGCAGGGAGCTTGGGACTATAATCCCCTAATCTATCCTCTGGTGATATACATCTTTGCCTATGTCTTTCTTTTTCCTATTTTCAGCGATAAGAACGTTAATACAAAAGTGCCAGGCAAATAAAGTAACCATTCCTATATGACTCCCATTGCACATCATTAACACTATTGCTATAATTGTAATTATCAAATTTTATAATCAACTCAAACGGAGGTTAAAAACATGAATCAAAAAGATTGGATTGATTTTTTCCAGGCAGTTAACGGACGCAATCCAAGTATCCAAGAAATGGCTGACGCAGCCAAGAGAGGCGAGTTTGTCCGAGAAAACTCTAAAAGACAGGAACAACCTGTTGAAGCAAACAAACTTGAGGAAACGGTAGAAATCAAGGAACCCTTGGCACCTGTCGAACCAGCCAAAACTGAAAAAACAGTAGAAACGACACCCCCTAAAGAAGCCGCAGAAAGTATTGAACCTGTCGTTGAGAGCTATGATGTCGCTGAAGAACCCTTAGTTGATTCTAGTATTGAAAAAAGACAAACTTTCCAAACTCCTAACCTAGGTCAAGAAGCTCCAACAGCTAACTTTCAAGCGCAAGTAAATCCAATACAAGGCACTACTAATAAGTCTTTAAATTCCTTTGCAGAGCAAGCTAATGCAAGCTTCCAACAAACAAATAGCACCCTCAACCAGCCTTGGAAGAAACCAGAAAAGAAATCCCCAACAAACCTCATCATGATAGCCATCGCTACCATCCCTGTTATCCTTTGGGCTCTTGGGATGTTCATACTTGGAGTTGTTGGAGACGAGTCTAGTATGGGCTTGGGTTTGGCATTTTGGACTTTGATTGTGGGTCTACCAGCAATCATTATTGACATCCTACCAGCACTTCTAAACAAAACAGATAAGAAATGGCTAATCTTTGTTTTCTCAATACTATTAAGCTGGACTTTCCTTGGATGGATCATCTTACTCATTGTTTCCATCAACATGAATAAGGAAGCAGAACGTCTTAAACAGCAACAAATGATGATGCAGATAACAGGAGAACTCGGAAACACTGCTGCCTACAATTCCTTCCAAACACAAGCAAGGACAGCGCAACAATTCCAAGATGCTTCGTTTGGTCCTAACTCAAATCCAAATAATAATAACTAAATTTCCTTAGTTGACACAAAAAACCTAGAAAAGTGAAAACTCTTCTAGGTTTTTATTGTTTACTTCTTAAAATCTTAGTAACCCATCATACCTGGATCCATAGCTGGCGCTGCTGGAGCTTCTGGTTCAGGCTTATTAGCAACGACTGCTTCTGTTGTCAAGATAAGACTAGCTACAGAAGCGGCATTTTGAAGGGCAGAACGTGTTACCTTAACTGGGTCAATGATTCCTGCTTCAACCATATCTACCCACTCACCGTTGGCAGCGTTAAAGCCTGTACCAACTGGACTATTCTTCAATTTATCAATGATAACTGAACCTTCATAACCAGCATTGAAAGCAATTTGACGAACTGGTTCTTCCAAGGCACGAAGAACAATGTTACGTCCTGTAGCGTCGTCACCTTCAAGGTCAAGTTCAGCTACCTTAGCAATAACATTGACTAGAGCTGTACCACCACCAGCTACGATACCTTCTTCAACAGCGGCACGAGTGGCATTAAGGGCATCTTCGATACGAAGCTTCATTTCTTTGAGGGCTGTTTCAGTAGCTGCACCAACCTTAACGACAGCAACCCCACCTGACAATTTAGCCAAACGTTCTTGAAGTTTTTCACGGTCAAATTCAGAAGTTGTTGTTTCCAATTGAGATTTGATAAGGTTGACACGGTTGGCAATAGCTTCTTGGCTTCCCGTCCCTTCAACGATAACTGTGCTATCCTTTTCAACAGTTACTTTCGAAGCTTGACCAAGCGCTGCCATAGTCGCATCCTTAAGCTCAAGACCAAGGTCTTCTGTGATGACAGTTGCTCCTGTCAAAACGGCAATGTCTTCCAACATCGCTTTACGACGGTCACCAAAGCCAGGGGCCTTAACAGCTACGACATTGAAGGTTCCACGAATCTTGTTAAGAACAAGTGTTGGAAGAGCTTCACCATCCACATCATCAGCAATAATCAAAAGTGGACGGCTTGTCTTAAGTACTTCTTCCAAGAGTGGAAGAACATCTTGGATATTTGAAATTTTCTTGTCAGTCACAAGGATAAATGGATTATCAAGGTCAGCTACCATTTTTTCATTGTCAGTCACCATGTATTGAGAAAGATAACCACGGTCAAATTGCATACCTTCGACCACTTCCAGTTCTGTCTCCATACCACGAGACTCTTCAATAGTGATAACTCCGTCATTACCAACACGTTCCATAGCTTCTGAAATGTATTCACCAACTTTTTCAGAGCGAGATGAAACCGCTGCGACTTGAGCAATAGCTTCCTTATTGGCAACTGGTTGGGCAATGGCTTTAAGCTCTTCCACAGCTGTAGCTACAGCTGCTTCAATCCCACGACGGATACCAATTGGATTAGCACCAGCCGTTACGTTTTTGAGCCCTTCACGGACAATAGCTTGTGTCAAAACGGTTGCTGTGGTTGTTCCGTCACCGGCAATATCATTCGTTTTTGAAGCCACTTCGCTAACGAGTTTGGCCCCCATATTTTCAAAGTGATCTTCAAGTTCAATTTCTTTAGCGATTGTCACACCGTCATTAGTGATAAGAGGTGATCCAAAAGCCTTTTCCAAAACAACATTACGACCCTTAGGGCCAAGCGTTACCTTAACTGTATCAGCTAAAGCATCAACACCACGCACCATTGCTGCGCGTGCATCTGATGAAAATTTAATATCTTTTGCCATAGTTACTCCTTCTTTATCTTAGTTTATATTCTGATTAGCAAATGCCTAGGCTAGGACTGCTAAAATATCTGCTTCACGAATAATAGAAACGGAATTATCACCGTCTTTAACAGTAACACCTGCACCATTTTCGACAAGGACTTTTTCGCCTGCTGCAACACTAGGTGCAATCAATTCACCAGTAAGCGTACGAACGCCTTCACCTACTGCCAAAACCTCTGCAATCTTTGTAGCTTCATGACTAGCTCCTGCCAATACAAAGCCACTAGCTGTTTTTTCTTCTGTTTCTTCAAAACGGACGACGATGCGGTCGCCCAATGGTTTCAATGCCATACCAATACCTCCAAATGTTATTTCGTATAAGTAACGTTTTAAACGTTGTTTTTAGCACTCGTACACGATGAGTGCTAATCTATATATTCATTTTAACACTTGGTCAAAAATAGTCAAGAAAAAACTACCCAAAACATAAACTTTGGATAGTTTCTTTTCTAATCTCTTAACCAAGTACCAAGGCATCGTCATTGAGGACCTGTCCACTATTTTTATGGAAGAGATCCATAAGTTCTGCCACAGTGAGGTTTTTCTTTTCTTCACCACGCACATCTACGACGATCTTACCATGATAGAGCATAACTAGACGATTTCCATATTCAATGGCGTGTTCCATATTATGGGTAATCATGAGAGTCGTTAACTCTTGTTCTTCGACAATCTTACGAGTTAGGTGCATGACCATGTCACTTGTCTTAGGATCTAGCGCCGCAGTATGTTCATCTAAGAGCAAAATCTTTGGACGGACTAGGGTTGCCATAGCAAGTGTTAAAGCCTGGCGTTGACCACCTGACAAGAAATTGGCATCGGTCTTCATACGATTCTCAAGACCAAGACCAAGGTCTACCAAGGCTTCCTTGAAAAGTTGGCGTTCACTTTCGGTGATTGACTTTTTAAAGAAGCTACGTTTCTTACCACGACGGTAGGCAATCGCCATATTTTCTTCGATAGAAAGGTTGGTCGCTGTCCCCATTCGAGGGTCTTGGAAGACACGGCTAATATCCTTAGAACGCACATCTACAGATGCTTTCTTAATAGACTGCCCTTCTAATAAGATATCTCCCTCATCAATGCTGAGGACACCAGCGATGGAATTCATCAAGGTTGATTTACCAGCACCATTTCCTCCGATAACAGAGATAAAATCTCCTTGTTCGATGTCAAGATCCAAACCACGTAGGACGTGATTTTCATTGACTGTCCCTTTTTCAAATGTTTTATGAATCTTTTGTAAACTAAGCAGAGCCATTACTTGTCACCTCCTGGAGTCAATGATTTATTGGGCTTGATTTTCAATTTTCCTCGCACTTCAGGTACATAAAGAATGATAGAAAGCAAGATAGCTGAGGCCAATTTCAACATCTGTGCGTCAACGTTCATAGCAAGGATGATAACCAAAACCAAACGATAGAGAACAGCACCTAGGACAATTGACCAGAGACGTTTGCCAAGTGGTAAGTACTTAACAATAACTTCAGCCAGGATGATAGCAGCCAAGCCGTTTACGATTGTACCAGTACCCATGTTCATATCTGCATAGCCATTATTTTGGGCTAAGAGGGCACCTGAGAGGGCAATCAATCCATTAGAAATCATGTAGCCAAGAATTTTCATACGGTCTACCTTGATACCATTGGCTTCACCCATAGCAAGGTTATCACCGGTCGCACGAAGAGCTAGACCAACCTGCGTATTGAGAAGAACAACCAACATGAGCACGACTAGGCTAACAAAGATAAGCCCGAGTAGAATGACACCATTTAACTTAGACAAACCAAGCCCCATAACCATGGTCACGAGCGTGTTATGCCCTGCAAGAGAGACGTTGGCGCTACCAAGAACCAAAAGGTTAACTGAATAGAGACCGGTCAAGGTGATGATCCCCGTTAAGAGAGCCGGTATTTTCATTTTGGTATGCATAAATCCAGAAACAGCTCCTGCAAACATACCAGCTACAAAACCACCAATAGTCGCAAAGATTGGGTTAATCCCACGGATAATCATGATAGTTGTTGTCGCAGCACCAAGTGGGAAAGCCCCTTCAGCTGTCAAATCAGCAAGGTCCAAGATACGGAAGGTAATGAACACCCCAATGGCCATAATGGCCCAGAGAAGACCTTGAGAAATAGCTGTCAACACCACATTCGATAAACCATTTTTAGATGATTTCTTCACTTGAAGCTTGATGACACCCTTGTCTTTTTTAGCGATAGGTTTGTCATCTTTCATTGCAGAATTAGATTCCTCATCACTAATACTAGACATATCAATACCGAGTTCCTTGGCCATGTCATGGTTAATCACAACATTCAAGGTCTTAGGATATTCGGCATCTACATCCTTGATTTTCTCACCTCGGATAACACGACCTGCCAACTTACCGGTTTGGCGACCAAGTGCTTCATAGTTCGTTCCGTAGGTAAAGAGAACACCTTTTTCAACACTTCCAGCATCACCACCGACAACTGGTATCTTCGTCTCCTTCGAAAGGTCGACCAAGGTATTGATTGCACTAACAATGGTATTGTCAGTCGGGATAAAGATAACTTCTGTCTGACTCATTAAGCTCTTGGCTGTGTCTTGGATATCATTGGTTGATGAAATTCCCTTAACAACTGTCTCAATACCAGCTTTCTTGAAGTATTTCTTGGCTTCTTCAACCTGGACCTCTGAATTACGCTCACTGGTCGTGTACATAATCCCAACTTTTTTAGTATTCGGAAGGACCTTTTTCAATAATTCAACTTGTTTATTGATAGGTGACATATCACTCGTTCCGGTGACATTGCTACCAACATTGTCCATAGACTTAACCAACTTAGCTGAGACTGGATCCGTAACAGCTGTAAAGAGAATGGGTTTATCCTTTGTCAAACTACTCAAAGACTGGGCCGCAGGGGTTGCGATAGCCAACATGAGATCGTTATCTTCAATAAGCGATTGAGAAATCGTCTGTAAGTTAGACTGATCTCCTTGCGCATTTTGATAATCAATCTTGATGTTCTTACCATCGACATAGCCTTCCTTTTTGAGTTCTTCAATGAACCCCTTACGTGCCGCTGACAAGGACGGGTGCTCCACATATTGGAGAACACCAACATGAACTATTTTTTTGTTAGAAGCATTGGAACATGCAACCAAGAGGACAGCTGTGAGAACAGCCATCATGCTGACCAAGAATTTCTTCATCTTGTATACCTCTATTTTTTTATTCTATCTATTTTCGATTCCTTTTTCTGAAGCGGTCAGACTACAAACAAGCGTCTTAGTCGTTTCATTGTTCACTTCAAGGAAGCACTGGCACGCTTTACATCTCAGCGACAAGTAACCAAGATATAGAAAATGCGTGTGGTAAAAAGAGATATCAAAAATAGACCACGGCATGGAAAAACCAGCTAGGACAGGCCCAACTGGTTTTCTGCATCTTGACTAGCACAAGCTAGCTTATGTCACCGGTTAGACCTATTCATCTAATCGGCTAATCCATCACAAAATGCTTTAGCTTCATAGATACAAACTGACTGACGCTTGTATCCTGAAACACAAACGTCCTATCTAAAGAAACTAAAGTAATAAAAAGCTTTAAGATTTCCCAAATGGGTCGCTTTATTAAGCATGTGATGCCTCCGTAGTTAAGATAGTTTTAAGTTTACACTATTTAGACAATTCTGTCAAATTGGAATTTGTCTCCTTCTCCTTTCTTAACCATATTCACACTTAAGACAAAAAATCTCTTCCTGCCTCTGCAAGAAAAGATTTTTAAGAATTAAGCATTTTGTTCCGTTGTCAAGATAGCAAGTGTTTCAATCAAGTTATCTGCATTAACTTCAATAGTATCACCAGTTGCCTTAATCTTAACTTCAACGACACCTTCGCTGGCTTTTTTACCAACTGTCACACGGATTGGAAGTCCGATGAGGTCACTATCAGAGAATTTAGAACCGACACGCTCATTACGATCATCTGTCAAGACATCATAACCTTCAGCCATAAGAGCAGCTTCCAAACGTTCTGTCAAGGCAGTTGCTTCCTCGTCTTTAGTGTTAACTGTAATCAAGTGAACATCATAAGGCGCCAATTCTTTAGGGAAATTAATACCCCAAGCATAACGGTATTGACCTTTTGGAGTCTTGTTAACAAAGAGACGTGCATGTTGCTCGATAACCGCTGATAAGATACGGCTAACACCGATACCGTAACATCCCATGATAATTGGAACTGCACGACCATTTTCGTCAAGAACATTAGCCCCCATGCTTTCTGAGTAACGCGTACCAAGTTTGAAGATATGGCCGATTTCAATACCACGCGCAAACTTAAGAACACCTTGACCGTCTGGAGAAATCTCACCTTCTTTGACTTCTCGAATATCCACGTATTCCGCCTTGAAGTCACGCTCTGGGTTAACTCCTGTCAAGTGGTAGCCATCTTCGTTAGCTCCAACGACAGCATTAGCCACATCTTGAACCTTACGGTCGGCAATGATACGAATATTGTCAGGAATGTTGACCGGACCAAGAGAACCAAAGTTAGCACCAAAGACTTGACGAGCCTCGTCTTCTGTAGCGGGTTCAAGGAAGTCCGCTGCGAGGAAGTTCTTCAACTTCACATCATTAACATGATCATTACCCACGAGAAGGGCGACTACAGGTTCATCATCTGCCATAAAGAGTAAGGTCTTGATAGTTTGTTCTTCTGGAACATTCAAGAAAGCAGCAACTTCATCAATTGACTTGCAATTTGGTGTTTCAACACGAGTCACTTCTTCTTGTGTCACAACCTTGGTCGCTGGTGTGTAGGCGTTTGTTGCCATCTCAAGGTTAGCGGCGTAACTTGATTCTGTAGAGTAAGCAATCGTATCTTCACCTGATACCAACCATGATGTCAATTCATGCTTGATGTCTTCCATGACATCTTCTGGGATTTCATCCAATGAAGCGATTGACTTGTCAAGAACGACCCAACGATCAAGGTCTGTACGCTCAGGAGTAACCGCCATGAATTCTTGAGAATCCTTACCACCCATGGCACCGCCGTCACCGATGATACCCTTAAATTCAAGACCAGCACGTGTGAAGATAGCCTCATAGGCCTTACGGTAGTCTTCATAAGTGACATCCAAATCTTCATAGTTTTGGTGGAAACTATAGCCATCTTTCATGATAAACTCACGTGTACGGAGAAGACCGTTACGTGGACGTTTTTCATCACGGTATTTAGATTGAATTTGGTAGAGGTTAAGTGGCAATTGCTTGTATGATTTAACCGCATCACGAACCAAGGCTGTGAACGTTTCTTCATGAGTTGGACCTAAGATAAAGTCAGATTTATCACGGTTTTTCAATTTATACAGGTCTTCACCATAGGTTTCATAACGGCCTGATTCACGCCACAAATCTGCTGTCAAAAGCGCTGGCGCCAACATTTCAACCGCACCGATTTTTTCAAATTCCTCGCGCATGATCGCTTTGAATTTTTCAATAGCACGGTTTGCTAATGGCATATAAGCGTAAATACCAGCAGAGACCTGACGCACGTAACCCGCACGTACCATAAGGGCATGACTGATAACTTGAGCATCACTTGGCATTTCACGAAGTGTTGGAATCAACATTTTACTTTGTTTCATCATTTACATACTAAGGAGCTGGCCCTTGGGTCAAGTCCCTTAGACTTCCTTTCATTTCATTTTTTGTTTCTAATTAAAAGAAAGCACGTATAATATCATTCCAAGTGACTGCAATCATGAGGACGACCATGACCGCAACACCTGCAAGTGTGATATAGCTTTCAATTTCTTGATTAAGGGGTTTACGACGAATGGCTTCAATAAGGTTCATGACAATTTTACCACCGTCAAGGGCTGGAATTGGAATAAGATTGAAAATTCCCAAGTTAATAGAGAGCATTCCCATAAGATTGAGAATATCAACCAACCCATTTTCAGAAGCTTGAGCAGACATCTGGAACATGGCAACAGGTCCACCGAGCTTGTTCAAACTAAAGTGGGTAATAAGGCCCTTCAGCGCCACAAGAATGGTTGTTGTCCCTTCCCAAGCCATTTGGAAACCACCAAAAATCTTATCTTTAGGACCTGTCTTTAAGGCAGGAGAGACACCCAAAAGATAGCTACCTTGGCTCTCCTTCGGTTTAATAGAAACTGTTTCTTCCTGACCACTACTTCTCTTAACTGTCACAGAAAGGCTGTCACCTTTGGAGAATTTTTGAGTATTACTTGTCAAAGCTGCTTTTAAACTATCCCAATCCGTAACCTTGTCCTTATTGATAGCCTCAATGGCATCTCCATTTTTCAAGCCTGCCACCTGAGCAGCACCACCATCTGCCACTTGAATACGGTTGGTTGATGTGTCGTGGACACCTCCTTGAACAAAGGCTAAGATAATAAAAACAAGCACTCCAAGAATGAAGTTATTCATAGGACCAGCAAAGTTGGTTATTAAACGTCCCCAAATGCTAGCATTTTGATATTGGACGTCCTTTGGAGCGATACGAAGTTCTGTACCATCTTCCTCAACAATAGTAGCATCATGGTCAACGTCATAAGTCTTGGTTTCATCTAGAACTAGACCAGTAATGGTCAACTTATCTTCTAAATCATAGGCAGTGACATTCATAGGCAAAGCCGTCTGGTCAACCTGACGATTAGAAAGATTAATACGCCTTACCTTACCATCAGTCCCAATCGTTAGACTGGCAGGGCTACCCGTCTTAATCTCAGTTGTATCTTCACCCCAACCAGCCATACGGACATAACCACCCAAGGGGAGGATACGAACAGTATAAACGGTACCATCCTTACCAGTGTGGGCAAAGATTTTCGGTCCCATTCCGATGGCAAATTCACGAACCAGAATGCCCGAGCGTTTGGCAAAGAAGAAATGACCAAATTCATGGAAGACGACAATTACACAGAAAATCAGTAAAAAAGTAATAATAGCTTTCATTTAGACACCACCACCCTTAAAAAAGTCCTAGGAAGTGCATAATTGGGAAAACGACAATCCAGCTATCACAACGGTCCAAAATACCACCGTGCCCAGGAATGAGATTTCCTGAGTCTTTAACGCCGAAATGACGTTTAATAGCTGATTCCACCAAATCACCAAATTGACCGAAAATACTAAAGAGAATCGTACAGATAAGCAACCAGAAGAAGTTGTGTGGAGCATAGACTCCATGGTTAATCAAACCAAAAACAAGTGCTACAATGATTGCTGATAAGATACCACCAACACTACCTTCAATGGTTTTGTTTGGTGATACTTTTGGCAATAACTTATTCTGACCAAATTGACGCCCAAAGAGGTAGGCTCCAATATCTGTCGCCCAAACAATGAAAAGCGCAAAAAGAACTTTTTCCCAACTATCCAAACGTGCCGCAATAAGATTTTGGAAACCGAAACCAACATAAAAGGCAGATGCGATCGGATAGGCTGCATCGTCAAAAGAATAGTGGTCGCTATTAAGGACAATCCCTGCTAAAATCAAAAAAGAAAGAATAGCAAAGCCTGTCACACTGGCATTTGTCGGAAGACTGACAAAGTAATGGTCAATCGGCACTGCCAAAATAAAGGCTGCCAACATAGACAAAATACCTTCGATAGAGAAAATCTCCAAGTGCTTCATACGAAGCATCTCAGACACTGCAACCATGGCCATAGCCCCAACCAAAAGCTGGAAAGGCTTTTGACGAAAAAAGAGCAATGGGAGAAAAATGGCTCCTGCCACACCCCCACCAATTAAACGTTCTTGCATGAGAGGTCCTTTCTAGACACCACCGAAGCGACGGTGACGTTTATTGTAGTCAGAGATGGCTTGGCGTAGCCCTTTCTGGTCAAAATCTGGCCAGAAAACATCTGTGAAGTAGAACTCACTGTAGGCAGACTGCCAAGGTAAGAAATTACTTAGACGAAGCTCCCCACTCGTACGAATAATCAAATCCGGATCACGGTAGAGGTACGGCAACTTATCCGTCATCAAATGCTTTGCAATAAGATCTTCATCAATAGCCTCAGAACTAAGTTTACCTGCTTCAACTTCTTTAGCAATGGCTTGAACAGCAGACACAATCTCCGCACGGCCACCATAATTAAGCGCAAAGTTAAGAACCAGACCTGAATTATGTTTAGTCTGCTCAACCGCCTTTTCAAGAGCCTCCAAAGTTTCCTTAGGTAGACGACTATTATTCCCAATCGTCAAAATACGAACATTGTTTTTGTCTAATTCTGGTACATATTTGTTAAAAAATTCAACTGGCAAATTCATGATGAATTTTACTTCATCTTGTGGGCGTGACCAGTTCTCCGTTGAAAAGGCATAAACCGTCAACACCTTGACTCCAAGTTGTGACGCTTCGATGGTTACCTTTTGCAAAGCATCCATCCCAGCCTTATGACCCATCACACGTGGTTGCAGACGCTTTTTAGCCCAACGGCCGTTCCCATCCATAATAATACCAATATGGTTAGGAATCTTGTCTAGAACCTCTTGATGAGATTTTTTTCTAAATTTAAACATGGAATATCCTCTAAATATAATTTACCCTTTATTTTACCATATTTTTAGGGGTTCTGAACAGTTTTTAACACTAGGGAGATTAGAAAACGTAAAAAGAGGCTGGAACAAAAGTCGCCAACCTCTGAATTGGAATTATAACTTCACAACTTACTTTTCATCAGAAGACTCAATGGCTGAATCTTCTTCAATGACAGTATCTTCACTAGTTTCTGTTTTTTCTAAACTTGGTGCAGGCGTAATCACTTTCATGATTGAACGGCTCAAATCGAAGGTCAAGAAAACACCTTCAGCATCCAAAACGATACGATTATTTTCTTTATCAACCTCATCAACGATAGCAATTAAACCACCAATTGTTTCAACTTCAGCACCTTTAGCAAGACCTGAAAAACGGTCTTCTTGAGCTTTTGCCTGACGACGACGGCTATAAGCGATGTAAGCAATAAATGCAATCACATAAATAGCAAGAATAGGTATTATTTTCATATTTCGTGTTCCTCCAATAATTCACTTGGCTACTACTATATCAGATTAAAGCAGGACAAGCAAGGCAAATCTTTAGACAAATCACATAAAAACACTTTCCATTCTGAGGAAAGTGTTTAATCACATTACAAGTCTGCTACGTTATGATAAACTTTTTGAACATCGTCATCTGCTTCAAGTGCATCAACGAGTCCTTCAAAGACCTCAAGGTCTTCACCTTCGAGAGTAACTTCAGATTGTGGAATCATTTCAAGCTCAGTGACTTGGAATTCCTCTTGACCGTTAGCACGGAGAGCTTCCAGAGCTTTGTGAAGGTCTGTTGGTTCTGTGTAAACAGTAATTGTTCCATCTTCTGCTTCTACATCTTCAACGTCTACATCTGCTTCAAGCAACTGCTCAAAGATAGCGTCTGCATCTTCGCCAGCAAATACAATAACACCTTTTTTATCGAACATGTATGATACTGAACCTGAAGCACCCATGTTACCACCGTTTTTACCAAAGGCAGTACGTACATTGGCAGCTGTGCGGTTAACGTTTGAAGTCAAAGTATCTACGATGATCATAGAACCATTAGGCCCAAATCCTTCATAACGCCCCTCAACGAAAGTTTCATCTGTGTTACCTTTGGCTTTATCAATGGCCTTATCAATAACGTGTTTTGGCACTTGTGCTTGTTTAGCACGTTCCAAAACGAATTTCAAAGCTGAGTTTGATTCTGGATCTGGTTCACCTTGTTTAGCAGCTACATAGATTTCAACACCAAACTTAGCGTAAACCTTTGAGTTAGCACCATCTTTAGCAGTTTTCTTAGCAACGATATTAGCCCATTTACGTCCCATGGGATTCACCTCTTCTAAGAGATGTTCTGACATCTCTGATTTGTTTTTTCTTTTTTGAAAATAGCAAAACACGCTAAATTCACAATCCCTTACATTATAGCACTTTGACTGCCGTTAGTAAAATTGAAATAAAGACGAACCACTTAGTTTACAAAACATCTACTCGTCACTCTCTCCCAAACGAACAATCTTATCAAAATATGGTTCATTTTCCTTTATAAGATGGTGGGTAACCGTGATAAAAGTGATATCGGGATCACTTAATAATTGGTACTCAATACGAGTAGCATTATCATGGTCAAGATTTGCGGTAGCTTCATCAAAAATCACAACTGAACTTCCTTTTAAGAATGCTCTTATAAGACCTATTCTTTGTTTTTGTCCCTCCGAAAAGCTTCCATCATTTACTTGCTCATCTATACGACTTAGGAAAGATAAAAGATTAACTCTTTCAAGAGCTTCCTTGATGTGCGTATCAGTAATAGCATCATTCCAAAGAGTTAGATTATTCCTCAAGGTGTCATTATAAATATGGGTTTGACTCCCAACATAGGCACATGAAGACACGATTGAATTCTCATCAATCTCTTTTGACTCCAATTTTCCAAACAAGATTTTTCCTTCATAATCTTTAAGATTTCCTAGGAGCAAATTAATCAGGGTTGACTTCCCACTACCTGAGCATCCAGTAATAGCGTATTTACCTCCCTCTTTAAAGGTTTGAGTGAATCCCTTAATAATAGCATTTTCTCCAAAAGAATAACGCACATTCTCAAAATTAATATCCTGAAAAATAGGTAGGTCAGACTTTGAGACCGTAGGATAATCTTCGAATTTTCTTAAGATAGGTTCAACAGACTTAATGGTTACTTGTAGCTGATTAATAGTTGATAGAGAGTTAAATATGTTACCTGAAATCTGACCCACAGAAGCAATGGTACCTACAGCAATATTCCCAAAAATAATTAACAAACCGGTTAAGAGTAGTATCAACATCTGAGCGATGACTGAAAACAAGGACATCAGAGTCTCTGTACTAGTGCTCCTTTTTGTATAAATGATTTTCTGGGAAATATAGTCCTCAACAATAGATTTCACTTGTCTAAGAAAAATATGTTTACGGCTGGCGTAATAAACATCTGCATATCCATATAACTGGTCACTTATTCCTGAGACAAGTTCCTCATTCGCTTTGGAAAATCTCTCCATTGCTTTCTGCATTTTAGTGGCAAATGGTTTAGGAAGATAAGTCAGGCACAAAGTTAATAAAATGACTAACAGAACAATCCTTACATCATAACTTAATAAGGCGATAATCGAAAATAAGGTAGTAAAAACCGTTGAACAAAGGATATAAATACTTGTAAAGCCGTTCGATTCAATCAATTGAATATCATTATTTAATACTGAGAGATGTTCTCCAATATCAATCTTTTTGAATTCACTAAAAGAATGATGAGTAATTTTACTAAGATAAGACTGCCGAATCACCAAAGACATCTTCTGAATTAATTTCGCCTGATGAACTGTGATAATATAATTCAAAACTAAATAAATAACGTAAAGTCCTACCTCCAGACCTAATAAGGCCAAAAAAGATTGGATTTGCTTTGATACCAGCTGATTAGTCATTAAAGCTAAAGTAACCGAAGCACTCACAAAAATAGCGGCATTCAGCGCTAACAGTAAGATATGAACTAAGTTTTCATACTTGTATTTAAGAATATAGGTTCTCATAGACTTCCTCACAATCTACATCACCTTAGTATATAGCTAGTTGGATAAATCGAAGACATTGGAATACCTTGTATCCATTGAAATTTAAAAACCATAGTGATGTTGTACTATGGTCTTAGTTTATCCTATTTTTTTGCTCATTCTATAAAATTGTCATATAGTGGAATTCAGCAACTCTTGATACTCCGCATCCTTCATAAGCAATAACTTTTCTGCACCTAAATTTCTAAGTGTTTCTAAACACCCCTCAATTAGATTTCTTCCTTCAGCAACTTCACCCGACTTTATCAAGTAGAACCCCATTACAAATATCAACTCATGTCTTTCATATAATAAAATCTCAGGAATTCCAATATCATTGACTAAATCTAAGTAATATTTTGCAGAATCTAATTCATCACGTCGTAAAAATTCATAAGCTGCATTAATAAGAAGACTAAGTCGAATTCTTTGATTTGAGTCGCTCTTTCCAAAAAGGCTAGTTCTATACACGATCTCCTTGGTCAAAACATTAAGTGTCTGGGTGGAAATAAACGACATACTATTTCCTAATATGATTAACTCTCTTTTTCCCCATTGTTCAATGCTAAAAAGATAGTCTGTTAATTCCCTTACCTTATTTTCATCAACTTCTTTATTTGAAACACTTACCAAAAAAGATTCTAGCATAATACTGTTATAGAGAAATGATTTGTCTTGTGTGAGCTCAAATTTATGACGCTCTTCTCCAGCGTACCTCTGTAACAATAAAATATCGTTTTGATAATACGCCTTACTAGCACTTTCTAATAACTTTTCAGTATGAGTTGGATTATCTTGAGATAAAATACCATAGAACTCTTCAATACTGACATCCAATTTATCTAACAACAGAAAAAATCTAGATAATGAGATATCAGATTCTCCACGTTCAAACTTGGATAGGAAAGATACTGATAAATAATCACTAGCAAGTTCTTTCAATGTTAAATTCTTTGATAAACGAATTTTTTTCAATAAAGCACCCATTTCCGTAGGTCCAATCATAATCCATCCTCCTATGATGAATTAATTATAGCAACAATCATCCCTAAATTAAAGAGTCATAAAACCCAACTAGCCGGTTCAAACAAGTTTAAAACAAAAATCGTAAATTAACCTACAAGAAATAATTAATGGAGAGTTTTAGCCTACAAATGGATAAAAAAAGACCAGCCAATGCTGATCTTATCTGATAATTACAAGCGAGCGTTAAGTTCTGCTCCAAGTTCTTCAAATCCTGGTTTTCCAAGAAGAGCAAACATGTTTTTCTTGTAAGCTTCTACACCTGGTTGGTTAAATGGATTAACAGCATTCAAGTATCCTGAAAGAGCAATCGCAATTTCAAAGAAGTAGATGATGTAACCCAATGTAAAGGCATCTTGTTCAGGGATAGTGATGAACATATTTGGCACGTCACCATCTGTGTGAGCAAGAAGAACACCGTCTGTTGCTTTTTTGTTAACAAAGTCAACATCTTTACCTTGGAGGTAACCAAGTCCATCAAGGTCTTCAGCCAATTCAGGAATAACAACATTCTTACGTGGTTTGTCTACACGAACAACAGTTTCAAAGAGATTACGTGTACCTTCTTGAATGAATTGACCAAGAGAGTGCAAGTCTGTTGAGAAGTTTGCTGAAGTTGGGAAGATACCTCTTTGGTCTTTACCTTCAGATTCTCCAGCCAATTGTTTCCACCATTCTGAGAAGTATTGAAGTGATGGTTCATAGTTAACCAAGATTTCTGTTGTGTAGCCTTTACGGTAAAGGATATTACGTACAGCTGCATATTGGTAAGCTTCATTTTCAGAAAGTTTATCTGAAGAATATTCTTTACGTGCAGCGTTGGCACCTTCCATAAGAGCTTTGATGTCAGCACCTGAAGCTGCAATAGGCAATAGACCTACAGCCGTCAATACTGAGAAGCGTCCACCGATGTCATCTGGTACAACGAATGTGTCCCAACCGTTAGCGTCTGCTTCAACTTTAACAGCACCTTTTTGGCGGTCAGTTGTTGCATAAATACGTTTGTTGGCTTCTTCTTGACCATATTTCTTAATAAGGAGTTCCTTAAAGAGACGGAAGGCAATAGCTGGTTCCGTAGTTGTCCCTGATTTAGAGATAACGTTAACTGAGAAATCCTTGTCTGCAACATATTCAAGCAAGTCTGCAAGATATGTTGATGAAATTGAGTTACCGGCATAAACGATTTGTGGTGCCTTACGTTCTTCTTTAGTTTGAAGGTTAGCGAAGTGGTGGTTCAAGAAATCAATTGCTGCTTTGGCACCAAGGTAAGAACCACCGATACCAATAACAACCAAAACATCGCTATCTTCTTTAATTTTTTCAGCAGCTTTCAAGATACGATTGAATTCTTCACGATCATAGTTTTCTGGAAGGTCACGCCATCCAAGGAAGTCAGCACCTGGGCCTGTTCCTTTACGAATCATTTCATCTGCTGCAGTTACTTGTGCTTGAAGGAAATCCACTTCATGTGGTGCTACAAATTTATCCAAAAGTTTTGAATAATTAAATGTAATATGAGCCATTTGTCTCTCCTTATATATATTCAATTACAACTTATAGTTTACTCTTTTATTTGCCTTTTGACAATGTTTTTACCTTTATTCGGCCGAATATCGCTAAAATTTTACTAAAACTCTAACTCTGCTTCAAGTCCGTAGTGATCACTAACCAAAGGTTGATTGTTGCCATCAAAAATGACACTAAGTCGGTTGACTGTCCAATCTTGACTAGCAAAGACATAATCGATACGTAAAGGCTCTTCATTGCCCTTCCATCCATCGATACCTGGTCCAACTGTATAGCTACCAGTTGTTTCTTTAGCCACTTCAAAACTATCCTGAAGATGGAGTGGGCTAGCCAAGATAGCTTGGTAGCCTTCCTGACCTGCTGGGTTGTTAAAGTCACCTGCTAGGATAAGCGGTTTTCCAATAGCTTTGAAACGTTCCTCAATACGTGCCCACTCTTCTTGGAAACCTTTGTCCCACCATGAAAGGTGAACGCTAGCGACAGCCACTTCTCGGCCATCTACAGTCGTCTCAGCAACGGCTACACGGCGTGTATGGTAGTCCGTCGGATCATCAACATCTGAAACCAAGATTTCGCTAGCTGTCAATGGTTGACGTGATAAGACAGCAACTCCTTCATTAAGGTGATCATAACCAATGTGATTATAAGCCCAAGTCCAATGATATTGAAGGCCTTCTTCGGCTAACTTTTCTACCAAAAGACGGACAAAATGATCTTGGTGAATTGGTGTCGCTGAAGGAAGGGCATGATAGTAGGCATCTGTTGCTACTACTGAAGTCTCTATTTCCTGATTGACTTCTTGAAAACAAATTAAATCATACTGGGCTTTAAGAATCTGTTTCTTTAGGGTTTGGAATTTCCCTTCTGCATCTTCTTCCATCCAACTGTGGGTATTTAGAGTTAGAAATTTCATACGTTTATCCTTTTCTCTGTCTTACATATACTGATAAGGAGGTCTCTTACAAACAAAACAGCCCAGGGGCTGTCTGTTTGATTATGATGTAGCCAATTAAAGTTCTACTTTTGCAACTGGAGCTTTAGCTGCCAATTTACCTGTATGTTCTACTTTAACTGATTTAATAGCATCTGGATTTGTAAAGACAACAACTGTAGTTGTTTCACGACCTGCCTCACGGATAGCAGCAAGGTCTGCTTCTACCAAGAGGTCACCCGCAGCAACTGTTTGACCTTCAGTAACTTTAACCTCGAATGGTTTTCCTTCAAGACTAACAGTGTCAAGTCCGATGTGAACCAAAACTTCAAGTCCATTGTCTGTTTCCAAACCAATAGCGTGTTTAGTTGGGAAGATACTTGCCACTTTACCAGCTACTGGAGAAACAATGTTACCGTTATCTGGTTCAACAGCGAAACCGTCACCCATCATTTTTTGTGAGAATACTGGGTCTTTGACATCTTCAATGTTGATGACTTGACCGTCTGCAACTGAGTAGACATCTTCAGTAACACCTTTGAATTTAGCTTCTGCTTTCTGAACAGCAGTCATTTGGCTTGGAAGTGTTTCTGGAATAACTTCACCTGAATCAAGTACGTCTTGGATATCAGATTTCAAGACGTCAGCCTTAGGACCGTAGATAGCTTGAACACCTTGTCCTTTCATGACAAGACCCATAGCTCCTTCGGATTTCCATTGAGCTTCAGTTCCGACTTTTTCAGCGTCTTTGACAGTAACACGGAGACGTGTCATACATGCGTCAACGTCCACGATGTTAGCACGTCCACCAAGAAGGTTGATGATGTTGATAACTTGTGAGCTTGCTTTGCTTGTTCCAGCACCAGCTGATTCACCAGATTCTGAAGAATCATCATTTTGTTCGTAGTTACCATTACGTCCTGGTGTTGCGTAATCAAATTTCTTAATCATGAAGTTAGCGATGAAGAACATGATAACACCAAAGAGTACAGTTACCCAAATGAAGTTAACGATATCCATCGCCAAACCAGCGTTAATAGCGAGTGGTGTACGTGTCAAGAATTCGATAGAACCGAATGAGTGAACACGGAGGTGAACAATGTCAGCCATTGCAAAGGCAGCACCTTGTACAAAAGCGTATACGATGTAAAGTGGAGTAGCCACGAACATGAACATGTATTCGATTGGCTCAGTTACCCCTGTCAAGAATGTTGCAAGCGCAGTGGCAGTCAACATACCTTTGTATTGATGTTTCTTGTCTTCGTCAACGTTACGGTAGATAGCTACGACCATACCCATCAAGATACCAAATGAACCAATCATTTGACCAACTTTAAAGCGGGCTGGTGTGTAGGCTTCAAGAAGGTGTTTGTATTGATCTGGATGCGCACCTTTAAGGTTAGCAAGGTCAGTAACCCATGCGAGCCAGAGTGGGTCTTGACCCAAAACTTTAGTACCTTTTGCAGCACCAGTCAAGACTTCATAAGTACCACCCAATTGAGTGTAGTTAATTGGGATAGTCAACATGTGGTGGAGACCAAATGGCAAGAGAAGACGTTCCAAAGTACCGAACAAGAACGGTGCCAAGATTGGAGCAGTTTCTTTTGAGTTGGCAATCCACATACCAAAACCGTTAATTCCAGATTGGATAATTGGCCATACAATAGCAAGAACGATAGCTGCAATAGCTGAACGAAGAATAACTACGAATGGTACAAAACGTTTACCATTGAAGAATGACAAAGCTTCTGGCAATTTACGGAAGTTATAGTATTTATTGTAAGCAGTAGCTCCGATGAAACCAGAGATGATACCTACGAATACACCCATGTTAAGGGCTGGAGCTTCCAAAACACTGATGAAGTAATCAGATACCTTGATTGATTGGCCAAGAAGTGTGTGTACCATAGCACTCTTATCAGCAAGAATATCTGAAGTAACACCAAAGATTGAACCAGTCAAGCGGTTAATCAAGATAAAGGCAAGACCTGCTGCAAAAGCACCTCCTGCACGTTCCTTAGCCCAACTACCACCAATGGCAAGGGCAAACAAGATGTGAAGGTTACCGATAACCCCCCAACCAATCTGCTCAAGAAATCCACCTGTAATAACGAGTGGTGCCACGTTTGGATTAATCATGGCAATCGTTTTACCGATAGAGATCATAAGACCTGCTGCTGGCATAACCGCGATAACAACCATGAGGGCTTTACCGAATTTCTGCCAGAACTCAAAGCCAAATTTTTCTTTTAGCTTATTCATTTCATTTCCTCCTACTTTTGATGCAAACGTTTGCATACCTTATGTAATTATTATAGCATCTTTTACTGATTTGTAAAGCGCTTTCCTTAACTTTTTTTGATTTTTTTAAAAAAAGTTAAAACCCCAGTAAAACCGGGGCTTTTGATACGTATTAAGCCATCAAAACCATGAGAATAGGAATCACCACCATGGTTGCAAGTGTTGTCTCCGTCACCATGACTGCAGCGTAATCACTATCTGCTCCGTAGAGTTTGGCAACCACAGGGGCATTGGTCATAACAGGCATAGCGGACTGGATGATAAAGACTTGCTTCATCAAAGTTGGTAAGGGCGACCAATAAACGATGACAGCCATCAAAAGCGGGGCAACCACAAAGCGACCAAGCAGAATTAAGACTTGATCCTTTTTAAGAGTCAGTTGCTTCACACCTGCATTGGAGACCGACAAACCGATAAATATCATAGATAAGGGGGTGGTCAAACTACCTAGATACTGCAAATCACTAGCTAGAAAAGCGGGGAGCTTAATATGTAGAATAACGATAAGAAGCCCAAGCATAAAGCCCATCAAAGGAGGTGAAAACACCTTTTTCAAGCTTGTCTTTAGGTCAAACTCAGCTTCTCCTTCACCATCACGCTGAATGAGATAGGTCCCCAGGGTCCAGAAAAAGGTCGTATTACACATGTAATAGATCAAAACATAGGGAATACTAGCATCTCCAAAAAGGGCCTGATTGATGGGAAGCCCCACGAAAATCGTATTGGAATTAAAAAACATGGAAATAAAGAGGCCACGGCGGTCCTTTTTCACGGCAAAAATCCTAGCCACGGCTGTCGCAATACCAAGTAAGATAACCATAGATAGCGCTGGAAAACGTAAATCTGGCAACATTTTTAGGAGGTCAGCCGCTGTGAAACGTTGCGTGATGGTATAAAGCATATAGCAGGGCAAAGCAATTTGAGTAACCAACTTAGCGATTAAACCACGCGACTTGTCATCAAACCAGCCCTTCTCACCCATGACGAAGCCCACTAAAATCATACCCAAGATGACTAGGATTCCAGATATACTTGTTAAAAAGATTTCCATGTTTTCTCCTTTTTATTATTTTTATGAGGGAATGATAGACATTAACAAATAGCCAATGGATTTGTTTGACCACATTTAAAGCCTTTTTCAAACAATATCTCAAAAACTACTTTAGTATATCACAAAAAGAACTTGATTTCTCAAGCTCTTTTCTTCTATTTATTCTGCTTTTAAAAGGGGTTCAAAGATTGATACCAGTCCAAAGAAAGCAATGAAGATCAATGTGATGGTCGCACTTGCTGGCGTTTCCCAATAATAGGAAATGAAGATACCAGAGAGCATACCGACCAATCCAATACCAATGGCCCAAAAAATCACGGATTTGAAGGTTTGACCGATTTTCATGCCAATCGCTGCTGGAAGAATCATAATGGTAGAAACCAAGAGCGATCCTGCTGCTGGAATCATCAAAGCAATGGCTACTCCGGTTACGATATTGAAGAGGAGAGACATAAGACGTACTGGTAATCCATCGACATGAGCAGTATCCTCGTCAAAGGTCAAAAGATACATAGGACGAATAAAGAGTAAGGTCAAGACCAGTACAATCGCCGCAATCACAAAGAGGGCACGCACCTGTTCGGAGCTAATGGTGATAATAGATCCAAAGAGATAGCTATCTAAGCTCATGCTACTGCTACCCGCCTTGCTACTGATAATCAAGGCTACAGCCAAGCCCATAGACATGAGGATAGCCGTTGAAATCTCCATATAGTGCTTGTAACTAACCCTTAGATACTCTAGGACTAGAGCAGCAATCACCACAACCAGCAAGGTGGTCCAAGTAGTTGATTGCCCCAAGAAAATCCCCACAGCCACCCCAGCTAAAGAAACGTGACTCAAGGTATCACTCATCAAGCTCTGACGACGAAGAATCAAAAAGAGTCCCAAAATAGGTGAAAAGATACTGATAGCGATGACGGCGAGAATAGCACGCTGCATAAAATCATAGGTTAATAATTCACTAATCATGTTTGTGCCCCTCTCCATCCTTTTCATGGACGTTAAAACAACGCCAAGGCAATTTCTGATTACGAACCAGATGGATATTACGGTCCGTGTATTCCTTGACCTCTTCTGGGTCATGGGTAATCATCAAGACAGACTTACCATGCTTATGAGCTGAGTGGTGCATAAGTTCATAGAAGGTATTGGCTGTTCCTGCATCCATCCCTGTCGTTGGTTCATCCAAGACAAAAATATCTGGATCTGAAGCGAAAATACGAGCAATGACGGCACGTTGCTTTTGCCCACCTGAGAGATGTCCAATCTGCTTGTGACGATTTTCCCACATACCAACAGATTCTAGAGCACGTTGAACATGCTCTAAGTCATGTTTGTTCAAACGACGGAACCATCCCTGATGGGGGTAACGACCTGACTTGACAAACTCATAAACGGTACTTGGGAATCCTGCATTAAAGCTGGCAATTTGTTGTGGTAGATAGGCCATTCGAAGCTTCTTGCCATCTTTGTTAGTATCAGAAATCGTCACAGTCCCCTTCTTAGGTTTGAGAATACCCAGGGTTGCCTTGATAAGCGTTGATTTGGCAGCACCATTTTCCCCAGTCAAGGTCACAAACTCTCCAGAGTCCAAGTGATAGTGAATATTATCCAGAACGGGCTCCGCATCATACTGGAAGCTCAGTCCTTCAACTGTAATATAACGCATCTTATTCCTCGATTTTTTCTTCTAATTTCGTCAAGAAACGCCCTATAATCTGACGTTCTTTACTATCAAACTGCTCCAATACAGAGCGATAGACACCTAACGTTTCTTGGTGGTGTTCCTCATGCTCCTGGGCAATGGGTTGAGCCTCTTGTGTCAGGACAAAGTAGGTCACCCGTCCATCATCCTTATCCTTCTTGGCCTCCAACATTCCTTCCTTGACCAAGGTCTTAACAGCCTTAGTAACAGCAGCCTGACTGACATTTAAGGTCTTTGCCAGCTCCGAATTGGTCTTGCGACCCTCAGCCAAAAGCATGAGAATATGTTCCTGAGTATTAGTCAATTTAACTTGACTACGGCACTGCCCAATAAGGAGCTCATGCTGATTTTCAGACTTGAGCACGATTTGATTAATCAATTGATTGACTTGTTCTTCTAGTTCTAGCATTGCTTTCTCCATTTACTTAACCAGTTAATTATATCGAAAATACAGAGGTTTTGCAAGGGAGGACGAAAAAAATTGGAAAAACTCTATCAATACTATTAAGGAAGAATAGACGGAAAATAAAAACCTAACCAATCTGGTTAAGTTTTCATCATATAGAAGCTTATCGCAAGGTCGCAAAGATTTCTTCAACCTGAGCAACAGACTCGGCACGTGAGACTTCGCCACGAACCTTAGCTGCTCCTGCTGTTCCACGAAGATAGTGTGGTGCCAGACCACGGAATTCACGGACAGCAATCTTTTCACCTTTAAGGTCCACCAAACGTTTGAGGTGGTCTTCAGCGATGTCCAGCTTCTTATCAAATGGAAGCTCTGGCAACTCCTCTCCTGTTTCGAAGAAGTGATTGATTTGTGTGAAGATGTATGGATTGTTCATAGCTGCACGACCCACCATAACGGCATCGACACCAAGTTCTTCAATCATGAGCTTAGCATCTTGAACGCTACGAACATCGCCATTTCCGATAAAGGGAATCTTAGTGATAGCCTTAGCAACACGGGCCAAAGTCTCGTGGTCACAGTGACCTGTGTACATCTGCTCACGAGTACGACCGTGCATAGCAAGGGCAGATACACCTGCAGACTCAGCTGCAAGAGCGTTTTCCACAGCCAAATCACTGTCTGACCAACCCGTACGCATCTTAACAGTCAAAGGAATATCAAGTACTGACGTTACTTCCTTGACAATGTGGTAAATCTTGTCTGGATCCTTGAGCCACTTGGCACCAGCTTCATTTTTGACGACCTTATTGACCGGACAACCCATGTTGATATCAACAATATCAGCCTTGGTATTGGTCTGAATAAAGTCGGCTGCACGCTTCAAACCTTCAGCATCACCACCGAAAAGCTGGATAGACATTGGATGTTCATTCTCATCAATATGAAGCATGTGGAGGGTCTTCTCATTATTGTAGAGGAGCCCTTTTTCAGAAATCATCTCCATCACCACAAGACCAGCACCAAACTCCTTTGCAATAGTACGGAAGGCTGAGTTGGTCACACCTGCCATAGGAGCTAGCACTGTACGATGAGGAATTTCCACATTCCCAATCATGAAGGACGAATTAAGTTTAGTCATTGATGAGTTCCTCCAGGTCAACTTCTGAAAATTCATACTTGTTTTGGCAGAATTGGCAGACGATTTCAGCACCGTGATCTTCATCTTTAATAGCTTGAAGTTCATCCTTACCTAGACTCAAGAGAGCATTTTCAAAGCGTTCACGTGAGCAATCGCACTCAAAGCTAAGCTCCTCTTCAGACAAACGTTTGAAAGGCTCATCCCCATAGATGGCATGCAGAAGCGCTTCAATATGGTCATCAGATTCCAATAGTGTTGAAATGGCAGGCATTTCTTGGATACGTTTTTCATAACGAGCGATTTCTTCCTCGGTGGCTCCAGGCAAGACCTGAAGCATAAAGCCACCAGCAACCTTGACCTTGTCCTCCTCGTCGAGAAGAACATTAAGACCAACAGCAGATGGGGTTTGCTCAGATTCTGTTAAATAATAGGCAAAATCTTCACCAATTTCACCAGAAATAAGTGGTGTGGATGACGTGTAAGGATTACCAGTTCCATAATCGATGATTGAAACAAACTGACCTTGTCCCATAAAAGGACCGACTAAGACTTCACCGGTCGCTGTTTTCTTGATGTCTACACCTGGATTTTGGATGTAGCCCTTAACATGCCCCTTGGTATCGGCTACAGAAATGATATGTCCAAAAGAGCTGTTTCCGATAACCTTTACCGTAATCTTGCTATCACCTTTTTGGTTAGCAGCCAAGATTTGATTGGCAATAAGGGTACGCCCCAAAGCGACTGTTGATGATGATAATGTATTGTGTTTTTCTTGTGCGGTTCTAACTGTTTCAGTGCTATCAAGAACGTAAGCACGGAAAGAACCTGATTCTGAAATTGTTTTTATTAATTTATCCATAGTGACTCTATTATAACACAAAAAAGAGGGTGGAAAAGTCGTAAACGCTTGGCGTTTCCTCTCCCACTCTCTCTAGCAAATTACCATGAAAATTCTGAAAGTTTTGCTTTCCAGTCCATTATTTGGCGATTATCAAGTTGATGTTTTTCCCTTATTAATGGCGGTAAATTCTCCAAATAATCAATATAAACACTCACCAAAAGCTTATAATCATTAGGCGTTAAACGTTTGAGTTGACCATGGACAAATTCAGTTGCTTGACGGTATTTGGAACGAAGCACCAAATCATCAATGTAGTCATTCCCACTTACCATTTGACCATTTTCATCTTCGACCTGACCCAAATCAATATCCAGACTCTCAAACTTAAAAACCTTACTGACGACGTTGGCTGTCCCACGAATCTGATTGAGCAACCAGTCGTTATTATACACTCCCATGTTAGTCCCCTTTCACTATTGCTGTATCACCTTTATTATACTGTTTTGCCTAGGTATTGTAAACGTTTGCTCACCTAAAAAATAAAAAGGAGGCGACTAAGGAATCACCACCTTTTTACTGTTTAATTTGCCTTGGCTTCTTCTTTGTAATTTTTAGCCTCTGCTTCTGTAGCATAAACAAAATGTCCTGGTCGGATTTCATACATTTGTCTACTTTCCCCATCATTTTCAATAGAGGAATCGTAAATCAAATGTTGACGCTTACGCTCTCTTTCTGGATCTGGTTCTGGAATTGCAGATAATAGACTCTTCGTATAAGGATGAATCGGGTTATGATAAATCTCATCTGCAGGTCCTACTTCAAGGAGTTTACCCCAATGCATTACACCAATACGATCGGATATATATTTAACCATTGATAGGTCATGGGCAATAAACAAATATGTTAATCCCTGTTCATGTTGCAACTTCTGCATCAAATTAACCACCTGTGCTTGAATAGAGACATCCAAAGCAGAAATCGGTTCGTCTGCTACGATAAAATGAGGATTAACCGCTAAAGCACGCGCAATACCAATCCTTTGGCGTTGACCACCAGAAAACTCATGAGGATATCTTGATAAGTGATCTTCATTTAATCCTACCAAATCAATGAGCTCTTTAACCTTGGCTTCACGTTCTTCTTTGGTTTTAGCCAATTTATGAATATCAATACCTTCAGCAATAATATCACGGATTTTCATGCGTCCATTAAGACTAGCTTGAGGATCTTGAAAAATCATCTGAGCTGTCTTACGGAATTCATGAAGGTCTTTCCCTTTTAAGCTTGATATGTCATTACCTGCAAAGGTAACAGTACCCGAATCAATATCATAAAGCTTTAAAATAGAACGCCCAATGGTTGTTTTACCTGAACCAGATTCACCAACTAGGCCAAAAATTTCACCCTCATAGATATCAAAGCTAACGTCATCAATGGCTTTAACTTCGTTTGATTTTCCTTTATTAAAAGTTAGAGACACATTTTTTAGTTCTACTAACTTCTTACGTTCTTGTGTCATCTTATTTCTCCTTCATCTTTGACCATTTTTCCCATCGTTTCAATATTGGTGAAGGAGGGGTTACTTTAGGAGCTCGTTCATCCAAGAGCCATGTTGCCGCAAAATGCGTATCTGATACCTTAAACATTGGCGGTTCTTCCTGATAATCAATATCTAAAGCAAAGGCATTTCGAGCAGCAAAGGCATCACCTTTAGGAGGATAAAGCAAATCTGGAGGAGTCCCTGGAATAGCTTCTAGGCTACCAGATTCTGTTTCTGTTGTAGGCATAGAGTTAAGAAGACCCCATGTGTATGGGTGTTGCGGATTGTAGAAAACCTCATCCACAGTCCCATATTCCACAATTTTACCAGCATACATTACCGCCACACGATCAGCCATCCCAGCAACAACACCCAAGTCATGTGTAATAAAAATAATGGATGAATCACGCTTTTCTTGGATTTTTTTCATCAGATGAAGAATTTGTGCTTGAATCGTAACATCTAAGGCAGTAGTAGGCTCATCAGCAATCAAAATTTCAGGATCTGCAGCTAGAGCAATGGCAATTACTGCTCTTTGACGCATTCCCCCTGACCATTGGTGAGGGTAGTCATTTATATGTTCTTCGGCATTAGGTATGCCAACATCTTTCATTAATTGTAAAGCCATATCTAAGGCTTCTTTTTGAGATACCTTGGTATGAAGCATGATAGGCTCAGCAATTTGGCGCCCAATTTTCATAGTAGGGTCAAGACTGGTCATAGGATCCTGAAAAATCATAGCAATATCATTTCCACGAACCTTAACCCAATCTTCCTCCTTCAAGGTTTGCATATCACGCCCCTTAAAGGTAATGTCTCCAGTTACCTTAGCGTTTTTGTCTGATAGACCCATTAGCGTCCTTGTCGTTACAGACTTTCCTGAACCAGATTCACCAACAATTGCTAGTGTTTCACCTTTTTTCAAGTCAAAATTGACATCACGAATCGCTTTTACTTCTCCAGCGTAAGTATGAAAATTAACATGGAGATTTTTTACACTTAAAATCGTTTCTTTCATCATTATTACGCTCCTATTAGTTTTCTTTGTTAGATTTAGGGTCAAACGCATCACGCAAGCCATCCCCTAAAAGAATGAAGGCAAGAGAGATAAAAACAAGAGCCAAGGCAGGAATAACCACCTGATAAGGGTAGTATTGGAGATTTTCAGAAGCATCTGTAATCAACGAACCTAAAGAAGCTGTTGGTGGCTTAACCCCCAAATTGATAGCTGACAGAACCGCTTCGTACATAATAGCACTTGGAACTGTCATCATAATTTGAACAATAATGATACCTGAAATATTTGGTAAAACATGTTTAAAAGCTATCTTGAATTTATTTTCACCCAAAGCACGTGAGGCTAAAACAAATTCACGTTCTCGGTAAGATAGGGTCAAATTACGTACTTGACGCGCCATGGACGTCCATCCGACTATGGCAATTGAGATAATGATTGACAACACACCACTACCCAAAAGAAGCCCTAACATCGTTACTATGACCAAGTTAGGGATAGATGAGATGACCTCAATAACACGTTGCATGAAGAGGTCAATCTTCCCACCTAAGAAACCTGACACCAGACCATAGGTCACTCCAATAATCAAATCAATTAAAGTAGCAACGATGGCAATTAAGAGAGAGATACGTATACCAACAATCACACGTTTCGCTAAGCTACGTCCCAGATTGTCAGTTCCCAAAATAAATTTATCATCTTTTGGAACTGATTGATCAGAGTACACATCATTAGGCTCCGTATTACCTGAAAATACAATACTACCATTCCAGAATGGTAAGCTATCTGATAGTTTAGGTGGTAAATTACGATATGTCTTAACTTCATCACCATTAAAACTATTAGCATCCTTGGCATTAACAAAGAAATTTGAGCCAATTGAAAAGACCAGTAGAATGGCTAAAAACCAAAGGGATATGGTCGCCAATTTATTTTTTTTCAGACGTCTCCAAGCATCTTGTGTAAAAGAAAGAGTCGGTTTTTCAATTTTTTCTTGTGATTCAGTGTTTCCAGCACCAACAAGTTTGAATAGTTTTTTTTCTTCCATGATACTCTCCTTACTTCAGACGGACACGTGGATCCACAAAACTAGTAATGATATCTGTCAATAAGATAGCTACCATAAGCATAACGGCATAAACGATAGTGGTTCCCATAATGACAGGATAATCTTTTGTTGGAATAGAGGTAACAAACTGTTGGCCAATTCCAGGAATTGAGAAAATCTGCTCTATGAGTGCTGAACCTGTTAAAATATTAGCAGCCATTGGACCGATTAAGGTAAGAACAGGAATCATTGAATTGCGATAAGCATGTCGATTACTAATTTGACGTGCTGTTAACCCCTTAGCCCTAGCTAGTTGAATATAATCAGTATTCATGGTTTCAATCATTTCACTACGGAAAAAACGAGTAACTTGAGCAAATACTGGAATAGCAAGAGCTAAAGTAGGTAAAATCGTTTGGCTAAATGAACCCCATCCAGATAAAGGAAGAACTCCCCACTTAAATCCAAGGTAATCCAAAAGCAAAAGACCAATAATGAATGAAGGCACTGAAATACCGAGTGTTGATAGCACGCTCAAGATATTATCAATCCAGTTATTTTTATTACGTGCTGACACTGCTCCTACAAAAAGACCAGACAATACCCCAACGACAAGGGCTTGAATACCCAGTTGCGCTGAAACTGCCAAACGCTGACTAATCATCATGCTAACAGGCTGATTTGCAGACTGATAACTTGTTCCTAAATCACCGTGCAGGACATTCCATAGATATTGCAAATACTGTTGCCATACTGGCTTATCTAAGCCATATTGCTTATTCATAACCGCAATCATATCATTCGTTAATTTGGGATTATTGAATGGTGATCCCGGCATAACTTGCATTAGGAAGAAAGATAGAGTGACAACCACCCATAGGGTAACTAGCAAAATAGCTATCCTTTTCAATAAATATTTCGTCATAAAATTTCCTTTATGTAACAACGAAAGAAGCTGGGACTAAAGCCGCCAGCTTCTTAGTTCATTTTGCGATAAACGTACATACAGTAGCTGATGAATGTTCTACTTTACTCTGTCATTATAATGATAGCAATTATTTATCTTTATAAGCATAGGTGAAGTCAACATCAAGACCAGTTGAGTTACGTACAAGTCCTTTGATTGAAGGATTTTGCAAGCCTTTTGTAAATCGGAAGTAAATCGGATTATACATCGCTTCATCATAAAGTGCTTTTTCAGCAGCTTTATAATCATTTGCAGCGGCTGTTGGATCTAATGCATCAGTCGAAATAGCTTTTTCATAGGCTGCATCGTATGTAGAGCTATTTGCCTTACCATAGTTATAAGCGGAATTTGAAGTGAACAAGCTATAGAATGTTGATCCTTCTGGATAGTCACCACCCCAAAGAACAAGAGCAACATCAAAGTTTTGATTCTTAGTATCTTCAAGACGTTGTTTGAATGTCACAAATTTTTCTTCAACAGTCAAACCAGGAAGAGCTTTTTCCCAAGTTTCTTTAATGTAATCAACTGCAGCTTTAGAAACAGGTGAATCTGAATCTGCTGTAATTGTCAATTTCAAGTCACTTAAACCAGCTTCAGCAAGGCCTTCTTTGAAGAGCTTAGCTGCTTCTTCCTTATTATAGCTATAGCCAGGTGCCACATATTTAGATAAATCAGTACCATCAGGTAATTTTTCCAATCCAGTAGGTGCAAGACTAGTTGCTGGGACTGAACCTGTATCAACCGCAGCTTCGACAATACCTTTACGGTCAGTAGCAAGGTTGAGAGCTTGACGGATTTTAAGATTATCTAGACCTTTAACTTTACCAGTTTCATTATAGGTCATATAACTTGTTGTTGCTTCTGGAACTGTAACAACATCTTTGTTCTTTTTATTTGAATTAAAGATTGCTGACGTACTTGAAATGCTTGCAAAGTCAAGTTGACCTTGTTTATACATTTGGACGGCTGTATCAGGTTTTTTAACCGTTTGAATATTGACTGTCTTTGTTTTAACGTGCTTAGCATCCCAATAATTGTCATTTTTGACAAGTTTGAAGCTACCGCTTGTACCATTCCAATTTTCAACTTTAAAAGGTCCAGAATAAATTTGTTTATCAGACTTCGTTCCGTATTGTTTTCCAGTCTTTTCTACAAATTCCTTATGTTGTGGGACAAAGTTTGAGAATGACAAAAGACTCTTGAATTGTGGAGAAGGATTTGACAAAGTAAAGATAACTTTATTTCCTTCAGCCTTAACACCCAATTCATCAACGCTCTTCTTACCAGCAATAATGTCTGCAGCATTAACAAGGTGAGAATCTGAAGCAAGGTAAGCATACTCAGAAGCTGTAGCAGGATCAACCATACGTTGCCAAGTATAGACAAAGTCCTCAGCAGTAAGCTTAGTACCATCTGAATACTTCAAGTCATCTCTAAGAGTCGCTGTATAAGTCAAACCATCAGCTGATACATCAACCTTTTTAGCCAAATCAGGTTGCAACTTCCCATCTTTATCAACACGAAGTAAGTTACTTTCTGAGTTCCCAAGCGCCAAGGCTGAATAGTGATCTGTATTTTTAGAAATATCAAGGGTCAATATTTCAGTAGGGGTGTACCAGTTAATTTCATCTTTACTTGAGGTTGATTTTGAGCCACAAGCAGCAAGAAGTGTTGCAGAAGCTAAAGTAATTACTCCAACGGCTACAATACTCTTAAAGTTACGTTTCTTAATCATAATTATAAGAAACCTCCTCCAATAAAAAATTTACTTTCGTGTATAATTATACCTTAAAATTATCTAAAGTAAAGACGTAATTCTTAATAATTCGACAATTCAGTTATTTTTGTCTTTAAAAAGACTCGAAATATCCCAAAAATGATGCATTTATAGCTCTTGCTTCGCTATACATAGGCGATTTACAATCAATGCCAACAAAAAAAGGCTAAGATGCCTATCTTAACCTTTTTTGTTTTGAACTAAATTCTCAGTTTACTCTGTATTTATACACGAGCTTACTTCTTACCCAACTGATCCTTCCATTTCATAACTAATCAAGCGGTTAAGCTCAACAGCATATTCCATTGGAAGTTCTTTGGTAAATGGTTCTACAAATCCCATGACAATCATTTCAGTTGCTTCTTGTTCGGAAAGACCACGACTCATGAGGTAGTAGAGTTGCTCTTCAGAAATCTTAGAAACTTTGGCTTCGTGTTCTAGGGCCACTTGAGAATTGTGAATTTCATTAAATGGAATCGTATCTGACTTAGATAAATCATCCATCAAGATCGTGTCACATTCAATGTGAGAACCAGACTTTTTAGAGTCCTTATTGAAAGTTACTTGACCACGATAGTCAACCTTACCACCATTACGGGCGATTGATTTAGAGACAATAGATGATGATGTATGTGGTGCATTATGGATCATCTTAGCTCCTGTGTCCTGGTGCTGACCAGCATTGGCAAAGGCGATAGAAAGCATAGTCCCACGCGCACCTTCACCATCTAGGTAAACTGATGGGTACTTCATTGTTTTCTTAGCACCAAGATTACCGTCAATCCACTCAACAGTCGCATTTTTCTTAGCAGTAGCACGTTTGGTTACCAAATTATAGACGCTATCTGACCAGTTTTGAATGGTTGAATAACGCATATAGGCTCCTTCAAGCGCAAAGATTTCAACGATAGCCGCATGAAGGCTGGCTGAAGTATAGGTTGGTGCCGTACAGCCTTCCACATAGTGAACGCTGGCCCCTTCATCAACGATGATGAGTGTGCGTTCAAACTGAGCCGTAGCTTCATTATTGATACGGAAGTAGGTTTGAAGTGGGATATCTACCTTAACACCTTTTGGCACATAAATAAAGGTACCGCCTGACCAGAAGGCTGAGTTAAGGGCCGCAAATTTGTTATCTGTTGGAGGAACCAGTTTTGAGAAGTACTTCTTGAAGAGTTCTGGGTACTCTTTAAGAGCTGAGTCTGTATCCGTAAAGATGATTCCCAACTTATCGTACTCTTCTTTCATATTGTGGTAAACCACTTCTGATTCATACTGAGCCGAAGCTCCTGCCAGGTAAGCACGCTCAGCTTCGGGGATACCAATACGTTCAAAGGTTTCCTTGATTTTTTCAGGAACATCTTCCCAGTCACGAGCAGGTCTGTCTGACGCTTTTTGGAAATAGGTCAAGTCATCAAAGTCGATTTCAGAAAGGTCTGGTCCCCACTCTTGCATAGGCATTTTGTTAAAGGTTTCCAATGATTTCAAGCGGAATTCAAGCATCCACTCAGGTTCCCCTTTTTCAGCAGACATGGCACGAACCACGTCTTCACTGATTCCTTTTCCTGTTGAAAAGACTGGTGTCACATCATCATGGAAACCGTATTTATATTCCCCAAGATCAATGGGTTTTGGTTCTACTTTTTCATTTGTTTCAGTCATAGTATTTTCCTTTTTTAAAGGGTTGATTAGTTTTCTTATTTTAAAGCTCGCTTCTCTCTATAGCCTTTTTGAGAGCATTCCAAGAGAGGGTTGCACATTTGATACGTTGTGGAAATTTGGAAACTCCTGCCAAGAGCTTAGCTTCACCTAATTTATCTGTATTGATGTCATGTTCTCCTTGAATCATGAGCGAGAAAATTTCCGCCAGTTCTAAAGCTTCTGCCTTAGTCTTCCCAATAACAGCATCCGTCATCATACTTGATGAGGCTGTCGAAATGGTACAACCATCGCCAGCAAAGGCAATGTCTTCAATCACATCCCCATCAAATTTGACTGACAGATTGATAACATCTCCACAAGTCGGATTATTCAGTTGAAGTTGCTCCACATCAGGCAAAACACCATGATGGTGAGGGCTCTTAGAGTGGTCGGCCACAACAGCCATATATAAACTATCTAGTCTAGAGAGTGCCATTGAAAAACTCCTTCGTCGCAAGAATTGCCTCCACAAGCTTGTCACAATCCTCTTTGGTATTGTAAACATAGAAGCTCGCACGGGCAGCTGATGAAATACCTAAATGAGTGATCAACGGCTGGGCACAGTGGTGACCTGCACGCACGGCCACCCCTTCATAATCAAGGGCAGTCGCCACATCATGGGGATGTAGTCCATCAATATTAAAGGCAATAACACCAGTATGTTGATTAGGATCTTCTGGGCCATAAACCGTCAAACCTTCAATTGCTTGAAGCTTAGGCAAAACATAGTCTACTAACTCTTGCTCATAAGCATGAACATTTTCCATACCCAGGTTAGTGAGGTAGTCCACAGCAGCACCAAGAGCAATAGCTCCTGCAATATTAGGTGTCCCAGCCTCGAATTTCCAAGGCAGTTCCTTCCAAGTAGCTTCTTGTTCGTAGACGAAATCAATCATCTCACCACCAAATTCGATAGGATTCATCTGGTTGAGAATTTCTTCCTTGCCATAAAGCACACCAATTCCTGTTGGACCTAACATCTTGTGCCCAGAAAGGGCAAAGAAATCACAATCCAAATCTTGAACATCAATGGTCATGTGAGGGGCAGATTGGGCACCATCCACAACCATATAAGCCCCAACTTGATGGGCTAGCTGGGCAATCTCCTTAACAGGATTGATACAACCTAGAACGTTAGAAACCTGAGCCAGACTTACAAATTTTGTCTTTTCTGTAATCTTGTTGGTCAAGTCTTCCATATCCAACTGACCGTCTTTCAAGTAGGCATAGACAAGCTTAGCACCCTTCTTCTTACAAGCTTCTTGCCAAGGAATGATGTTTGAGTGGTGCTCCATAATGGAAATAAGCACTTCGTCTCCTGGTTCAAGAACCTGCTCCGCAAAACGACCAACCCAGTTAAGACCGGTTGTCGTTCCACGTGTAAAGAGCACTTCTTTAGTTGTTTTCGCATTGATAAACTGACGTAACTTTTCACGACTAGCTTCGTAAGCAGCTGTTGCACGCTCTGCCAAGGTATGCACGCCACGGTGAACATTGGCATTATCCTCATGATAATAGGCCATAAGAGCGTCTAGAACTACTTGAGGTTTCTGAGTCGTCGCTGCATTATCCAAGTACACCAAGGGCTCATCATTAACTACTTGATCTAAAATGGCAAAATCTTGTCGAATCTTATAGGCATCTAAAGTTGACATCTTATCTCCCTATCTAGATATATCATAAGTTAGGCTATCTGTGTCGATAGTTCCTAACGTTTGTTTAGTTTGGTATCTGTTACAGAAATCATCTCGTCACGCACTTCTTTAACTGGGATTTCAGTGATAACTGCTCCCAAGAAGCCACGAATAACCAAACGTTCTGCAGTGTCTTGATCAAGTCCACGACTCATGAGGTAGTACATATCCTCTGGATCCACCTGACCGATTGAAGCAGCATGTCCTGCTGTAACTTCATTTTCATCAATCAAAAGGATTGGGTTAGCGTCTGAACGGGCCTTGTCTGAAAGCATGAGCACACGGCTTTCTTGTTGCGCATCAGCACCCTTAGCACCTTTGACAATGTGACCAATACCATTGAAAGTCAAGGTACCACGTTCTAAGATAACACCATGTTGTAGGATATGACCCACAGAGTTGTTACCATAGTTAGTCACACGAGTATCAATTCCTTGAACCTGACGGCCAGATGAAAGTCCGATAACCTTAAGATTAGCATGGCTACCATCACCAATCAAGTCACTATCAAAGTCTGCAATGACATTACCCTCGTTCATAATACCAAGAGCCCAATCAAGACTCGCATCACGACCGATACGTCCACGACGACTGATATAGGTTGTCACATTTTCACCCAAACGGTCAATGGCCGCAAACTTAACTTGGGCACCGTCTTGAGCAATAACTTCTACAGAAATATTAGCACTGGCTTTTTCAGTCGCTTCACCTAGGGTTTCAAAACGTTCAAGGTAAGTCAATTTACTGTTTTTACCAGCTATAATTAAAATGTGTTTGTTAAACGGAACATTTGAAGTCCCATCTTGGTAGAAATAGCCCTCAACTGGCAAATCAACTTCGACATTATCTGGCACGTAAAGGACCGCTGCACTATTGAAGTAGGCATAGTTATAAGCTGCCAATTTGTCCTCATCATAGGCTACAGCCTTACCAAAGAAAGCTTCAACGACTTCTGGGATTTCCTCAAGAGCAGTTGTAAGGTCTGTGAAGACCACACCTTGACTAATCAAGTCAGCTGGCAATTGTTCAAGAACAGTATTTGTTCCTACTTGAACCAATTTAGGGTTGTTTCCGAGCGCTGTAAAATCAGGCACATTGGCTGATGGTTCATTTTCAGTAAGCGTACCATCACCGAGATTCCAACGATGGAATTTTACACGCTCAATTCTTGGAAGATCCAAGCTTTCAAGCTTATCAAAGGCTGCTTGACGAAGGTCTTGCAACCAGAGTGGCTCTGCTTTTGCTTGAGAAAAAGCGATAATAGATTCTTTTGACATAGGTTACTCCTTTTCTAGTTATTTCGAGTAACTGACTTAAGCTTCTTCGTGGTACTCGTAGCCGAGCTCTTCAGCGATTTTCGCATACCCTTCTTGCTCAAGACGAGCAGCCAACTCAGGACCGCCTGAAAGAACCACTTTTCCTTCCATCATCACGTGTACCACATCTGGAGTGATGTAGTTCAAGAGACGTTGGTAGTGAGTGATAATCATGGCACCAAAACCTTCACCACGCATGGCATTAACCCCTTTTGAAACTACCTTAAGGGCATCGATATCAAGACCTGAGTCAATTTCATCAAGAAGGGCAAATTTAGGTTCCAACATGAGCAATTGAAGAATTTCGTTACGTTTCTTCTCACCACCTGAGAAACCTTCATTAAGGTAACGCTCAGCCATTTCTTCACGCATACCAAGTAATTCCATTTTCTCATCCAATTTAGTGATGAAATCAAGGACAGAAATCTTATCCTCATCTTCTTTACCAGCGTTCATAGCCGCACGGATGAACTCAGCATTCGTAATCCCTGGGATTTCAGCTGGGTATTGCATGGCAAGGAAAAGACCGAGACGTGCACGTTCGTCAACTTCCAAGTCAAGGATGCTTTCACCATCAAAAAGGATGTCACCTTCTGTGACCTCATAGTTTGGATTACCCATGATAGCAGCTGAGAGGGTAGATTTACCTGTTCCGTTAGGACCCATGATGGCAGCAATCTCACCCGTTTTAAGGGTCAAATTGAGACCCTTCAAGATTTCCTTATCTTCAACAGAAACATGAAGATTTTTGATTTCAAGTACAGACATTGTATACTCCTTTTTCATATATACAGCGAGACTCAGCTCGCAAAATATCATTATTTTTTGAAAACAGCATTGCTATTTTCTGGAAAACAGGAAACAAATTCCATCTTCCTTAATTAGAATCATTATAACAAAAAAGCCATTACTTGGCTTTTCAAATGTTTATTTTTTTCGTTCTTGCTTCCATTTCAACATGGTCGCTTGACGATAGTCGCTATTCCCGATAAATTTCAAGAGATTAAAGAGTGGTGTCCGACCAACGCCCCAAATCTCAAGCCCTTCAATCAGAATTTCCATTCCCAACATCAAGCTTAACAGTAAGAGAATACCACCTAGACGGCTAGAAACATTGAGCAAGAGGGCAATCAATGAAAATAGGATAGCGATAGCATAGACTACTAAAACTGCTCCTCGATGAGTGAACCCCATAGCTAAAAGTCGGTGGTGTAAGTGCATCTTGTCAGCTTCCATAGCTGGACGCCCAGACAACTTACGACGGACAATGGCCACCACCGTATCTACAATCGGTACCCCAAGAATAATAACTGGCGATAAAATCGCTACAGCCGTTGCATTTTTCAAACCCTGAAGCGATAAGACACCAATCATAAAACCAATAAAGAGAGCCCCCGTATCACCGAGATAAATAATAGCAGGGTGATAGTTATAAGGGAAAAAGCCAACAATAGCCGCCACCAAGACAAAGATGGTCATGGTCAAGAAAATATCAGTATCATAGAGGAAGAAATAAGAAATTACCCCCATCGTCATAAGGGAAATGATGGAAACTCCTCCGACCAAACCGTCCAAACCATCAATCAGATTAATAGCATTGGTGATGGCAGTAATCCATAATACCGTTAAAATCAAGGTCAATACTGGCCCAAAATAAATCATAGGACCACCAAAAGGAATCTTAAAGCTATCAAATCGGAAGTCCGTAAAAGCCCACACGACGATTGCTCCAGTCATAATACCAATCATCTTAGGCAGAGGCTTTAATTCTAGAATATCATCAATAAAGCCTGTCAATGCGACGATAGCTCCCCCCACGACAACGGGTAGAATGTACCTAATATATGAAATATGCCAGATTTCCTTATGGATGACCATGGGCATGAACACCAAGGTTGATAATACAAAAGACAACAAAATAGCTAAACCACCTGCACTAGGCATTGGTTTTTTATTAATACGTCTAGCATTTGGATTGTCAACGGCTCCGACACGAAAGGCCAAAGAGCGAACTATAGGGGTCGTCACAACAGCGATTAAAAAAGCCCCAATCAAGACAAAAATATAGTTAATTGTCCAAGGCATATCTTAGCTCCATTTCGTTGCTTGTAATACCGGTAAGGCGTCCTCTTCCATCAAGATTATTGCATGCTCTTGTAGGTAGGCACGTGTGCGATCTGCCACATTTGCATATTCAAGGAAACGCGCATACATATTGTTCGCATAGTAATCAGGCTCATCGGCCAAGTAAAGAAGGATTGTCATATAGTAGACATCACCAAGTTTATACAGCTCAGAACCTTCTACAGGCACATCCTTCAGGCCTTGCGTAAAGGTCACCACTTGATCAAAATCAGAGAAAGCCAAGACGTAGTGGGTATAATCTTCACGAATGTTTTCCTCAGCTTCTTCTTTGCTAGGTTCTGTCATTGACTTATCAACTTCTTCCAAAGTCTTTTCGAGTTCTTCAAGCTTATGGTGAGCCTCAATATCTCCCTTATCCATGAAGTTTCCTTCAAGAGCCTTGAGAAACTCTTCTGGAGAAAGGCCAGAGTACTCATCCATGTCAGACAAATCGTTGAAGTCAAGTTCTTCCTTAATATCTGATTTGGTTACGAAAACATCCACACGGTCCTTGCGTGGCGTGACACGAAAGCTCAGCATTCCGCTATTTTTAAAGTTATCTGGCAAGTCCAACTCATCCATAACAGTGTAGAAAAATTCCTCTGTTTTTTCCTGGGGAATCAAGAAATCTTTCAACTCCATACCATGCTCTTCAAGATCTTCCATGGTAATCATGATTTTTAGAGTTGTCTCGCTTATTTGTTTCATTTCCATATGTAAAAAACCTCGCACGAGTAGTTATTTCATTATACTAGAAAAGCCAAGAGATAGCAATTTCTGAGCAAGTTTAGATCTTATTTTAAGAGGCTTTTCTAAAAATTCTCTAATGCTAACAAAACCTTGTATTTCCCCATTAATACCTATCATCTCCCCCAGAAAGTTGTATAATAAAAGTGAACCTATATGTGGAGGTGATGACCATGACTGCCTACAAAAAAGGGTGGCTTAGAGCTAGCATTGCTGGGGGAATAACGAGTTTTTTGACGCTCCTTCTCTACTTGTCGGGGCAACCTCATCAAGTAAACAAATCTACCTTTCTTACGGGGCTAATTGTCGCCATCATACTGGCAACTGCCCCCATTTACGACGATAACCGTTTGACACTCAGACAACAATCACTGCTCCACTTCTCAATCATGTGTGTTACCATCCTTCCAATTCTATGTTTATCTGGATGGTATCCCTTGCATAATGTCGTGGACTTCTTGAAAATCCTAGCGAGTTTCTTAACCTGCGGACTAGTCCTTTGGACACTAGCTTATCTTATCTTTGGAAAACTTATCCACAAATGATTTCAAAACCAGATAAAAAGGACTCCAATTGAAGTCCTTTTCAGTTTACTTAAAAGTAATTATCCAAAAATAAGTTTGATCGCTCCATAGAGAAGCACGATAATACCAAGTACAATACGGTATTTTCCGAAAACCGTGAAGTCATGTTTCTTAATATAGTTCATCAAGAAGCGAATGACAAACAAGCTGACAACAAAGGCTGTTACACTAGCTACCAGGAGAATGGCTACTTGTCCTCCAGTCAATGTATTCCCATCAATAAAGTACTTAACTGCCTTAAGACCACTGTAACCAAACATGGTTGGAATCCCAAGGAAGAAGGTGAAGTCAGCTGCTACGCTACGACTAGTACCAACGATGATACCCCCAAGAATAGTAGCACCTGAACGGCTTGTCCCTGGGATGATACTCAAAACTTGGAAAAGACCGATATAGAAAGCTGTCTTGTAAGACATTCGTGCCAAATCGGTTACCTTAGGTTCAACACGTCGATTACGGTCCTCAATCCAAATAAAGGCAATCCCGTAAACCACCAACATGATGGCTACAACAAGGAAATTACTGAGGTGAGCTTCCATCCAATCATCCAAAAAGAGTCCAATGAAAGCTGAAGGAATACAAGCAATGACTACCTTAAGCCAAAGTTGCCAAGTCAATTGCACTTCACGTGCTGTCTTACCAGGTTGGAAGGGATTCAAACGTTTAAAGTAGATGACCATAACCGCCAGAATAGCTCCAAGCTGAATAACGATATTAAACATATCGATGAAGGCTTTACTTTGTCTCAAGTTCAAGAATTCATTAACCAAAATCAAGTGACCTGTTGACGAAATAGGCAACCACTCAGTGACTCCTTCAACAACCCCTAGAAAAACCGCTTTTAGTAATTCAATAATATACTGTGCCGTTTGCATAATTCACTCCGTTTTAAAATGTTAGTCTTATCACACTAATAGTGAGTAAGGCTCTAAATTGTCCTTCCCATTATATCAAATTAGCAACTGTATTTAAAGACAATCCTGATATACAGTTTTTTTCTAGTCTTAACTTATTGTCATCAGTCCTAATTTCCTGTAAAATAGTAAGGAATGACATTTTTATAGGAGACATTGTTTCAATGAAAAAAATTATTGTAGCCTGCTTTGCAGCGCTTCTCCTCGTTTTTGGTGGGGTATCAAGCGCTCAAGCAGACGAGTATCTCCGTGTCGGGATGGAGGCTGCCTACGCACCTTTTAACTGGACACAGGACGATAACTCAAATGGAGCTGTTCCAATCGAAGGAACAAAACAGTATGCCAACGGTTATGACGTGCAAATCGCTAAAAAAATCGCTGAAGCTCAAGGTAAGAAACCTTTAGTCGTCAAAACGGCCTGGACCGGTCTCATCCCTGCCCTCACATCTAGTAAGATTGATATGATTGTTGCAGGTATGAGTACAACTGCTGAACGCCGTAAAGAAATCAACTTCTCAGATAGCTACTATACGAGTGAACCTGTAGTTGTGGTCGATGCAAAAGGTAAGTATGCCAATGCAAAAACGATTGACGATTTCAAGGGGGCCAAGATTACTGCCCAACAGGGAAACTACTTGGTAGACCTAATCACACAAATTCCAAATGTTGATAAACAAACACCCATGAGTGACTTTGGTGCCATGCGTCAAGCGCTATCTTCTGGCATTATTGATGGGTATATCTCTGAGAGACCTGAAGCACTTACAGCTGAGGCAGCTAGCTCAACTTACAAGATGATAGCTCTCAAAAAAGGTGACGGATTCAAGGTCTCTAACGACGACATTTCGATTGCCGTTGGTCTTCGTAAGGACGATACAGAAACACTCACTCAAGTTAATAAGGTCCTTGCCACTATTAGTCAAGATGACCGAGCTAAACTCATGAACCACATCATTAGTATTCAGCCTGCTGAAAAACATGATGAAACAAAGAAGACTGGCTTCTTTAGCCAAATGGCAACTATTCTGAGTAAAAACTGGCCACAATTCTTACGTGGTACAGGAATTACCCTTCTTATCTCAATTATCGGTACAGTTGTGGGTACTTTCATCGGTCTTATGATCGGTGTTTACCGCACAGCTCCAAAGGCTGCGAATAAATTGGTGGCCTTGCTCCAAAAAGTCTTCGGTTGGATTCTCAATGTTTATATTGAAGTCTTCCGTGGCACTCCTATGATTGTACAATCTATGGTTATCTACTACGGTACTGCCCAAGCCTTTGGTATCAACATTGACCGTACCCTAGCCGCTGTTATTATCGTTTCTATTAATACCGGTGCCTACATGAGTGAAATCGTTCGTGGTGGTATCTTCGCAGTAGACAAGGGACAATTCGAAGCCGCAACTGCTCTTGGTTTCTCTCACGGTCAAACCATGCGTAAGATTGTTCTTCCACAGGTTATCCGTAACATCTTGCCAGCCACTGGTAATGAATTCGTTATCAACATCAAGGATACTTCTGTTTTGAACGTTATCTCTGTTGTCGAACTTTACTTCGCTGGTAATACTGTGGCAACACAAACTTACCAATACTTCCAAACATTCTTTGTTATCGCAGCCATCTACTTTGTCCTTACCTTTACAGTGACACGTATCTTACGTTACGTAGAACGCCGCTTTGACCAAGATACATACACACAAGGAGGGGCTCACTAATGACTGAGACGATTTTAGAAATCAAAAACCTCAAAAAATCATACGGACAAAATGAAGTCCTCAAAGATATCTCCCTCAGTGTTAAAGAAGGGGAAGTTATCTCAATTATTGGTTCGTCAGGTTCAGGTAAATCAACCTTCCTTCGCTCCATTAACTTGCTTGAGTCACCTTCAGGCGGTGAGATTCTCTTCCATGGAGAAAACGTTCTTGAAAAGGGCTATAATCTTACTGCTTATCGTGAAAAGCTAGGAATGGTGTTCCAATCCTTCAACCTCTTTGAAAACCTCAACGTTTTAGAAAATGCCATCGTGGCTCAAACAACTGTTCTCAAACGTGATCGCAAAGAAGCTGAAAGCATCGCCAAGGCAAACTTGGAGAAAGTTGGCATGGGTGAACAATATTGGAAAGCTAAACCAAAACAACTTTCAGGGGGACAAAAACAGCGTGTTGCTATCGCTCGCGCCCTCTCTGTAAATCCAGAAGCCATCCTATTTGACGAACCTACCTCAGCCCTAGACCCAGAAATGGTTGGGGAAGTTCTCAAGACCATGCAGGAACTATCTCAAACTGGTTTAACCATGATCATCGTAACCCATGAAATGGAGTTCGCACGTGACGTTTCAGACCGTGTCATCTTCATGGATCAGGGTGTTATCGCTGAACAAGGTAGTCCAGAACAAATCTTTGAAAATCCTAAAGAAGAACGTACCAAGGAATTCCTCAAACGTTTCTTGGGTTAAAAACGAAAAAGTTAAGGTTTCGACCTTAACTTTTTTTAGATTCTCAAATATATAAAAAAACGGCATCTGCCGTTTTTTGTCTATGATTAGTTACGACGTGTACGTCTGTCAACAAAACCAAGGAAGGCCAAGATGGTCATAAAGAAACCTACAAGACTAAGTCCTGCTGCAGCTGACTCACCTGTTGCTGGCAAGCTATCTGCTTCTTGTACAGGAGCTTGTTTCTCAGCTTTGGTTTGAACATAACTTACAGGAATTTGATCTACTGTTTGAGCTGCCTTTTCTTGTGTTGTGAAAGCGACAACCTTACCATCTGCATCATAAACAGGTACTGGTGTAAGACCTTTAGATGTGATGTCCGCAAACTCTTTAGCCAATTCTGTTTGACGTTCTTTGTCCGCCTTAGCTTTCATATAGTTATCAAAGACAGTTTGAAGAGTCGTATAGTCGCTTGTTAATTTATCACGTTTAGCTGACAATTCAACAAGTTTCGCACGCTCAGCTGAAAGAACACCTTTCGCCGCAGTCAATTTATCGAAGGCTGCTGCACGTTCTGCCTGAGCCTTAGCTAGATTACCTGAAGCATTCGTAAGGGCTGCTACACGGTTCTTAGCAGCTGTCAAAGCTTGGTTTGCTTGTGTCAAGGCTGCTTGTTTCTTAGCAGTGTCTTGTTTAGCAGCGTTATAAGCATTTGTCAAACGTTGCAAGGTCGCAGAGCTTGTTGCAAGATTAGCTTTAGCTGTTTGAAGCTCAGCTTGTTTTTCATCAAGAGCTGCTTGAGCTTTGCTGAGAGCTGCTGCTTTTTCTTGTGCATTAGCATTAAGGTTGGCAACAGTAGCGTTAGCCTTTTCCAATTCTGATTTGGCTGTAGCAAGGGCTGCTTGTTTTTCAGAGAGGTTAGTCTGAGCTGTTGCCAACTTGCTTGCTGAAGCTTTAAGAGCAGAAAGTTCTGATTGTGTATTATTAAGTTTAAGAGTTGCAGACTCAGAGGCTGCTTTCTTGCTTGCTAAATCACTTTGTGCTTGATCGTTAGCTTGTTTAGCAGCTTCATATGCTTGCTTAGCAGCTGTTTGGTTTGAGCTTGGAGCTGGTTGAGATTGGTTAGTCTCATATGGATTAGGAATCTTAGTCGTATCAAAGTCACTATCCGGACCAGTAGAGTTTTTATTCACATTGTTAACGTGAACGTTAAAGGCACCTGCAACGACACTGACATCTGTACCAAGGTAAGTTTCGCCTCCATCTGCTAGAAGCCCTGCAATAGAACGAGCGTGGTTCCACTCTCTACCATTAAACATGAAGTCAAGCATAGCTTCAAATACATATTTCTTAAGGTCATTGAGAGTGAACGGACCTGTCAAACCTTGCCATGTGTTGAGGTTTTCACCAATACTTACACTATGGAAAGACTTACCAGCACGGTCAAGAGCTGCACCATCATGTTGGTTATTACGGATAGATTCCCAACCCCAGTTATCAGCAACATAACCATCTGTAACTCGGTCTGCTGCCAATACACTACCTTTAGATACAGATGTTTGAGTTGTACCAAAGGCTGTACGGATTTGGTTGACCAAACTTGAAGCGTACAATGACAAATCTGTAATTTGAGCTTCACTAAGATTGTTCAAATCACTGATCGTCACATTTTTATCTGCTTCATTATCTTGGTAGCTATTGTTACTACGATCACGTTTGTTAACGTTCTTCAAAGTTTGTTCAGCTTGTGCTTTTTCTGCTGCAGTAGCTGTTTTTGACTCATATGTCTTAAGAGCATTGACATACTCTGACGATACTGTGAATCTTTGGCGAGCATTGGCTGTAGTAGCTGTTGAAGCTTCTGCTTTTTTCTTAGCTGCTTCAGCGGCTGCAAGAGCGGCTGCTTTTTCATTGGCTACTGTTTGGGCATTTTCATAAGCTGCTTTAGCTTGGTTAGCTGCATTTTGATCTGCAGTCAATTGCCCTTCTTTAGCTGCAATAGCAGTTGCCTTTTCTTTATCAGCTGCCTGAGCGGCTGCCAATTCTTCTTGGGCTTTCTTCTCAGCTACCGTTGCTGCATCAAATGCAGTCTGTGCTTTAGCCTGATTAGAGGCTGCATCAGCAGCACTAGAACCATTGAGAGCAGCTTTAGCGGCATCAACTGATTTTTGAGCATTGGCAACTTCTGTTGCTTTGGCATTGACCTTAGCTTGGTCTGCATTTACCGCAGCTTGTTGTTTGTCTGCTGCAGCTTTAGCAGATTTTTCTGCTGATTGAGCACTAGAAACTGCTGACTTAGCGTCATTGGCTGCTTTTTCTGCTGTAGTTACTTGACCTTGAGCAGCTGCAATAGCTTCTGGACTTGCCTCATTGGCTGCTGTTTGCGCCTGTTGCAAGTTGGTATCTGCCGTCGCTAGGTTTGCTTGCGCCTGGTTAACAGTCGCTTCGTTATTAGCAACTACTGATGCTTGTTGTGATACTGCTTGATTAGCAGCGTTAGCTTGTTCTCTAGCCGTTTCGACTTGAGCTTGAGTTGGGACAGCTTGTGTAGCTGTCGATGATACTGATGCTGTTGTTGAGGCTTGATCGTTTGTCGTCACCTCATCAGCTTTAGCAACTGTGGCAGAAACCGCAAGAGCTGCAATTCCGGCTGTCGCCAAAACCTTTTTATTCATAAGACGAACTCCTTTTTATGTTAAAAATTCACTACTATATAATAACATTTTAATAATATTGAAACAAGATGTTGACTCCTAATTTTTAAAATTTAATTGTTTTATAAGCTTTCACAGCTTGTTTACAAAAAATATTAAATTGTTAGTCAAAAGTAGAAATGCTGTTTCAAAGTCCTTTTTTAGTCTTTGAATTTGCCTTATCTGCTTATTTTACCAAATTTTCGTTACAGTTTCTTAACTTTCTTTAAACGATTTTTTGATATAATGTGTACTCATCACATGCAAAAGGAGGCTTACGATGGCAAAAGGATTAAAATCATTGGGTGACATCTTACTCGGAATTGTTTCATTCGGCTTATCTTACTGGTTTTACAGAGGCCATCTCGAACAGTACGTTCATTACATCGCCCATTATGGCTTCTATTTTCAAGTTCTACTTAACATTGTAATCATCGTTTTGCTGAGTTATGTCATCTACGCCTTCTTGAAACTCCTCCTGACTAGAAAACTTAAAAAGCAGACACTACTCTTACTCTATCTGATTTACTTTATAGCCCTCTTTTATCTGCTTTTTTTGAAAAATATCGGCCTACAAGGCCTCTCGCTTAACCCCCTTTCTTTCGCCCGAGAACTGTACTGGGGAAGCCACTTTGTTCCTATCATGAACCTACTAATGTTTATTCCTCTAGGGCTCCTCTTCCCTTCACGGTTAAGTAACCTACTGCTTTGCCTTATTGCCCTATTTTCTATCGAATCCATTCAATACTTTGGGCATATGGGAATATTTGATTTAGGAGATATTGTCTTAAATATGTTAGGTATTCTTATTGGAAATGCCATTTATCAACTTCCTCAATTTCAAACACTCATCAAAAAAATCTTAACATAGAAGATGCCTCCAGACCTAAAATCTGGAGGTCATTTTTGCTTTATGTTTAAGTCATTGTTACTAATTGTAAACGACATTTTGAGAGGAATACACCCTCCAAAGACGGTGACCCTGAACTCGGGCTAAAATCCTAGTGAAAATAAAAAATCTCCCCGAAGGGAGATGAATCTGGTTTATTTTACCTTACGATGCTAGGAACCGAAGCCGAAGATAATACTGAAATTCTAGTAAAAAAGAAAAGCTACCCTATAACAGAGTAACTTAACTTTTTTGTATTCAATCGAACACGGCCTAAGCACTTGACAAAAAAGATAAAATCTCCTAGAAACTGAAGTTTCTTCGTCAATTTTCCTATTTTTGCTTTGTGCTTTTAACGGTCTTCGTATCTTGAATTAACGACGGAGTCCAAGTGAGCTGATCAACTCACGGTAACGGTTAACGTCTGTGCGGCGAAGGTATGCCAACAAGTTACGACGGTGACCGATTTTTTTCATCAAACCACGGTAAGTAGCGTGGTCTTTTTTGTGTTGTTTGATGTGGTCGTTAAGGTGGTTGATTTCCCAAGTAAGGACAGCAACTTGAACCTCTACTGAACCAGTGTCACCTTCGTGACGTGCGTATTGTGCAATGATTTCATTTTTTTTCTCTTTTGAGATTGCCATGTTTTTTCTCCTTTTTTTGCTCCATCCGAGTCTTAGGATTGGCTCTCCTAAAACCAAGAAAGAGTTGGTTTGTCTTTACGACCTCTCTATTTTAGCTTATCTACTAATCTTTGTCAATCGTAAGATTCCCTGTTTAAGACTTTCATGGCCTAGGCTTTTTTGACCATTTTTGAATTCAGAAGGAATCCTAGGAAAAGTAGAAAACTGACCACAGCATAAGCTAGGAAAATCCAACTAAAACTTGGAGAGACCAGTGCCAACAATTTTAAAACATAAGGAGATACGGCTGAGCCTAAGTTGCATCCTAGGAGAACATAAGCCGTCGCCTTATTCAGCAAATTTCTTGTAATACGTTCAGAAAGACGGTTAAAGATAATGGTCAAAACAATATTGTAAAAGAAACCAACGCCAACAGAAGACAAAATCAATATCAGCAAGTTGTTAGCTAGGGATATTCCAAGTAGGCAAGTAGATAGGCAAAACAGCGCCATTGGCAAGAGACGGTGCTTAATGTGACCGATTAGTGAGGCAAAACTAAGTCCAGCTACAATCCCAATTCCCTGCTCCAAACTAAGGACCAGAGCTGATTGTCCACTTGCAATGGTCTTACCATCAATTTGAAACAGGGGCACGCGCAAACTAATCGATGAATTAATGCAAATCACAAAGCCTGCTAAGAGGGCCATACCTAAAATCATAGCCAAATCTTTTTTATCCAGACCTTGTTTACTTTTTTGTGCCTCTTTCTTCTCTGTCTGCTCCATTGGTGGTACAAAAAGGAGGTACATGGCTAGGATGATAAAACCAAAACCATAGATAAGAAAAGCAAGTGTCCAATGAATTTTCAGTAATTGTCCAACCAAAAGGGAACACGACGCTCCACCAATCAATTCCATGGAACCTCGAATCCCAAGCATTTGAACCCTCTCTTTGCCCTGATAACGCTGACTGATAATGGAAATAGCCTTAGCATTGATGAGACCAATTCCCATTCCAAAAACAAGACGTGACAGTAAAACAAGTGGATACAATTGAACAAAGAAGGGGAAGATTCCAGCACTACTTAGTAAAATTAAACCTGTCATAATCAATTGTCTGTCATTTAACCATCTGTCAACCAAAGGGTTAAGTAAGAGCATAGCCACTACAGAAAATGAAGGAACAGACACTAAAAGCTCGACTTGAGAAGCAGTATAGGTTGGACTATAGTAGTCCAACATAGGTGGTAGAGCGGTTGAAATCGAGAAGGCCGAAATCAAAAGCAAGGATAGCCCAAGCAGGCTTATTTTTTCTAAAATTTTTGTCATAGTATCGGGATAAGAGCATCCTTTCTTTACTTGTCTGATAGTTATTTTTTCATTATAATCTAAGAAGAGCTAAAAAAATAGGACCTAGGTCCTAAAAAGGAGACATATGTCTAATCCCACTACAAGACCTCAGCTTGACCAGGTCTTTCCTGCAGCCTACCTTAATCAATTACAAAAGGTCACCTTTCAGAAAGGCGACTACATATGCACACAAGGGCAAGCTATCACTGAGCTAACCTACATTTTATCAGGTAGAGTAAAAATTGTTCGCTCCTTATCCAATGGTAAAGAACATATCCTAGAAATGCTTCACCAACCACAGCTACTGGGAGACGTTGAACTCATGACTAATCAATTAGCGGGTTCCTCAGTCATTGCCCTCGAAGACGTTCAGGCAGTTCAACTGCCATTAAATGATAAAGAATCGCTCCTCGAAGACCCAGTTTTTCTCTATCAAATTGGACGTAACCTAGCAATGGCACTACATAAGCAAGGTATTACTGCCTCAAGAAATGTTAGCTACCCTGTCAGGGAGCGTTTGGCTACCCACATCTTGAGTATTGAGGAAGAGGGTAACTTCCAACTGTCGCCATCTATTTTAGCAGCCAGTTTTGGGACCAGCTACCGCCATGTCCAAAGAGTCATTAAACAGTTTATCGACCAAGGAATCATTGAAAAGGTAGCCTTTAAGACCTATGGTATCTTACAGCGACAGACCTTGGAAACACTAGCTTTTATTGATTAGAAAAAGCTTTCGCTGAACCCTTGATGGTTTAATTTTCACCCCTTTTGTGCTATAGTTATAAACAAGTAAATCAAAGAAAATAGAGGTAAATAAATGGACGCTCAAACTAAAATTATCCGCGCCAGCCATATGATTGATATGAATGATATCATTCGTGAAGGTAACCCAACCTTGCGTGCTGTCGCTGAAGACGTAACCCTTCCACTTTCAGATGAAGATATTATCCTGGGTGAAAAAATGATGCAATTTCTTCGTAATTCACAGGATCCTATCATTGCTGAAAAAATGGGGCTTCGTGGAGGTGTCGGTCTAGCAGCCCCACAATTAGATATTTCAAAACGCATTATCGCCGTTCTCGTTCCAAACCCTGAAGATGCTGAAGGTAATCCACCAAAAGAAGCCTACAGCCTTCAAGAGATTATGTATAACCCTAAAGTCGTTGCCCATTCTGTTCAGGATGCTGCCCTAGGTGAGGGAGAAGGATGCCTTTCAGTAGACCGTGATGTCCCTGGATATGTTGTTCGCCACGCACGTGTAACCGTTGAATACTTCAACAAAGAAGGTGAAAAGAAACGCATTAAATTCCGTGGCTACAATTCAATCGTTGTCCAACACGAAATTGACCATACTAACGGTATCATGTTCTACGACCATATTAACAAAGACAATCCATTCGCCATCAAAGATGGACTCTTAATTATCGAATAACGACAATAGCCCTCAGTAGAAATACTGAGAGTTTTTGATTGAAGACAAGACTTTTTTCTATTTACAAATAGAAAAAACCAACTTTCGTCGGTTCTTTTCTCCTTAGGTAAACTTGTCCTCAGACAAGCATATTGTAAAGTGTTTCATTACCGTGAAGATTAATGTAACTTGGGTCAAAGTCCGAAAGACGTTCGAGCAAGCCATCATAATCATTCTTATCACTAAGAGCCACGCCAATAAGAACTGGACCTTTGCCCTTATTGGCACGTTTGATGTACTCAAAACGAGTGATGTCGTCATTTGGTCCCAAGATATCATTTACAAATTCACGAAGGGCACCTGGACGTTGTGGGAAATTAACCACAAAATAGTGCTTGATGCCATTATAAATAAGGGCACGTTCTTCCATCTCTGGCATACGGTTGATGTCATTGTTACCTCCTGAGATGATACAAACGATGGTTTTTCCCTTAATCTCATCTTTAATCACTTCAAGGGCCGCTACAGAGGCTGCACCTGCAGGTTCTGCAATGGTACCAACTTTAGAGTACATATCAATTAAGGTTTCTGAAATCAGCCCTTCATCAACACCCAAGAGGCGATCCACATGTTTACGAGCCACCTCGTAAGTTTTGGTTCCCACCTTTTGGACAGCAATCCCATCCGCAAATTTATCGATTTCTTCGAGTTTTACAGGATAGCCACGGTCAAAAGCTGCTCTCATGCTACGAGCGCCACTAGCTTCAACACCGATAACCTCCATAGATGGTGCCACATCTTTGATATAAGTAGAAACACCAGAGATGAGACCACCACCACCTACTGGAACCAAGATACTATCAAAGGAAACACCCTCCTCTTGAGCCTGCTCATAAATTTCGTAAGCAACTGTTCCTTGACCCGCTTGGACATTATAATCGTCGAATGGAGCAATGAAAGTCATGCCTTCAGACTTGGTATATTCCTGTGCTGCTTGGGCAGAAGCATCAAAGGTATCTCCCACCAATTTGATTGTTACAAACTTGCCACCAAAGAAACGTACTTGACCAATTTTTTGGTGAGGCGTGGTTACTGGCATAAAGATGGTTGCCGGAATCTTCATCTCGTTACAAGTGTAGGCAACCCCTTGAGCATGGTTGCCGGCTGATGCACAAACCACACCACGTGCCTTATCCTCATCGCTTAACTGATGGATGGCATAGTAGGCTCCACGCAATTTGAAAGAGCGCACCTTTTGCATGTTTTCTTTTTTAATATAGATGGTTGCTCCGTATTTTTCAGACAAATAGCGATCAAAATCTAGTGGTGTACGTTCCACTACGTTTTTTAAGACTTCGTTAGCCTTTACGATATCATTTGCAGTAATCATTGGCTCTCCTTTGACACAATATTCAAACTATTTCTATTGTATCACAATTTTCAGAAAAATAGCAGTCTACCCAAAGAAAACTCCTTGTTCACACAAAGAGTTTTACCTATTATTTGTTATCTTTTTTTGACATCAAGAAATTACGAAGGGCTGCCAGTGCGGCTGCACCTGCTAAAACAATAGCTGTAAGGATAGCCACAGCATGTTCCCCCCACTTATGAGATTTTGCTGTTTTGACAATTGTCTCTTTGAGACCTTCTGTCGTTCCTTTATCACCTTTTTGTGTTGTGGTTTTATTGGCAATATTAAGATTTTGACTACCACTGTAGGTGTTATCTGATGAGGCTGTGTTAGCAACTTCTTGAAGGGTCCCATGAGTGTAACGAACATTTGTCGTGATGCTATCAATCATCTCAACAATATTTCTAATTGTCCTTGCATCATATAAACCACCCTCAGTATCCTTTAAAATAGATACTACTAATTTTTCAATAGAAGCTTCTGAAGATGCTGCTACCATAGAATGAACTTCTGAGCTTGCTGTTTCTGAATATCTTGCATAATTGCTAAAGAGTGTCGCTGCTTCTGTGATTGTTTCTGAAGTACTTGGCAAGGATTCTGATACACGTGGAGAATCAGGGAATCTATTCCAACTATTGATGTTTTCTGATAGTCCACCAAGGATGACCTCTTCTGATGTGCCTACTGTTTCAGAAGTCGCCGAAGCCACTTCTGAAGGACTCACTTGACTTTCTGATTCTGTCAATGAAAGGACTGGTTCAGCCACTACATGTGATTCTGAAACGGCTGTTGTCGTTGCAATGGCCGACTCTGAGACCATGGCACTGCTTGCAGGCTCTGATTCAGATATTGAAGATGCTGAATTCCTTGTGTTGATTGAGGTTGCTGATGATACCGTTGCACTTTCTAAAATGTCTGATGATGCTTCTGAAGTCGCTAAGCTTAGGGCCTCCGAAGCTAGTGTATTTACTGAAGCTGATTCTGGCGCTCCTTGACCAGAGTTAGATACCAGGTCTCCATCTTTCTCATCAAATGGTGCTTCTGATTCCATAGATACTGGGATAGCTGCTGATTTTATGAGTGTATCAACTAATGGTGCTGGTTGCATTGTTTCATCTGGTTGAGCATGTTCAACAATCGGTTTCACATCTGTAGAAACTTCTGAATCTTTAGTTACTGATGTGTTTTCTGAATGAGCTGTTTCTGAGCTTGCTTCAGCTGTTACGGTATTATCTGCTTTCTTACTAGCTTGGTTAGTAACTGGTTTTAAGGCAACCGGTGCTACCGGTGTTGCTCTTGTGTCTTCCTTGATGTAAAGCATGTTCCAGAGAGTCAACTTAGGAACTGAAATGACAAGCACTGGTTGACCATTGTCATCTGTTTCAAGGCTTGATTGTGCCTTCTTCATGCTTGAAGTTGCCCAATCATCTGGTGATGTCACATAGACTTGATTGGCAATCTTAGCGGCTTCTTGAGCTGTTTTACCTGCTAGGCTAAGACGAACTGTGAGATTTTCTTGTGCATCCGGTGTTTTATTATCCGCATACCCCTCTTCATTATGCCAGCCCGCATTGATACCCATCATGTTAATCATTTGAACAGTTGAGAAACCTTTTCCTGATTTAGCAAATGTCCAAACTTGATTTCCTGTCACACCTAGAGCATCCTTAGAAAGGATTTCATCAGCAGTATTCTTGGTAGACACAGCTTGAATGCTGTTAGTCACACCCTCGCCACGAAGAAGGTTTTCATAAGCAGTGATAAACTGTTGGTAATTGTAAAGCTTACGAATAGTGTCCTTAGCCACACTCAGGTATTGAGTTGGGTAATAGGCACTTTGAAGGACGTTTAGGGCTGCATTAGCATTGGCAAGGGCTGCGATGGACATGTGGTAACCACCAGCTGCAGCTACTGTCGCATCTACGAGAAGAGTCGCATCGGTCTGCAATGGCTTACCAGCCAAGGCATCTTTACCAGCACCGTTAGTTGCTTTTCCGCCAGGAACAGTATAGTCAATACCTGGTTCTTCCGTGTAGGCACCGACGATAAGTGATTTACCAGTTTTATTGCGGACCATATCAATGCGTGCTTTCAAATCCCCATAGGCAACTTGCATACGTCCTGGAAGCACTGAACCACCGTTTGTCCAGAGCTCATTATAAACAACATCTTGACGTACCTTGGCTAATTTATCATCATTACCGCCATTGACATCATTGATTGTGATGTAATAGTTCTCACCAATAAGGTCTTTCATGGCATTAATAAATGATGCATATGAATCAGACATCATGTGTGAGTCAGCTTCGTCTGTGCTGTGACGGTGCTCATAATCTGTCACACGGTTGTCACCAATTGTATCACCTTGCCAACCATCAAATCCCATACGGTCCATAGCTGATTTCATGACACCTGCAATGTATTTTTGCCAATCAGGATTAGCTGGATCATAGTAAACTTGAGTTGGGTTGTCACCGATAGTATAAGTCATCGGCTCACCCTTCTTACCAAAGCTGTCATAAAAATTATAAACCAAAGCAGCGAGCGGAAGGGCTGGATTCTTTGGATTTGAATCTGCTGAAATCATGTTATAGAGCATGGCAACAGCGCCAGACTTATGTACTTGATCCACCAATTCTTTAACGGCCTTAGTGTCAACCTGGGTATGGCTCCAAGTATTCCATTTTTGAACAAAGCTATCAACACCCTTTGGGAAAGGATTGGTAGCTTCACTATAAGCATCGTAGAAGAAATATGAGTTAATATTCATAGACTTCATAAGCTCAAGCTCTTTACGGTAGGCCTTAAGATTTTTGACAAGGATACTGTTTTGATCAGTCGGTGAACCTGCTACAATACCGTAACGTGGGAAGACTGTCCAATCATCTTCAACAGATAAGCCAACACGTTTACTTGTCAAGGTTTTACCCAATTTGTCGTTGACACTAATTGTCACCAAGTAACCTGTGTTGCTTGTCAACCATTCTGACGCAACAGTCAAATTTGAAACCTTAACCGAAGCCCCCGCTGCCAGTGTCACATCAACATTATCTTGACCGATGATTTCTGAAGCCTGTTGAAGGGTCAAGTTGACAGTCAAAGTTTGAGTTTCTGCGGTTGGGTTAGATACAACAACAGAGTAGTTAACATCACCATCAGCCTTACTATAGGCTGCTTTTGTTGTTTCTGGATCTGTCAAGTAAGCATCGCCATTCAAGTTTTGTTCTGTCGATCCAGTAACTGGTGTTACTTGGGCTGTTGAATGACGTCCTGCTTCCGTAGCATTATCAGATGATGATGTGATGGTTTCCACAGCAGCTGACTCAGGAGCTAGCGCTTCACTAGCTACAATAGTTTCTGAACTAGCGCTCTCTGTTGGTACCGCTTGGGAAAATACTGTGGTAGCAGTCGCAGTTGTTGCCGTATCTGTCATAACAGCTGCAGACGATGGACCTATTTCTGTTGTTGCAACTGGAGCAACCACCTCAGTTGGTACCACGACCAAGTTATCTGCCTTGCTGGTAATGGCGGGGTTGGTTGCTTCGTAACTGACAACGTTATCTGCCTTGGCTACTTGACTAATTCCCAAGACACCACCAGCTACAAACAAACCTGATAATAATTTAGTTGACGATACTTTCTTTGACATCTATCTCTATCCTTCTACAAAATCTTTATCACCTCGGCGTTTCAAATTATCACTATTTTATTTGCATGCAGTAAACTCGAGTCGTTTTTAGTTTCATAAAAACCGCTTGGTGTTTCTTATGAAATTAATGTTAACTTAATCTTTTTTGTAAAACAAGGGAATTTCCAGTAATCCTCGTAAACGGTAACTTTTTCATCATGAATGGTCAAATTTTTTTAGAAATTCTAGAGCAACATTTTTTAATATCATTAAATATTCTTTATTTTTATCTCTCCAAAATGACAAAGATAATTCATAAATGCTGAAGATTCAGTCTAGCAACTTATAATGTCTTGAAGGTCATCTAGAGTAGCAAAAAACCACTTCCCATACAAGGTGGGAAATGGTTTGCTTATCTATTTTTGGTATCTAAAATGATGGTCACAGGCCCATCATTAACTAGACTAACCTGCATATCTGCACCAAAGCGTCCTCGTTCTACAGGAACATGTGTTGACAAGGATTGATTGAAATCGTCATAGAGTTGGCTAGCCATATCTGGCTTTGCAGCTCCTGTAAAGGCCGGTCGGTTCCCTTTTTTCGTATCCGCAAAAAGCGTAAACTGAGAAATCGACAAAATCTGGCCACCAACATCCTTAACAGAGAGATTCATCTTACCAGCTTCGTCTGAAAAAATACGCATATTGACAATCTTACGCACCGCATAATCCAAATCCTCTCTGGTGTCCTCTGGACCCACTCCAACCAAGAGTAAGAGACCCTGATTAATAGCACCAACCGTACGATTCTCAATAGCTACTGAGGCCTTTTGCACACGCTGAATCACAATCTTCATAGCAAGAGCTCCTTAACCATTGGTACGTTTAACACTGTAAACATCTGGAATAATTTTAATTTTATCCACAAGACCAGTCAATTCAATGAGGTTGGCAATTTCAAAACTAACATGAATATTGGCAAACTTCATGTCCTTAGTTGGTTGCGCATTAACCGTCGCAATACTCTTAGTCGTATTTGACAAGATTTGAAGAACATCATTCAACAGACCTGAACGGTTAAGACCATAGATGTCAATCTCAGCCAAATAAGATTTATTAGCATTACGCTCATCCCACTCTACTTCAATTAACCGTTGTTCATAACCTTCCTGACTCTTGATATTATGGCAGTCTGAACGGTGAATGGCGATACCACGTCCTTTAGTGATGTAACCTTCAATTTCGTCTCCAGGCACTGGATTACAGCACTTGGCAATACGCATGAGGAGACCTGAGGCACCTTGGATGATAACCCCATTTTCACTCTTGACCTTAAGAACCTCTTTCTTCTCAGTCTTGACTTCGCCACCCTTCATTAGCTCTTCAGCTTCAGCCTTAGCCTTAGCACGCTCTTCTTCACGACGTTCTTTTTCCGTCAAACGATTGAAGACAGCAGCAGCACTGATTTCACCAAAACCAACAGCCGCATAGAGAGCCTCCTCACTGCGTACGCTCATACGAGGGAGAATTTCCTCAATATGTTTCTTGTCTAGGTACTTATTGGCAATATAGCCATGCTCTTGGAAGTAGGCAATCAAAAGCTCACGACCTTTGGTGATAGAAGCTTCCTTATCCTGATTCTTAAAGAATTGTCGAATTTTATTTCTGGCCTTAGTTGTCTTGACCATCTTAATCCAGTCACGACTAGGACCAAAGGAATTGGCATTAGTGACAATCTCAACCACATCACCTGTCTTAAGTTTGGCAGTCAAGGGCACCATACGACCATTAACCTTAGCACCTGTAGCCTTCTCTCCAACTTGGGTATGGATGGCATAGGCGAAGTCAATAGGCCCCGAATCTTTAGGCAATTCCTGAACAGCACCATTTGGTGTAAAGACGTAGATACGTTCTGAGAAAATATCCTCCTTAACAGAGTCCACAAAACCCATAGCATCGCCATTTGAAGCATCTTGGAGTTCCACGAGATCTTTAATCCAGTTCATTCCCAAAGCAGACTCTTTCGAATCTACCTTGCCCTTGATACCTTTCTTGTAAGCCCAGTGAGCTGCAACCCCGTATTCGGCAACTTGGTGCATTTCCTTAGTACGGATTTGAATTTCAATAGGCCCTTTTGGCCCATAAACCGTTGTATGGATAGACTGGTAACCGTTGGATTTAGGATTGGCAATATAGTCTTTGAAGCGACCAGGCATGGGGCGCCAAAGCTCGTGGATGTAGCCCAACATGGCATAAACATCACTGTGCGTCTCCATGACACAGCGAATGGCAATCAAATCATAAATTTGATCGAAGCGCTTCTTCTTATCACGCATCTTACGATAAATTGAGTAGATGTGTTTGGGGCGGCCATAAATGTCTCCGACAAGTCCCTGTTCAGAGGTATAGGTCTTGATTTTAGCGACAATCTCATCCACAAGTTCCTCACGTTCACGGCGTTTTTCCTTCATCATGTGGGAAATTTTGTAGAATTCCACCTCGTTAAGGTAACGGAAGGCCATATCTTCCAGTTCCCATTTAATACGGCTGATACCCAAACGGTGAGCCAAGGGAGCATAGATTTCCATAGTTTCACGAGAAATACGCTCTTGCTTGTCCTTACGAAGATGCTTGAGGGTACGCATATTATGCAAACGGTCTGCCAATTTAACCAAGATAACACGAATATCCTTAGACATGGCCATAAGCATCTTACGGTGATTTTCAGCTAGTTGCTCCTCGTGTGACTTGTACTCGACCTTACCAAGCTTGGTAACACCATCTACGATATTTCGTACATCAAGGCCAAAATCTGCTTCCAAATCATCTAGCGTCTTTTCGGTGTCTTCAACGACATCATGCAAGAAACCACAGGCCACTGTCACTGCATCAAGGTGGAGATCTGCCAAGATACCTGCCACTTGAATAGGGTGGATAATATAAGGTTCTCCTGACTGACGAAATTGCCCATTATGAGCCTCCGTCGCATAATGCCAGGCTTTTTCCACTAATTTTAAATCATCTGCTGACATGTAAGCCGAGCAAATGTCTAAAATTTCTTCGCCTGTTATATTTTTATCTTTAGCCATGATTTCTTCCTTCGCTACTTTTTAATTATCCTTTATTTTATCACTTTTACAAGTAAAGAAAAAGAGCTAGATAGGCAATTCTTAGTCAGAAGGAGGCAACTTGAAAAACACAATATCTTGTGTTAGAATGATTGAGCAAACACAAGATATAGATAGAAAGAGGACACTTATGTCTCAACTTACCCTCGTGTATATTAGTCTTAGTGGCAATACCCAAAGCTTTGTCAAACGGATGTCTGATTATTTATCCCTAAAACACGGGATTACCTGTCGCCAAATCAATATTAAAGAACTCAATCATGAAACCTTCCAAGTGGACGAACCCTTTGTTGCTCTATTGCCAACCTACCTTGAAGGAGGCAATGGCATCGACAATGGAGATGTCGAAATCCTAACTAATCCACTGGGAGACTTTATCGCAGCCCATGATAACTACAAACGTTGCTTTGGTATCATCGGTTCTGGTAACCGCAACTTCAACAATCAATACTGCCTAACTGCTAAGCAATATAGTAAACGTTTTGGTTTCCCTATGTTAGGGGACTTCGAGCTTCGTGGTACACAGTCTGATATCGAACGTCTGGCACCCATTATCCTAGAAGCACAAAAGAACTTTAAACAACTATCAAACTAAAGCCAAAAAGCCCTGACAGGGGCTTTTTATCTTGCTTTTTGATTCCAAAGAATCCAGCCAAGGTCAAAAGAACCATTCCAGCTAAAGTTGCTGACACAGATTCGTCTGAATTCGTGTTTGGCAATCTCTTGGCTGAGCTTGAAGGTTGAGTTTCTTGCACTTGAGCTTGAGGTAAGATAACGACTTGATCGTTTGATAACTGGATAGCTGAAGCAGGTTTAGCCATGCTAGCAACTGCAGTAGCATTTGGTTTCACATGCTTAGTGTGGTCTGCCATCTCAACATCTTTTGGTGACTTCTCAGATTCTTTCTTAGTCGTATCCTCAACTTGATTTGCCTTTTCCTTAACAACCAAACGGTACTCTGCAAATCCTGCCTGTGTTGATGGTCCTACATAACTAATGGCATCCTGACCAGCAAGATGAGCACGCGCATTGTCAGAAGAGGCAAAACGGATGTCTGCATTGGTAATATTAGGAACGAAACTCCAATTTCCATCGGCACTTGGATTGATCGTTTTCTCGCTGACGATATAGTCAATGATGGCCTGACGATTTTCAAGATTGAGGAGACGTTTTTCTGCAGCATCCTTAACACCAGGGAAATTACCAGTCGCACGGTAGTTGTTAGTCACCACAAGGAAAGTCTGATTCAAATCAATGGGTTTACCTTGATAAGCCAAGTCACGAACACGACTAGCGTCTGGGTTAACCAACTTACCTTCACGATCATATTTGTTAGGTTGTGTCAAATCAAACTTGTAAGTCAACCCATCAATCACATCGTAATTATATGAGCGATAACTACTGTTAATAAGTTGTTGTGGTTCTTTGCTGTTAGGATCAATTTGATTGAACTGTCCCGCAGACATTTCCAACCATTCTTTGATTTGTGCTCCAGTCACTTTGAGTAGGGCTGTAACATTATCGTAGAGGTAGAGGTCTGCGACATTCTTAATGGCCAATGGCCCCGCTGGAATATCAGTATAGTAAGTCGCATCCCCACGAGTCCCTGCCTTGAAAGGTGCCGCTGCTGAGAGAAGTGGAAGATTTTCATCTGCTGTTCCCGCTACTTGTTTTTTAGCATACCATAGTTGTGCATTATTAACGATCTGAATAGATGGATCATCCTGAACCTGAGCAAAATAGCTAGTAATTGGTGCAGTAGTCTCACCAACTTCCTTACGAACATAGTTGATTGTTCCATTATGGTCATGAGCAGCCATGTCAATTAAGTCCTTGTCCGCAACATCTGACTTAGTGTCAATCTTTTCAAGCTTGGCCTTACTGTTGACAACTTTCCATTTACCATTCGTATAAGTCAACTTGACATCCATGATTCCGAGATGGTCTCCGAACTTACCAGCCATAACCACAGGTTTTCCATTGATGAGACCATTAACATCATCTACACCAGGGTATTTCGCATAAAAACTTGTGCCATCTCCATTTGGAAAATCTGCATGAGAATGTCCTGTCGCAACAGCATCAACGCCTTCAATACCAGCAATTTGGTAACCTTCATTTTCCTCGTTCTTAGTGTATTCATTGTCACCAATACCAGAGTGAGCTGCGACCAGAATATAGTCAGCTCCTGCAGCTTTCATTTGAGGAACAATTGTCTTAACAGCCTCCATTGGATCATCAACGGTTACCTTACCTTCAAGATTGGCCTTATCCCAAACCAAAATCTGTGTTGGAAGGACACCCGTAATACCGATTTTTAGTGTTACCTGTTTGCCGTCCGTATCAGTAAAGGTCTTGTTAACAATCTTATAAGGATTGTAATAGTAGTCACCTGTCTTAGCATCACGCACATTTGCATTGATAATATTAATCTTAGCAGTCTTAACCATACGGTTCAAAAATTCGAGGCCATAGTTAAACTCGTGATTTCCAAGCGTTTCGGCATCATACCCAAGCATCTCAAAGGCCTTATACATAGGGTGAGTCTCACCTTGGGCAACAGGATCAATCAAAGCCTTATAAGTTCCAAAAGGAGTTCCCTGAATCGTATCCCCACTGTCCACCAAGACCGTATTGGGATTGGTTTCACGGGCTTTTTTGATCAGAACAGCAGTTTTAGACAGACCAACTGTTTGAGACGGCTTATCTTGATAATAATCATAGTTAACCAAGTTGGTGTGAAGGTCTGTTGTTGACAAAATCTGCATATCAACGGTTTGCCCCTCATGAGCAGGCTCTGTAACAGGTTCAGCCTGTACTGGTACTGCTGGTGTCACCTGGTTAGCATTGGTCAAAACAGCACTGGCTTCTTGACTTGCTTGGGACGTTGAAGTATTAGATGATGGCTCTGCAGACGCATTTGCCGCTACTGGTGTTGGGGTAGCAGATACAGTCTCTGCTCCTCCTTGAACAGCTGTCTCCGAAGTTCCTTGTCCTGATACAACAGAAGTCCCGCTATCTGTCACACTTTCAGTTGAAGTAGTTGCTACTGATGTATTTGCTTCATCAGCATGCCCTAGGACTTGTGGCACAGTCAAGAGGGCAAAAAGGCCCAAAACCACAGCGGATTGAGTCACATAGCGATTCGTTTTCATTAAAAATCTTCCCCTTTTATAAAGATAATACAATTATATTAAAACCAAATAAGATTATCAACTTTTTTAGAAATTACAAAGTCTATGTCAAAATAAACAGCTGGGAATAAGTCTCAGCTTAAAAGTGTCCAAGACTAAAAAAAGTTGGAACAAGCCCAACTTTCTCTTATTGATTCAATTCTAAAGCGTAACTCACACTGCTCAAAGCATAGAGAGGAGCTGTTTCCGTCCGCATAATACGTGGTCCAAGGCCAATCTTAACGCCACCAGCCTCTTCAAAGGCGTCAATCTCAGACGGAGAAATACCACCTTCTGGTCCAAAGATAAAGAGGAGCTTCTGTCCATGTTCCACCTGAGCCAATTCACGAGCTAGAGTAGCCAACTCGCCAGCTTTGGCTGTTTCCTCATAGGCGATAAAAATCTTATCAAAATTAGCTAATTTTGATAGAAATTCCCCCTTTTTCTCGAACAACCTGACCTCAGGAACACGATTACGTTTGGATTGTTCTGCAGCTCCTAGAGCAATCTTGGCAAGCTTATCTTCCTTCTTGGCAAGCTTCTTACCATCCCACTTAACCACAGACCAGTCCGCAGGGAAAGCCCAGATAGCCTGAGCTCCAAGCTCTGTTGCTTTTTGCGTCACTAACTCCAGCTTATCTCCCTTGGGAAAACCTGAGGAAATGGTTACAGATACAGGCATCTCGACATTATCATTTAAGTCTTCAATCACTTCAAAGACATGATTTTCACGGTCAGTCACACGTGCAAGACGCTTGATACCGTCTTCAAAAACCAAGACAACCTGATCATCCTCTGTTAAACGCATAACGTTAAACATATGCTTCACAGCATCCTTGTCTTTGATGATTACTGGATTTTCAACCTGCCCCTTTATAAAATACTGTTGCATTTAGCCTCCAATCACACCTGAAATATCATCTGTCTTCTTGAAGACACAGGCATTCCACTCTCCCTGAACCATGTGAGTTTCTAGGAAGAAACCAGCTTTCTCGGCCGATTCACGTACCATATCCCATTTTTCAGAGATAATTCCTGACATAATCAAGTAACCTTCATCCTTCAATAAACGGTAGGCATCTTCCGTCAGGTGGATGAGAATATCCGCCAAAATATTAGCCACGATAACATCAGCTTCTTGCGTCACGCCCTTTAAAAGATCTCCCGTAGCAACATGAATATTTTCCATACCAGGATTCATGTCAATATTTTCCTGTGCCACTCGAACCGCTACGTCGTCAAGGTCATAGGCGTAGATCTCCTTAGCACCAAGAAGAGAGCTAGCAATCGAGAGGACACCCGATCCAGTTCCCACATCAATCACCGTCTCACTACCACGGAGCACCTGTTCAAGTGCAAAAAGACTCATCTTAGTCGTTGGGTGTGTTCCTGTTCCAAAGGCCATGCCAGGATCTAGCTTGATGATTTTTTCGCCTACTGATGCGTCATAATTCGTCCATGACGGCACGATAGTCAGGTCATGGGTAATGCGAGCTGGTTCATAGTATTTTTTCCAATTCTCAGCCCAATCCTCCTCAACCAACTCTTGAGTAGCCAAGTGAATATCTCCCGTTTCAAGACCAAAATCCGTTAACTCAGCCAAACGCTCATTAACTTGCTTGGTAATGGTCTCGATATCTGCTGATTCCGGATAATAAGCCGTAATTTTAACCGTCTCTACCTGCTCAACCTCAGGATAAAGTTCCCCAAAACGGTCCACATTTTCCAAATAGTCTGCACTATCATCAATAGCCACACCCTGGCTCCCAGATTCAATTAGAATATTAGAAGCCGCCTCTTCAACTTCACGATTAACCTCAATCGTTAATTCCTGCCATTTGTCCATATATTATTTTCTTCCTTTTCTGATAAATAATCTTTAAAGCGTTCTTGCAACTGTGGAATGATTCCTTCTGCTTTTATAAAGTCCTCTATAGGCATCAATTTAAATTCTTGGCCTTCATCTCCAAAATCAATCTCCTGATACTGCTCCTGACTAATTTGAGCAACCACAAAAACAGCTGACCTGTCTTTATCCAACATACTAGGATAGATTCTCGACCAAATAATTGATTTCTCTTCCAAAATCAATCCAAGTTCCTCCCAGACTTCACGTCGAAGACACTCAAGAGGCGTTTCCAGGCCCTCTCTTCCACCACCAGTCAATTCCCACATATTGGGCCAAGGAATAGCTGGTTTATTATCTCTGAGAATAACCAAAATACTTTGTTCTACGAGTAAGGCAGCCTTAACACCTGTAAAATCGAACTGATCTTTTAAATAAGCATCCATCCCTTTTCGCTCCCTTTAATACCTTGGATAAGCAAAAAATTCCTTCTCTTCAAGTTGAGCTTTTCCTTTTTCGAAAGCATCTTTGTCCCAAACCAAACCGAATTCCTCAGGTCCATCATCAGATAGGAAATCCATCAAGTCACTCAATCCTTCTGTTGCCACCTCATTCAAGGTTTCTGCAAAATAAGCTAAAAACTCACGAGATAGACCTTTCTTAGGCTCATATGGAATTGTTACTAGGTAGTCCTCCTCATCAAAACGTGATTTTGCTGGATTGTAAAAGAGCACGTAGTCTTCAAAAATAACATCCTCATCAGACACTTCACCCTTGTCATCAATAGTCTCCACATTACCACTGTTTTGCGCTTCTAGGATGAAGGTTACTTCTACAGCGTGATTCTTTTTATCCCAGTCTATCGCAAAATCATAATCCAAATGCTTATCTAATTCTTCTTCTAATACTGACAAAAAGCCAAACTTAGCCATTTGTTTTCCTCGTTCTTTCTTAGTATCCTCCTTATTTTAGCATAAAAGGAGCCAATAAAAAACAGAGTAGGCTGTCCCACTCTGTTCTAGTTCGTTATTTCGCATTTTCAACCGCTGCTGTTACAAAGGCACTGTAAAGCTCTTCAGCATGATTTGGACGGCTATGGTATTCTGGGTGGTATTGTGCTGCCACAAAGAATTTCTTGTCTGGGAGCTCTACCACTTCCATCAAACGATTATCTGGTGACACACCTGAGAAGACAAAGCCTTCAGCCTCAAACTGTTCACGGAACTTAGTATTAAATTCATAACGGTGACGGTGACGACGTTGCACTACCTCTTGGTTTCCGTAAGCAGCAGCTGCCTTAGAACCTGATTTCAACTTACATGGGTAAAGACCAAGACGAAGAGTTCCACCCATATCTTCAATGTCAATTTGATCACGCATAATATCAATAATTGGGTATTTAGTTTCTGGGTCAAGTTCAGCCGAGTTAGCCCCATCCAAGTGAAGAACGTGACGAGCAAACTCAATACATGTCAATTGCATACCAAGACAGATACCCAACATCGGTACATCGTTCTCACGAGCATAACGAATAGCTTGAATTTTGCCCTCAGTACCACGTTGCCCAAAACCACCAGGAACGATGATACCATCAGCATCAGCCAAACGAGAAGCAACATTTTCCGCAGTCAAGTCATTCGCATTAACCCAGTCAATATCAATAGCAGTATCATTTGCCAAGCCTGAGTGTTTAAGTGCCTCAACCACTGACAAGTAAGCATCGTGAAGCTCTACATACTTACCAACAAGAGCAATTTTCGTTGTCTTCTTAAGATTAAGCACCTTATCAACCATAGCAGACCATTCTGTCATATCTGCAGCTGGAGCATCCAGTTTCAAATGATCACAAACAATTTGATCCATACCTTGAGCCTGCATATTAAGTGGTACTTGATAAATATGTTCCACATCTAACGATTCAATAACAGCCTCAGGTGCAACATCACAGAACTGAGCCAACTTATTTTTGATTCCTTGACCAACGGGTTGTTCTGTACGGATAACCAACATATTTGGTTGAATACCCAAACCACGCAATTCCTTAACAGAGTGTTGCGTCGGTTTTGTCTTCATTTCACCAGCAGCTTTCAAATAAGGAAGAAGTGTTGTGTGGATATACATAACATTATCAGAACCCACATCAGCCTTCATTTGACGAAGAGCTTCAAGGAATGGAAGACTTTCAATATCACCAACCGTACCACCAACTTCAGTGATAATAACATCAGAATCAGTCGTTGTCGCTGCACGCTTAATCTTGTCTTTCAAAGCATCTGTAATATGCGGAATCACCTGAACAGTTGCACCAAGATACTCTCCTTTACGTTCTTTACGTAAAACTTCACTATAAATCTTACCAGTAGTCACGTTAGAGTATTTATTAAGGTTAATGTCGATAAAACGTTCGTAGTGACCAAGGTCAAGGTCAGTTTCAGCACCATCATCAGTGACATAAACTTCACCATGTTGGTAAGGACTCATCGTTCCTGGGTCAATATTGATATAAGGGTCAAATTTTTGAATGGTAACCTTAAGTCCACGATTCTTAAGCAAACGTCCAAGACTCGCAGCTACAATCCCTTTACCAATTGAAGATACTACACCACCAGTGACGAAAATATATTTTGTCATGTTAACTCCTTTAATATAATGTAAAACCATAAAAATAGCAGATTGATTACCGTATTCGATAATCGAGATAGTCCTTTACCAGTGTCCAACATGAGTACTATTTAGTAACTCAATATCAACAAAACCAGTAAATGACATAAAACAAAAATGACCCCCAAGAGTTTTACTCTGGGAGTCTTGATCATGACCTCTTCAAAAGAGGTGCCCGATACATAGTCTAAACTATCCAAGACTATTTGTCAATGAAAAATTAATCATTTGACTCATCTTCATAGTCATCATCGTCATCTTCTTCAGACAGCTCAACATCATCTAAATCATCATCTGGAATAATTTCATTCAACTCAGAGTCATAAGATTCCACTTCGGCTTTCTCATCATCATCGTTATCATCATCGTATTCAAGACTATCAGAATTAGGTGTAAAGTTTTCATCTTCTGGGTCATCGTCATTGTAGTCAATGGCATCTTCATCACCATCCATGAAGGCATTAACTTTTTTATTCTTACGTTTTGGCGCATTTTCATCAGTATCTTCCAATGTGATGACTTCTTCATCAATTTCATCAATAGCGTACCATGAACGTAAGCCCCATTTGTTATCTCCTAGAGGAATGAAGCTCCCATCCGTATTCAAATCTGAATAAAAGAATGGCAAAGCTTTACGGATATCAGCATCCGATTTTTCTAAGTAATTTTGAATTTCATTAACCAAATCATTGAAATACATTTCATTATCACGACCACGTGTTTCTAAGATAGCACGGGCCACTTCAATCATTGATAATTCACTTTTTTCTTGTCCAGCAAATACGTCTAGTTCCAAAGTGGTTCTCCTTCATTCTTACTCAAGCTAATGTCGAAACAAAAATAGCTCGGCAATCAATTTTTCGCTACCTTTTATTTTACGCTAAAAAGAGTCAATAGTCAAAGCATTTATAGAAGAAAAAATCAAGTCTCAACAGAAACTTGATTTTAGTTCTATTATTTAACTTTTGCTGAGCTTGTGATAAGTTCAACAGCTTTTTTCATCGTAATATCATGTTTAAGCATCTCAGGTGAAAGAAGTGAAGAAACTTGTGATACTTCCATGTTGTATTCAGCTGCAAGATCGTTAATTTCTTTTTGAATTTCTTCTTCAGTAGCATCGAATCCTTCAGCAGCAGCAACAGCTTCAATAACAAGGTTAGTTTTCACACGTTTGTCAGCATCAGCTTCATATTGCTTGTGAAGATCTTCTTGAGTTGTACCAGTGATTTGGAAGTACATTTCAGGAGAAATACCTTGACGTTGCATGTTACCCATGAATTCGTTCATAGCACGGTGAACTTCGTCTTCAACCATTTCAGCTGGCAATTCGACGATTTCAGCATTTTCAACAGCCAAATCAAGTGCAGCACCTTCAACAGCATCGTCAAATGCGATTTCTTTAGCTGCTTCAAGTTCTTTACGATATTTAGCTTTCAACTCATCAAGAGTTTCAACTTCGTCATCAAGGTCTTTAGCCAACTCATCATCAAGAGCAGGAACTTCTTTAGCTTTAACTTCGTTAACTTTAGTAACAAATACAGCATCTTTACCTGCAAGATCAGTAGCTTGATAGTCTTCTGGGAAAGTTACTTTAACTTCTACTTCATCACCAGCTTTTGAACCAACCAATTGGTCTTCGAAACCTGGGATAAATTGACCTGAACCAAGTTCAAGAGAGTGATTTTCACCTTTACCACCATCAAATTCAACGCCATCTACTGAACCAACAAAGTCGATAACAACAGTGTCGCCATTTTCAGCTGCACCTTCTTTAACGACCAATTCAGCCAAGTTTTTACGTTCGTTTTCAAGCTTAGCATCAACATCTTCATCAGTAACTTCTTTAGAAACTTCAACTGAAACTTCAAGATCTTTATATGCACCAAGTTTTACTTCTGGTTTTGTAACAACTTCTGCAGTAAGTGTCCAATCTTGACCTTTTTCAATTGATTTGACATCAATTTTTGGTTGTGCAACAACATCAAGACCAAGTTCAGTAATCGCTGCTTCATAAGCCGCTGGAAGAATCGCATTCAAAGCATCATCGTAAAGTGCTTCTTCACCAAATTTTTGGTTAAATACGGCACGAGGCATGTGTCCTTTACGGAAACCTGGTGCGTTCAAATTCTTTTTAACCTTGTTAAACGCTTGATCCAAAGCTGGTTGAATTTTATCTTGACCGATAGTAAATGTCACCACACCACGGTTAGTGGCTGTGTTTTCAAATGATACAGACATGTAGTCATTCTCCTTAAAATTTTATAGATACAGTTTAGTTTACCATATTTCAAAGCCTTTTAAAAGTTTTTTTCTCCAATTTAATCACAAGAACATCGTTACAAACTGCTTCTTTTCTCAAATTTTGATAAACTAGTGCTATGAATATTTTACAAAAGTATATCCAACAATTTAATTTCGAAGAAATCTTAATGGTACTTATTACCAAAGGAATCAAACTCCTTATTCTCCTCACTATATTCCTTCTCAGTAAAAAAATCATTGACTTTCTTTTTAAACATACTGTGGGACGATCTCTATCCTGGACTATTCAAACCCCTGCCCGACAAAAAACAATTGAGCGCCTGCTACACAATAGTATGAACTACGTGCTTTACTTTTTCCTTGTTTACTGGCTCCTCAGTATCCTTGGTGTCCCTGTATCTAGCCTCCTTGCAGGAGCAGGACTTGCTGGAGTTGCACTTGGTTTAGGCGCACAAGGCTTTTTATCAGATGTTGTTAACGGATTTTTCATATTATTGGAAAATCAATTTGAAGTGGGAGATTCAGTAGAAGTAGGAACTGTTACGGGTCGGATTTCAACTGTTGGTATCCGAACAACACAAATTCGAGGATTTGATGGAACGCTCCATTTCATACCCAATCGAAATATTACAATCGTATCCAACAAATCTCGAGGAGACATGAGAGCACAAATTGACATCCCAGTTTATATATCGACTGATATCAATAAAGTTATGAGTATCATAAAACAAGTTAATCAAGATAACATTGAAAAATATCCCGAAATCTGTGGAACACCAAATGTTATTGGATTAATCACAACACCGTCAAGCCAATTAGTTTTTCGAGTTGACATTTTTACACAAAATGGACAACAGACCCATATCTACTCAGACTTCCTAAAACTTTACCAAGAAGCTTTGATAAAAGAAAAGATTGAACTTCCAAAATTTTCCGGAAATTCCATAGCTGTAAAATAATTAAGATTCAATTACTCATCACAATAATCATCAACTGAAAAAACACCCAAAAATGAATGCACTGCACTCCCTATGTTAGATTTTATTCTATCTAACATAGGGGGTGTTTAGTTATGAAATCAGCTTATTAAGATAGTATTTATCGTTATAAGCTAGTGGTTAAAAGCAATCATCTCAAACTTTGATCATTACTAAAAGTGAATAGATACCATAGAACAAGATAAAAAACGTAATAAAATCGAAAATTAATCCTCCTCATTGTAAGGATCGAAATCAACCATCCAAAATCTTAACTCTCTAATCATCTTCTTTCTTCCCCTAAAACATTCACCAGCCAACAATCGATCTAACTTAGCAGAATCTTCAGCAGAAAGTTGATTACGAAAAGCCTTAATTTGCTGATCATAAACGATTCGGTCTACTGTATCTAATCCCTTATCTGGAAGACAAAAAGCGATATCTGAAATTTCTACATAACACTGCCTATTGATTTGACGCTTAACTGACTCCTGTCGTCTAACTTCGTCATTCAGTCTATTTCTAAACTTCGTTTTAAAATAACGACGTAGCTTATCATCATCACCTTCTAATTCGGGAAATTTGTTTAAAAGTTGATAAAGAGTCATCATAGCTTCTTGCTCCATATCTGCTTGGTCCCAAAGTTGAATAAAGTATTGGCGAAAAGCTTTAAGGACAATCGGTCGTACAACCTCATATGCGTGAACAAAAACTTCTTGCTGCATAAAACCTCCAATAAAAATAAAATAATGTAATCTAATTAAATTACAAATCCAGTATAAATGAAGTCAGCAAAATAAAATAGCGACATAAATGTCACTATAAAATTGAGAGAAAACACGAAAGAAAATCAAAAAAAACTTCAAACTTCCAAAGCTTAGATAACATTAAAAAAACTACTTTCAAGTAAAAAAGTGACTTGGGCTCCAAGCTGAAAACCTTTTCCTATTCAAGTCAACCGATATAGCAGAGCTAATTTTCATATTTCATCCGTAAAAAATCTTACTACTCAATAAAATTGAAGTGAACTACTAAAAAGTATGCGCTAAGATATTAATATCCTGTGACTCTATAATTTCTGTAGTGGGTAAAACCACCATAGAGATTATAGAGCTTTTTGAATGCAGACAAAAAGTCCCATAAGAACTATAATGAAAAGCAACCAAACCATCATTAGGAAGAACTTATGAGACTTATTAAGAATACCACAGAATTAATCGGAATTAAAGACCCAAATATCATTATTTCTCTTGTTTTTGAAAAAGATACCTACATCGAGGTTCAAGCAACACTCGATTACCCTGCACCACTATGTCCTCACTGCCAAGGAAAGATGATCAAATATGACTTTCAAAAGCCTTCTAAAATTCCTCTCCTTGAACAAGCTGGAACACCTACACTATTACGTCTTAAAAAGCGTCGTTTCCAGTGTAAAAGTTGTAGGAGAGTCACGGTAGCTAAGACATCAATCGTTGAGAAAAACTGCCAAATCTCCAATCTAGTCCGGCAAAAAGTTGCACAGCTCCTTACTGAAAAGGTGTCACTAACAGATATTGCCAGAAGACTTCGTGTATCAACGTCCACTGTCTATCGTAAGCTTGACCAGTTTACTTTCAAGGAGCATTATGACAAGCTCCCAACTGTTATGTCTTGGGATGAGTTTGGGTTCAAGAAAGGTGAACTCGCTTTTGTGGCGCAAAACTATGAGACCAACAAACTCATAACCATCCTTGATAATCGCCGTCAAACCACGATTCGAAACCACTTTTTGAAGTATCCATTGAAGGTTCGCCAAAAAGTGCAGTTTATTACAATGGATATGTCAGGAGCCTATATCCCACTAGCTCGCAGACTTTTCCCGAATGCCGAAATCATTATTGATCGTTTCCACATCATCCAACACCTTGGTCGAGCCTTTTTGAAGACAAGAATTGCCATTATGAACCAGTTTGATAAGAAGTCACTCCCTTATCGAGCCTTGAAAAATCACTGGAGACTCTTCCAAAAGGACAGCCGTAAGTTATCCTGTAAGTCATTTCACTCGAAGACCTTTGGTCAAACCTTAAGTCCACATGAAGTCGTTAGGAAGACACTGAATTTCTCAGAAGAACTCGCTAATTATTATAACCTCTATCAGCTGTTGCTGTTTCACTTTCAGGAGAAGAGGGTAGATGAGTTTTTTGAACTCATAGAGGAGAATATAAGCAAGGTCAATCATTATTTCAAAACTGTCTTTAGGACCTTTCTTAGACACAAACCATACATCAAAAATGCGCTAGAAACACATTAATCAAATGCAAAATTAAAGGGGACCAATAAGCTTATCAAAGATATTAAACGTCTGGGCTTCGGTTTTAGAAACTTTATTAACTTTAGGAAGCGTGTTTTCATCACTCTGAACATACAAAAAGAGAAAACCTATCAGGTTCTCTCTAGATGTTAGCTTTTCGTCACCCACTACAGTTGACAAAGAAACAAAAAAAGGTCAGACAAAGTCTGACCACAAGTACTATACTCCGCCAGTAGGACTCG